>ENA-OWNT01004532-OWNT01004532.1-seawater-metagenome-genome-assembly--contig:-NODE-4532-length-12121-cov-7.158336_pt1 | contig 12121 bp, 6 predicted proteins | sample MGYA00238136_ERZ651165 | MGnify/ENA primary metagenome ERZ651165 (study PRJEB26861, sample SAMN08777766) | seawater metagenome | isolation source: coastal seawater | place: USA: Florida | collected... | reverse complement strand
CGGTTCCACTCCTCCTGGCTCATGGAGACGCTGCCGAGCAGCTCGCCGATCTTCACGAACAGGTCCTGGATGACCGGCACCGTGCCCGCGAGCATCGTGCTGCGCGCCCGCGTGCGGTCCTCCTCGGTCAGCGAGCCCTCCAGCGCCTTCTGGGCCTGGACGAGGACCTCCTTCTGGACCTCCGCGACCTCCGCCGTGGTGACCGCCTCCATCGGGCGCGTCGTCAGCCACTCCAGCACGTTGAGCTGCGCCAGCCCGGCCGCGCTCGCGTCCACCCCGCGCCGCATCTTGCGGAGCTCGTCCACCAGCGAACCGGCGATGACGTCCATGGCCGCGGCCATGTCCTTCTCGTTCTCGATCTCCTCGGCGTTCGCGAGCCGGCCCGTCTCGGCCACGAGCTTGTCCGTCAGGGCGACCTGCTTCTTCGCCGCGCTCGCCTGCTTCTGGACCGCCGCCGCTGTCGTCTCCGCCGCTGCGACCTGCCGCTCGCCGAGCTCCGCGCTCGCCACCAGCGCCTTGGCCGCGTGCCCCAGGGCGTTCTTGCTCCGCTCGACCTGGTCGGCCACGCCGCCGACCTGCTCGCCGACGCCGCCCACGCTCTCCTGCACGCCCGCCAGCGCCGCTGACACCCCGGCGATCGCCTCGCTGACGTCGCCGCGCGTCATGGCCGCGGCCAGCGCCTCGCGGATGCCCTCGAGCTGCCCGTCGAGCGATCCGAGGACGCCCGTGACCCGGGCCACCGGGTCGTCGTCACTGCCGCCCATCATCTTCTGGCGGCGGAACTCCTTGCAGATCGCCTCCCAGCGCTCGCCGCCCTCCGCATCCAGCCAACCCATCATCTGGTTGAGCTTGAGGAGGTTCGCCTCCGCGCCCGTGGTCAGCGTCTGGGCCTCGCCGATGTAGTGGTCCCGCAACAGCGCATCGAGCTCGGAGTCGTTCATCGCCGGGACGATCTTCTCGCTGAGCTTGTTCATGTTGCGGTAGCTGCCCTGGAGCTTGAACGACGGCTCCGTGCGGAACGCGTCCTCCTGCGCGGCGCTCGCGATGTACTCCTGGTTCACACGGAGCACCACCTCCTGCACCCGCGCGAGCTTGCCGAGCACCGCCAGGATCTCGTTGAGCTCGACCGAGCTGTAGTCGTGCTTGAGCTCGCTCGCTGGGACCTCTTCGCCCCGCGCCATGCGGACGAGCTTGTAGACGTCGCTCTGGTCGCGCGCCGACAGCGGCTGCAGCACCGGATTCGAGGTCAGGCTGTTCTCGATGTACGACAGCGCGAAGGCCTCGTCCCGCCCCTCGAGGATGTCACCCAGGTTGTAGGTGTCCGCGCGGTTGGCGAGCATGTCCGGGATCTGGAAGCGGTCGCCGCTCTCGGTGTACGGGTTGCCCGCCATGATCACGCAGAACTTCTTGCCCCGGAGGTCGTACGTCCGGGTCCGCCCGTTCCACACCCCTTCAATCCTCCGGGTGCCGTCGCAGAGCGAGATGAACTTCTGCAGGAACTCGGGGTGCGTGTGCTGGATGTCATCCAGGTACAGCATCACGTTGTTCGCCATCTCGAAGCTCAGGTTGATCTTCTCGACCTCCTGCCGCGCCGTGGCGTTGGGCGCCTCGGCCGGATCCAACGAGTGGACCTCGTGGCCCAGCGCCGGGCCGTTCACCTTCATGAACACGAGCCCGAGCCGCGACGCGATGTACTCCATCAGCGTCGTCTTGCCGTAGCCGGGAGGCGAGACCAGCAGCAGCAGGCCCATCTGGTCCGTCCGCCGACTGTCCCCCGCCGCGCCCATCTGCTTGGCGAGGTTGTCGCCGACGATGGGCAGGTACACGTCGTTGATCAGCTTGTTGCGCACGAACGCGCTCATGACCCGCGGCTCGAACTCGTCCAGACGCAGCCGCCGCCGCTCGCGCTCGAGCACCTCGTGCCGCGTGCGTCGCCAGGCCTCGAAGGCCGGCACCGTCTCGTCGATCCAGGCCGTCAGCCGACCCAGGAACTCGTCCAGGCGCAGGTCCAACCGCTGCTCGCGGATCCGCGGGTGCTGCCCCAAGAGGCCAGGCACCGCCTCGCCGGTCATGGCGTGGGACGGCTCCCACTCGAGCGCGTGCTCGGTCACCAGTCGGACGGCGCTCTCGGTGGCGATGGCCTCGGCGTCGCCGCCCTCGACCGTCTCCGCGAACGACTGCGCGTACGCGCCCATCCACGTCTTCGCCAGCGCGAACCGCTCCGCCGGCTGGTCCTTCAGGAGCTCCAGGTCGTCGGTCATCTCCCGCAGCGCGGTGTGGTCTTCGAGGTGGCGCACCAGCGCTGCGTGCAGCGTGTCCGCCTCGGCGGAGCAGCTGAACCGCGGATGCTCGGCCTGCAGCTCCTCCACGAGGTAGGCCCCGGCGAGCGCACAGTCCGCGCCTGATCCCTCGGTGATGCCCACCGCAGCGATCCAGTCCGCGACGGCCTTCGCGAGGTCCTCCGCGACGGCCGTCAGACCGTGAGTCGCCCCCAGCGTCGCGCGGAGGCGTCCGAAGCTCCGTGCCCGCCGATGCCAGCGGGTCTTCGCCTCGACGTCGACGGACCACGCCCAGAACAGCACGCCCAGCCCGCGGGCCCGGGGCGGGAAGCGGAGCAGCCCGGCGGACTCCCGGAGGTGCAGCAGCCGGCCCAGGATCTTCGCGGCGTCCCCGTCGTGCACGCCGCGCTCGTAGCCCTCGTCGTACCGGTTCGCCGCGTACGCGCGCACGGCCTCGAGCAGCGCGTCGTCCGAGCGCGCCGCGTCCTCAAGCGCCGGGATCGTCAGCCCTTCTCGGCTGGCCTCGGCGGCGAACAGCATGCGCGCCGCGAGGTACTCGCCCCGGTAGACCGCCGCGCCCTCGCTGGCGAGGGACTGGTCCCAGAAGGGCCGCGCCGCGTCCACCTGCTCGTCCACGACCTTCTCGAAGAAGTCCGTGCCCGTCAGGTGCAGGTACATCCCGTCCTCGCGGCCGACCATCGTCAGCTCGAGGGGCCGGGTGTTCACCGGGAAGCGGTGCTTGCCGAACTTGATGAGGTTCGCGTCGTCGCCGTCGAACAGCTCCAGGCGATCCCGCAGCCCGCGCAGCGCGTCCTGGCGCGCGTTCGTCAGGCGGGACAGCAGCTCCTCGCCCTTGACCGCGTCCCCCAGCTCGGCGAGCTGCCCGGCGATGTCCCGCAGCTTGAGGACCATCGCGTCGGACGCGAACCAGCTGTTCAGGTCGTCCTGCGACTTGAACGTCTTCGCCCGGCGCCCGACCCCGCTGAGGATCCGCTCCGCGGCCTTGAGGTAGTTGCCGATGCGCTTCTGGCGCTGGTCGAGCAGGTTCTGCCGCCGCGCCCCCAGCGCCTCGACGATCTCTTCGCGCTTGGCGGTCAGCTGGGGCAGGAAGTCGTCGAACTCGCCGAAGCGCGCCTCGAGCTCCTCGAGCTGCAGCATCAGCTTGCTCAGCTGGTCGTCGCACGCCTCGGGCGTGTCCGCGAGGGACACCGCGGAGGTGACGCTCTGGCCGAGCAGCTTGAACTGCGCCCCGAAGTCGGCGCGCGCTTCGACGGACGCGATGTCCTTGCGGCGCACCTCGAGCGTCGCGCGCACCCGGTTGAGCTGCCCGAAGACCTCGCCCAGGTTCTCCAGGATCTGCGCCCGCGCCGTGGCGTCGTCGATCTCCAGGCCGCTCACGACCTCGGTCATGAGGTCGAGCCCCGCGGTCAGCCGCGCCTGCTCCTCCTGCAGCGGCGTGATCTCCGTGAGCTTGGCGGCCTCGCCGATCCGCCCATCGAGCTCGTCGATCTGCGCGGTCAGGGGCCCGAGCGCGTCGTCCCCGAGCAGGAAGTCGACGGTCGCCCGCGAGATCCGGTCGAACTCGGCCGCGACCTCCTCCTCCATCGCATCGATCGCGGCCCGGTCGATGTACCGGACGTCGCGCATCGTGATGAGGTGGCCGCGCTGGTGCCGCAGGCGCGTGAGCGCCTCCATGAAGTCCTCGGCGTGGTGCCAGCTGTCCGGATGCAGGTCGTCCTTGAGCTTGCCCTGCGTGACCCGGGCTTCCTGCAGCGCCTCGTGGGCGCGCTTCTGCAGCAGCTGGACCTTCTCGAACTCGTCGATGATGAGCTCGGCCGTGTCGCGCACGGTGGTGACCGCGCCGCGCAGGTCGCCGATCTCGGCCTCGCCGAACCAGTAGTAGGAGTCCAGCGACCGCTGACAGGCCTGCACGAGCGCCTCGTAGACGCCGCGCGTCGGCTCCGCGTCGGTGACCATGCGGCCGATCGAGAAGCAGTCGGAGATCCCCCGGACCAGATCCTTGTTGCCCACCCGGGCCAGCAGCGAGCCGTCCGTGGGCTGCGCGGCGGCGTGCTCGGCAGACACGAACGGCGTGTTCCAGACCTGCATCGGGTGCACGCGCGTGGGCTCGTCGTCCGGGGCCTTGAACACCACGAGGCGGCCGTCCGCGAAGAGCGACCAGCCGTGGCAGCGGATGGGGCTCTGCACCTCCTTGCGGATCAGGTTGTAGGGGAACAGGACGTAGAGCCCGTCGCTTACCCGGTTGAAGACGTAGAGGACGTCCTCGCCGTTGGGCGAGGCGATCTTCGTCAGGAACTTCAGGCCGGGATCGGGATCCGGGAAGACCTTGTAGTCGCCCGTCTGCAGGTAGTACCCGCCTGGGAAGATGATCCCGTGGTCCTCGGGCAGCTGGACGCAGCTGTCGCCGACGGCGTCCACGCGCAGCACGTGCTCCGTCCGCCGGTTGAACACCAGGTGGCGGTAGCTGCTCTCCATGTAGGGCCGCATGCGCAGCAGCACCAGGGAGCCCAGCCGGGCGTAGACGATGTGGGCGTCGTCCAGCGACTGGTTGGGATCTTCGACGTCCTCGCGGTAGACGCCGCGGCCGTCCTCCGTGTTGTCCTCGACCTTGATCGTGAGGTCGCCGCCGACCGTCTCCACGAAGACCACATCCTCGATGGAGATGTGGGGGTGCCGGCCCAGGATGTGGTCGTCCCGGGACGTCTCGACCCACTCGAAGTCGTGCGCGGGGGGCGGCGAGAAGGCGCGCTCACCACGGTCGTCGATGTAGGTGACGTCTCCGTCCGCGCCCAGCGCCCACTGGAAGACCTTGAGGGAGTCGAGGCTCTCGCCCGTCTGGAACACCGCCAGGAGCTTGCTGCTCGTGACCCGCAGCGCGATCAGGCGGGCCTCGGCGTAGTACTGGTACAGGGCCGTGAAGGCCCGGACGAACTCACCCGTGTGCAGCCAGGCCGCGTCCTCCTCGGACGTGGGGTGGAACTCGAGGGTCCCGTCGTCCCGAACCTCGAAGTCCACCAGGGTGAACACGTCGTCGATCGCGATCGACTTTCGCAGCCCGACGAACACGTTGTATCCGAAGAGCATGCGCCCGCCGACCTGCACGACGTCGACAGGGAGGCAGTTGTTCTCGGTCCGCACGCGCTCGGACCCGGCGACGGTCAGCTCGGTGCCGCCGAACAGGTCCTTGCGCTGCGTGTTGAGTTCGCTCGCCCGCGCTGCGAGCTCCCGGGCGTGCCCGGTGAGCCGCTGGCGGATGATTGCGTAGCTGTCGCCAGGGCCCGCGTCGGCGGTGGCCTCGGTCTGCTCGGTCTCGGACATGATGTCCCTCGCGAAGGTGGTGGCCGGGGCCCCCCTCGATCGCTCGAGGGAGGCCCGCTTCAGTCAGCTGCGCTCGAAGAGGCGCGCTATCCCAGGCCGAGCTTCTTCGCGTGAGCGATGAGCTTGCTCACCTTGTCCTTCGTGTCCTCGTCACCGCTGGAGGCGAGCTTGCTCAGGGCGGCCGCCACCGACAGGTCGCGGGCGTCGCCAGCGCTCAGACCGCTGAGCACCTCCTTGAGGTCGGCGCCGAGGTCGGCGTCCCCCTCCAGGTACCCGGCGAAGCCCTTCTGGACCGTGCTCGACTCGTCGACCACCGCGTCGATCGACTGGCCCAGGCTGACCGCCTTGACGAACCGGTCGAAGAACTGGCCGTCGCCGCCGACGATCTTGATGTCGGCGCTGCCCATGGCCTCGGCCATCACTCCGGCCTGCGCCTCGGCGATCTGGCGCCGCGTCTCGAGCTCCTGCAGCTGCAGGGTCTTGAGCGTCTCGAGCTTCAGGCGGAACTCCTCGTGCTCCCAGCCCTTGCCCTCGAGGGCCTTCATGGCCTGGGCCTTCTCGTTGATGCCGGCAGCCTCGGCGGCCAGCTTCTCGCGCGCCACCTTCGCCTCGGCGAGGCCCTTCTTCTCGGCCGCGAGCGCGTCGGCGTCGCCGACGTCCCGGGTCACGGTCGCCTGGGCGGTGCCCTGCTCGAGCGCCACCTTGGCCTTCGCCAGGCCGAGCTTCTCTTCGCCGTCCGCCTGCGCCGACATCGTCTCGATGGTGACGCGGGCCTGGGCGAGGCCTTCCTTCTCGATGGCGAGGGCGTTGGCCTCCTTCACCTTGACCTGGGCCAGGCCGCTGGCGGCCTCGGTGGCCTGCACACCCTCGGCGAGGCGGATCTTCGCCTTGGCCTCGATGTCCGCGGCCTTGAAGTCGGCCTCGGCCTTGATGACGGTCTCCTTGGCGGCGAACTCGGCGGCCTTCTCGCTCGCCTCGGCAGCCTTGATGTGGGTGATCAGCGACTCCTGGGCGGTGGCCTCGGCGTCGATGACCTTCACGTCCGCGAGGCGCTTGGCCTCGGCCGTCATGCGCAGGTCCTTGATGCGCTCCTCTTCCTCGGCGACGTTCTTGTCGACCGCGATGCGGGTGCGCACCACCTCGGCGATCTCCTTCTTCTGCTGCTCGACCGCCTTCTCCTTCGCGATCTGCACGAGCTCCACTTCCTTCTCGCGGCCGATGACCTCGAGCTGGCGGTCCTTCTCGACCTGCTCGTGCTTGATGGCGACGACGCGCTCGCGGTCCTTGTCCGCGACCTCGACCTGCCGCTGACGCTGCAGCTCGGCGATCTGGATGGCTTCGGCCGCCTTGATGCGCGCGGCCTCGCTGCGCTGGTGCTCCTCGGCCGCGACCTTCTTCGTCTCGGCGACCTCGCGCGCCTTCACCGTCGCGACCTCGCGGTCCTTCTTGGCCATCGCGTCCGCGTGGCGGCGCTCCTGCTCGAAGACCTTCTCGTCCGCGTCCACCTTGAGGCGGGTCATCTCCATGCGCTCGGCCTGGCGACGCTCTTCGGTCATCAGGTTCTGGGCGGTGGTGATCTGGGTGATCTTGAGGATGCCCTGGGCGTCCAGGATGTTCTGCGGGTCCAGCGAGCTCAGCGGCGTCTGCTCGAGGAAGTCGATGGCCGCGTCGTCGAGCACGTAGCCGTTCAGGTCCGTGCCGATGACCTGGATGATGCGGTCCTTGAACTCGTCCCGCATGGTGAAGAGCTTCTCGAACTCCATCGACTTGCCGACGGTCTTGAGCGCCTCACTGAACTTCGCGACGAACAGCTCCTCGAGCACCTCCTGCTTGCTCGCGCGGGCGCAGCCGAGCGCCTGGGCGACCTTGAGCACGTCGTCCTCGGTCTTGTTGACCCGGACGAAGAAGGTGACCTTGATGTCGGCCCGGATGTTGTCCTCGCAGATGAGGCCATCGGCGCCGCGGCGGTCGAGCTCGACGGTCTTGACGGAGATGTCCATCGTCTCTGCCCGATAGAAGATCGGGACGACGATGCCGCCGGTGAACGACACGACGGGCTCACCCTTGACCTTGTTGATGATCAGCGCGTTGCCCTGGTCGACCTTGCGATAGAAGCGCGTGACGAGGACGAGGAATCCGATGCCCACGAGGAGCAGGACGAGGGCGGCTGCGACGAAGGCGATTGCGGTGGGGGGCATGAGCTCCCTTTCGAGTGGGGGTGGATTCCCCCGGGTTGTCGGTGACCAGGCGCGCCGGTGGCGAGCCTGGATTCTCCAGTGAAGTCAGTCAGTTCCGCCGGCTGGACCCTGTGCCGGGCGGGTTGGTCGGACTACGGCACGGGGGCCGGGGTATTGCGGGGCATCAGTCGAACAATCCGAAGAACGAGACAGAGACGAAGACGGCGGTGAGCGCGAGGACGAGGAGGACGAGGATCACGACGTCACCTCGAGCCGCAGGACTTCGAGCTCGCTCGCCGCGAGGCCCAGGTCCCTGAAGCTCCAGTCGAGCCGCTCGAGGAACTCGTTGCGGAAGGTCGCCGTGGGCGGCAGGCGGTCGGCGGCCCAGCCCCGGGTGACCTCGGCGGCGGCGCCCGCGATGTTCGCGTTCAAATACCCCTGGAGCTCATCGGCGTTGGCGGCGAGCAGCCGCGCACCCAGGGCCCTCCAGGCGTTCAGCACGTGCTGCGCGCTGGCACGGACCTGGAACCAGACCTTGAGCTCGAGCGCGAGCCGCGCGCCGTCGGCGATCACCAGCTCTCCGGCCGGACCGGTCGCCCAGACAGCCGTGCGGGGCGTCAGCGCGACCTCGATCACCTCCGAGCCGGGGACGACCACGGCCGTCCCGCCGACCCGCGCGCGGTGCGCGCCCAATGGACCGCGGATGACCAGCGCCGTGAAGGGCGGCACCTTGCGCGCGAGCGCGTTCACCACACCGATGCTGCCCAGCGCCGTCGCGGCGGCGACCCCGGCGACGAGGGTGACGGGCTCCATCAGACGATCTCCAGGCGCTGGATCTCGACCTCGGACGAGATGAGCCCGAGCGGCTCGAGGCCCTTGTCGATCCGGTCCAGCAGCTGCTGCTTGATGGTGGCGGTGACGGGCAGGGACTCCGCGTCCCAGTAGCGCCCCAGGTCGGCGACGGCCGTCTGGACCGGCGCGCCCAGCACCCGCGCGAGGAACTCGGTCTGGTCCGCGTCGAGGCGCTCCCCGAGCTGCTCGATCGCGCGCTTGGCGTAGTCGACCCGGCTCGGGACCTGGAACCAGATCCGCAGCGACAGCGCGAGTCTTGACCCGTCGCGCAGGACGAACTCCCCGCCGGGCTGCGTCGACCAGTCCATCTCGCGAATCGTGAGGTCGATCTCGCGGGACCAGGCCCCGGGCAGAACGGTGGCCGTCCCCCCGGTCACGAGTCGGCTTGGACCAGACGTGCCGCCGACGAGCAATGCCCGGAACGGGGGAACGGTGATCTGGTGACCTCGAATCCACCAGTAGGAACCCAGGGAGAGCACCACGCTCAGGCCGATGAGAGCCATGAAGACGACCACGAAGAGCGAAGGACTCATCAGCTGGTCTGACGGCGCGCCTTCACGCGCGCCTTCACGCGGTCGATGGCCTCGAGCCGCGCGGCCGTCTCGTCGCCCTGCGCGGCGGCCAGGTCCATCTTCTCGACAATGAAGGCCTCGGCGTCCTGGTCCCACTGGATGAGGAGCGCCTTGTCGCCCTTCTTGAGCTCCTGCCCGCCGCGGTCCCGCACCTGCACGATGAGGTGGTGGTCGCGCTCGGTCAGGTCGGCCTGGCCGTGCTTCTCGGTGACGCTGCCAGTGGTGATGGTCACCACGTGTCCGATGAAGTGGCGATTCCCCCGACCGCGTTCCGTGTGGAACATCCCGCCCATGGGGCGGACCGCGACGGACGCCGCGAGCGTGCCGAGGACCAGCGAGGCCGCCGCGATCCCGCCGCTGACGAGGAAGCTGGGCAGCGGGACCAGGGGCGCGACGTGCAGCGCGCCGAGGAAGCTCGCGAGCCAGGAGAAGAGGAGGATGAAGCTGAGGCTGACGGTCAGGGGGACCTTGGTGAGCTTCAGGGCCGACAGCAGGGTGGCGATGACGCCGGCGCCGGCGGCTTCGAGCGACGCATCGGCGTCCACGTCGAGGTCCAGGCCGTCCATCGCGCCGTCGACCGCGCCGTCGACCGCGCCGTCCAGGGCACCGTCCAGCGCGCCATCGGCGGCTCCATCGAGGGCGCCGTCCAAAGCGCCGTCCAGGGCGCCGTCCAAAGCGCCATCGGCCGCGCCGTCCAGGGCACCATCGAGGCCCTCGAGGCCGTCGAGAGCGCCGTCGAGCCCGCCGTCCAACGCGCCGTCCAGCGCGCCGTCGGCGCCGTCGAGCACGTCGAGATCGACCGCGCCGATGACGACGAACAGCCAGTAGAAGACGGAGAGCCCCAGCGGAACGGTGAAGAACACCGTCGGCAGGCTCAAGACGATCGCGACGAACTCTCCCATCCCTCTCCCCGGACGCCGAAGTCTATCCCTCATTCGCGCGCGTGAGTGGCGCGGCGAGGGGCTCGGCGACGCGTGCCCGGCCTACGGGTGGAGACCGCGGATCATTGCCACTTCAGACGGCTCAGTCGATTTGTCCCACTCCCGGCCATCCGTCGCAGATTGCCGCGAGCAACCGGACGATTTGGACGGTTGTTGACGGGACGGACGGGACAGAGGAGACTCATGGGGATGACCTCGACCCTGATCACGACCCGCGCCGCCGCCGGACTCCTCGGAGTCGGGACCACGAGCATCAAGCGCTGGGCCGACGACGGCACGCTGCCCTGCGTGCGCACGGCGGGTGGACACCGACGCTTCCTGCGATCCGACGTCCTGGGTCTCCTCCACCAGGGACGCGCCGACGAGCCCCGCGCCTCGCTTCCTCCGACGGCGACGATCACGGTGGACCAGCTCGGGCAGATGAGTCGCGAGCAGCTGGACGGCGTACCGTTCGGGGTGATCGGGCTGGACGACCAGGGAGTGGTCGTCGCGTACAACCGGAGCGAGGAGCGCTTCGCGGGCTTGCGCCGGGCGGACGTCCTGGGCCGCTCCTTCTTCACCGATGTGGCGCCGTGCACGAACAATCGGCTGCTGCGCGCGCGCTTCGAGCAGGGCGTCGCGTCCGGGGTGCTGGACGTCAAGCTCGACTACACGTTCACGTACCGCATGGACCCCCGCCTCGTGCAGCTGCACCTGGTGCGCGACAACGCCGGCAACAACTGGCTCCTCGTCCATCCACGCTGAGCGCCTTCGGGCCCCGACGATCGGATACGCTGACGGGTATGAGCAGTCCTCCCGGCGACATGGAAGCCCAGCTGGTGTCGCTCTATGAGGAGAAGGCCCAGCTCGAGCGCGCCCTGGGCGTGTCCGACCCCGAGCGGGTGATCTCCCTGGTGCGCAGCATGGAAGCCCAGCTGAACGCGCTGTACGCAGAGAAGGAAGCGGAGTGCAGATCCGGCGCCTCGCCGAGCGGGTCCTCTTCGGGGACTCCCTAGCCGACAAGCTCGATCCGGGCGGATCCCTCGAGGACTCGGACCGCGGCCCGGGGTTGCGGTCGCTGCCAGACGCCCCCGGTCGTCCGTCCGGGCTGGAGCTGCGATCGGATCGCCCCGCGCTCGCCTTTCCCGGCCCCGGCCGCCTGCACGAACCCGACGCCGCCGGCGCCGCGCTGCACGCCTTCGCGAACCACGAGCTGCTCGCGCTCGAGCTCATGGCGCTGATGCTGCTCCGCTTCCCTGATGCTCCTCCGGCCTTTCGCCGCGAGCTGGTGGCGACCATGCGGGACGAGCAGCGGCACCTGGCCCTCTACATCGGGCGGATGGAGGAGCTCGGGGTCCCGTTCGGGGCGGGGAGCACGAGCCCGTTCTTCTGGGACTGCCTCGCGGGCGTCGGCGACCTGGCGGGCTTCGTGGCGGGCATGAGCCTGACGCTGGAGCAGGCGAACCTCGACTTCGCGGCGTGGTTCGCGAAGGCGTTCCGGGCCGTGGACGATCCGACGACGGCGGCGATCCTGGATCGGGTGCATCGGGAGGAGATCGTGCACGTCGCGCGCGGCCTCAAGTGGCTGCCGCGGGAGCGGAGCACGCTCTGGCAGGACTGGGTCGCGCACCTGCCGCCGCCCCTCACGCCGCGGCGGGCGCGGGGACCCGAACCGGATCGGGCGGGTCGGAGGAAGGCCGGGCTGCCCGATGCGTTCGTGGAGCAGGTGCTCGGCTACGCCCACAGCCGCGGGCGCAACCCCGACGTCTACCTGTTCAACCCCGGCTGCGAGGAGGAGATCGCCGCCGGCGAGCGGTACCAGCCGAGTCGGCCGGTGCTCGACCTGGAGCACGACCTGGCGACGATCTTCGTGGCGGTCGCCGGCGGCGACGACGTCGTCGTGGTGCCGGAGCCTCCGCGGAGCGCTTGGAAGCAGCGCCTGGCCGACGCCGGGTTCGACCTCCCGGAGTTCGTGGTCTGCG
>ENA-OWNT01004531-OWNT01004531.1-seawater-metagenome-genome-assembly--contig:-NODE-4531-length-12122-cov-3.751764_pt1 | contig 12122 bp, 9 predicted proteins | sample MGYA00238136_ERZ651165 | MGnify/ENA primary metagenome ERZ651165 (study PRJEB26861, sample SAMN08777766) | seawater metagenome | isolation source: coastal seawater | place: USA: Florida | collected... | reverse complement strand
CTCGACCTGGGAGCTGGAGAAGGCGCAGCGGCTCGCCGCGGAGCGAGGGGTGACGATCGAGACGCGGTGCGCCGACCTCCGCGCCTTCGATCTCGGGCACGAACAGTGGCAGGGCATCGTCTCCATCAGCTGCCACCTGCCCTCGGCGGATCGGCGGGGCCTCCACCAGCGCGTGGTCGAGGCGCTCGCGCCGGAGGGTGTGCTGCTCCTCGAGGCGTACACCCCGCGACAGCTGGACTTCGGGACGGGCGGCCCGCCCACCGCCGACGCCATGATGACCGCCGTCGGCTTGACCGAGGAGCTCGCGCCGCTCCGGTTCGCGCACCTGGAGGAGCTCGAGCGGGAGGTGGTCGAGGGGCGCAACCACACGGGTCACGCGGCCGTGGTGCAGGCCCTGGCGGTCCGCGACGCCGGCTGAGGCATCGTCGCCCCCAGGCGACCCGCGTCGGCAAATACGGGGTGTCGTGCCCACGTACTCCCTTCGGGAGGTCGTCATCGACGCCACGCGCAAGCTGATTCGCAAGGAAGTCGGAGCCATCACCACGGATGTCCGCCACGGGGCCACCATCATGGCCGGCACCGTGGCCACGCTCTGGGGCGTGTCGCTGGTGAACTGGTTCGTGTTGGGCAGCAGCCTGAACGCCTACGCCATCGCGCCCCGCTCCATCTCGGGCCTGTTCGGCATCTTCGTGGCGCCGTTTCTCCACGGCGGCTTCGGTCATCTACTGGCCAACAGCCTCGCCTTCGCCATGCTGGCGCCCATGCTCTTCCTCCGCAAGCGGATGGATTTCTGGGCCGTGAGCCTCTTCGGGGTGCTGGGCAGCGGGGCCGTCACCTGGGTGCTCGGCGGGCCGGGCACCGTGCACCTCGGCTACAGCGGGGTCATCTTCGCCTACCTCGGCTTCCTGATGACCCGCGGGATCTGGGAGCGTCGGGCCAGCACCATCGTGCTGTCCGCGCTGGTCACCTGGTTCTTCGGCAGCATGGTCTGGGGTGTCTTCCCCATCCTGGCCGGCGCTGGGATCAGCTGGCAGGGGCACCTCGGCGGCTTCCTCGGCGGCATCCTGGCGGCGCGGGTCCTGGGCAAGGCCCTCGAGCAGCGCCCCGCGAAGATCGAGGTCGTGTAGCCCTCGGCTCAGGCGACGATGGCGTCCACCGCGAGGTGGGCGGCACGGAGTCCGAATGCGCCGGTGACCATCGATGCCGTGCCGAAGCCGCTGGCACAGTCGAGGCGGAGGTTGTCGCCGGCCTCGGCCCGGGTGGCGCACACATCCCCTTCGTCGGTGGGGAAGAGCTGGGGCTCCGAGGAGTAGACGGCCTGGACGCCGAAGAGGCCCTTGCGAGGGAAGCCGTGCTTCTGGCGTAGCTTCTTTCGGATGGTGAACAGCAACCGGTCGCCCTTGACCTCGGACAGGTCCGCCGCCTGCACCTGGCCTGGGTCGCGCCGGCCCCCCGCTCCCCCCGACACCACCACCGGGATGCCCAGCGCATGGCAACGCTGGATGAGCAGGCACTTGTTCTTCACCGAGTCGATGGCGTCGACCACCACGTCGATACCCGGCTGGAGGAGGTCGTCGGCGCTCCGCTCCGTGAAGAAGCGGACATCGGCGCGCACGTCGCAGGAAGGCGCGATGTCGCGCAGGCGAGCCGCCATGGCCTCGGCCTTGGGCTGGCCCACGGTGCTGCTGAGGGCCACCAGCTGGCGATTGGTGTTGGTGACGCAGACCTCGTCGAGGTCGACCAGATCGATCCGGCCGACGGCGGTGCGGGCCAGGGCCTCGGCCACCCACGTGCCGACGCCGCCGATGCCGATGACCATCACCCGGGCGCCGCGTAGGCGCTCGAGGCCGGAACGGCCATACAGGCGTGCGATGCCAGAGAATCGGGCGTCGTCGGTGGTCACGCTACTGGCCCAGGAGGGTCTCGTAGGCCGCCAGCTCCGCCTGGGCGTCGCGGAGCAGCTCGTGCCCATCGGGCATCGCCTCGAGGCGCTGGATCTGGGCGCGGAGCATCGGCAGGGCGGTGTCGTACTCGCCTAGGGCGGCGTGCACGCTGGCGCGGGTGACCCGGACCTCGGCCAGGAGCAAGGCCAGGCCTGCCTCCTCGGCGGCCGTGGCGGCATGCTTCAGGTGCTCGATGGCGGCCCCGAGCTCGCCCCCGCGGGCGGTGAGGGTGCCTACCATCAGCGCCTTCTGTGCGTGCTCCTCGGGGCCCTGGGCGTCGAGGGCCGCCGCGTCGGCCAAGGCGGTGGGGAGGTCGGCGTCGGCCAGGTCTTCGATGGCGTACAGCTGGTCTCGGAAGGTCATGATGCTGACCTAACCTCGTGGCGTAGGATGCCCGAACCGACGGCGAGGCACCCCCCGAGCTCCGAGCGCTTCAGGGCAGGGGTCGGGGCACTCCGCCCACGTAGAGGCTGGGGATGCGGTCTGCTTCGCGCACGTCGACGTTCTCGCCGTCGGCCCGGTACACGGCCAGCTCGAAGACGGTCTCCGGGGGCTGGGTTCGGGTGACCTCGTGGATCAGGGCGCTCACCTCGCCGGCGTCGGCCTCGCTCAGGGTGCCGAACACGGCCAGGACGTTGCGGGTCTCGGGGAGGTGGTCGGCGTCGCCCATGGCGGCGGCGTACCATCCCGGCTCGTAGCTCCACACCTGCTCCACCGTCATGGCCTCGCCGTCGATGGCGAACTCTACGGCCCGGCTGGTCAGGGCGTCGTCGGGCAGGGGGGGCTCGAAGGCGCTGGCGCCGTGGGTCCCGTTGTCGAACAGGAGGAGGGTGCCGTCCGGGGTCCACTCGGGGCCGTGGGGATGGTAGGCGTGACGGAAGCTGGGCCCGGTGGGTCGGAGGAGCTTGCCCTGGTGGGCAGGGCCCCAGCCGCTCTCGGGGGCCAAGAGCCAGGTGAGCTCCCCGGTGGCACCGTCGACCTCGGCCACCGCGTCCTGGTTCCGGGCGGTGAAGACGTAGCGGTCGACCTCTGGCCGATAGACCACGTTGTTGCCGTGGGACCAGTCCAGGGCGTCGTCGCCGAACAGGTAGTGCCAGTAGGAGCTGTCGAGCACGTCGTAGCCGATGCGCTGGGGGTCCAGGAGGTCGAGCACGTCGAAGCGGGCCACCACCTGGCCCTGTCGGTCGAAGCGCACGATGACGTCGCCGGCGAGCCGCGCCGAGGCGGTGGGAGCGGCCGGGTCGGTGTCGCTGGTGGGGACCTCGTCCACGGTGCGCGCCTCCACGCTCAGGCCGAGCAGGTCGCCACCGGGGAGTGGGTGGACGTCGTGGTGGAGCACCGGGAGGGGCGGGCCGATGGCACCGGGCGGCGCGAACCGGCTCTCCAGCGGCCAGAGCGTCCGGATCGACCTGCCCAGGAGGTCGACCACCTCCACCTGGCGCCGGGTCTCCAGGTAGACGAGGTGGCCGTCGTCGTCGAGGTGCGCCTCGGCCGCGTAGCGGGACACGGTGTGGAACCAGACCACCCGCCCGCGCTCGTCGATGGCGACGACGTAGGCGCGACCGCTGTTCCCGGGGGCCGACGGCGCGAGCAGGGTGAGGCCGGGCTCCATGCGCTCGGGCTCGGCGTGGAGCACCTCGAGGCGGGGGAAGTCGGCGGGCAGCGGTGGGGTCGTGATGGACCGCTCCACCGGTGCGGTGGCCCCCTGGTCGCTGCGGGCCACGAAGGTGGCCGTGTAGGTGGTGTCGGCGAGGAGGCCGACCACGGGCCAGGCCTGGCAGCTCCCGTCGACGGGGAGCTCCTGGTGCCAGGTGTGGTCGGCGGCGCGGAGGGTCAGCTCCACCGTGCCGGGCCGGTCGGTCCAGGTGGTGGCCACCAAGGCCAGGGGGGTGGTCTCGCTGGGGTTGAGCTCGAGCTCGGGGGCCTGGGTGAAGGCGATGGCACCGATGGGCACTGTGGCCTCGGGGGCGGCGGCCTCCGCGGGGGTGGCGGGGTCGCAGAAGCGCGGTGCCGGGGGGGGGGGGGTAGGCTCGGGGCGGCAGGCCAGCAGCCACAGCCCCGCCCACGGGAGGAGCTGCATGGGCTCAGAGCCCCAGGGCGTCGAGGCGGTCGGCGACCCCGTCGCAGTAGCGAACGTGGGGCATGGCGTCGCAGGTGTCGACCCGCTCGGCGCGGTAGCTGGCGACGTCGGGGCTGTCGAAGACCATGCGCCACACCACCTCCTGAGTGGCGGTGTCGAGCTCGATGGTGGTGGTCTGGTCGGAGAAGAGGCCCCAGCACTCCACGTGGGCCATGTGCACGAGGACGCGCCCGTCGCCGAGGTCGTCGATGTCGCCCATGGCGTTCTCGAACCAGTCGGGCTCGCTGTAGGACCACTCGAGGGTGGCGGTGCCCGCGCCAGGGTCGACCCGGAGACCCATCGCCCGGGAGAAGTCCCGGTCGGGGTAGCGGCCGTTGTCGTAGATCAGCACCTGATCTCCGCGGACCTCCAGGCCGTGCTGACACATGGGCAGGGCGTCGGCGGGGAGAGGGCTGCCGCTGCTGTCGACCAGCTGGAGGCTGCCGGGGCCGGGGCCGATGCGCCAGTGCTGGTCGCCGGTGGTGGGGTCGAGGGCGAGGATCTCGTCGGTGAAGCACTGGCTCACGTAGAGCACGTCGTCGACCAGGTCGATCCAGTTGGCGTGGTACGCGTCGTCGCCGTCGATCCCCGCGGGGAGGAGGCCGGCGTCGAAGAGCGTCTGGCTGTCCAGCTGGCCGGTCCAGCTGCCGCCGATGCCGATGGCACGCCACCCGAGCCAGGTGGCGGCACCGTCGGTGTTGGGGGTCTCCGCCAGGATCAGCTCGGTGCCGTCGTCGAGGAGCTTGCCGTCGTGGTGGAACATCGTGGCGTCGGGGGCGAGCTCCTGGCCGAGGGTCTCGGCGATGGAGTGGTCGAGGTGGAGGTACTGGAGGGCGTGATCGGGGTGGTAGCCGCCGCCCCACACGACCTGGCCATCGCCGTGGTATCGCGCCTCGATGGCCAGGTTCACCTCGGTCGGCATGCGGTGGGACCACCGGGCGCGGCCGTCGATGTCGTAGATGCGGAGGGTGGGGGTGATGTCCCAGCCGCACTGGTCGTTGGTGTTGACCATGAGGAACGGGGGACCCGCCGTGGTGAGGCTGGAGTGGGTGGTGACCGTGGTGGTGGGGGCGATGCCGTCGGGGGTGTCGACCGTGAAGTGAGCGCGGTCGTCGGTGGTCAGGTCGACCAGGGTGCAGTCGTAGACCGTGTCCTCGAGGAGGCCGATCAGCTCGGCGTCGTCGCCGGTGGCGGCGAACTCCCAGAGCAGCTGCTCGTCGCCTCCGGCGCTGCAGCTGACGGCCGTGGGGCCTGGGACCCCGGGGGTGAGCTCGATGCGGGCGATGTGTGGGTCGCCGCTGGCCTCGTGGGTGACCGTGAGGGGGACCGTGCCGCTGTCCGTGGGCCCGCTGTCCAGGGGGCCGGTGTCGCTGGAGGGGGTCGAGGTCGTGGTCGTCGCCGGCGTGGTGGCGGGGTCGTCGCCCTTGGCGCCACCGCAGGCAGCCACCGCAGTCACCCCAGTCACGAGGGCGAGGACACGAAGAGACGGGTGCATGGGGCCTCCGAGCGCCCAGCGGTCCTGGGCGATGGAGGGGACGTAGCACGGGCGAGGGGTCGTCTGCGGGTTCGGACTACCAGTCGCCCCCCGGGCCGCCGAAGGCACCGATGTCGGAGCGGGTGCCGTCGGTGTCCAGGATGGCCGGGTCGCCCACGTCGACCAGCTGGACCCCTGGGAGCGCAGGGCTGGTGCTGGTGTAGCCCGGCGGCACGGAGAGCATGCCGTCGGTGCCCGTGGGGGACGCGAAGCTGGGGTAGTCGGTGTCGTGGCCGTAGACGTTGCTGTAGGCCATCGTCACCGTCCCTCCGGCGCTGTGGATGCCTTCGGAGCCCGTGGTGGCCGGGTTGAGCGACAGGTCGCTGTTCCGCAGGTCCAGCGTCGCCCCTGCCGTCAGGTAGACCGCGGTGCCCTCGCTCACCGTCGAGTAGTCCTCTTGGTCGTAGATGGTGGTCTGCAGCAAGGTGGCGTCGGCGTCGTACAGGTAGAGGCCTCCGCCCTGGCCGATGTCGCCGAGGGTGTCGTTCTCCACGATGCTCACGTTCTCGAGGTCCAGGGTCCCGCCCACCGCGAACACACCGCCTCCCTGGGCGAAGCCGTAGGCCGCCTCGCCGAAGCCTCGTCGGATCTCGGTCCGCCGCACCGTGGCCGTGGCGTAGAGCAGGTGGATGTTGGGCCCGTAGCTGTCGTCCATGCCGACCACCCAGTTGTCGAGGAAGGTGCTGTCCTCGATGACCAGGGTGCTGCTGGCGGCCCACACACCGGCGCCCGCGCCGTAGCTGCCCGCGCCCCCGACGCCGCTCGCCAGGTTGCCGCTCATGTCGACGTTGCGCATCGTGAGGCTGCCGTTGATGACCGCCGCGCCCGCCCCTTGCACCGCGAAGCCGCTGCTCAGCCAGCCCTGGTTGAAGAAGAAGGTGCTGTCCTCGACGACCGCCACCGTGTCGGTGGCGACCAGCAGGCCGACGCCGAGACACCCGTCGTCGCAGCGGTTGGTGCTCACGGTGAGGCCCCGCAGGGTCACGGCGGCGGCGCTGGGGGCGTCGATGTGGATGCCCGCCCCTTCGGAGGCCTGGCCCCCGGTGACCGTGACGCCCTCGACGAGCACGTTGCCGCTGCGGATGGCCAGGGTGCGGCCGGTGCCGCTCCCGTCCAAGGTGACCAGCCCGGCGCCAGCGCCCAGCAGGCTCACGGGGTGGTCGACCACGAGGTGCTCGGCGTAGCTCCCCGGATCGATGCAGACGACACCGTGGTCGGGAGAGGCATCCAGCGCTTGTTGGACGGTGGGGTAGGTGCCCGGAACCATGTGCTCCTCGGGCATCCCGTCACAGTCGGTGTCGAGGCCGTCGCACAGCGCGGTCGGGGCCCCGGGGTGGACGTGGTCCAGGCCATCGTCGCAGTCCCCGCCCTGGAGGATGCGGTCGCCGGGGTCGTCGCAGGCCATCACCGCGGTCGCGTCCGCGCCGTAGCCGTCCCCGTCCCGATCGAGGAACCAGGGGGTGAGCACGCCGTCGTCGACGCCATCGATGCAGTCGTTGTCGATGCCGTCGCAGACCTCGATGGCCTCGGGATGCACCGCGCCATCGCCGTCGTCGCAGTCCGAGGCGTCGGGGGTGTAGCCGGTGGCAGGCTCGCACACCTGGATGGGCGTCGCGAGGGCATCGCCGAAGCCATCCTCGTCGCCATCGGGCCACACGTCGTAGAGCAGGCCATTGGTTGGGTCCCCGTCGCAGTCGTGGTCCACCGTGTCGCAGACCTCCATGGCGCCGGGGAAGCGGGTGGGGTCGAGGTCATCGCAGTCGAGGGCGGCAGGGGACCCGTCGCCGTCCTCGTCGACCGGGGTGCCGGTGTCGGTGGCGGTGTCCGCGTCGGTATCGGCGTCCGCGTCCGCGTCGGTGTCCGCGTCCGAGTCCGCATCGGTGTCCGCGTCCGTGTCGGCGTCGGTGTCGGCATCCGTGTCCGCGTCGGCGTCCCCCGTCTCACTCGACGTTCCCTCGGCGTCGTCCGCCTTCCCCGAGCACCCCATCGCCACCAGCAGCATCAGCCATCCGCCACGCATGCACACCTCCTGTTCGTGATCCGTAGGGCCGCGGGGTGCCGGCTGGACCAGGCGTTACCCAGCGTTACGAGCGGCGCCGGAGGAGCGAATGGGAGCGTTCGACGGCCGCACGGCGTGGGTCACGGGGGCCTCCAGCGGCATGGGGGCCGCCATGGTGCGCCAGCTGGCGGAAGGGGGCGCACGGGTCGTGCTGTCCGCCCGTCGTCGAGAGCGGCTCGACGCGCTGGCGGAGGAGCTGCGAGGCCGAGGTGCCCAGGCGGAGGTCGTGCCGCTGGACATGGCGCTACCGGCCGACATCACCGCAGCCGTCGCGTCCTGCCCGTGGCCGGTGGATCTCCTGGTGAACAACGCGGGCATCGGCCAGCGCTCCGCGGCGGTGGACACCGACATGGCCACGGTCCGTCGCATCATGGAGGTCAACTTCTTCGGCCTGGTGCAGCTCACCACCGCCGTGCTCCCCGGCATGCTCGCGCGTGGTGGGGGCCAGGTGGTGAACATCAGCTCCATCTCGGGCCACGTGGCGACGCCACGCCGGTCCACCTACGCCGCGTCCAAGCACGCCGTGCGAGCCTGGTCGGACGCGCTTCGTGCCGAGGTCCGAGACCGAGGCGTGCAGGTGACCGTGGCCTGCCCCGGCTACGTCCGCACGGCGTTCGCCACCGCGGCCCTCCGCGGCGACGGCACCGTGAACCCCGATGCCGAGGTCCGCGGGCTCACCGCAGAGGACGCCGCCGCCCGCATCCTTCGGGCCACGGCCCAGGGGCGACGGGAGGTGCTGTTCGGCGGCAAGGAGGTCGCCGCCGCCTACCTCATGCGCTGGATGCCCGGTCTCACCCAGCGGCTGCTGCCCCTCGTGGCCCCCCGCTGATCGGACCGGGTCGTCTCAGCGGAAGTCCTTCGCCTTGACGTGCCGGCCGTCGCACCAGGGCTTGTTCTTCGACAGCCCGCAGCGACAGAGCGTGGCGCGGGCCGGCATCATCCGCTCCATGGGCTCCGCGTTGATGTCGAACGGCTTCTGGACGCGGATCTCGCCGCCCTCGCGAATGTCGATGCACGACGCGAACGCCGTGGGGGCGGGCTCGGCGATGGCCTCCTTCGTCTCGTAGGTGAGGGCGCCGGAGGGGCAGGTGCCGACCACCTTCATGATCTCCTCGGCCGCAGCTGCGTCGCCGGCCAGCTCCCTCTCCCGAAGCTCCTTGAGCGGCTTGCAGTAGAAGACGTGCATGCAGGTGTTGGGGTTGAAGAAGGTGCGCAGCGTCTGGCCTTCCCACACGCGGATCTCGGCGCTGGGCTCCTTCTGCCGCGACCCGTCGAAGCCGGGGTTGTGGCTCCCGTCGCAGAAGGGAGCGTTGCCGCTCTTGCCGCATCGGCAGAGGTAGACATCGCCGTCGGTCTCCAAGGCTTCGCCGCAGAAGGTGATGGCTTCGGCGTTCGCGACCTTGATGGGCCCGTCGGGGATGACGTGGATGTCGAGCTTGGACATGGGGACTCTCCTGTCAGGTCCCCCTCCCTATGGAGTTGTGGGCCCGGCTGCGCGTGCGGCCTTGGTACGGTGCCCGACCCGAGGTGACCATGACCCCCTGGTGGATGCTCTTGTTGGCCTGCGGCGGCGCCGACCCTGCGGACCCTTCCGACCCAGCACGTGCCGACGACTCCGCCACCCCCGTGGTCTGCGATGGCAGCTTCCGTGCACCCACCGTGCTGGCGACCGGCTTCGAGGTCGACGGCATCACCGGCACCGAGGGCCTGGCCTTCTCCCCGGACGGCCGACTCTTCGTGGGGGGCTCCGGCGTGACGGGCGGCGGCTACGTCGCCGAGGTGTTCCCGAGCGGCGACTGGGAGATGGTCGCCAGCGTGCCCAGCTCCGTGGGCATGGTGTGGCACGAAGGGGAGCTCCTGGTGGCCACCGGCGACGTGGGGGATGGCACGGGCGGGCTGGTGGGGGTCGACGTGGACAGCGGTGGCGTCCGGGTCGTCGCCTCGGGCATCCCGTCCGCCAACTTCCCAGCGGTCACCCCCTGGGGCACGGTCCTCGTGTCGAGCCCGAGCGGCACCACCCTGTGGGAGGTCGACGGGAACGAGGTGCGCGAGTGGGTCAGCGGCGTGCCCTCGCCCAATGGCATGGCCTTCTCCCCAGATGGTCGCACGCTCTACGTCGCCAACACCTACGACGCGCCCAGCACCGTGGCCGCCATCGACGTGGTCGACGAGGAGGCCGGTGCCATCGGGGTGCTCGCCACCCTTCCCGACGGAAGCACTCAGGACGGCGTGGCCATCGATGCCGAGGGCCACCTGTACGTCGTGAACAACCTGCCCGGCACCATCGTGCGCATCGCGCCCGACGGCACCTGGGAGACCATCGCCGAGGGGGTGGCCTTCGGGGCCAGCCTCGCCTTCGGGGTGGGGGACTACGACCCCTGCGCTTTGTACGTTTCCTCGCTGTTCTCGGCCGACGTGTTCGAGGTGGCTCGGTAGGCCCTACGCCCGGTGGGATCCGCCCGATATAGGGGTGCCCTGCTTGGCACTCGGTGCCGCGTTCTACCCCCGATATCCAAGGGATGACCATGAGCCTGTACTCGGACTACCTCGATCAGATCGCCACCCGTGAGACGCAGGGCCTGCATCCCAAGCCCATCGAGGATGCGCCCCTCGTCGACGAGCTCATCGGTCTCATCCAGGACGCCGGCTCCGAGCACCGCGCCGACGCCCTGAACTTCTTCATCTACAACACCCTCCCCGGCACCACGAGCGCCGCCGGAGCCAAGGCCGCCTTCCTGAAAGACATCGTGCTGGGCAACGCCACCGTGGCCGAGATCACGCCCACCTTCGCCTTCGAGCTGCTGTCCCACATGAAGGGCGGCCCCTCCATCGAGGTGCTCCTCGACCTCGCGCTCGGCGCCGATGCCGGCATCGCCGCCCAGGCGGCTGCGGTCCTCAAGACGCAGGTGTTCCTCTACGAGGCCGACACCGACCGCCTCGCGGCCGCCCACGAGGCGGGCAACGCCCTCGCCACCGACCTCCTCCAGTCCTACGCCAAGGCCGAGTTCTTCACCGAGCTCCCCCCGGTCGACGAGACCATGGACGTGGTCACCTACGTGGTCGCCGTGGGCGATGTCTCCACCGACCTCCTCTCCCCCGGCTCCGACGCTCACTCCCGCTCCGACCGTGAGCTGCACGGCCAGAGCCTCTTCGAGCACGACAAGGAAGCCCAGGGCGTGCTGCTGAAGCTCAAGGAGCAGCACCCCGGCAAGCGCGTCATGCTCGTGTCGGACAAGGGCACCATGGGGGTGGGCTCCTCCCGCATGTCCGGCGTCAACAACGTCGCCCTCTGGACGGGCATCCAAGGCAGCCCCTACGTGCCCTTCATCAACATCGCCCCCATCGTCGGTGGCACCAACGGCATCTCCCCCATCTTCCTCACCACCGTCGGCGTCACCGGCGGCGTCGGTGTCGATCTGAAGAACTGGGTCAAGAAGGTCGATGCCAACGGCGACGTGGTCCTCGACGACGACGGCGAGTCCGTGCTCGAGCAGGTCTTCTCGGTCGACACCGGCACCGTGCTCACCATCAACACCCGCACCAAGAAGCTCACCAACGCCGACGGCTCCGTGGAGCTGTGCGACATCGCCTCCGCGCTGACGCCGCAGAAGCTCGAGTTCATCCGGGCGGGCGGCTCCTACGCCGTGGTCTTCGGCAAGAAGCTCCAGACCACCGCCGCGGGCATCCTCGGCATCGATGTTCCCCATGTCTACGCTGCCTCGAAGGAGATCTCCCACGAGGGCCAGGGCCTCACCGCCGTCGAGAAGATCTTCAACAAGAACGCCGTCGGCACCACCCCGGGCGCTGTGCTCCACGCCGGCTCCGACGTGCGCGTGCAGGTCAACATCGTCGGCTCCCAGGACACCACCGGCCTGATGACCAGCCAGGAGCTGGAGATGATGGCCGCCACGGTCATCTCCCCCACGGTCGACGGCTCCTACCAGTCGGGCTGCCACACGGCCTCGGTGTGGAACAGCAAGGCCCGGCGGAACATTCCGAAGCTGATGAGCTTCATGAACAAGTTCGGCCTCATCACCGGTCGCGACCCCAAGGGCGAGTACGCCCCGATGACCGACGTCATCCACAAGGTGCTCAACGACCTGGCCATCGACGACTGGGCCGTCATCATCGGCGGTGACTCCCACACCCGGATGTCCAAGGGCGTGGCCTTCGGCGCCGACTCCGGCACCGTGGCCCTCGCGCTGGCCACCGGCGAAGCCACGATGCCCATTCCCCAGTCCGTCAAGGTCACCTTCAAGGGCACCCTGAAGGACCACATGGACTTCCGCGACGTGGTGCACGCCACCCAGGCCCAGATGCTCAAGCACTTCGAGGGCGAGAACGTCTTCCAGGGCCGCGTCATCGAGGTCCACATCGGCACGCTGCTGTCCGACCAGGCCTTCACCTTCACCGACTGGACCGCCGAGATGAAGGCCAAGGCCTCCATCTGCATCTCCGAGCCCGACA
>ENA-OWNT01004529-OWNT01004529.1-seawater-metagenome-genome-assembly--contig:-NODE-4529-length-12124-cov-4.257990_pt1 | contig 12124 bp, 9 predicted proteins | sample MGYA00238136_ERZ651165 | MGnify/ENA primary metagenome ERZ651165 (study PRJEB26861, sample SAMN08777766) | seawater metagenome | isolation source: coastal seawater | place: USA: Florida | collected... | reverse complement strand
GAACGACGAAAGACGAACGACGACAGACGACAGACGAACGACGACAGACGACAGACGACAGACGACAGACGAACGACGACAGACGACCAGGCGACAGACGACAGCGCGGTGACGGAGCGGCAGTGGCAGCGACAACGATGAATTTCAACACGCCTTGACAGGTAAACGCGGACGCGGTGGTACGGCACCACCGCATTCTCGTGTGGGCACCAGGGGATACGAGAACGGACGTTGCTGAGAAAGGTGTGGACTGAGGGCTGATTGTAGCGAGAGTGTTAGGCATTATCCGTTCGAAATCCTGTCGAAACCAGTCGTTTTTTTTTTTTTTTGGTTTTAGAAACACTCATTGGTTGTGCTGACCCAGCGATATGCGTGACTCTGAGATAGTATCGGTGCCGCACGGGAATCATGCGCCAGTGGGTGTGGGCTGAATGAGATATTTTCAAGACAAGTGAGGACATGTCCATCAATTCTGAAAGCGATGAGGTGGAGGTTGCCTACGGGTCCCAAAGTGATGTGGCCAATGAATCGGCAGCAAGCAGCTCGTCGTCGGTAGTTGACGTGTATTCCAGCACAGTTCGGCGGCGCAGGCGTGCTAGCAGTGCCAAAAGTCGTGCAGCTGCCCTGAAATCTTTACACCAAGTGTTGCACGATTCCACGGGAACAGGAAATGAATCGTCGGACTCTAGCGTCGTGGTTGGTTTTATCGACTCTTCGGACGACAGCAGCGCAGACCAGCGGTCATCACAATCCCAAGCAGATACGACAAGGCAACCAGACCTCACCCGGAAACACGTACACCACACAGCGGCTTACACGCCACACAACGGCAGGTCCCAATCCTTAAATTCAGGGCGCAGCCAAAAGACGTCAAGCTTCCCGTCTCTTGATAGTTTGACAAGGCGTCGTAAGCGGCATGTTTCAGAAGCATTCGCTCGGCATCGTCCACAGGCGGAATCAACGCCATCGTATAAGGTTTCGAAAATGACTCCCCCAGAAGCCACTTCGATGCGAAAACTTCGTTTGTCGCAGATCATTGAAGACGCTGAAGAAATAGTGTCGCGGCCGACGCAGCGTGACAGACCGACACAAGACGTTAACCATGAGCAGGATGAGGATGAGGTCGACAGCATCGGTGATTATTCAGATGATGATGTTGTATCCTCAGACTCAGAGAGCAGTGCCCAACCCAATGGCAGGGCCGAACGGTCCCCTTTGAAAACGCAAACCAAGAAAGAGCCAACAACACCTCCAATCTCCAAACGAGCCGATTCGGCTAACTCTAAGCGATCTGCCCTTGGGTGGCTGGATCAGATGTCGTACGACGACTTCGCAGGTAACAGTGCGTCTTCATCCCAAAAGCGATCGCCCGATAACTCCCCAGTCGTGAAACCACGTCCCAAGAGAGCGGGGGACACGGCGGCTCAAGGGTCTACGAGTCGAGCTCGTAGCCTATTTCGTGAAATAACGCCATCATCGGGTTTCGCAGGCCGATTGAGGAAGATTCAAAAACTCGTCAATGGTGACGTCGCTCGGTTCTTGCACTTTCGTCGCCAAATGGCGTCGTCGAACTTTGTTGTTCAGTCACACTCGCCGCATTTTTCGTGGGGTGACGCGCAGGAGAATTACGTCACGTTGAAGGTTTGCTCTCGTATCTTTTGCGGCTATGAGGCCAGGATGGTCAAATTTTCAAGTGAGATTCGTATGCCGTGCGTAGGTGGTGGATGTGCAAAACTGTGATACTCACGTCATGGCAAACTGCGAAATCATTCGAGCTCCTCCTAACTTGTTGTCAGAAGTCGGTGTGGTGACATCAGAGGAAAAACCGCAGTTGTTGCTCTCGACGCTCCCAAATACCGCGCGAACCATTGCTGCAATGTTCACCCAGACCACGTCTCGTAGACTGGGTCTCTGTGTGGACTTGAGGATTCGCTTGTTCCCACCGTGGACTGTGGTTCGTGCAATCGAAAATTGTTTCTCTAAGTATTGTGGCAATTGTACCAATCATTTGTATCTTTGTTACTGCAGCTGTTGAACTCCAGCATTGTGCCCCCCTCAGGCGAACGAGCACCCCACCTACTAGTGCGCAGCGACTTTTGCGTCACGGACGTTGCCACCACATGACTGAGCGCGGAATGCACACTGCCTTTGTACTTTGACGAACGTCACAAGCAAGACTATGGCAAACACGACCAGGACACAGTCAATCGTTGCTCAGCCCATATTTTAGTTTTTACTGGCTGATGTTTAACAAGCTCAAATGCCGGCTCCACGCTGGGCAAGTCTAGTATCTGTATCACGAATCACACACCACGACAGAACATGAGTGACAGCAGTTTGCAAGTGCAAACACTGTGCGAAGAACGTACGCAACACCATTCTCGAGTTGCAATCGTAACGAGTCGATCTTGCTGTCTTTCAATCGAACAAGCTGCTCGAGTTTTTTCACTTTTAACTGCAACCGTGACAGAGTGGACAAAACAAAATTGACAACTTGAACACGTCGGCGGTTGTGGCATGGTTTGGTCCGCACCTCGAGAATCTCTACAGTTTCCCGCAGCTCAAGAATTGTTTGCTCTTTATCGACCAGAATTTCTGCGTCGACTTGTCTCCGAGCTTCGTCAACGGCACCATGTGGGTTGCCGTAGTAATCGCTCTTCTACACAACGATCAAGACAGAAACATTACGAATGTGGGACGATGATACGAAGTAGGACAGCCGCTACAACACCGAACCTGTGAATCTCGAAGGCCACTGGACACCGACATATTATCATACTGGTCATCGACGACCGGATGACGGTTGGACCGGCCCTGAGAACGTTGGCTGAAGTCCTGATTTCGCAAATTCTCGCCAGTCCGAGCGATGTGCGTGGGCGGGCCCATTCGGCGAGGCTGCTTTGAAACCGTGCCTGACTGCAGTTTGCCCTTCAAACGGTAAAGGAACTTCTCAATAGCACCGGGCACAGCACGCGCACAGTTGGACATAAGCTCCTTTTTCACAGGGAACGAAATCCGTTTGAAGCATTTCTGCTTCAACGTGGTCCAGTTGTACTCCTTTTGCTTCACAGAGTGGGTCGCTGGGTAATTGTGCAGTTCTATCAAATGGGGATAATGGTGGTGGATGATCTCGGCGACCAAGACACCGTCGCTGAAGTCTCTGTGGATATTTTTCTTCGGTCGACTGAGCGGGATTTCATCCACCCACATGTAGACTTCTTGGAGCTGATCATCGTTCATGTTTCTCCTTTGTCCGCAACGCCAAGTGCAGACACTTCGTCCTCCGAGTTGTGTCCAAGATGCAACCACAAGACCGACAGCAAAAGCAGTTTACACTCAAAAAATGTAGGAGTACAACTTTTTGAAGGAAACAACCACCGGCAATCCCTATCGTTCTGTGCTACACTGCAAGACACCACGACAGCTATCAAATCGTCATCTTATCGATCATGGCACCAACCGCGTGATGGTCAGCACGTCCAACGAAGAGAGAGTTACCAATAGTGACTGTCATCGGCACGGTTAGAGAAGCAGCGACTGGGAGCAGAGCAACCCAACCCAACTAATGCACACATAAACCAACTAGTGGCAAGGGTTATCAGCTGCCCAACCAACCATAGAACTAGTCAATGAACGCAGGCACTCCCAACCAACCACACAAACAACAACAAACGAACAAACGAACAAACGATCAAACGAACAACCAGCAAACCAACCAACCAACGAGACACTCGGACGCAAAGCCAACAGCCAACGAACGAACAAAGACGAACGAAAACGCACAAAACGAACGAACGAACAAACCAACGAACAAACGAACCAACGATCAAAATAAAACGATCAAACGAACGACAAACGAACGAACAAACGAACGAACGAACGAACGAACGAATTCAACTGTCCACTCACTCACTCACTCACTCACATTCACTGCCATTCACTCACTCACATTCACTGCACTCACTCACTCACTCACTCACTCACTCTCTCACTGCAGCTCTCTCTCTCTTTCGACTGCTCACTATCCATAAACTCCCTCAACGTCGTCTTCTTCGTCTCGTCAAACTCCGCACTTTGCACTGTAACATCCATCATCCAATCATCCATCCCATGTCAATTCCCATCACATCAATTCCCATCAATTCACATCCCCAAGTCATCAATTCCCATCCCCAAGTCATCAATTCCCATGCCCAAGTCATCAATCCCCATCACATCCCATCCCATCACATCACATCACATCACATCACATGCCCAGGTCATCCCATGCCCAAGTCATCAATTCCCATCCCCAAGTCATCCCATCCCATGCCCAAGTCATCCCATCCCCACGTCATCCGCCTTGCCCTATGTTGCGAGGTCAGTCAATGGTGTCACGCGCGTTCTTGCCAAACGGAGGGAGGGAGACATTGTGAAAGCGAGCGCAGGTATACATGCATGACGGATCAATTCGGTTTTATTTATGAGAACGCTTTCCAGGTGATGAATCTGCAGTGCGGAGTTGGAGGTAGATGAAACACGATCATAGAGCAAATTTTCACCGAGGTGAAGGTGGCTTCTACAGGCACAGACGCTTCCTTCTCCCACCACCCACTGGTTTCAATTTTTTCTTCACGACACGACTTCTGTTACCCGTGTTGTACGGGTTGTCGTTGCTGCTCTCCTCCTCCAGTTTTTCTACATCTACTAAGTATTTGTTGATTTTTGGCGCTTTTGCTTCTGCATCATGACTCGAGCCTTCTCTTGCATTGGGGTCGTCGAAAAATTGGCCGCCTGGATCAAGAATCGAAGGTAGTTGTTTACGCACCAACACTAATACCCTGAATCTGGTGTCCACATGTGCACATTTCAGACAATGACAAACCGTTTTTCTGAAGTTGCGCCTGCATTTCCGCGGCTTGTTGGGCAGCCAGCTTCTCTTGCTGTTCCCGTTCATATCGTCGCCGCTCTGCTTCCTCGGCCTGCAATGAATCGTGCATATGTTGGAATTGCTCGTATCTTGCAAAGCGACGTCAAGAAATGCAAATTCATGAACATCATACATCTTTTTTGGCCTGGCGCGCTTCTTGCACACGCCGTTTCGCTTCCCTCTCCGCATGAGCATCGCGACTTCTCTGATCACAAACGTTGACACTTGCTCATGTTTCGAACAACAATACACCTGCAATGCGCCGACACACAGACGCACCAATACTTCTTCGTAGCTGAGGAAGGTTGAGCCTGCAGTGGCGTGAACGATGTGGTGCAGCAAGTGTGCTGGAATGAAACCATCCAAGTTGCCTCGAGACACTACAAGCTGTTCAAACACACGTAACCGTCAGCGCTGTACGGAGGCGTGCTCGACCAAATCTGCACCGAACGAACCTGGCTATTTTCTGTCGATTCGTCAACGCAATTGAAAAAGCGAATTCCTTCACGAGCGGCAGCTGCAACGTCGACATAAACTAAAATATTTGGCGATCTGTCGTGGCCTGGCAACTTTAGGCTCGATGGCCGTTCGCGATAGAAGTGGATGAAGGCGTTCGAAGTCCGCGACAGCCCAGCATTCCGGATTTTGTTTAAGTGCTGAAAGTACGTTGCGTGAACCACCGTTCCACCTTGACTCGCGTTTCTGGTGAAATCCTCGGCGGTCCACTCCCGCACCTTCAGTGCTTCGTCAGGCTTCGGAACATGCGCGCGACGATCTCGAATGAACAATTCGCCTTCAACCTGCTCCACCTCTAGTCGCTGCTGCGGGTCAAGGCGAGCAGCGTTCAAATAGCGCGCGTCCTCGTATCGGTGCTTGCTCAGAGCTTCTTCATTCTGGGCAATCAATTGGGTGAGGGGAACAAAGTCGTCGGGCCTAGCGATGAGCCTGGTCTCTTTGCGGGCGAGCGCCGACAGGTATGCCCTTATTCCAGCGTCATCGATGCCAACAAGGTCAGCCTCCGACAGAAAATGCATGTCCGAAAGGAGCCACGAATGAGGGGACTTGCCGAACGATATCGTGTCCCTTTTTTTCAGCTTGACTGTCACATCAGGTGGCAACTTCCTCTTGTTTAGGTAAACGCCGTACGATGACTTATTGTCTCGGATAGTTACACAACGCTTGTCCTGGCGAATCGTTATCACAGCATGCCGCCGGGATGCCGAGTCGTGCGACAGCACCCAGGTGCACAAATCTGTGTCCCGACCCACAAGGTGTTTCTTCGCGACCCCGTTTCCTTTCAACACCACTTCCTCGACATCGTCATCTTTGTCGGTCAGCGCTGACTGTCGTTGCGTGAATTTGACGTAGTCAGACATTGCGTTGTTTGAAGACGCACAGTGGTGCACGACGTACACACTCCACCTCGAGTCGGCCGCGCCGTCACGCGATGACACAGAGAACCTGTTTCAAATCCTAAATCGACCCTGGCTCTCAATTTTTTGTTTCAGCGTGACACTTCTTTTGCGTTTGACTTACCCATGCTCTTCTGTGCGTGTTATCGCAACGTAAAGCATGCTGATACCGTGTGTGTGGTCAGGACTGTCAAACCCGTCCAACTCTAGTGCGCCGTGGCTTCTGGCCAAGAAGAGGACTGTGCATCGCAGCACTCGAAACAAGTGCTTCGATTCACTTTGCTTCTATCACCTCGCCGCGCACCCATCCATGCCTAATAATCCCACCACACAACCCGGTCTCGCCGCGCCACATCCACATCAGAACAGAACATACGATACGGTAGAGTACACAAAAGCAACGGTGCGCAGAAGGGACGAAGGACGAAGGACGAAGGAAGAAGACGAAGAACAAAGGACGAAGGAAGAAGGAAGAAGGACGAAGGACGAAGGACGAAGGACGAAGGACGAAGGACGAAGGACGAAGGAAGAAGGACGAAGGAAGAAGGACGAAGGAATGACGAAGGGCGGAAGGAAGTTGAAAAGTCCGTGCCGAAGAGTTCCTCGTCGTCGTCGTCGTTCGTCGTCGTCGTCGTCGTCGTCGTCGTCGTCGTCGTCGTCGTCGTCGTCGTCGTCGTTTGTCGTCGTCGGCGTCGTCGTGAGTTGGCAAGAAACCACTCTGTTGCATAGTCTGTACAAGTATTAGTAATACCGCCAGTACTGACATACGTACTATGTACTACTACATTTGGATAAACAAAGTGATCGGTGTCGCGGAGCGGGTGAGCGAGCAATATCTAACTTTGTTTTCGACATACTGTACGTTTGCATTTTACTGTAACAGTGTAAGTGATTAATGTAGGGTTACAGGGTTAATGCAATCTAGAAAATGTAAAAATACAAATGTACAGTAGTGTAAACTATGCTGTTGGTTGCGGAGGAGCGACGGTTTGTTTTGTTCGTTCGTTCGTTCGTTCAAACGTTCGTTCAAACGTTCGTTCGTTCGAACACTTTCATTCAAACTTTCTCAAACGGCGACCAACTTTTTGAATCGGGTCGGGTCGTTTGTTGTCGTCGGCCGCCCGTCACGAAACAGTGGTCAACAGAACGACCCATTCGCGAAGGAATGAAGAGGTGTAGGGTTGGAACAGACGCACGAGAACCTGTTGCGGTGAACCTGACAAGCCACCTTTCTTCTGGTTTTGGTGTTGGTAGACTGCAGAAATGTTCAGCGCATGCGCAGAGCGTCGCGAGGCCAACATCGAACTCGCTGGTTACGTTCATGTGTCCTGACTGATCATGACGTTGATATCGTAGTAGAGTGTCATTGCATGAAGAGGCATGGCAAATGGTAATCAAGCAAATGCCGTGTAACGGCTGGACGTTCATTCCCTGGGACACTTTTGCCAATGCAGTGGGGCTTTCATGTTTGTCTTTCAAAGGGTACCTGAGACAGCGGCTGAAGACTCCGTAACAAAATATTGGTTACTTTTTGTTGTTGAAAAGTCTTGATTGGACTGGTTCACAATGTCTTCTTCGTCCGAAGGTTCTCATAGTCATGAGAACGGACGATGCTCACTGTGTGAGAAGTTTTTCTGGATGGAGGGTGCACTCAGGCGGTCGGAAGAATCTCGTCAGGATCTCACTGCCACGGTCGCGCAGCTTCAGTCACAGCTGACCCAAATGCAGACTACGCAACAAAACAGCAACATTGTTGTTGCAAGACTGGAGGACAAGGTGTCTGACACACTTGGTGCTCTCCAGCAGCAATTCGAAGACGCCATGTCCGTCCAAACGCCTCGCCGACGTGGCAAGGAACCGATCGGTCATCAGCTGATGCGCACGAAGGAACTTGCGACGCAAAACGCACAAGAGGTTTCTGATCTTTTCGAAAAAATGAGCGACAAGTCCAAAAGAATTAAGGAACTGGAAGATACCGTCGGTGATCTCAAAAGTAAGGTCCGGAATTTGCAGGCGGTTGCGGAAAATATTACGGGCAAGACCATCGAGAACATCCAGCAATCGCAGCTGCAGGTGCACGACGACTTGGTGGCCCTGCAGCAACTGGTGGCTCGCAAGGTCGACCGACGCGAAATGACCTTGCTACAATCAGCTCTGCAGAGGCTCGATAGTTTTACCAAGTTGGAACAGCAGTTACGAGAAGATTTCAAATCTCTCAGCGCCGCGGATGCTGCCATCAACGAACGTTTGGACAGTCAGGACCAAGCTGCGGTCGAAGCTCAAAGCAAGCTCGACGACATTAAAAGTACAGTTCAGAGGCTTCCAAAAAGGGAAGAAATCATTACACTGCAAAAGTCATTGAAGGAAATGATAGATTCAGGACTCAGAACTCTGCTGAAACGCGTCAACCTACTTCACAACCAAAACACAGCAAAGACCAAAGACAATTCGGAGCGCATCAGGCAACTCATGCGGGGTTCCGATAGCACAGGTTCACAGCTGGCTACGTTCGAAGAAAAACTCCAGAAAGCGCTGGACGGCAAGGTGTCTCTCAAAGATATGGACAAGTATATCAACCAAATCCAAAACGAGGTGCTGAACATGAATGCGCAGAGGACAGAGGATATCGATCAAGTGTGCCAACGCATCAACGCTGACGCGAAGAAGAACAACAAGAACATGACGGCGTACGTCGTGGATAGCCTTGCCCTGTGTCTGCCACTCGTCCTATATTTGACCGCTGCTGTGTTGCCACATCGTTCTTGTAGTCTTCGATCTAGCATTTCGAACGTAGAGGATCAACTCACGAAGTCTGAGAGCAAGATGAAGATCCTCATGCGCTTCGTCGATTGGTACGCGGAAAACGGACAAAACTTCCAGCACAATGCCGACCTTGTTGAAAGGCAGCTGGAATCCCTGGCCCACCGCTCTGCTCCAGGAATTCCTCTGCTGGCAACTGGAGGAAGGAAACCGTCGTGGTAGTCCTTTTTTGTGGCGTTCCTTTTCTTATGCTGCCTTCCTTGCAGCTTGCAGAGCGCCGGATCTCCGCACGAGATGTTTCTTCTAATTTATTATTGCCCGTATTGTTTCTTTCATGGTTGTACTGACGGCGATAAATGTTGGGATGTTGCCCCGCACCGACTTCGCGTTGCATCTCGCCAGCTGCACCAGGCAAGAGTGTGTGACCTTTTTGAATAATAAAATGCACCAGCAGAAATCAGAGTCAACAACTACTCGATTGCAGACAAGCTGCTTGTTGCAACAACCTTTGTACTTCATCGTCGATCATCAACCATCACCCATCAACCAACTGATGAAAGCGTTAGGCTTGTGGGCACGTCAACCGAGAGGTGTCCTGTTCGCAGATGTGCGAATCAACGTCGCACAAGGCAGTCGGTGGTGTGTGTAGGTCTCGAGAAGACAACACACAAGACCTGACAGATCTGCCAGTACCATCGCGGTGGGCTGTTGGTGTCTGTGACAAGAACAACAGAAAGAACTTTTGCGCCGCAGAACGTCGTGGCACATTTGCGCCGCAACATCAAGGTGTGATTGTCTTCTGGGTCTGCCATGCCACGCTGAGGTGGTTACTACCTCGGTAAGAGTATGGTGCGTGCATCACAAGTCAGCAAGGATAATATGGCATACACGTTTGCAAGGAAAATAATTTTAGTCTCAAACTACTAGCGGTTGTCATTCTGTCGCACGCGCAATGACGGTTACGCCGGACGATAAAACACACCGTTTCTCGGCAGTTGCAGGCACCCTTATTACTGTTTGAATTAAAATTGCCTTGTTGTGTGCAACAACAACTCGTGATTGAACGTTGTGTATCGACACAAAGTTTCAGGTTCTTCCGTCAAAGTTGTTGTCTATCCCTGCTCCACAGTCACCACTCACTACCTTTTCCACCGGCGGAGTTCCAGTGTCCATTGGTTGCCCGTACACGAGGACGCAGTCCGTTGTGTTGTTGCATGCGCAGCCTGGGGATCGAACGTCCTGTGGCTGCTTGCTTGGCCACTGTTGGCACTACTTGGTGCATTTGCGCGCTCGACACCCAACCCACTACGCAGTGCGCAGATAATGCGGCTGCCGCACAATTCCAGTGCCACACTACGGCACACCAAGGTTGCACTCGTGGTCCGCGCTTCCAATAAGCCGTGTACGCGTGCATCTTTCTCTCCTGGTCTACGGTCGAGTCGGTGCGCTTCGTTCTAACAGCCACCACCTAAGTATGTCCAGCGGCAACGGCGGCGGCGGCGACGGCGAAGAGTATGACCGACGAATGCCGAGCAGAAACCAGCAGGAACTGGTCCAAGGGCACTGCGGCACTGCGGCCTATGGGGCCGTCGCACGGTCGCACCCGGGAAGGACTCGCACCACGCAAGTACACACCCGCGCACCCCGCAACGCGCCCCGCCCCGCAACGCGCCCCGCCCCGCAACGCGCCCCGCCCCGCAACGCGCCCCGCGGTTGCTTCCAAAGTTCGCGCGACAGGATCGAAGGGCCAGCTATAGTATACACTTCTTGACAGACACCAGACGCATACTACAGCCAACTTCTTGCTTGATGCACTTATCCACTTACCGAACCTGCTCGTGTATGGTCATAGTTTAGATACGCTCTTCCACTGTGATAGACTCTCCACCGCATCAAAGTTCACAAGGAAGGGAGAGGACGGCAACGTGCGAAGGGTGCGGGGAGGGCCGGGGCGCTCGGGGCATCAACAACAAAGGTGTCTGTCATCTTCTTTCTGCGTAAATAAATGCTTGCAAATGCAAAGTCGTCGCAGTGAGAGAGTGAGAAGGAGTGAGCCTTCCCCGCGCGGGACGTAACGCAAGAAGCTTCTGTGTGACCGACCGGACGGACAGGCAGAGCAAAGAGCAATGCTTTCAAAGATAAAGATACGCTTTCAGCACAGCAGGTAGGTATGTGCGTGCGTACGTACGTTTGTCGTGCATGGCCACACCAACACCAACACCAACAACCAACACCAACACCAACCAACAACACCAACCAACAGACAGTTCGACAGTTCGGAGAAACGGGGAAACGCGTCACCCACTCACTGTCCATCGCCAAGCGAATCACCACTCACTCAATCACTCACTCACCACCGAACGAACCAACAACAACAGTACTGTACTGAGCACACTCCCAAACGAACGAACGAACGAAAGTCAACAAAACGAACGAACGAAAGTGAACAAAACGAACGAACAAACGAACGAACGAACGAACGAAAGTGAACAAAACGAACGAACGAACGAACGAACGAAAGTCGAAGAACGAACGAACGAACGAATGTCCGTCGGTCCGTCCGCCTTCAAGCATTATTTCCTCAACTGACATTCTACGTTTTCCCACTTCACTTCCCTTCTGAAAACCAAGTAATCCCGTATATAGATACATGAGCAAGCAAAACAAAGAAAGATACGATGCGGAGTGACAGTGAGTGAGTGAGTGAGTGAGTGAGTGAGAACAGTGAACTGACAGTGAGTGAGTGAGTGAGAACAGTGAACTGACAGTGCAGAGCCAGTGCGCTGACTGCCTGACTGCCTGACTGACTGCCTGCTCAATATTTTCAGACGACGACTGCAGTGTATTCCTGTTTACGGATACCCTCTCTCTTCCCTTCTTCAGTTCACTGTTAAGCGTGGGTGCTGTGCTCAAAACACTATCCTCTTTTAGGAATTTAGGAATACGTCGTAGTTGCACTACCAGCCAGGTGGGTGGGTTGGCCTCACGCACTCACGGTCACTCACAGTCACTCACTCACTCACTCAGTGTGCATGCACTGGCG
>ENA-OWNT01004528-OWNT01004528.1-seawater-metagenome-genome-assembly--contig:-NODE-4528-length-12124-cov-4.349714_pt1 | contig 12124 bp, 3 predicted proteins | sample MGYA00238136_ERZ651165 | MGnify/ENA primary metagenome ERZ651165 (study PRJEB26861, sample SAMN08777766) | seawater metagenome | isolation source: coastal seawater | place: USA: Florida | collected... | reverse complement strand
GGAGCTGCCGGGCAGGAGCGGAACACCTGCAGCGCGCGCAGCCGCCTTGGCCGAGAGCTTGTCGCCGAACATGGCGACGTGCTCGGGCTCGGCAGGCGCCCCGATCGTCACGACGGCCCGGCTCGCCGCGATGCGCGGCGCCGCCCGCAGCACGGCCGCGCCGCCGAGGCTGTGGCCGATCAGGAGCTGCGCCGGGCCGTGGTGCTCCTCGAGCCAGGCCGCGGCGGCCACGATGTCGTCCGTGTTGGTGGAGAAGGTGGTGTCGGCGAAGGCGCCCCCGCTCTGGCCGAGCCCCGTGAAGTCGAAGCGCAGCACGGCGATGTCGCGATCGGTGAGGGCGCTGGCGATGCGACGCACCGCCCGCAGGTCCTTGCTGCAGGTGAAGCAGTGGGCGAACAGGGCAAAGGCGCGGGGCGTCGCCGCGTCCGGCAGATCGAGCCGCCCCGCGAGGGGGACCCCGGCGGCGTTGGGGAAGGTGATCCGGTGTGAGGTCATGTCATCGCGTCCAGGCGAGCCAGCGCTTCATGAGCCCGGCCACCGTCGGGGTCAGCCGGGTGCGGTTGTACTGGTCGCCGAGCTTGCGCAGGGCCTCGGCCTGAGTGGGGTAGGGATGGATCACGCTCGCCAGCTCTCCGAGGCCCATGCCTGCCTTCATGGCGACCGTGATCTCGTTGATCATCTCGCCGGCGTGAGCGGCGACGATGGTCGCGCCCAGGATCCGGTCGCTGTCGGCCGCCACGTGGATCCGGGCAAAGCCCTCCGTCTCGCCCTCGAGGATCGCCCGATCCACGTGGTCGAACGTCTCGGTGAACGTCCGGATCGCGACGCCCCGCTCCTCCGCGTCCGCCAGGGTGAGCCCCACGTGGGCGACCTCCGGGTCGGTGTAGGTCGCCCAGGGCACGAGCAGCGCGCTGTGGCGACCCCGCCCGGCGAACAGCGCGTTGCGGATCACCAGGCGGGCCATGAAGTCCGCGGCGTGCGTGAACTGGTACCGGCTCGCCACGTCGCCGGCGGCGTAGATCCGGGTGTTCGTCGTGCGCATGAAGTCGTCGACGACGACGCCCTTGCGGCCGAACTCCACGCCGGCGCGCTCGAGCCCCATCCCCTCGACGTTGGGCGCGCGCCCGATCGCCACGAGGATCGTGTCGACCACGACCTCCTGCGTGTCCGCGCCCACGAGCACCAGCGTGTGCCCGGCCTCTCCCGGCTTGACCTCGGTCAGCGCGTGGCCGTCCCGCACGTCCACGCCGTCGGCTCGCAGGGCGCTCGCCACGATCCGGGAGGCGTCCGGATCCTCCTTCGGCAGGATCCGCTCCGCGAGCTCGACGAGCGTCACCTCCGTGCCGAACCGGGCGAACGTCTGGGCGAGCTCGCAGCCGATGGGCCCGGCGCCGATGACGGCGAGGCGTCGCGGCTGCTCGGTCAGCCCGAAGATCCCCTCGTTCGTCAGGTACCCGGCCTCGGCCAACCCCGGGATCTGTGGGACGAAGGCGCGCGCGCCGGTGGCGATGACCGCGCTCTTGAAGCGCAGGGACCGGCCGTCCACCTCCACGGTCCGGCGGTCCGTGAACCGCCCCTCCCCGATGAAGACGTCGACGCCGGCGTCCCGGAAGCGTTCCGCGGAGTCGTGCACCGCGATGTCCGCGCGGAGCCTCCGCATCCGCTCCATGACCGCTCCGAAGTCCACGACCGGCTCGCCCGCCGTCACCCCGAACTGCGCCGCCCGCCGCACATCGGCTGCCGCGCGACCGGCGCGGATCAACGCCTTGCTGGGCACGCACCCGGTGTTCAGGCAGTCCCCGCCGAGCAGGTGCCGCTCCACCATCGCCACCTTCGCGCCCAGACCCGCGGCGGCGATCGCGGTCACGAGCCCCGCGGTCCCACCGCCGACCACCACGAGGTTGTACCGATCGGCGGGGTCGGGGTTGAGCCAGTCGGTCGGGTGCACCAGGGCCTGCAGGCGCTGGTTGTGCGCGTCCCAGGGAGTCAACAGCGGCCCCTCCTGGGCGGCGGACGTGGTCTCGGACATGAGGGGGCTCCCCGGCGGTGGTGTCGTTGAGGGGTAGACTGTGCCGCAGCCGCGCCCCCCTTGTATGCCGGGTGGCGCGGCGCGGTTTCATCCCCGGCCCCGGAGCCTGTGTGATCCCCCTCGGACCCTTCGTGCTCGAGCAGGCCATCGGCCGCGGCGGGATGGCGATCGTCTGGCGGGCCGTGCACCGGGAGCAGCGGCAGCCGGTGGCGATCAAGGTCCTGACGACCGACGCGGCGCGCAACCCCCTGTTCTTCAGCACGTTCCGCAGCGAGGTGCGCGGCGCCGCCGGGCTCGACCACCCGGGGATCGTCGCGGTCTACGACCACGGGCTCGTCACCGAGGCCGCCGCCACGGCCAGCAAGGGCAAGCTCGCGGCCGCCAGCCCCTACCTGGTGATGGAGCTGGCCGGTCGGGGCACCCTGTCGCCCCACTGCGGAAAGCTGCCCTGGAAGGAGCTGCAGGCGGTCCTGCTCGGACTCCTCGACGCGCTCGCCCACGCCCACGCCCGCGGCGTGATCCACCGGGATCTGAAGCCCGCCAACGTGCTCGTCGATCGGGAGACCGGGTCGGTGAAGCTCACGGACTTCGGCCTCGTGCACGCCTTCACGCAGCGAGGCGCCGGGGTGACCGGCGAGGAGTTCATCGGGACCCCCGCGTACATGGCGCCCGAGCAGCTGGAGGTGCGCTGGCGGGACTACGGCCCGTGGACCGATCTGTACGCCGTGGGCTGCCTGTCCTGGGCCCTGGCCACCGGCGACGCGCCCTTCGGCACGGACATGTCGATCGAGCAGGCCCTCACGGCCCACCTGCGGCTGACTCCTCCTCCGATGCGTCCGGCCCTGTCCGTGCCGGACGGCTTCGAGGCGTGGGTGCGCCGGCTCCTCGCCAAGGAGCCTCGCCAGCGCTTCCGCCGCGCCGCGGACGCCGCCTGGGCGCTCGCCAAGCTCCCCCCGCCCAAGGACGCGGGGCCGCCGAGCGAGGTGTCGATCGTCAGCCCGGCGGAGCCCCGGACCGTCGTGGTGCCCCGCACGGCCCACACGGCCGGGCGCCCGGTGAAGGACGCACCCACGACCCAGGCCCCGCACCTGCGCCCGCGCCCGAAGACGAGCCCCGGTCGGCGCGCCCCCCGCGGCGCGTACAGCCCGCGGATCCCGCCCCTGCCGGCGTCCTGGCAGCGCTCCGGCGACGACGAGCACGCCACCTGGATGCGCGGCGTCGGGCTCGGCGTCTACGGCGTCCGGTCGATCCCGCTCGTGGACCGGGAGGCGGAGCGGGATCTGCTGTGGGACGCGCTGCGCGAGGTCCGGACGGAGCGGCGGTTCGGCGCGGTGCTGCTCGAAGGGGCCGCCGGATCCGGCAAGACCCGGCTGGCGGACTGGCTGGCCGAGCGCGCTCACGAGACGGGGTCCGCCATCGTGCTGCGCGCCACTCACGGCTCACGGCCGAGCCCCTCGTCAGGGATCAGCGGGATGCTGGTCCGCTACGGCCGCCTCGACGGGCTGAAGCGGCGCAACGTCCGCAAGCGGGTGGCGCGGCTGCTCGCGGATCGGGGCCGCCTCGCCGACGAAGAGGTCGACGCGGTCACCGAGATCGCCAGCCCGGCGGAGGGCAAGCACCGCCGCGCCGGCCACAACGTCATCCGGTTCGCCAGCCCCGACGAGCGATACACGGTGCTCGCGGGTGTGCTCGAGGTCCTGTCGCGGGAGCGCCCCGTCGTGCTCGTGGCCGACGACGTGCACTACGGCGCCGACGCCCTGGGCTTCTGCCTGCACCTGCAGCGGGCGGTGGGGCGGGAGCTGCCGATCCTGGTGGTGATGACGGCGCGGGACGACCTGCTGGTCGAGCGGGTGGCGGAGCGGGAGCTGGTGGACGCGCTGCTCGACGGCGGGGCCCGGCGCATCCCCGTGGGGCCACTGCCGCCCGCGCGGCGGGGCGAGCTGATCCGGGGCCTGCTCGGGCTCGACGGAGCGCTTGCGGAGCGGGTCCAGGAGCGCACCGCCGGCAACCCGCTCTTCGCCGTGCAGCTCGTGGGGGACTGGGTGCAGCGGGGCCTGCTGGAGGCCGGCGCCGGCGGCTTCCGGCTCAAGTCCGGCGTCGAGGCGGCGCTGCCCGACGACGTGCACACCATCTGGCTCGGCCGGGCGGACCGGGTGCTGTCCGAGCGACGCCCCGCCGACGCCCTGGCCCTCGAGCTCGCGGCGGTCCTGGGCCGCACCATCGAGCCCCAGGAGTGGTCGGAGGTCTGCGGCCTCGCGCACGTCATCCCCTCCGACGATCTCGTCGACGACCTCGTGGAGCAGCGCCTCGCGGTGCTCGACAAGGAGGGGACGGGCCGCTGGTCCTTCGTGCACGGGATGCTGCGGGAGTCGCTGGAGCGACGGGCCCGCGACGCCGACCGGCTCGAGGACCACCACGCTGCCGCCGCCGCGATGCTCGCGGGATCGCCCGGGGCGTCTGCGCTCGAGCGCCGCGGCCGTCACCTCGTGGCCGCCGGCCAGCCCCGGGCGGCGCTGGCCCCCCTGGCCGCCGCCGTGGCCGGACACCTCAACGGCGGGGAGTTCCGGCGCGCCTCGGGGCTCCTCGAGCGCTACGACCGGGCCCTCGGCGAGCTGCGGCGTCCCTCGGACCACCCCGCCGCGGTGCGCGGCAAGGTCCTGGCCGCCCGGGTGGCGCGCCTCCAGGGGGCGCTGGAGCGGGCGTCGCGGATCGCGCTGTCGGCCATGCTCGCGTCCCGCGAACGGACCGACCCAGACGGCCGCGCCGTCTACTGCGAGGCGCTCATCGAGCTCGGCAACAGCCGCATCCACCTCGGCGAGCTGGCCGAGGCGCGCGAGCACCTCACCGAGGCGCTGGCCCTCGCGCAGGAGCAGGGCGCGGTGGAGCAGGTGGCGCTGTGTCGGCGCCACCTGAGCTTCGTGAAGCTGTCCGAAGGGGACACGGCGGGGGCGGCCGAGGAGGCGCGCGCGGCCGTGTTCGCCGCCGAAGCCGGTGGGGACTCGGCGATGGTGGCGCAGGCCTATCAGATCCTCAGCCGGTGCTCGCTGGTGCGGGGGCAGATGGACGAGGCCTCGTTCTTCCTGTCGGAGGCTCACCTCCGCTTCCGCCGCGCCGGCGCCCGCTGGGGCGTCGCCACCGCGCTCAACTCCATGGGCGAGATCGCGCGCGAACGCGGGGAGCTGCGGGACGCCGAGGCGCACTACCGGGACGCGGCCGACCGCTACGCGGCCATCGGCAGCGGGGACGCCGTCTATCCGAACATCAACCTGGGCCTCCTCCTGGTGGAGCAGGAGCGCTGGGACGACGCGCTCGACATCCTCCGCCCCCTCGGCGAGACCGTCGCCCGTCAGAAGCGCGGGCCCATGCAGGCCGCGGTGTCCGTGGCGCTGCTCCCGTGTCTGGCGCAGGTCGGCGACTTCGAGGCGTTCGACGAGGAGGCCGCTCGGGCCGCCGAGCTCCTGGCCGAGACCGGGTTCGTGGACGCGGACATCGCCCGCAAGGCCACCCAGGCGGGCGCGGCGGCGACGGCGGCGGGGGAAGCGGACCGGGCCCGGGTCGCGTTCGCCATCGCGCGCGACCAGTGGACCGGGCTCGGCAAGGGCGACGAGGTGGACGCCGTGGACTCCAGGCTCCTGGCCCTGTGACGGACGGGTCCTGACAGGACCTGTCACCAGCGGACCGCGCGGCCCTGGCATCCAGCCCATCGCCCGCTAGTCTCGTTCCCCCATGAGCAGCCTCCCGGGATTCTCCGCCGCCACCAGCGACTGGTTCGCCTCCGCTTTCGCGGGCCCCACCCCCGTGCAGCAGCAGGGGTGGGAGCGCATCGCCAGCGGCGAGCACGCGCTCCTCATCGCGCCCACCGGGTCGGGCAAGACGCTGGCGGCGTTCCTGTGGGCGATCGACCAGCTCGGGCGCCTCCCGGAGGACGCCGACGAGGGCGTCCGGGTGCTGTACGTCTCGCCCCTCAAGGCGCTCATCTACGACATCGAGCGCAACCTGCGGGCGCCGCTGGTGGGCATCGGGCGGGCGGCCGCGCGGCTCGGGGAGTCCTTTCGGGAGCCCGTCGTCTCCGTCCGCACCGGCGACACCCCCCAGAAGGCCCGGCAGGCCTTCAAGAAGCACCCGGGATCGGTGCTCGTCACCACCCCCGAGTCGCTGTACCTCATCCTCGGGAGCCAGGCCCGGGAGACCCTGCGCAGCGTGCACACGGTGGTCGTCGACGAGGTGCACGCGCTGGCCCCCACGAAGCGCGGCGCCCACCTCGCGCTGAGCCTGGAGCGCCTCGACGCGCTCTGCGACGCGCCTCCCCAGCGCATCGGCCTGTCCGCCACGGTCAAGCCGGTGCAGGAGGTGGCGAACTACCTCGCCGGCGGGCGGGACGTGGCCATCGTCGACACGTCCGCGAAGCCGCACCTGGACCTGCAGATCGTGGTGCCGGTCAAGGATCTGGAGCGCCCCGTGCCGCCGCCCCACGCCCTCGAGCCGGCCGGCGATGTCCTGCAGATCTACGACGCCGAGGACGCGGCCGCGGAGGACGGCACCGACTACGCCGCGGACGGCATGGGGTACGGCGCGTTCCAGCAGGCGGCGCCCCGCCGCGGCATCTGGCCCGCGATCCAGCCCCGGTTGTTGGAGCTGGTGAAGGCCCACCGCAGCACGATCGTGTTCGTGAACTCCCGGTCCCTGTGCGAGCGCCTCGCGCGCGTCCTCAACGAGATGGCAGAGACCGACGAGGACGCCCCGCTGGTGCGGGCCCACCACGGATCCGTCTCCCACGCCCAGCGGACCGAGATCGAGGAGGCCCTCAAGGGCGGGCGGCTGCGCGGGATCGTCGCCACGAGCTCGCTCGAGCTCGGCATCGACATGGGCGCCGTGGACCTCGTGATCCAGGTGGAGTCGCCCCGGTCCACGGCCCGCGGCCTGCAGCGCGTCGGCCGGGCGGGGCACCAGGTGGGGGCGCTCTCGCGGGCGCGCATCTTCCCGAAGTACCGCGGCGACCTGCTCGAAGCCACCGTCGTGAGCCAGCGCATGCTGCGGGGCGAGCTCGAGCCCATCCGCGTCCCCCGCAACACCCTCGACATCCTCGCCCAGCACGTGGTCGCCATGACGTCCGTGCGGGACTGGGGGCTCGCGGAGCTGGAGGTGCTCGTCAAGCGCGCCTGGGGCTTCCGGGACCTGTCGCGCGAGGCCTTCGTGGCCACGCTGGACATGCTCGCGGGCCGCTACCCGTCCACGGAGTTCGCGGATCTGCGCCCCCGCCTCAACTGGGACCGCACCGAGGACGTGCTCAAGGGCCGCCGAGGCAGCAAGGCCATCGCGCTGCAGAACGCCGGCACCATCCCGGATCGGGGGCTGTTCACGGTGCACCTCGGGGCCCAGGGCCCGCGCATCGGCGAGCTGGACGAGGAGATGGTCCACGAGTCCCGCCCCGGCGAGACGTTCGTGCTCGGCGCGAGCACCTGGCGGATCCAGGAGATCACGCGGGACCGGGTGGTCGTGAGCCCCGCTCCGGGCGAGCCCGGGCGCATGCCGTTCTGGCACGGCGACGGTCCGGGGCGGCCCATCGAGCTCGGGCGGGCGCTGGGCGCGTTCTTGCGTGAGGTGGACTCACGGTCGGACTCACACGCCCGTGAGTGGCTCACGGAGAGCGTGCCGCTGGACGACTTCGCGGTGGACAACCTGCTCGCGTACGTGCGGGAACAGAAGGAGGCCACCGGCACGCTGCCCACCGATCGCGCGATCACCGTGGAGCGCTTCCGCGACGAGCTCGGGGACTGGCGCGTCTGCATCCTCACGCCGTTCGGGGCGCGCGTGCACGCCCCCTGGGCGCTGGCCCTCGAGGCGACGCTCGGCCAGGACGCGGGCTTCGTCGTGCGGGCCATGTGGAGCGACGACGGCATCGTCCTGCGCCTGGCGGACAACGGCGAGGACGAGCTGCCGCTCCCGGCTGTGGACGCCCTCGTGCCGGATCCGGAGGACGTGGAAGACCTGGTGGTGGAACAGCTCGGCGACTCGCCGCTGTTCGCTTCGATCTTCCGCGAGAACGCGGGCCGGGCGCTGCTGCTCCCGCGCCGGCGCATGGGGCAGCGGACGCCGCTGTGGGCCCAGCGGCTGCGGTCGTCGAACCTGCTCGCAGTGGCCCGCCAGTATCCGGCGTTCCCCGTGGTGCTGGAGACGTACCGCTCCTGCTTGCAGGACCACTTCGATCTGCCGGCGCTGGTGGGGCTGCTGGCGGACATCCGCGCCCGCAAGGTGAAGATCGAGCCGGTGGAGACGACGTCGGCCTCGCCCTTCGCCCGGTCCCTCGTCTACCGCTACGTGGCCGAGTACATGTACGACGGCGACGCGCCGGCGGCCGAGCGGCGGGCCCAGGCGCTGACCCTCGACCGGGAGCTCCTGCGGGATCTCCTCGGCCAGGAGCAGCTGCGTGAGCTGCTGGACGCGGGGGAACTCACGGCGCTGGAGGCCGAGCTGCAGTGCCTCGCGGAGCAGCGCCGCGCGCGCCACGCCGACGGATTGCACGATCTGCTGCGCCGACTGGGCGACCTCACGCCGGACGAGGTCGTCGCCCGCTGCGACGCCGCGCTGGACGTGTCCGCGACGCTGACCGAGCTCGAGGCCCAGCGCCGGGCCGTGCTGGTGCGAATCGCCGGCGAAGAGCGCTGGATCGCGGCCGAGGACGTGGGCCTCGTGCGGGACGGGCTCGGCGTCGTGATCCCCCCGGGCCTTCCGCAGGCGTTCCTCGCGCCGGTGGACCGGCCGCTGAGCGAGCTGCTGCGGCGCTACGCGCGGACTCACGGTCCCTTCGTGCCGGCCGATCCAGCCCGTCGCTGGGGCGTGTCGGCGGCGGCGCTGGCCGTCGCGGCGGCTCCGCTCCTGCAGGCCGGGACCCTGCTCGACGGCGGCTTCCGACCCGGAGGCGCGGGGGTGGAGTGGTGCGCTCCCGAGGTGCTTCGAGCGCTGCGCCGCAGGACCCTCGCCAAGCTGCGCGGCGAGGTGGCGCCGGTGGAGGCGCCGGCGCTGGGGCGGTTCCTCTGCGAGTGGCACGGGATCCAGAGCGCCGGCAGCGACGCCCGTGGGGGCCGGATGGATCGGCTGCGCGCGGTGCTCGCCCAGCTCGAGGGGCTCCCGCTGCCGTTCTCGGAGCTGGAGGACCGGATCCTGCCGGCCCGGGTCCCCGGCTTCACCCCGCGCATGCTCGACGAGCTCGGCGCCAGCGGCGAGGTCGTGTGGGTCGGCCGGGGCGCGTTGGGCCACAGCGACGGGCGGGTCGCCCTGTTCCGTCGCGAGCGGCTCGGCGTGCTGTTCCCGAAGGGATCCGGGGACGAGGCGCCGGACGACGCCCTGCATCAGGCGATCCTGGCGCACCTGGAGCGGGCCGGAGCGTCCTTCACGGTGGACCTGCAGCTCGCCGCCGGAGACGTGTCCGGCAAGGACCTGCGCGAGGCCCTGTGGGACCTGGTGTGGGCCGGGCTCATCACCAACGACACCTTCGGCGCGCTCCGCTCGCTGCGGGGGCGCACGAAGGCCGGCGGGCGGCGCCGGGGGCGCAAGGGGCGGCCGGTGCTGGGCTCGGGGGGGCGCTGGTCCCTCGTGGACCGGCTGCGGTTCCGCGTCCCGTCCGACACGGAGCGTGCTCACGCCCTGGCCCTCGGGCTCCTGGAGCGGTGGGGTCTCGTGAGCCGTGAGGCGGCGTCGGGCGAGTCCGTCCCCGGCGGCTTCTCGTCGATCTACGGCGTGCTGCAGGCCATGGAGGACGCCGGCAAGGTGCGGCGCGGGCACTTCTGCGAGGGGCTCACGGGCGCGCAGTTCGCGTTCCCGGGCGCCGTGGACCGCTTGCGCAAGGTCCGGCGGCCGGGCGACGAGCACCACGTGCGCTTCCTGGCCGCGGTCGACCCGGCGAACCCCTGGGGGACGCTGCTGCCGTGGCCGGTCACCACGGGGGATGCTCGGACCGCGGCCCGCTCCGGCCCGCGCCGGGTGGCGGGGGCCTCGGTCGTCCTCGTGAACGGCGCTCCCGTGCTGTACCTGGCGAAGGGAGGGAAGCGGCTCCTGACCTTCCCCGCGGCGGACGAGGACGACAACCTCACGCTCGCGCTCACGGTGCTCCCCGGAGCCGTCCGGACGTCGACACGTCGTGCACTCACGGTGGAGACGATCGACGGCCAGCCGGCGCGGGACTCCCGGCGCACCGAGGCCCTGCTCGAGGCCGGCTTCGTGCTCGACTACCGCGGGCTCACGCTCGAGGACAATTAGAGTCGGGCCGGTGCCCGAGGGCGACACCATCCACAAGCAGCGCGGGCGCTCGCGCACGACCATCCGGGACCCTTTGTCCGGGCGGCCTCGGTCCGACGGGGAGCGGCTCTGGGTGGCGGGGGCCGTGATCGGACTGCCCAGGGCCCGACGATGTAGACTGACCGGCCGCGTGGGGCAGCAGGAGGAACAGCCGCAGGATGAGCAACGAGTTCGTTCTCCTGGTCGATGACGACCCCGACATCCACCCGATCGTCGAGCAGGCCCTGGACGGCCTCGCCAGGCTCGTCTGCGTGACGAGCGCCGAGGTCGCCGCGCGCCACCTCGCCTCCGAGCCCACCGTCGTCCTCGTGGACCTCGAGCTGGGGGGGCGGGTCCGAGGCGACGAGTTCGTCGACCGGGTGGTCGCCGACAGCCCCATGTCCACCGTCATCGTGCTCTCCGGGGTGCGGGACGCCGCGCGCGCGGTGGACCTGATGCGTCGCGGCGCGGAGGACTACCTCGTCAAGCCCGTGCAGGCGTTCGAGCTGCGGCGCCGCGTGGAGCGGGCGCTCACCCGGCGGCGCCTCGTGGCCGCGGCCGATGCGCCGATCGCCGTCTCCTCCTCGCCGAGCCTGGAGCTGCTCCGCCACTCCGAGAGCGCCCGGATGGTCGAGCTGTGTGCGCAGATCGGGCGGGTCGCGCCGTCGGGCCTCACGGCCCTCATCGTCGGGGAGACGGGGACGGGCAAGGAGCTCGTGGCCCGCGCGCTCCACGAGGCCTCCGGCAGCAGCGGATCCTTCGTCACCGTGAACTGCGGCGCGCTGCCGCGGGACCTGATGGAGGCCGAGCTGTTCGGCCACACCGCCGGCGCGTTCACCGGTGCGCGCGCGGCCCGCAAGGGCCTGGTGCGCGAAGCCGAGGGCGGCACGCTCTTCCTGGACGAGATCGGGGAGCTGCCGCTCGAGCTGCAGCCGAAGCTGCTGCGTTTCCTGCAAGAGCGGGAGGCGCGGGCCGTCGGCTCCGACCGGGCCTACTCCGTGGAAGCGCGCGTCGTGGCCGCAACCCACCGTGATCTGTCCGCGCGGGTCGCGGCGGGGACCTTCCGGGAGGATCTGCTGTTCCGGCTCCGGGTACTGCAGCTCGACGTGCCCGCCCTGCGGGACCGCCGCTCGGACATCCCCGCCCTCGCCGAGTACTTCCTCCGCCAGGCCGTCGGGCGGAGCGGGCGCACGCTGCGTGGGTTCGAGAAGGCGTCGCTGCGCGCGCTCGTGACGCGGGACTGGCCCGGCAACGTGCGTCAGCTGCAGCACCTCGTCCAGCGGGCGGCGGTCTTCGCCGACGGGCCGCTCGTCCACCTCGCGGACCTCGGCCTCGGCACGGCGGACGGCGAGACGGGGTACTCCTGGCCCGCCGAGCTCCTCGACCGGCCGTTCTCCGAGGCGCGGGACACCATCGTCGAGGAGTTCGAGCGCGCCTACGTGCGGGAGGCGCTGCACCGCGCCGGCGGCAACGTCGCCCAGGCGGCGCGCGGCGCCGGGATCCCCCGCAAGTCGCTGTGGCGCATCGCCCAGCGGGTGGGGCTCGCCGCGGATCGCGCGTCCCGCAAGCAGGGCCGCCTGGAGAGCGGCGGAGAGCCGGTGGCCGCTCCCGAGGATCCCCTGGCCGCGGTGCGGGCGGCGTACATCCAGCGGACGCGTGGCACGGTGGCCTCCCTGTGCGCGCAGCTCGAGGGCCCCCTCGACCTGGCGGGCTGGTCCTCGGTCAAGGCCACGGCGCACCGGCTGCGGGGCTCCGGAGGCAGCTACGGCTTCCCGGAGCTGAGCACGATCGCGGGGGAGCTGGAGGACGCGTCGGCCGCGC
>ENA-OWNT01004526-OWNT01004526.1-seawater-metagenome-genome-assembly--contig:-NODE-4526-length-12129-cov-3.606704_pt1 | contig 12129 bp, 6 predicted proteins | sample MGYA00238136_ERZ651165 | MGnify/ENA primary metagenome ERZ651165 (study PRJEB26861, sample SAMN08777766) | seawater metagenome | isolation source: coastal seawater | place: USA: Florida | collected... | reverse complement strand
ACCGCCGCCACAACAGCAACAAAGTACCACCCACAAGCTACTTCTTCACCACACACTACAGCACCACGTCAACGCAGCACCTTGCCAGACACTTCAAGCTCAGTGTCGAACGTCGAACGTCGAACGTCGAACGTCGAACGTCGTCGTTGCTGTCGTCGTCTTCATTGTCATCCCTGTGTCATCGTCTTTCGCCGTCGTTCGTCGTTCGTCGTCGTCGTTCGTCGTTCGTCGTTGTTCGTCGTTCGTCGTTGTTCGTCGTTGTTCGTCGTTGTTCGTCGTTGTTCGTCGTTGTTCGTCGTTGTTCGTCGTTCTTCGTCGTTCTTCGTCGTTCTTCGTTCGTCGTTCGTCGTTCGTCGTTTGTCGTCGTCACTGTTTCCTTGTCATCCGCCGTTCGTCGTCCTTCGTCTTTCGTCGTCGTCGTCGTCGTCGTCGTCGTTACAGCAATCCACCCGCCCTCCCACGCCCACTCCGCCCGCTCCGCCCACACACGCCCACGCACAAATTAGCTTGACTTGCTTGCGTCGAAACCCTGGCAATTGTAATACCACACTCACTCTAGTACACATTCCCCATTGACTTACCTCCGCATTGACTCCATACACCTCAATACAGTACTACAAAGTACTAACTCACGCGGTACTCTGTAATATTCAATAGAATCACATCAACGTCGTTGTGGGCGTGGCTGCGACACTGCGACTGCGAACTCTGCGTTCACCAATTCACTCAGTGAGTGAGTGAGTGACTGTGAGTGAGTGGGCGCCGCCGCCTCCGTGGCGTTCGTTGGTTCGTTCGTTCGTCCGTCAATATCCATTTCCCCGATAATATCCCAAATGCGGAATACTGTGTAGCACTGAATAAACGCATTAGTGGATTATATCTACAATAGGGAATACATGAATAATCTCACAAAATGAAATGATGAAATGCAAGTCGCGCTGGGTGAGTGGGTGGGTGAGTGAGTGAGCTTATCCCAAATGCGGAATACTCTGCAGCACCGAGTGAAAGCAAACTGTGGTGTATCTACAGCCGGGAATACGCGAATAATCTCACAAAATGAAATGATGAAGTGAGTGAGTGAGTGAGTGAGTGAGTGGGAAACCGCTCCGGCGGTCGGTCAGGTAGGTCAGCGCGAGAGCCCATAACGTATCCCGTTCCAGGATTACCATTGTTTCACTGCATAGCAGAGAGTGGAAGTATCAAATGAGGATACATTGCATTTGGTGGGGTACAGTGAACGAATGAAGGAAGGAAGGAAGGAAGGAAGGAAGGAAGGCAGTGAGTGACTGTGAGTGACTGTGAGCTGGTCAGTGAGTGACTGCCGTCCGCCGTCCGCGTCAGCAGTCAGTCGTCAGTCCGTCACTCACTTCACTCACTGACGGTGAAGGTGACGCTGACGGACGGATGGGCGTTGAGTGAGTGAGTGAGTGAGTGAGTGAGTGAGGAGAGGAGGCAGGTGGCCAGTTCACCCACTCACTTACTCACTCACCCACCCACTCACTCACTCACTCACTGACAACGAACCTCCACTCACTCACTCACTCACTCACTCACTCACTCACTCACTCTGTTCGTTCGTTCGTTCGTTCGTTCGTTCGTTCCGCTGAGCAGTGTCACTCACTGCTGAGCGGCTGAGCGGCTGGCTCAGCGGGCCCGTCCGTTGAAGTGAGTGAGCTGAGAGAACAGTGAACGAACGACGAACGACGAACGACGAACGACGAACGACAAAGGAACGACGAACGACGAACGACAAAAGAACGACGAACGACAAAGGAACGACGAACGACGAACGACGAACGACAAAGGAACGACGAACGACAAAGGAACGACACGACAAAGGAACGACGAACGCGACGAAAGACAAAGGAACGACGAACGACAAAGGAACGACAAAGGAACGACGAACGACGAACAACGACGAGTTGTGCAGATAACTTCGTTGGGCTTATTATGTTGGAGGTAGAGTGACATCCGACATAATGTCTCCGTGGTGGGTTCTGGTGCGCGGGCGCGGAGGCGGGCTGACGTTGAAATAGGGTGGTCCCGATTGCATCGGTGGTTTGGCAAGATTTGCTGCCGCAGCTGGCAAGATTTGCTGCCGTGCCACGAGAGAGATGGAACGGCGAGGCGTGGAGGTGGACGCTGTAATTTTCTCTTGTCGCCACCTGGTTCGCTCGGCGTTTTTTTTTTTTTTTTTTTTCTGTTGGTTTTGCTTTTTGTGCTGTTCTTTCCGTCGGGTCGTTGTCTTTTCTGTGGTCGCTCTCCGTCGCGGCACTAGCACAGAGGTGGGCGCACGAATAGCCGTTCGACTCCTCATTTCTTTCATCATGCCGCTTCACTGCCTGGCCAAGTTGGGCGCGGCCTTCGTCGTTGCAGCCGCTGTTAGCTCGTGGCCCACGGCCGACGCCACGTGCTCCTACAACTGGACAGACAGCTCCAACAACCTGTGGTCGTGGGATCTGGGCTCGCTCACAACCGTAGATGGCTGGACCTCGACCCGCCAAATCACCTTTAATGGAACCACGTACGACGCCGGGTTCAACCTGAACTTTTGCCAGGACGCTCCGTTTCAGTGCACCCCGGAGGGTTACGTTCCAGACAGCCAGACTGGCGTCGTCGTGGAGTACTGGGGCACGACGCCCACCTGCACCAAGGACAGCTCCGGCATCAGCTTCTGCATGCAGGGCTCCGTCAAAAAGGTCGGCATCTGCTGCACGCAGCCGTGTACCGTGCTGTCCAGCTCCTTCGTCCCGGAGGTTGTCAAGCCGTACGACGAGTCCCAGGTGGGGACAGCATCGACAACTGAAGGCGTCATCCTGCAGTTCCCGACCCTGTTCGACTCGAACACGGGTAGGACCATTTGCGAGACGGGGGGACCAGCCACCATGGCAGCCCAGTACTCCATCATGTGCGCGCCCACCGTCGAGTTTGAGGTCAAAGAGGTCGTCGCCTCGGGCTGCGAATACAACTTTGTCATCGACAGCAAGTACGGATGCGCCACCAGCGGCACCATCACCACCACAAAGGCCACAACAATAGCGCCGGTGAATTCAAATTCGTTGCAGGGTGGTGACATTTTCCTTATCATCTTGTTTGTTGTGGGCGTGCTGTACTTCGGTGGTGGTGCTCTGATACTGTACTTCACCACTGGTGCGTGCGGAATCCCCAATAGAGCCATGTGGGCCGGTCTCGGCTCCCTAATCGTCGACGGCTTTAACTTCCTCAAAAGTGGCTGCCAGAAAAAGGCTGCCTCGTACCCTGGCAGCAGCCTCGACGACGGCGATTACCACGAAGCGTCCAATGGCACCAAAGCCACGACGTCGGCCTCTTACACGAACGACGACCTCTACGACGACTTGTAAGCGCGAACTCCATTACATCCGTCCGAGTGTCGAGCAACCTTGCCGTTGGCCACGCGGCGCGCGAACTCTATCGACAAGGCGCCGTTCGCGTGCAGTCTTATGCATAACACTAATCCATCTCATCCTTTGTTTCGTGATCCTTCGCTTTGTGACAACGTGCGTCACACGACACGCCGCTTCTCAAACTGACACCGTTGCGACGTTCTGACCGTATTTTTTGCACATAGGACACACAGACAACTGTGGTTCGTACGCACGGCCCTCACGGAAACACGCCAAGCTCGACCGCCAATTTGACAAACGAAAAAGAAGAATAAGAGTAATTAGCTTACTAGCACAATTGTGCGCATCGTGTGTTTGTTTGCCACACCACCGCCATGCTATGGCCGCGGGCTCGTTTGTGAAGCGAGGCGCCAGCGACGCGCCACCCGGCGGAGTGTAGTTTGCAACGACAGAAGCAACCGCACGCGCCTGGGTAGTGACTCGACGCCGAGGTCGAGGTTGGAATCGTACTGATCCGGGGGAGTTGATCTGGTTTCGTTCGTGGCCACGTTGAGATAGTAGTACGTCGAATGGGCAGGGTCCCACATCTTCGTCCACTCCATACCGCCACGTTTCTCGACAGCCGACACAGTGTCGGCATCATCGAGAGCCTCCATCAACTCGCCGGCTTCGAAGTACACGTCACTCTCGTCGTCGATGCCTTCATCGAGCGCAGTATGAATGGCTTCCAACAGCCTATTGACGTCTCTTGTCTTGCGAACTTCGTCAATGGCAACGCGTAGGTTGTGCTCGCACTTGTCCCTCTCGATTCGACGTTTGCTAATGAACCCGCGGATGACTTTTTGCAACAAAATCACACTGTACAAGAAGGGCACCTTTTGGCGCAGTTCCACAAGTGGTGCCGGTTTCTGGACGACTTCGTGAAGGTCGTCTGGCTCAGATGGGAGTTCGTTCTCGGACTGCCCGGTTTCGGCGTTGTAATAGTAATGAGATGTGGCAGTTGTCTGAATGCGGAGCCAGCTGCTGGCGACGTCGGCCTGCGACTTCACTATTGAGTTGCGCCGCTGCAGTTTCCTCACCTGTTGATATCCTGCGTTTTTGTCATCAACCTTCACAGACAACTCTGGTTCGTCAGTGTCAGAATCGTCGAAAGATCCCTCCAGCTTCTCTTGCTCGTAGAGCTCAGCCTCTTCCGACAGGTTTTCTGCAAGTTGCCCGGCTGCCTCGTACAACTCAGACTCTTCGTCGAGGCCGTGGTCCAGAGCAAGGAAAATCGCATCTTCGATTTGCTTCGCAGTCACGGTCTTCTCTTCGTACGGTGTCGAAGACTCAAGATCAGCCTCATCAACTAAGAGTCGTAAGTGTGCAATGGACGACCGTGTCAGCAGCATGCCTGCCACCTTCTTCGCTTCTGCAAGCTGCCGTTGCACCTCTGGTGAAAGCTGCAATTCGTCGCCTTCGTCACCAAGGACACTCTGTGGCTCCTGTGTGTTGCCCGTGCCCTTGCCGGCAAGCACCAAGCGTGTACGCTTGCTGTTGGCAAACTCGCCCAACTCCTTCGCCATCGCTTTGAAAGTCGGAACGTCCGCCAATTCAATTTCGGCGTACTCGTGGTCGTCGGGGTCGTCATAGTCAAACCCGAACCGTTCACGACCCTTGGCGATTCGGTCTTGCAACTCCTCCAAGACTTGAGAGTACTCCTGCAGGACGCTTTCCAGCACCGCGGCCTTTTGGTGCACCTGTGACTTTTTCCCAACCCCATTCGCCAATGCGTGTGCCATGGCTTCCTGGAGCGGCTGCAGTTCTCGAGACTCCTCAGCCGCTGCAACAGCTTGCGCTAGAGCGTTCGAAGCGGCCTCCATCTTCTTCCATTGCAAATCCTCGGCCTCCTTGATCTCTTTGTGCAGGGCGGTGCTCGCCGCAATCAGCTTTGCCAACAGCGGGTGCCGCTCCGAGTCTTGGCCAACTCGCGACGATGCCACTGTTTGGACTTTCGCTTGCAGTTTGAGCGCATCGTCCAGCTTGTGCGTCGATGTTGCTTTGATGAACGGGTCCAGAAGGGCTCGCATCGCCTCCATCTCGGTGACCAACGCTTTCGCCTTGACCAAAACTTCTGTTTGCGCCTATGCAGGGGACCAACAGCACCAACAACAATGACAACAATAACAATAACAATAACAACAACGCAGCGCAGATGGAGAGATGAGAGCATGAAGACAGGGTAAGCTGTCCACAGAAACCGAAGCAGCATTGCGTACCGAGTTAGCCCCAAGATCCTCCACTTCTTTGATGCCTGCGGAAACTTTTGGCAAAGAGGCTTCAACTCCATTCGTTGAGGAGAAGTCCGAAGCGTGGGCGGCTGCTTCACCGCAGATATCTTCTAAGCGGGAGGACGCCACTGCCAAGGCTTTGGCTCGTCTCGCTGCCTCTTCTTCAGCCTTCTTCGCTGCGACCTCTTCTTCAGCCTTCTTTGCTTCCTCAGCTGCCTTCTTGGCTGCTGCCTCTTCTTCCGCCTTCTTTGCTTCCGCAGCTGCCTTCTTCGCTGCGGCCTCTTCTTCAGCCTTTTTGGCTTCCTCAGCTGCCTTCTTGGCTGCGGCCTCTTCTTCCGCCTTCTTTGCTTCCTCAGCTGCCTTTTTGTCTGCGGCCTCTTCTTCAGCCTTTTTGGCTTCCTCAGTTGCCTTCTTGACTGCCGCCGCTTCTTCGGCCTTCTTCGCTTCATCAGCTGCCTTCTTGGCTTCGGCCTCTTCTTCGGCCTTCTTTGCTTCCTCAGGTGCCTTCTTTGCTGCGGCCTCCTCTTCGATCTTCTTGGCCGGTGCCTCTCCCTCTGCGTGCTTAGTTTCTTCTGTGGCCTTCTTAGCTGCCGCCGCTTCTTCGGCCTTCCTAGCCGCCTCTGCCGCCTCCTCAGCGTCTGCTTCTGCTTTGGCCGAGTTGGTCTCGGCTTCTTTAGCATTATTTACGCCTGCTTCTTTGTGTTGGTCTTCTTCAGCCGGGCCCTCGTCAGTTGGCGCCGTCTCAGTATCAGTGTCGTCCTCAGTGGTCGCCTTGGCCCCGGCTTCTTCGGTGGCCTTTTGCGCGGCTGCTTTTTGCTCTGCCTGTTTGGCCGCAGCAGCCTGTTCGTCAGCCAGCCTTTTGGCTTCGGCTTCCTCGGCGGCCTTTTGAGCCGCAGCCTCATCAGCAGCCTTCTGTGCAGCAGCTTCTTCTTCAGCCAGCCTTTTGGCTTCAGCTTCTTCCGCTACCCTCTTGGCTTCGGCCTCTTCGGCGACCTTTAGGGCGGCAGCCTCTTCTTCGGCCACCCTTTTTGCCTCGGCTTCTTCGGCGGTCTTCTGCGCGGCTGCCTTCTGCGCGGCTGCCTCTTCTTCAGCTATCCTCTTGGCTTCGGCTTCTTCAGCGGCCTTTGTCGCCGCAGCCTGTTCTTCAGCTACCCGCTTGGCCTCGGCTTCTTCGGCGACCTTTTGAGCGGCTGCCTCTTCTTCAGCAGCCTTCTGAGCGGCAGCTTCTTCTTCCGCAGATTTCTTCGTATCTTCCTCTGCCTTCTGGGCCCCGGCTTCTTCAGCAGTCTTGCTCTGTGTGGCATCATCTGCTTGTTCTGCATCTTCCTCCGCTGTGTTCGCTGACGGTTTGTCCTGGGTGTCTTCTTCATCACCACTGTCGCTACTGTCAACATCGAAGTCTTCTGAACCTTCCACATCGTCCGACTCTTCTGCCATCAACCGCTGAGATGCGCTCCGTTTTTTCTGTTGCAGCGCTGCATACCGTCTGCGCGCATTTAGTTCTGCCGCGATGTGTGCATAGCGCATGTGTTTCTTCGTCGCTTCTAGTAGCGACTGCGCGGCGGTCTTCGCTCCCGAGGAGGCTACCTTTGGTAATTTGGTAGAGTCTTGTTTGTTGGCATCCGGGGCGCTGGAGGCACGCTTCGGGGAGCGCTTGCGGTTGGAGGGACTGACGATCTTGGGCAAGTGCTCGGTATCGTTCTGCTGCTCGCCGCTTGAGGCCAACAGAGAGGAGAAGAAGTCTTGGGTCGGGGACGAAGTCTTCGCCTCTGATGCGTCGCGCTTCTGCTTCTGCATTATTTTGGCAATTTTGGTGCGGTCGCCCGTTTGGATGACTTCGCAAAGCTGCAGTTGCGGGCCCACGCCGACTTTAAGCCTGCGGCGCTGAAGTGCAGCTTTGACCTCAGTAGAGACGTCAAACGCGAGATCCGCGCCGGTCGCAGCGCCGAGTCCGACCCCGGCAGTGGTGGACGGCCGCTCGCCATCGGCTTCGGTGTCTTCGGACCTGGACGCTGGGTTGTCCACGTGCGTGGGCGCTTGGTGGTATCGGTGGCGAGGCTTGCGCCGGATCACGTTGCGTGATTGGGTCTGCCACACGGATCCGTGCACTGGAGAGAGAGAGATCCCGCGTGGTCCGTACGCAATCACGGGCAGTGCTCTCTGGGGCGACTGTGAACGCGTTCGCGAACGGCCCAAGCGCTTCGACATGTTGCAGCAATGGCACTTCACGAGGTCTTCATGCAGCACAACTGGAAGTCCCACTCGGCTGTCGTTGCCGACGCCGCTGGCTCCTCAAGATGTGCCGTGGCCCATCGTAACAGCTCGCCCGGAATTATTGAGGTGGAGAGCTGCCGGAGCGTCAACTACCGACCGAGTCTTTTCGCGACTTTCCGCGCTTACAACCGAAATTTTGTGCTTTAATTTTGTCGCTAGCACTCGTTGGGCTCAATACGCACAGACAATGTGGTCAATATGTGCAAGGTCGCCACAAAGACGCACGGACCCATCAACCCAAGCCACACTTCATTCACGACAGCAGAGCGCACACAAACATCGCGCAACAGACCAGAGCACAGCAATAGCAACAACACAATGGCATCTTCCAACAACATCTTCCAACACTACAACAAGGCGTCGACCTCGTCGCGCGCGCGTTGCCGTGCGTGTCAGTGAGCAGCGGTGGTTTAATCACTGCCTGGCATTGATACCTTTCCAACAGCAAACAACAACAACAACAACAACAACAACAACATCTTGCCACCACATAGGGGGCAAGTAAGTTACTGACTGTCCAACGTCCAACAAATTGCCACTCTCCCTCTTCACAACACCTCAACTAGGACTATGGTAGGTTGGAGGAAGGTGGTCGAGGTGGCTGAGGTATCATAGGTTTTGGGTCGTCGTCGTTGTTGTTCTTCAGTTTGTTTGTTTGTTTGTTGTTGGTAAGAAGACGGAACGACGTTGCAGATACCACACGAAGCAAGTAAGTCACGTTACTCACCCATAGCTCACTCAAACTCACTCACTCACTCACAGGGCACTATAATCAGTCATTGTCATTCACTCACTCACAGTGCACTATAATCAGTCGACGGCACTCACTCACTCACAATGCACTATAATCAGTCATCGTCACTCACTCACTCACAGTGCACTATAATCAGTCGACGGCACTCACTCACTCATAATTCACTATAATCAGTCATCGTCATTCACTCACTCACAGTGCACTATAATCAGTCGACGTCACTCCGCGAAGGGTTGATTGATGGTTGATGGGCTACAGCACGCTTTGTGAATGCAAGCCAGCTATACCTCAATCAATCAATCGCGTTCTCCTCCTCATGGTTACTCTCTATGGCACACTCGACGACTTACTGATTGAGCCCTTCTTCGTTCGACTCCGTGTCAGCAACGTAACATCATTTTTGGATTGGGGGGCGGGCATCTATTGGTTCCATTCAATTGCCTTGACGAAGACGAAGTAAGGAGTGAAGTGATGAGGATGTTTCTTTGTGGTCTCTCCTCCACACTTCGTTCAATTTCATAAAGTGTGGATGGAGGATGGGATCAGATCAATTCACAATACACACGAGGGGCATCTGGACACAGAGCGAGCGATATTGTGAGTGCTTCGCCGGATTGGAAGATTTTGTTTCATTGAAAGGCCGAATTGGATGTGACCACTGAATGGCAGTCGAGGAAGCTCGTGTAAGCCATGACCTTGTGTTACTTACTTGTGCCGCGGGGGGTGCTTTCATGTTGGTAATACCAACGCTGAAGGCACGGGAGAACGTTTGACGTTGGAACGGTTCGGCAGTGGAATTGATGCAAGTGCAGAACTTTCGTTTCCGCTGTCGAACGCGCATTGTGTATGCAGTTAATGTATTATTAGAGCTGCATACCATCTCGCGGAACGAGAAGTACATTTGTCAACAAGAAAGTATTTTCTATGTTTCTATTTTTCATTTTTCACTCTGCTACTGTGATGATGGTGAAGTGAGTCCAAATCCTGAGTGTAGTTCGTGTCCTCGACACGGCTTGGTAGGCTTGATACTACACTCGCGACCGGGCAAGTGGACCTGCCGCTGGTCTGCGACCGTTCACGCCGCGCGGGCTCGGGCCATGCTTTGAAGATCCAGTGCTGTGGTGCGACGGACGCCGGTGCTGCTGTCCGCGGGGTTTTGCCGAAGCGCGGTGTCCCGGACCACGGGACACCTGCGACACTGCAGATGGCTGCTTGCGCAGCGAGCGCAGCGTCGGTGAAAACCGAGTAACGCTTCCCGTGGCATGGACGGACTGGTGGTGCTGTAGTCGATGCCTCTTTCGACTGATTCCATCGCTGAGCTGCGTGTTTCTTCGCGGCGGTGTACTCAAGTTCGAATGCAGTCCGCTGGTTTGGAGTGGGTGCACCGACGACAGCGCCACAGGTGACCGGCCGTATTGGGGATCAGGGCGCCCCTGCTGAGTCGGCATTGCGCGCACAGCCCCACCCGTGCTGGGGCCAGGCTTCATCATCCACGTTGGCCGCTGCCCGACTCTCGCCAGAGCATTCTGGAAGGCCGGCGGCCCTCCCACACCTTGTTTACGTTGCATTGCCGCGAAGCGCCGCGGGTCTTCCGGCCGATTTCCCGGAAACGACTCGTCTGCCATTCGCAGCAACTCTCGACTGCGTTGCGCCAAGTGCTGCGAGTACGCGAGTACTTGCGCATGCTGCGAACTTCCGGGTTCGAGAGGCGGCACATATTTCGCTTCTGGCATGTCGGGGTACACGACTGGAACGTCGGGATAGTCTGGCTCTGCTTCGCGCTGTTCCGGCTTTTGGTTGTTCTCCCGAGACTGCGCGCGCTGTTGTTGTTCCGGCGCCTCTTCACCCTGACGTTTATCATTACTTGACTGCGCTTCCGGCTCTGCTGCTGCTTCCGTTTCCGGCTCTGACTTTGACTTCGACTCGTGGTCTGATGCTGCTTCTACTTCTGATGACTCGGCAGGCTGCGGTGCCTCGCTTTGCTCAGGTTTTTCATCGTCCGGAGAAATTGACGGCGCAGGTTCTGATATAGCAGCATCATCGTCTGGGCCTCCATCTGGAGCTCCGTCTGTGGCATCGGAGCCCGGTGCCCCAGACTCGGAAGCATGCCCTGGCTCATTTTTCGCCTTTGAAATGCTATAGAGATACTGTGCGATCATCAGCTCTGAAAATCTATTGCGGGCAAGCATTCCTCGCCAGGCACTTTGCACAACTGTGGCTGATCCTTGCCTCTTGAGCGCATCCTGTCGGGCTTTGCGACCGCGAAGTTGGCTTTGTATTCTAACGGCCGCCAACTCGCGCTCCTGCTCTTCAAATTCAGCTTCTGCGGCGGCCTCCTCGTCTTGCTGCTTCGCAGCAATCTCTGCATTGGGGTCTGAAGGCGGTGACCACAAGTGCTGACCAACGTCTGTTTTCCACTGCTGCACCATCGCCTCACGCGCACTTTTTGATTGTGATGACTCCTCCTCTTTTTGTGGCCCTGGACTATTTGTCTCATCCACGTTGGCGTCGTTGCCACCGTACAGGTGTTGTCCAACTTCTTGCTGCCAGCGTTTAGCGTGGGCGTCGTCCTTCGAACTGCTGGTCTCGGTCGCTTCATCATTGCCAGCCGGACTGCCGTCGGGTGACACCTCGTCCTCCGCTGAGTCCGGAACTGCACCGGCAGCAGGTTCCTGCTCATCGTCCGCATTCACGCGTGCCTTGGAGCGAGCTGCGTTCTCCCCTGAACCAATGTGCTGGCCCACTTGTTCATGCCACTTGTTGACGCCGGCTTTTCGTGCGGCGCCGTTTTTTCGAGCGTTTCGGCCGCGAATCCTGGCTTGCAGCTTGGCAGCTGCAGCATCGGCATCCGCATTGGATGCCTCGCTGGTGTTACTGTCGCCAGCTGATGTGCTCCCAGCCGATGGCGAGGTCGCTTCGGCTCCAGCGCCGGCTGCTGCCGGAGCTGAACCAGCGCTAGGCGACGCGGACATTTCCGATTCGCGCAGCTTTTCCTCACTCAAGTTGGCATGGTTTTGTTGTTGTCATTTTTGTGTTGTAATAAAAATCGCGACGTTACAATTTCGGAGAAAGCACACAAGCTGTTTTGCTGTCGATGCAACACTTCGAAGTATCGAGATTGTGGAACGAGGCCACACTTTCCCATCACCAACACCGAGACGTGCTCACCGACAACCACCAGCAGCAGCAACGACCAACGACGACAACCACCCAACCAGCAGCAGCAGCACAGACCAACGACGGCGACGACCCAACCACCCAACCACCCAACCACCCAACCACCCAACCACCCAACAACCCAACAACCCAACAACAACCCAACAACAACAACAACAACGACAACGACAGCGACGACGACGACAACGACAACGACCCAACGATGACAACGACCCACCCAACGACGACAACGACCCACCCAACGACCAACGACCCAACAACCACAACAACGGCGTCGACAACGGCGTCG
>ENA-OWNT01004525-OWNT01004525.1-seawater-metagenome-genome-assembly--contig:-NODE-4525-length-12130-cov-2.982577_pt1 | contig 12130 bp, 10 predicted proteins | sample MGYA00238136_ERZ651165 | MGnify/ENA primary metagenome ERZ651165 (study PRJEB26861, sample SAMN08777766) | seawater metagenome | isolation source: coastal seawater | place: USA: Florida | collected... | reverse complement strand
AAGCAGAAATATCAGAAACTTAAAATAAAAGATAATAAGCAAATAATATCAAAACTACCAAACTGCTCCGCGTATTCAACAGCATGCAGCAATACATCTACTGAAGATGCTGTATCTGATGCTAATTCTTTTGGCCGAAGAAGTGAGTATGTATTCGCATATTGCTTACTAATTTTTATCACTTTAGAGCAATCTGAAGTTGCTACAGTTGTCGTAATATATTTTGACTTTTGAATTTCATCGAACGTATGAGCTATTAAAGGTTTGCCATTTAATAACTTTATATTCTTTTGTGGCAATCTTTTACTGCCCGCTCTCGCAGGTACAACTGCTAATATTTTTGGTCTCATATGCCTAGCTCATGAATGTCTGTTTGTGCTTTGTTAAAGTCATCATGGCGGCCAACATCAAGCCAATACTCATGGATTGGAAATTTGAGCACTTTATGACCTAAACGCTGCTTTTGCTCAAAAAGTGTTGGCATATCTAAATGCTCATTACTCGGAAGAGACTCTATAATATTATTTGAGATGACATATATCCCAGCATTGACAAAATACCTATAGGTAGGCTTCTCAACTATATCGGTGATCTCATGGCCCTCACCTTCGATTACACCAAACGGCACTTTTATTTCATAGTCTCGCACACACATTGTCGCATCACTTAGCTGTTTGACATGAAAATCAAGTACTTTGCCAAAATCTACATTCGTTAATATATCACCATTAATCATAATTAAAGGCTCTTTGGGTAAAGACTTAGGTAGTAGCGATAATGCTCCCCCTGTACCTAAGGGCTCTTTTTCATAGACATATGTAATCTCAATACCCAGTGCACTACCATCACCAAAATAATTTTCGATTACTTCAGGCAAATAATGCGTTGATATATAAAATTTATAAAAACCATGGTTTTTGAAATTATTAATTAGCGTCTCTAACATTGGCTTACCCCCAACCTTTAGCATAGGTTTTGGGCAGTTATCAGTTAGTGGCCTTAGACGAGTACCAAACCCTCCAGCCATTATAAATACTGGGTTTTGACGCTTCTCAACTTCTAGTGTGTCATATAGAGTTTTTAGACCAACTAATTTACCCTCATCATCGACCAAAGGTAATGACAAGATTTTACGATCTTGCATTATAGCCATAAGCTCACAGCTGCTAAATGCGACATTTGCGCTAGTAGGCTCTTTATTCATTATTGAACTCACTGGCGCTGATAGGTCTATGCCTTTTAAAATTCCGCGGCGAATATCACCATCGGTCACAACACCAACAAGCGTATCGCAACCAAGAACAACAACAGCTACACGTAGTGCTTCTTTGTCGATAACTTCAAGTGCTTCTCTAATACTTGCTGTTGGCGGAATAATCACCTTTTGCCAATTAGCTGTCATAACTTTGTCCTTTCAATACCGCTCTTGCTCCAAAAACAATCTCATTGTCCTTAACAGTTTTAGTCACATTAGCACCAACAGAAATAATCGCACTTTGCCCTATCCCAACATTATTAATGATATTAGCACCAGTCCCAATGTGAACATTGTTTTCTACTGTGACCTGTCCACTCATAGTCACACCAGGAGCAATATGGCATTGCGCACCAATAGTACAATCATGGTCAACACTCGATGATGTATTTATTATGCTATTTTCACCAATGCTGGTACCTATATTTACCACTACATTATTCATTACTTGTACACCATCAGCTAATTGTGCAAATTCGGATACCAGTGCAGACTCTGCAATAACTGTTGCAAACTGATAGCCTCGCTGTGTGTAATAATGGTAAAGCCTTTCCCTCAAATTTTGTCTAGGCATAGCACCTATGCCATTTACTAACATGACCTCTTGCTTATCAAATCTCAAAACGTCATCGTCATTCTTAAAATGCGGGATTTTTTTAAAAACAACCTGCCCTGCAATAATCTCTGGTGCTACTATGCCTACAAGCTTTTTTTCTTGTTTCAATAATATCTCGGCAAGGGCTGCTGCGTGTCCTCCGCCGCCAATAATTAAGTAACCTAAGGGTTTACTCATTTATTAAATCACCTGCTTTATAACTCTGCTTACTTTGACTGCCTAAATAACGCCAAAAATGTATTGGATTGATTCCACTTCCTGGTCTCTTTACTGCTAAGTTACTTTCGCTAAAGGCTTCACCGACTGCAATATCTTTTACAGCGACTAAGCTTTTACGAGCAACGGCTTTGTTTTTTACTTCTGATGGTCTTGGGCCTTTGATACCATCACCGAGAACTTGCTCAACTATTCGAATCCCTTCTACCATGGCCTTTAATTCAATTGGGTCTAACGAAGCTTTATGATCGGGCCCCGGTAAATTTTTATCTACCGTGAAGTGTTTTTCTATTAATACAGCGCCTTTCGCTACAGCAGCAATTGGCACGGTAATCCCTTCACTATGATCTGAGTAACCCACTGCAAGTTTAAAACCGTCTGCCATGGTATCCATTGCATTTAGGTTTATATCATTGTAGGGAGCAGGATATTCTGTTGTGCAATGCAGCAAAGTTACTTTTTGCTTTAATAGACGCTTACCTTCGTCACTAAAGTAAGCAGCTTGTAAAAGTTCGTCAGTCGGGGTGTCTGATTTATTTAAATAGCCAAATGCAATAACTGATAGTACCTGCTCAATTTCAGAAAGAGTTGCCATCCCAGTTGACACGATTAAATCGCAATCGGTTCTTGCATGCTCTAATACTAGAGGGGCATTTGTAATTTCGCCCGATGGCAATTTTAATCGTGTTATACCAAGGTCATTAACTAAAAAGTCCAAACTTTCTGAATCGAAAGCTGTAGAAAGAAACTCGATTCCTTTATCTTGGCAATATTTCACAAGCTTGTGATGAGTGTCATAACTTAACTCTAAACGCTTAAGCATTGTAAATTGCGACTCTTTTTGTCCGCTATTTGTTACTTGATATTCAGCCTGCTCAGCCTCTTCAGTTACAATGTTTTTTGCTTTAAATGTTTGAAATTTAACGATGTCAGCTCCTGCTTGATAAGCTGCATCTACTAACGCATAAGCCAGCTCGTCGCTACCATTATGGTTTACACCAGCTTCAGCAATAATCAAAGTCATAGAATTCTCACTTTAAATCATAAAAAGATTTATTTGGTTCAAACTGCATATTTTTAAGCATAGTGATTACTTGTCCACTTGCATTCCCAGCACCATAAGGGTTCTCTATATGCTCATTAGGCGAAGTATACTCTCGATTTATTGCCGATTTAATACTCGCCATTATCGACAGTTTGTTAGCGTCACAATTAAGAACGCTTTTAGCTGCTAATCTGCCTTGTTGCCTCACCCCTATATTCACTGTAGGAACATTAAATGACGGCACTTCTATTATGCCACTCGATGAGTTACCGATGACTACAGCTGCATTCTTTACTGTGCTTAAATAGCGTTTTTGACCAAGTGAAGGAATAGCACATACACGATTTGGATTTAATTTTGCGTACTGCTCAAGTAAAGGAATTATACGTCGCCCACCATCATCCGCATTTGGGTAAGTTATAATAACTTGATGGTCTTTGAATTCATCTAAAGCATCGAGTAGGGCATTAAAGCTTTGCTCGGGTTTTTCTTCACCAAGAGTGACAGGATGGTATGTTACTAAAAAGTAGGGTTGATTCAGCGGAAAGTCTAACGAGCCAGCAATTTCTGCAACATCCATAAACTCTGCACGCTTTATGTGATCAAGCCCAATTGCACCAACGTTTTTAACTCGTTCAGGTTGTTCTCCTAATTGAATTACACGCTGTCGAAATTCCTCTGTTGATGTACCATGTAAATAACTAAACTTGCTAATAGCATGTCGTATTGCATCGTCATACGCACCTTCAGTTATTTCACCACCGTGTAAGTGTAAAATAGGGACTCTTAAAATCATCGCGGTTTGAGCAGCTGCAAGCGCTTCGAATCGGTCACCTAGTATTACTAATACATCTGGCTTCAAACGATTTAAAGCATCTGCAAAGCCTAGAACACCTAGCCCCATACTTTTCGCGGCACCAACAGCGCTATTCGAAGAAAGCAATATTTCTATTTTTTCGTCAATGAAAAAACCATCTTGCTCTATTTGTTGATACGTTTCGCCAAACTCGGGAGATAAATGCATACCCGAAACTAATAATTGAAGAACTAACTCAGGGTCGTCTTGAATATCTTTTAACAGCCAATACAACAAGCCATACTCTGCACGAGTACCTGTAAATACAGCAACTTTCATACGCTATACCTCAGCTAAACTTTTGACAGGTGAGCTTGGAATGTTAACTAAATGCCTTTCAATATACTCTGAGTATGTAAGATCGCCTTTAAGGGCATTTTTATACATTGGTAAACGATGCATTAGCTGCCAGATAGGTCTTGTCATTACACCTTTTTCATTCGTTTCTTTTAATAAGGCTTCACGCACTTGAGGAGCTGGACAGATAATCGCGTTAAGCCAGTAATTTGAATGCGCATAATCAGGTTCAGTCACAAACTTGAACTCTGAACCACTAAAGAAATCACTGTATAAATGTGCTAACCTACGTTTATTCTTTACAAACTCAGACAATACTTCCATTTGAGCACACCCTAGTGCGGCATTCAAATTAGGCATTCGGTAATTAAACCCTGCTTCATCATGATAAAACTCGTAAGGATGTGGAACTTTTGCCGTTGTCGTTACATGCTTGGTACGTGCGCCTGAATCTAACGTTTTACATAACACTATACCGCCACCGCCTGTAGTAATTATTTTATTACCATTAAAGCTAATAGCACCAAAGTCACCGAATGTCCCTGTATGTTGCTCCTTATAAAAAGAGCCTAAACTTTCTGCAGCATCTTCAATCAAACTAATTCCCCAATTATGGCAAATAAGCATAAGCTCATCTAGCTCAACTGGATGACCAAAGGTATGCATGGGTACAATTGCTTTAATGCGTTGCTTAGTCGTTTTAAGCACTGCGCCATGCTCGGTTAAAGTAGCGTGTTCATCTAAAAAAACAGCTAATGCTTTGGGGCACAACCCTAAGCTTACTGGTGACACGTCTACAAAAGCTGGTTCAGCCCCCATGTGATGCAATGCATTACATGTTGCAACAAATGTTAGGGCTTGCGTTATCACAATATCATTTGCTCTCACACCTGCCATATAAAGGGCAGTGTGTAGTGCAGCAGTGCCATTAACTGTCGCTACCGCTTTTGGAGTTTTAGTATATGCCTCTATGTGTTTCTCAAAGTCGTCAACATACTTTCCTACACTCGATACAAATGTGCTTTGTATTGTTTCAGAAACATAAGCTTGTTCATTACCATTAAAGCTTGGTGCATGAAGCGGAATAAACTCATCTGTCTGATAAAGTTCTTTTATAAATGAAACTAGTTTATTTGTCATAATCAAAAGCTCATTTACATTTTGCTATCTAAGTATTTGCCAGTTTCTTTATGACCAAAATCTGGGAGCATTTCAAAAAACAGGTCAACTATTTGTGATTTTGACCATGATTTTTGTTGTTTAAATTGGCTGATTGTATCTTCAAATAAAGCTAATAATTCTGCATCATATTCTGGCATATTTTTAATAATGCCAAGGTTTTCAAAACGCTCCATATCGAGAGTTTCTTTATCTGTGAAAAACTCTTCAAAATCTTTTTCTCCAGTTGTATCACTTGTCGTGAATAAGCAAGGCCATTTACCTTGTGCTGGTAGAGTTTTAATTAGCTCGCGAGCCTCATCTTCACTTTTACACAAATATGCTTCATAGCCTTTTTCAGCTAAGTACTTTTCAGCAATCTCAGCAAACGTGATTAAATGTAATGACTCACTAAGTTTTGGAAAGAAAATATCTCGATTATCACCAAAGATACACGACATTAAACATAACTCCCCTGACTCTTGAGGGATCACGAAATAGCGTTTAATATCACTTGGCGCAACGATTGGTTGTTTTTTTTCGATACGTTGATTAAAGCCATGTAGTAAAGAACCATCAGAAAAAGCAACATTTGCAAAACGCGCTGTAGATATATCAATTTGCTCACTTCGGCGCATTAAAAACATTTCCATAATACGCTTTGAAGCGCCCATCATATTTACAGGGTTTGCTGCTTTATCAGTTGATACACAAAAATACTTCTTAACGCCGTTGTCAATTGACTGCTGAATAGTCTTGTCTGTATTGAATACGTTCACATCGATCATACGCATCAGTGTGTATGGATCTTTTTCACTACGTACATGTTTTAAAGCAGATAAGTTCAGAACATAATCATATTGGCCATCAGCCTCAATAAAGGCATCGTATTCAATTGAGCCAATATCTAATGCAAAGGTCTGAAAATCTCCATCAATATAACCGAACGAACTACGAATATCTCGTACCAGCTCAACCATATTATTTTCGCTAATATCAACTACGTGTAATTTTTTAGGGTTACGCTTAAAGATTTCTTTTGTGACAGCTTGTCCAATAGAACCAGCTCCACCTAGGACAAGGAAACGTGAACTTGACACTTCTTTTTTCAGGATCTCTTCAGCGTTCTTAACATCTTCACTGAACAACACTTTTTTACGACCAATCAGGTTTAAAATTTCCACTGTCTAATCCCCTTCAGAATGCCCTTAAAAATTTTAGTTACTTTCCAAGCATGTTTAATTGCAAAAATATAAATAACAAACAAACTTATAATTATTAATAATAGATATAGTTCTTTTATTTGATTTAGTTCACCATAGATACCTATTGATAATATCAATAAAGCCGAAGAAACAATAAACGCTAACGCTTGTTTGGAACTAAACCCCGACCGCATGAAAATATGATGAATATGGTCACGGTCTGGTTTAAAAGGCGATTGTCCCTTACTGAGCCTTCTAAACATAATTGCAATCATATCCATTAAAGGGATCGCTACCACATAAAGGGCAAATATAGGCCTAAATATTGGTTCACCAATTGCTGTCACTTGTGAACCATAAACTAAGGCCCATATAACAGCCAACCCAATTAACATAGAACCAGCATCCCCCATAAAGATCTTCACTTTTTTAAAAGGTGATATGCCTAAATTTGCCAAAAAAAATGGAATTAATGCAGTTATAAAAATGACAGACAAGTAACTAGAAAAATGATGTGAGCTAATCCCTAAAAATGCAATTCCAGTAAAAGAAACAATAGCTAATCCACCAAGTAACCCATCTATACCATCGATCATGTTGTATGCATTTATCGCAGCTAATATAGCTATAAATGTAAAAGTGATTCCAAACTTACCAATATCGATATTACCTAACAAAAATAGGTTCCCAAGATCACTTATGTAATCGCCCAATCCAAATATTAGTAAAGAACTAACCAAAAGCTGCCCTATAATACGTGAGCGAACACTTAAATCGTACTTATCATCTAATACCCCAATAAAGACAATAACTGCTGAAGAAATAAGAAATAAAATACTTATTTGCTGTAACTCAGAACAAATAATAAAAGCAGCAGCAATACCAAAGAATATCGACATACCACCAACTAGCGGTACTTCTCCTTGATGTACCTTACGACTACATGGCCTATCAATTAAGCCTAGCTTATTAGAAAGTGAATTCAAAAGAAGAATACTTACATAGGTGGATAGTAAAGAAACAAAAATAGAATAGTACATTACTCTTGTTCCTTCGGTCTTTTTAAAGCTTTAATAAACACAATAAATAAACTAAAACACACCCCTAAAATAAAGCCAAAAATACATAGAAGAGCTCTTTTTGGTGAGTATTTATCTTCAGCAACCACCGCATTATCAATAACTTTAAATGCATAAGTTTCTCTAACCTTAGTAAGCATTTTTTTCTGAAACTCTTGCTCTACTAATGTATACAACAACGACTTTAAATCAGCATTTTTTGCTTTTAAAATTGCCCCCTGAAGATACTCAATACTTTTTTCAGCTTCAATTTCAGCATCTTGACGCAACTTATTGTCTAGACGTTGGATCAACTCCTTAACCGTTTCTTCAGCAAATACAGGTGAAATATGTTTAATAGCAACTCTTACAAACCCTGTTTCTTTATCTTCTTCAACTTCTAAAAGGTTTTCTAGAAAATATACGTAGGCCTCTAACTGACTAGGCTCAGCCTGCTTTGGAGGTGAAACATCACGAATCCATTGTTTGCTATTTGGGTCATATACATCTTCATCATATGTATAACTGCCAGTAACAACGTCCCACTTTCTTACAGCTAAAAGCTCAACCTTGATATTAGTATCCGCTATAAATTCCATTAGAAATGTGCGGCTTTTAAGAGTTGCTATTGCTAGATCCGTCTTATCCGATTGACCACCGAGGTTAATACCTGCAATAGAAGCAAGCCCTCCTAGTTGAGAACTTAACCCAGCTAGGTTGCTTTCTTGCTCAGTAACAGGCATCAGTAAAATATCAGACTTATATTTATTTGGTAAATATAAAGCTAAAGCTATAAATACGATCGAAAAAGTTGTAGTTACAAATAGGACTAACCACTTATCTTTAATGATACTCGTTATAAAGTCTCCGACCGTAAGCTCATATGGATTTTTATTCATCTTAAACCTTTAAATACTACTAATCGCTGCTACGGCTACACCAAGCTGATAAACAATCTGTGTTGCGGTGCTCCACAGAGTTAGGTTGTCCATGTAATCAGCATTCATAGGCACAACGATAGTGTCGCCCGCTTCTAAGAGCTGTGAATCATTAACTGCAAACCAGCTGCCTGTACTTGGTATTTTCACAGAGCCGTTTGCTTTGATGATATAGATACGTTCATCAGCCGCGCGCTCTTTCAGACCGCCACTTAGATCAATGTAGTCGTCAACCGTAATACCTTGTTTGAATAAATGTGAAGTCGCGTAGTTTACTTCACCAATCACACTGATCGAGTCACGTTTGCTTGGGACATAAAGCGTATCGCCATTTTGTAAAACAAGCTTTTGTTTGTTATCAGCAATCAGAGGAAGGTCAATAACTAGACGTCCCACAGCTTCAACATTTGCCAAATCAATAAGCAACTTGTTCATTTCTTCATAAGAAAGGGTGTTACTGCTTACGGATTTTTCAAAGCTTTTTGTGGCAATATCACGGCGTAAGTCTTCTGATAGTTTTGCCAACTGTTGTTGTTCTTGTTTTCGGATTGACTCACGAGTAAAGATAGCAGCATCGGGTTCTGCAAAGTCAGAGAACCCTCCAGCTCTTTCAAGCAGGTTAGTAAGGGATTCTCCGCGTCGAATGGTGTATACACCAGGAAACTTCACTTCACCTTTTAGCTCAACTTTTACGTTTTCTTGCCAATTAGGAATAGAGAAAATATTAATACTATCTTTACTACGCAATATTTTATTTTCGGCTTTTTCACCTAGCATGGCTGCATGTAGGTCAAACTTGATGTGTTCAACTTTTGGAGCATCACCGGCAACAATCCGAGTGATTTCAGCTTGTTCTGTATAAGCTGACTCAAGTAAGCCGCCGGCTGCTACAATAAGTTCATTTACTTCACTACCTACAGTTAATGGATAAATACCGGGATATGTGACATGACCATTGATTTCAACTAGTTGCATTGCTGTAGTAACAGAAGCTTGCTGTTTAAGCTTTGCTATAATTGATTTTAATAAGTTATAGCGACTGAAAACAGCGTAATCTTCTGGTTCTAAATCCTGCTCTTCTTCTTTCGCTTTACGCTTCGATATTTCTGCGATAGTGAGTACTTTTTCTTCTGTAAGCTTGAAAGGGTCTTCTTCTTTTAAAACACCAATATAGCGTTCAAATTCTTTTCTTTGATACTCATGCCACTGCTTAACTTTAAATTGCTGTTGCTGTTGCTCTTCGCTTAATGCCATATTTGTAAGTGCAATTTCTTCAGCTTCTTTTTCTTGATAACGGCTAAAAACAAAAATTTTATCATTTGCTTTTAGCTCTAAATCATGACCTTTAGCTTTCACGATAGCTTGTGCTATATCAAATTGAAAAACTTGAATATCACCTGCTACATTAACTTCACGAACAAGTAACCCGTAACCTAAGTCAGCCTGAGGCAGCAAGTCACCACGCACTGAAGTTAGAACGTCAGAGATATGCTTGCCTTGATGCCACTGATAATGACCCGGACGTGCAACAGCACCAATTAAGCTAATACTGTTTTGATATTGAAAGCTTACAGGATTAAAACGAATACGATCGCCATCACGAGGAGTATAATTAATTTGATTACCGCTAAAGTCTACTGATAACACTTCTTTCATATTATTGTTATTGAAGCGTTCAACAATTGCTTTTTTAGCGTAAGCTTGCGGCTTTAAACCACCCGCCATTTTTAATAACTGTGCTGCTGTTTCACCTTTTTTTAGCTCAAAAATAGCAGGGCGCTTTACTAAGCCTTCAACAGCGACTTGTGAGCCAACTGATGGGATAAACACAACATCACCTGGCTTTAAGATGATGTCGTTACTGCTATCACCGTTAATCAGCAAATCATAAAGGTCAAAGTTTGCAACAACCTTACCCGCACGCTTAACTTGAATATTACGTAGTGAAGCAATATCAGATACCCCACCACTAACAAATAATGCATGCGATACGGTAGTCAATGATGAAACAGAATAACTACCTGGTTTATATGCTTCACCAAGCACTAAAACACGAATGCTACGCAGTTTGCCAACTGAGACAAATGCTTTAATACCAATTACTTCTTGTTCAACTTTTGCTTTGATTAACTCTTTGACTTCTGCAAAAGTCAGACCCGCCACTTGAACAGGACTTAAGTTTGGAATGCTGATACGCCCTTCGCGGTCAACAACAACTTCATAGCTCTCGCTTTCTTTACCGTAAAAGTTGATGTTAAGTGTATCTCCACGACCAATTAAGTAGGTATCAGGAACTGCCGCATTTTCACTTGGCATAAATGATGTTGGCTCACCAGCAAACAAGTCATAACCAAAAGGCTTTACTTCATCAACTTTTGGAGCAAAGCGCTCTTCATCTGTTAATTGTTTTTTTTCTTGTTCTAAACGAGGTTGTATTGTTGATTCTTGTTCAATTTGGTCGGTTGAAGATTTCTTACCTGTAATCGTCGATAAATCTACGCCATACTGCCTTGCTAGTGCCTCTTGCTGCGCTCTAGGAAGCTTTTTAAATTGTTCGATTTGTGCGGCTGTAGGAGTAAAAGCCAATACTGATGCGGAAGTTAACAGCAAAAAAGTAATGAAGAGTCTTTTAAATAACATCACAAGTAGGGATATCCATAGTTCTACAGTCAAAAAGATTGTCTATTCTACCTGAAATACAGGGAAATAAAAAAGGGACTTTCGTCCCTTTTTGTCATTAAATTGTCAACGAAACGATTTATTTAGTTAAAAACTGTAAACTAGCGTTAGTGACGTTTCTGTATCTGTGTTTTCTTTATCATCAGCAACATCTGAGTTGTGAGTGATGTTGTAAGCTACTTTCATTTGTAGTGAGCCGTTGATCTTAGCAAGGATTGCAGACTCTGAGCGTGTTTTAGTGTTGGTATCACCATATTCAACTGATACTAACTGAGTAAAACGTGCGCTGTCTGAAATTTGCCAACTGTAGTCAACTTTACCTAGCGCGATTACTTCACCTTCACGCTCACCAGCAAGTGAATCACCGTTATCATCAACTTCAGTGCTATCATTCGGATACTGGAAGTACTTATAACCAGGACCGATTTCAGCATTAAGCCACATATCAGAACGGTCGATTAAGCGTAAACCATAACCCGCTGAGATAACTGACTCATGGCGATATGCACCAAAGTAATCAGATACGTGCGAGCCGTAGATGAATAAGTGTGAATGCTTTTCGTTTAACTTATAGTTACCTTGTGCTGAGATTGAGTACTTTTCGTTAGTACGCTGTGTTTCTTTAACACCTTGATCGTTTTCGATCTCATCTTCTTTGTAGATGCCGTCTAACTTGTACTCGTTATTCCAGTTTTCTAAGTTATGTAAAACCTTAACACCACCTTTTAGAGTTGTTGTTTCAGTGTTACCACTTGTAATAATGGCACCTAGTTCACTGGTTACATCCCAAGTTTTGGTTTCATCTGC
>ENA-OWNT01004524-OWNT01004524.1-seawater-metagenome-genome-assembly--contig:-NODE-4524-length-12131-cov-3.921852_pt1 | contig 12131 bp, 12 predicted proteins | sample MGYA00238136_ERZ651165 | MGnify/ENA primary metagenome ERZ651165 (study PRJEB26861, sample SAMN08777766) | seawater metagenome | isolation source: coastal seawater | place: USA: Florida | collected... | reverse complement strand
GCGAGTGGAGGTCAGCCAGGTCGCCAGGCCACCAAACCAATCTCACTCATCTTCACTCACTGCGGGCGGTGCGTTGTGTTGAGTCAGTGAGTGAGTCAACGAAGTCAACGAAGTCAACGACGTCAACGACGAAGTCAACGAAGTCATTGAAAGAAAGTCAACGAACGATTGAAGATTGAACGAACGAACAACGAACGACGGACGACGGACGACGGACGACGGACGACGAACGACGTTGTTGAGTTCGTTGGTGCGTTCGTTTGTTGATTGATCGTTGTTGTTGTGTTGCGTCGTTTTCAATGTCGTCGTCGTCGTCGTCGTCGTCGTCGTCGTTGTTCACTGCGTTGTCGTCGTCGTGGCTGGTTTGTCACCAATACAATGATGTTGCGTTGTCGCGGCCGTTTGATCGGTGTGGCTGTTGCGGTCGTGAGGCTATTGATCTTTGTGGTTGTGGTGGATTGCGTCGTCGTGGTTGCTGAGAGTGCCGCTTTGTTTGTAGTCGGCAGTGCCGTCAACTGGCGGAACGACTTTGTTGTTGGTGTCTGTGCTGCGCTGCGGAACAATTCCTTACTGTCGTTGTCGGAGTTACCGTGGACGGATGCTCGTGTGTCCAGTTGGTTATTGCCACCACAGAGTTGGCTTGTGACCCCAAGCTTATGTTTTTTTGTCATCGGCGCCTTCTTTGTGCCACCCATTACTTTCCAGAACTGGTTGGCCGTGCGTTGCTGGTTGGTGTTGCGTTCACACACTCCACTCAACCGCACGTGAAGACCCAGCACAAGGCCTAGGCACTTTTTTGTTTCTTTTTCGCGCCGTCCCCAATTTGATCCAACTCTCCTGAGGCAGTGAGCAATATGTCCGAAGGCGGGGCAACTGTCGATGAAGCTCTCGACAACTGTTCAGAGTTTGAGGAAGAGTCAAACTCAGAATGGGAGTCAGCATCTTACTTGATGATTGTGCTCTTCTTCTTGTACATCTCTTCTGTCATCAGCCATTTCCTCACGTCCGCCAAGACTGGCAGCAACGGTCAAGACCGATGGTGGGTGCTCTGCTTTCCTGAGTCCATGATCACCATGATCCTTGGTATGATTCTTGGCGGCTTCCTGCAAATTGGGGCGGAAGAAATCGAGGGGTCGAACGGGACACACGAACTGTTGGATGATGCGCTGTTCGATGTCGACCTCTTCAATTTGGTCCTGCTCCCAATTATCATCTTTACGTCCGGGTACACGCTGACACCGAAATCGCTGTTCTTCAAACAAATCGGCAGCATCGTGCTGCTCGCCATTGCCGGAACAATAATTTCCGCCTTCATCATCGGAGGTGCCTTGTTTGCCATCTTCCAGTCCTCAGCAACGCTTCCCCAACTCAATTTTGTGGAGATGATGATTTTTGGAAGCCTCATCGCCGCGATCGACCCTGTTGCGACGCTCAGCATCTTCATGAAACTCAAGGTCGACCCGAGGCTATCCATGATCCTCTTTGGGGAATCAATCATCAATGACGCGGTGTCCATCGTGCTGTACGAATCATTCACCACTTTCGTTGGCCTATGCGGCGACATTGGCGCCGTCGACATTTTGCGCGCTCTTGGCATTTTCCTTGGCACTTTCATCGGTTCCCTCGCGTTGGCGATTGTGCTCTCCATGATGGCATCGCTCAGCATGAAGTACGTCCAAATGCACTCTCCTCTGCACCAAGCAGTCGTGATATTTTTGTGGTCCTACATGAGTTTCGAGCTCGCCACCGTTTGCCGACTGTCCGGCATCTGCTGCTCTTTGTTCGCTGGTATATTCATGGGGTACCTAATACCGAAGTCTCAGGAGGACGCTGACCACAAGTTCACAGTCAACTTTTTCACCGTCCTCGCGGAGCTTGCGGAGTCCGTCGTATTTTTCCAGATTGGCTTGAATGCCGTCATCTTTAATGTTGACAAGAGCGCAGAATTCCCGTGGGTGTTCGCTTGCGTCACATTTGTGATGTGCATTGTGGCGCGGTTCGTCGCAGTTGGAGTTCTGGCAGGCGCTATGAACATTCGGCGCAAGAAAACGCGATTTAGCTGTCAACAAATTGTAAGTAGTCGCTTGGAGCGTGTTTGGCACCTACGTTGTAGTTTGTATGTGTGTGTGTGTGTGTGTGTGTGTGCACGTTGTCATGGTTTGGATCTGTGCTATTTCCAGGTGGTGCTCGCACATGCTGGTCTTCGCGGCGCAATCGCTTATGCTTTGTCTCTGAACTTCCCGATCACGGAAGACGCAAATGGGCGCAGCGTTACCAGCTTGGTCGTGAATGCGACCACGTTCACAATTCTGGTGTCAGTGTTCCTGCTTGGTCCCACAACGCCACCGTTGTTGAAGTGCTTGAAAATTCCGATGGGAAAAGGTTACGTCAGCGGTTCATCAACGGCTCACCTACGACCGTGGCAAAAGAAGGTGCAGGCAATCAATCAGAATAAGCTTCTCACTTGGCTCACAAAGAACCCCGACTCACACTCGTTCAAGGATCAGAAACCAAAGAGTAAGTGTATCCGGCGGGTTGGGTTTGGCAGCGATGTGTTTTGGTCATGTCTATGTGTGGTGTTCATGCAGCAACTACTGTCGGCGAATCGGATTTTATGGAGTTGCCTGGCGAAGGTAAGCGCGAATGCATGGCGCTGCGATGATGGAGATCTTAGACAGTGCTTTACTCTGGCTGCTTGACTGCGCGCTGCCAAACAGCAAATCAACATATTGACGTTGAAATCGTGGACGCTGATGCCCCTGATGAAAGCTCTAATATTAGCGATGACGAAGATAATTTCGGACTTGAAACAAGTAAGTTGTATTGCCGGTGCATTGCGACACAATGGACTCTAGACCTCACAACTGGTTTGTGGTCGTGCGATTGCGAAATAGGCGCGTTCGACGACGAGGAAGAGGTGCTGTGAGCAAGTATGTTCATGTCGACATAGTTCCATGCAGACCAGCTCGTTCGTTGGAGAGATTCGTCTTTCGTAAGTAACTCCGAGTAGTCTCATTTCAAACAATAACGGTTTCTGTGAAAATCTGTCGTCAGTGTCCCCCTCTTCACTTTTTCTTCTTCTCGTCCCCGGGACCAACCAGCGCTTGGCACGCTGCTACAACCTCCAAGAACTCTTCGTTCATCGAAACTTGGTCGAAGTCTAGTAAATTCCTGTATTAACGTGTTGCACCATGTCCATCGGTGGGTGAAGTGACGTGAACAACACGCAACAACAGTCGGTGTCATGCTCCGACAACGTACCAGACGAAGCGAATGGGGATGCGCTCTGGATCATGAGCGACGTATTCAAGTCGCCCTGCGATTCAACGGCAGTGACCACATGAGATAGTGCATTCACATCGGAATGTACATCTGCACAACTCACCGCAGTAAACGTATTCTTGCTGGAAGCAACGACAGAAAAGGAGAATATGAGCCGGTGTCACAGGTTCTTCATCCTCCTCTGGAACAGGATCTTTCTTGTCCGCGGAGCCAGCACGGCTGGGTGCTGGAGCCTCGCTCGTCGCAGGAGTGACACTCTGTGGTTCAGTTTTCACTTGGTCGCTATGCGTGACGTTCGAGGTTGCTACGTCCACTCCGACGCCAAACTTGTCAACGATGCCACCTTCAATCAGTCGCCGAATGACTGGTGTTCCTTCCCACTGTCTTGATTGTGCGAACCACGTAATTTGGCGCCTGAGGGTCGTGAATAAATTTCAAGGATGTAGTGAGTAAAGCGGACATAAAATGTGGTAGGCACTGACAAAGGCAGCAACACGAACCCTCCGTTCAAAAATACGTTCTTGTATCCGTCGCCATACACATTAACGAACAACATCACCGCGTTGGACCATTCTTGAATTCCGCTCATTCGGCTAAACGTTGGCATTGCACCCGTCAAAGACGCGTGCTGCATGACAGACGCTTTGATCTGCGTAGTAGCAGCTTTGACGAATCGCCCAAGTTGATCTTTGCTTTGAAGCTTTGCAACGTCAGCTTGCATGACACGGCACGATCGAGTCCCGACGTTGGCGCGTGAACTCCCTGCCTTGCGTTTTGTGATTCTACCAGCGTCTGGACTCCGTGCACGAGTTGGCAGCTCGTCTTTAACATTGTGGCGTTGGCGAGCTGATCTCCGCCGGGTGCGGCGCCAGGGCTCAGCAGGCCGCGATCTCTTTTTCGCAGCCTCGTCACTGTCGCTGTCGTGCTCTTCGTAATTCGGAGTGCCCTGCACTTCGGCTAAACTAGCAATTCGAGCGGAGCGCCGCCGCTCACGGGCGATCGCAGCCCTGTGGAGGCGCCTTCGTCGTCGAGATGCCGGAAGAGCGGCTCGCTTGCCGGTCGCTGGAGTTGTCAACTGCACGGGGTCGAGGCCCAGCGCACGGAGTGCTGCAGCATTTCGTGCAATGTTTTCCTGGCGGACCTTTTCGTAATCACTGATTCCTGGCATTCTTGTACAAAACACACGAACGCACCGCCGCGCGCAATAATCGGGATAAGAATGAATGTTCGCACAAAACTTGTCGGTGTCAAAGTCCCGCTGTCTCCATACATGTCATGCGACAATCCTTCGGTCTTCGGCACGACAAGTGCCCATCGTCAACCACATCCAGAGCTGCTGCGGCACCCACGGTCATTCCAATGGCGCACTACTGCACCAATTCGCCTGCTTTGAAACCGGAAAGGAGTGGCCAGCCATTGTCCACCACAAATCGATGATTGCATGAGCGATGGCGTCACCACGCCACACCACAACCCGCCGGTCACTCCACCGCCCCCCTCCACACACACACACACACACAGCATCACCAGCTTGAAGTACCGCGTTGTTCTGTTCGTCCATGCACCACACAGCAACAAGACCACCAACAACGCCGGGACGGAAGGCGGACGTCGGAGGCGGCGTCACGGCGACGCAAGTTGATGGCCGTCGGTTCGTCGGTTCGTCGGTTCGTCGGTTCGTCGGTTCGTCTGTTCGTCGGTCGGTTGTTGGCAGTCGCTGAAAGCTGAAACGTTGAAACGTTTGCGCGGGAAAACGACAACGACGACGAACAAAACACCGCGCAAGGCTTCTTTGTTACATGTCGCTGTCGGCGTATTGACAAGCCTACTGGGCTAACATGCCCCCACAAGCGGACATCGGGTTGCATGTATGTATGCGTCAGTTAACTCTTGTTGGTCCACGGTGTTGGTGTTGGTGGCGATGGTGAACGAGTGATGCGTGCGGTGATGAAGGATGATGAACATGATTGCAATGCAGTGACGATTTGTGTCGAGTCACTTTGCTGCTCTCGTCCAAAGGACACCTTGCGCAAACAAGTGCAGTAAAACGCAAACCAAAAGCGTTCTGATTTTCGTTCAGTTCGTGGCAGTGCAGTGCGTGGAGGTGTGGTGTACACTGCGGTCTGAGATGAGAATGCTTTCTTTTACGCGGCGCTTAAGCGCTCATGGCCCTTGCAGACAGACGTTCCGTAGCCAAATGAGGCCCACCACTCCAAGCCACGTATCACAGGTCATTCGCACAGCAGCTTCAGGCGCAGGCACATTTGCGCCAGGAATAGTTTACACAACCACAGAAACCGAATCCAGTGCGAAAACGTTGGCGGAAGTGCTTGTCAATTCCAAGCTCGCGGCATGCGTTCAGATGAAGGATGTGCTATCGGTCTACGAATGGGAGGACGAGGTACATACAACAAAAGAGGTACGTGGAATACACGGGGCTTGAAACGTCTTGGCACGCTCGGGGTTATCAATTCCTTCTGCTACTGCGGTCGCACGTAGGTGCAACTCACAATCAAGTGCAACTTGAAGAAAATTGCATTGTTGGAGAGGTTGATCCGAGAGAACCATGAGTATGATGTACCTCAAATTGTTGCCGTTGATATTTCAGGAGGAAGTTCAGAGTACCTATCGTGGCTTCGAGATTCCACACTGTAGGAAAGAAGTCACACTGACCGCGCAAATACACGAGCGTTGAATTCAACACAACAGTCAAACTATTCGCACGTGGTGTCATAAAAAAATGTTGGTAATAAGTTATTGGGCACGAGTTCCAGCTGCAACATGCTGCGGAAAAACAACACATCCATCAATTCCAGCAAATCCCATGCTCCGGCGCAGTGCGGTGGAGACGAACAAAGTTTTCCACGATTCACGCGAGTAACAATGGCACTGCGGCCCCTGCAGAGATGACAGCAAAACGGTGCCAGTGAGATGCCATCGAGGGTGCAGATTGCAATTCGCAGAACAACGAACCGACGATAGCAGTGGACGCCAGTGAGACCATGTGCCCTGCCGAATCCTTGAGCTGTTGCCCGAACGTGCATGTTGGTCGGTCATAAATCATTGGATTCGTGACCAAAGGCACGTTGTAGTAGTCTCCCAGGGAATTATCAGGGTGGCCGACCTCCAAAAGGTCAAACGGCATGAGCTGAATGCAAAAGAGGAGATTGTCCTTCAAGTGCGTGCGTTCCAGGAGATAAACAGTGTTCACATCCCCATCGGTGTCGAAGTAATATGCGAGCTCGTACTGAAACAAAACAAAGCAAAATGCAGGCGCATACGAGGCACACCGCTCAGTGTAAGCGCCTGTAGTTCGCGCAAATAATCGCAACGATATGCTCTGCAAATAAATGGCACGTACGTTGCCTTCCGCGTTCTCTTGCATTAAGCCGAAACCTGGTTCATTGAAAGGGAACACGCCCCTGTTTTCGTAAAGGTCGCTCGATGTGACGGCCTGCACTTCCGCTTCCGTGAATGTTTCAAACGCGTCCGCCAACGACACAAGGTATCCGACAATTTGTTCGGCACGTGCTTGGAGGACGCAAAGTCCCACCAACAGTGCCCGGAACAACAGGTGTCCTCCGTGCATGGTTTCAAGGCAGCTAGACGGCCAGCTGCCGAATAGGGCGAATGAGCGCGAATGTGCGCTGTGAGGGAGGAAGGCAAAAATGTCACAGACTTTTGTGGACAGTTTTCGTTTGGACAAGCAAAATATGCGTTGCGGTGCAGTACAACGAGAACCCGACCATCGTCACCCATTACTAACGAACAGTGAAGCACAAACAAATGACGAAAGCGAAGAGCGAAGGGCGAAGGACGAAGGACGAACAACGAACGAAGTCGGCGCAAACCAAAGGGACAAACGAACGACCGAACGACCGAACGACCGAACGACCGAACGACCGAACGACCGAACGACCGAACGACCGAACGACCGAACGACCGGACGACGTTGGCAAAGGTCTTTAGTGATGGTGATGGTGATGGTGAAACTGACGATGACGACGAAGTCGGCTTCAGAGGACAAGGAGGAGAACGAAGATGAGGAGGGCGATGGCTATGTGCTAAGTTAGACACCTACATTGGTTTGCACCGAAGCAAGAAGCAGACTCAAGATTTTGGTAAGAATCAGCCACTCTTGTGGAAGGTGACTTTGCCCCAGTCGACGATTCGTGAGCAGTCTCTCCGCGGACGGCAGTGCAGGCCTTCGAGAACAAAAACAGCAACGCGAAAGACGTGCCATGCCCGCCATGGCCAGTTGAAGCAAGCCACTCTCAGGACGCGTGTATCCTCGTGTATCAGTCGCCACCTGCACGGCTAGAAACCATGGGCTGCTGGAACAGCAAAAACAAGAACGCCGCCGGCGCTTCGTCCATCCAACGGGCGCGGAGCAAGCTGCCGAGCCAGCACTACCAGCAGCAGCAGCAGCAGCAGCAGCAGCAGTTTGACCCGCGCTACGGGCAACCGTCGAATCAATACGCACCACAGTATGCGCCGCAGAACGCACCGCCGTACCAGCAGCAGAACCCACCTCCGCCCGGTTCGCAGGGCCAGTTCCAGCAACAACAGCCGCAGCAACAACAGCCGCAGCAACAACAGCAGCAGTATGCCGCTCCGCCATACCAACAGCAAAACCAAGCTATGGGTGCTCAATTCCAACAACAACCACCGCCACAGCAGCAGCAGCAGCCGATGGGTGCGGGCGTTCCACCGCCGCCGCCTGCTGGTGGCTACGTCCCGCCACCTCCCGGATCAAACGGATCCGTATTTGCAAACCCTTCTGCGCCTACGCCTTCAACATCAACATCAACACCGGGCGCTGCCGGGGCAGGTGCCGGTGCCGGTGCCGGTGCCGGTGCCGCCGGGCCAGGTCCTAGCGCCGCTGGAATCCCACCCCCACCAGGAGCTGCGCCAGCAGCTGGTGGCCTCGTACCCCCGCCTCCTGCAGGGATCGGCGGCGGAGGCGCGCCGCCTCCGCCACCACCGGCACCAGTCGCCCTGAAGGCGCCGACCATCCACGTCGGTCCGAACGGAAAGAAGAAGGGACATGCGCCTGCACCCGGAAACGGGAAAGGGAAAGGGAGAGCGAAGAGCGGAGGGGACTTGCTGAGCGAGATCCGAAACAAGGGGTCTCGCCGCAAGGTGATGTCTCCGGCAGAACTTGATGCCAAGGTCCGTCGTCGTCGCCTGCTCGAAGCTTGCCTGCTGCGTGCGCACTCGCGTTGTATGTAACAAGTGTATTACTGTCCACCCACTCATCTATGCACAGATCGCTCAAAATAACAAGAAGGCGCACGGATCTCCGTCGGTCGGCGGTGGCTCCGGTGGCCCGCGCCAGCTCTCTGTGAACGAAGAACTTGCTCAACGGCGTGCTCAGATGATGGGCGGAAATGATGCATCCAGGTACAACGCAGCGCCACAGCCACTTCGCAACGTCGCGCTCTCGTGATCGACCTTGTGCTAACGAAGCCTGTGCCTGGTGTGATGTGGTTGTTGAACTGTCGGTCACGTCTCATCCTCCGTGCAGTAAAAGCGGTGCCGGCGGCCACGGCAACATCCACCCGTATGAACAGGATGTACGTGTGCCTTGCTGAGGTCGCTTCTCGACTCGCTTGAATGGGCCTGTTCTCACGCTCGTGGTGCACTCGGCGTTTACTTTTTTTTGTAGGACTTTTCTGAGTCCGATTCCGACAGCTTGTGGGACGACGACTCTGACTGAGCCGCATTCCAGCGATCAGTCCTCGCCGTGGCGTCGGGGTGCACACCTCGGGACAAGAAATGGACAGCGGCACGCCGACGTGCGCCAGCCCGACGAACCAGCCAAACCAAGATAAGCACGCGACAAAATGTAGTTTTACTGCGTCAACTAAGAAAATTGAAACACTACAAAAGGTGTTCGCCTTCAAACCAAACCCGTTACTGTTATCAAGATATAACGCAACCATCATCGCCGCGGACGCTTTGTCGTTGTTCCTGAAACACGGCAACAGGCAAACGATGTGAGAACGCGCAGCAAACTCAAACGCAGCTGCGGTGACCATCGTAGGCATGCCACAAGCTCCCACCTTCGTCGAGTAGTGAAGGCCTTCAGAGTAATGCACCTCGGCGAGCCTTCCCCCGGCCTGCAAAACACACACACACACACATGTCGATGCAGACGGCAGAATTCGGAATAAGTTGGTGCCCACGGGGCGGCGCCAGCGGCAACAGCAAGCTCGTACCTGGTCTGCGAAAACTAATCTGCCGCCGGGCTGACGGTCTCGGTCGCTGCGCGCAATTCTCGAGATCCCCGTCGGGCTCTTGGGAGCGTCCGTGGGGACCATACAGCTACGCTCAGGCTCCACACTCATGTCGGGCGGGACGTTCCGCGGCGACATGTAGTCGGGTGGATCTTCGTCTTCTGCCATGAGTACCGACCGCGGGAGCGTGTGCACGCTGCCGCCGCCCTCCAGCGGTGCAACACCGCCGTGGCCATTGGTCGGGCTACCGAGTCGGTCAACGGTGAATTTCTTCACCTTGCCCAGCAACGACATGCCTTTCTTCTTGAAATTTGCCCACACGTTTTCGGTCACGATCATGGCACGGTTCTTCTTCAAAATGTCGCGCCGGAAGGTTAACGTGAGAGGTCTGTGGCACAACAAAAACAACAGAGCAAGGGATTAAGCACCCGCATGTATGCGTGTGTGCGCCGTGAGCAGTCTCCGGCCGTACCTCGGCGAGGACTTGATGAGAGCCACAGCGTCGCTAAACGCGCTGAAGCCCACGCAATGGAAATCACCCTGTCCGACACAAGAGCAGCAATCGCAACAAAAACAACGACCCATGGGCAGACCATTGACCACGGACAACATCACGTGAGACGTCAACGCCGACCGCAACGAACGTGCACTCGCGGTGGAGGACGTACCACGGCAGTCAGGAAATCTCCCTCATCAATTTGAGGCTGCGCGGCGATCTGCTCAGCGAATTTCTCGTCGAACGGAGGCACAGACCCGGTCACCACGATGCGGCGGTTTTGCCATCTGTGTGAAGAAACACGTGAGGTGCAGGTCAACGCGTGAACAAACCAGTAGCGCAGCACGATGAATCATGTTGTTTGCAAAGCGACGCACTTGAGCCGAAGGCCGAGGGATTGTGTGAAGTAAGTGACTTCAAACTGAACTTCGTTGGGCAGCGCAGCAGGCATGGGCCGCGGCTCGTGCTTCTCGTCGACGACTGCTTGCACCACGTCTGCGAGTGCGGGCGGCTGTTGCTCCACAATTGCTTGCTCCGCGTCGGCGTCGGCGTTGGCATCGGCGTTGTGCCGCTGAAGCTCCTTTTCGCGATGAATGGCGTTGATGTGGTCGCGGTGGATGTGGATGGAGTCGCGGGTTGGTCTGTTGGGGACGGGGAACTCGGCAGAATCGGCATCGGCACCTGCAGCGCCGGTGTCCTCGTCCTCCTCGTCCTCCTCGTTGTCGTCACTCCACTGTCCAGCCGAAGCGTCTGCAGTGTGCTCTGCAGCAGCGTCGCCTGAAGAATCGGCGGAGTTCTCCGACGCGCCAGCGGTCTGGGCCTCGTCGGCAGTCTGTTCATCCTGGGTCGACGTTGCGTCGACAGCAGAGCCTTCCTCGGCGTCGCCATCTGCGGCAGAGTGCTCTTCTGCTGCAGCGGGCGCGTTGCCATGCTGTCTGACTTCAGTTTCGTCCTGGTGTGCACTCAATGAGCTGGATTGTTCCGTCGCCGCGGCATCGAGGGTCCTGTCGTCCCTAGTGGTTGGACTTGCTTCTGCTTCGACTGCTTCTGTGGTTGCGTCGGTCTCCGCATTCGCCTCTGCCTCCGTCTCTTCGTTCCCGGACGTCGGCTGCCCTTCTACAGTGCCGGGACTTTGGCCGTCTTGATCAGTAAGCGACTGTGGTTCCTCCTCAGACATTGTGGTGAGGTGCGGTGGATGGCCACTCCCTCGCTGCAAACGGTGCGCGCGAGCGCCAGCGGCGGCCGATGAACTGCTTTCTATCCGAACGCGTGAAACTCGGGCGTTCCCCTCAGAACGTCGACGTACACTCCAACATGGTGTCGCTGTTGTCGAAAGTTGTTGCCGGCGAAGACTCAGCGGGGGCGCAGTGCCATGCCAACAACGGTTCGCACGGTCACAGACGGTGCTCTCGTTGACACGGAAGGCAAGCACACACAAAAAGGAGCAACCACCCAGCCGGCAAGCACCGCCAACACACCAGCGAAAGCGAAGAAAGACAGCAACAACACAAAAGCACAACAACACAAAAAAGAGGCGCCGCGAATAAACCTTTGAACAACGCCCACAGACGACCAAACCTGGGCCGAAGCGATGTGTCCAACTTCGAACAAGCGAACGGCAACAATCGAACGAAGCGGCAAACGAACAACAGACTTCGGAACGAACTGCAGACGAACTACGAACGAACGAACGCACTGCGGACGGACGGACGAAGCGAACGAACGGACAAAGGAAGGAGCGAGCTGCGAACGAGCGAACAGCGAACGAACGAACGAACGAACTGCGAACGGACTTTGGAACGATCAAACGAACGATTCGATGTTCGAACCGAACGGACGATTCGAAACGGACGGTGAAGCGAATGCGAATGCGCAAAGCGACTGCGACTGCGACTGCGACTGCGACTGCGCAAAGCGACTGCGAAAAGCGACTGCGAATGCGAATACGAAAAGCGAATGCGAATGCAAATGCGATTACCGTAGTCCAACAATCACAACGAAGCCAACGAACGAACGAACGAACGAACAAACGAACGAACGAACGAACGAACGAACGAACGAACGAACTTCGGAACGAACGAACGAACGAACGAACAAACGAACTTCGTTCGGTC
>ENA-OWNT01004522-OWNT01004522.1-seawater-metagenome-genome-assembly--contig:-NODE-4522-length-12138-cov-14.716193_pt1 | contig 12138 bp, 8 predicted proteins | sample MGYA00238136_ERZ651165 | MGnify/ENA primary metagenome ERZ651165 (study PRJEB26861, sample SAMN08777766) | seawater metagenome | isolation source: coastal seawater | place: USA: Florida | collected... | reverse complement strand
CACACCACCGCCGTTTCGCGCTGGTTGGTGATCCCGACGGCGGCGATGTCGTGCCGGGTCAGGTTCGCCTTGGACAGGGCGGAGCCGATCACCTCGCGGGTGTTGTTCCAGATTTCAGCGGGGTTGTGCTCCACCCAGCCGGGCTGGGGGAAGATCTGCTCGTGCTCCATCTGGCCCGAGGAGACAATGCTGCCGCTGTGGTCGAACACGATGGCGCGGGTGCTCGTGGTGCCCTGGTCGATGGCGACTACGTACTGGTTCATATTGACGTCCTTGTCTGTTTTGCGTGGCAGTTGTAATGACGGTTGAACGGGCGTTTAGAGAGGGAGTACAGGAGGGATGATCGGCACGACTGCCGCCACGATACCGGCGAGGCCACCGCCGACCAGGGGTCCGACCACCGGGATCCAGGAGTAGCTCCAGTCGGAGGAGCCCTTGCCCTTGATCGGGAGCAGGGCGTGCGCGATGCGGGGGCCGAGGTCACGGGCGGGGTTGATGGCGTAACCCGTGGGACCACCGAGGGAAACACCGATGCCCACAACCAGCAGTGCCACGGCCAGCGGGCCAAGTCCGGAAGGCGTCCCGCCGAAGGTCAGGATGACGAACACGAGGACAAAGGTGCCGATGATCTCGGTGGCCAGGTTCCAGCCGTTGGAGCGGATCGCGGGGCCGGTGGAGAAGACGGCCAGCTGGCTGGCGGGCAACGGTTCGGCGTCGAAGTGCTGCTTGTAGGCCAGCCACATCACGATGGCCCCCAGGAAAGCACCGGTCAGTTCACCGCCGAAGTAGGTCAGCGTCGAGGCGAAGTCGACCGGGACGCCGGGAGCGTACAACTTCTTGCCGTTGAGCAGCAGCCCAAAGGTGACCGCGGGGTTCAGGTGCGCGCCGGACTGGGCCGCGACATAGACACCGGAGAAGACGGCAATGCCCCATCCCCAGGTCACCATCAGGAACCCGCCGTTGTTGCCCTTGGTGCCTTTGAGCGCAACGTTGGCCACAACGCCGCAGCCCAACAGGGTCAGCATGGCGGTACCGAATAATTCGGACAGGAAAACTATTCCAAGAGACATCTTTGACTCCTCTATTTTCTGTTGTCGGCCTCCGCGAGTTTGAAGGCCGTGGGGCCGGCAGCATGTTGGTGCTGCCGGCCAGCCACTGCGCCGGCCGCCAAGGCGGATCGCGCAGTGCTTGCACCCGGGCTTCCCTGCCCGGGCACGCAAGTCGTATCAGGCGACCAGGCTGTGGACCCGGACGCCGTGGAACCGCTGTAGCACCTCCTGCGCGTGGCTGATTTCCCTGGCCCGGCGAGCCGCGTCCCAGCCGAGCGGGACCGAAAGGATGTCGGCAATTTCGTTCAACAGTTCCCCCGTCACCAGGCCCCGGAAGGCCAAGGACGTGCGGCGGATGAGGACGTCCACGAGGTGCCCGATCTGCTCGTGCGCCGCCATGAACTCCAGTTCACGGGTGCTGAGCTCGCGCGTGGAATGCAGCAGCCGGTCCGGGGTTCCGGGCCGGGCGCCGTCCAGGAAACGGATGACTACTTCGGCGCGAGTCCCGTAGCGGGTCAGCAGCCCGGTGACGCGGGCGGCGTCGCGGCCGGCCGACATGTGGGCCTTGATCCAGCGCTGGACGCCGGCCTCGCTGTCCGGGAAGCCGGCGCCGCCGCCGATGGCGAGCTTCGCCGTCGAGAGCTTGCGTTCCATCCCGAGTTCCGCGAGGACGTCGTTGCTCAGGTGCTCGGCGAGGGCCCGGAACGTGGTCCATTTACCGCCGACCAGGCTCAGGACCGCCCCGCCGGCCGCCGCGCGGCGTTCGATCCGGTAATCCCGGCTGACGAAACCGGGCTGGGTGGCGTCGTGCTTCGGAAGCGGGCGCACGCCGGAGAACGTGTAGACAATCTGTCCCCGGTCCACCCGGATGTCCGGGAACACGTGGCCGATGAGGTCGAAGAAGTAGTCGATTTCAGCGTCGGTGCACACGGCGTCCTCCGCCATGTCGGCGTCGACGTCGGTGGTGCCGACCAGGACGCGGTCCCCCATCGGGTAGATCAGCACGATCCGGCCGTCGGTGTGCTCGAAGAAGATTTCGCGGCCGTTGCACGCCGCGAGCAGCTCCGGGTGGTCCATCACAATGTGCGAACCCTTGGTACCGCCCATGAAGGACGACGCCGCCCCCATGGCCTGGTTGGTCAGGTCCACCCAGGCACCCGTGGTGTTCACGATGACGTCTGCGGTGAAGTCGAACACCTCGCCGGTCAGCTCGTCGCGCAGCTGGACGGTGGTGCCGGCGGTGCCGGTCGGGCCTGCCGTGCTGCCGGTTGTGCCGGCGGTGCCGTTCGCGGCGCCCACCGAGACGAGAGAGACGTAGTTGCTGGCCCGGGCCAGGTGGCTGTCCGCGCCGCCGGCCTTCTCGCCGTCCTGGAGCACATCGAGGGTCAGGCGCTCAGGATTGTGGACCGAGGCGTCAAAGTAGGTGGCCGCGTACTTGATCCCCGGGTGCAGGCGCGGCAGCTCGGCCAACGCACGCTTGCGTCCGCGGAACTCGTGACGCGGCACCGAGCCGCCGTCGCGGGAGAAGAAGTCGTACAAGCTCAGCCCGAGCTTGATCAGGAAAGCCCCGCGCTCGGTGTGCTTCCCCTGCTTGTGGGTCAGGAAGCGCATGGGGGCGGCGAGAACTCCGGAGAAGGTGCTGAAGATCGGGATCGTGGTCTGCAGCGGCTTGACGTAGTGCGGTGCAATCCGCAGGAGCCTGTTGCGTTCGACCACGGACTCCTGGACAAGCCGGAACTCGCCGTTTTCGAGGTACCGGATCCCGCCGTGGATCATGTGGGACGAAGCGCCGCTGGCGCCCTGGCAGTAGTCGCCGCGCTCCACGAGCGCCACGTCGACGCCCTGCAGGGCCAGGTCCCGGAAGGTGCCCACCCCGTTAATTCCGCCTCCGATGATCAAAACCTGCGCGTGCCGCCGCGTCCGCAGCTTCTGCACCGAGGCCCGATCGTTGGCCGGTGTGCGGGCTGAGTCCTTCTGTCCCAAAACTGCTCCCTTGGGTTTGGTTCTGTGCGGCACGCCCATGGCGCGGCGCCGTTCAACACTATTCTTTGGAGTAATGGAAAATGGAGTCAAGCACTATGCACAAACGTGCAGACGGGAAATTTCATGACGCCTCCACGCCAGTCCGACGCCCTCCGCGCGGCCCAGCTGTATTACCTCCAGGACCTGACCATGGACGCGATTGCGCGTGAGCTCCGGACGTCCCGGTCCACGGTGTCGCGGCTGCTTTCGGCGGCACGCGATTCGGGGCTGGTGCAGATCCAGATCCGCAGCCCGCTGGACACCGGGCCCGAACTTGAAAGCATGATCCGCACCGAATACAAGGTGGATGTGCACGTTGTTCCGGTGGTGGACACCCTCAATGAGGCGGAAACACTGGACCGAGTGGCCATGCAGGCTGCCCGGACGATCGGGCCGCTGGTGGACTCCAACGCCATCATCGGCGTCGCCTGGGGCTCGACCCTGAGCGCCGTGAGCCGGCACCTGACCCGAAAGATCACCCACGACAGCGTGATCGTCCAGCTCAACGGTGCCGGAAATATGCAGACCACCGGCATCACCTATGCCTCGGACATCATGCGACGGTTCGGCAGCGCCTACGGGGCACGGGTTGAACAGTTTCCCGTGCCGGCTTTCTTCGACCACGCCGCGACCAAAACAGCCATGTGGAATGAGCGCAGTGTTCAGCGCATCCTGGATCTGCAGTCCCGGATGAGCATCGCGATCTTCGGTGTGGGATCGGTCGACGCCGACTACCCCAGCCATGTCTATGCCGGCGGGTACCTCGATGAGGACGACCTGAACGTGCTTGCGACCTCCGATGTGGTGGGTGACGTCGCGACGGTGTTCTTCCGCGCCGACGGGTCCTCGGACGGCATCACGCTCAACGAGCGGTCCACCGGGCCGGACCTCGCCCAGCTCCGCCAAGTGCGGCGCAGGATCTGCGTCGTTTCCGGCGCCTCCAAGATCAACGGGCTGAGGGGCGCGCTGGCGGCAGGACTGGCCACCGACCTGATCCTCGATGAAGCCAGCGCCCGCAGGCTTGTCCGGTTCGACGGACTGGCCTGACCGGCCGCGGCGCACGGTGGCTGGATGCGGCCGTCTGCAGGCACGGTCCGCCACTCGGGAGCGCCAGTGGGTAAAGTCAGTGTCATGAGAATCTCTCCCCGGCTGACCCTGAACAACGGCGTACTGATCGACCGGCTGGGGTTCGGGCTCTACAAGGTCCCTCCGGCCGACGCCGGCAATCTGGTGACCATGGCTATCGAGGCCGGCTACCGGCACTTCGATACAGCCGCCATGTACGGCAACGAGACCGGCGTCGGCAAGGGCATCGGCGCCCTGTCCGGATTTGAGGGCACCGGCGGCGAACCCGGGGAAACGGCACCGTACGTGTCACGCGAGGACCTCTTCATCACCACCAAGGTCTGGAATGACGACCACGGCTACGACGCCACGATGCGGGCGTTCGACACTTCGATCTCCAACCTCGGCTTGGAGTACATCGACCTCTACCTGATCCATTGGCCGTGCGCCCAGCGGGGCCTGTTCCCGGAGACGTACCGGGCCCTGGAAACGCTGTACCGCGAAGGCAAAGTCCGTGCAATCGGCGTCTGCAACTTCCAGCCGCAGCATCTGGACCGGCTCCTGCAGACAGCCGAGGTTGTGCCGGCCGTCAACCAGATTGAGCTGCATCCCTGGCTGCAGCAGGACGAACTGCGGGAAAAGCACGAACTTCTGGGCATCCGCACCGAGGCGTGGAGTCCGCTGGGACGCGGCCAGGTCCTGAAGGACCCGGTAATCCTGGCCCTCGCCGCCGAACACGACCGCACGCCGGCACAGGTCATCCTCCGCTGGCACCTGCAGCTGGGCAACATCGCCATCCCCAAGGCCAGCTCGTTCGCGCGTATCCATGAAAACCGCGGTGTCTTCGACTTTGAACTCTCGCCGCTGGACATGACGGAGATCGCCGCCCTTGAGCGCGGGTTCCGGACCGGCTCCCACCCCGACAACGTCAAATAGGATTCGCACCCATGGAACAAGTGGACACCGGAACCTCACGCACGCCCCTGTTCAGCAGCGGGCTCGCCGCCCGCACGCGGGCCGCGGCCGTAGAGGTTGACGGCACCTCAATCGCCTACTGGGTCTACGAACCCGTCCAGGTCACACCGGAGACCCGCACCATCCTGGTGGTGCACGGGTTCCGCGGCGACCACCACGGCCTCCTCCGGGTCGCCGACCAGCTGACGGACATGCGCCTGATCATGCCGGATCTGCCGGGCTTCGGCGGCTCGGCCGCCTTCGAGGACACCGAACACAGTGTTGCCGCCTACGGCCGGTTCCTCAGCGGTTTCATGGCCGCGCTGGGGTTGGGCCCGGACACCGTCCTGCTGGGACATTCGTTCGGTTCGATCATCGCCAGCCATTTCGTGGCGGCCAACCGGGGTGCCGTGGCCGAACTGATCCTGGTCAACCCCATCGCAGCACCCGCCCTCGAGGGCCCCAAAGGCCTGATGACCAAGCTTGCGGTGCTCTACTACGAGGCCGCGGCGCGCCTTCCCCGGCGGTTCGGGCTGGCCCTCCTGCGCAGCCAGGCGATCGTGCGGGTGATGAGCGTGACCATGGCCAAGACCGGGGACAGGGAACTCCGCCGGTTCGTGCACGCCCAGCACAGTTCCTACTTCTCCGCCTTCGCGGACCGGGACAGCCTGCTTGAGGCCTTCAAGGCCTCAGTTGGCAGCAATGTCTCCGAGGTTGCCGGCGAACTGACCCTGCCGGTGCTGCTGATCGCGGGAGAGAAGGACGAAATCGCCATGCTGGCGGACCAGCACAAACTCGCGGCGCGGCTTCCGGAGGCGACGCTGGAGGTCATACCCGGCGTCGGGCACCTGATCCACTACGAAACCCCCGAACCCGCCGCCCGCTACATCCGACGCTTCCTCAAGGACCACGCCGCATGAAGATTCTCATCGATGCCCGCTTCACCCGGCTGGACCACCACGACGGCATCAGCCGCTACGGCGCCAGCCTGATCGCGGCGGCCGCCCGGATCGCCGACGTCTCCATGCTGATCAGCGACCCCCGCCAGCTCGCGCTCCTGCCTGACGTTCCCTACACCATCATCAACAGCCCGCTGTCGCCGGCCGAGCTTTTCGTGGCCGCAAGGGTCAACAGACTCGGCGCGGACGTCGTGGTCTGCCCCATGCAGACCATGGGCAGCTGGGGCCGGAAATACGCCCTGGTGCTTACCCTGCACGACCTCATCTACTACGAGCACCCCACCCCGCCCGGGTTCCTGCCGGCCCCCGTCCGGGTCCTGTGGCGCCTGTACCACAAGGCCTTCTGGCCCCAGCGGCTCCTGTTGAACCGGGCAGACGTCGTGGCCACCATCAGCTCCACGACGGCGGCCCTGATCTCGAAATACCGGCTCACCCGGCGCCCGGTCAGGATTGTCGGCAACGCCCCCCAGCACGGCCACGCGCCTCGCGACCCCGGGGCCGGAGCCGACAAGACGCTGCTCTACATGGGTTCCTTCATGCCCTACAAGAACGTGGAAACCATGATCCGCGGCATGGCGGAGCTGCCGGAGATGACCCTGCACCTGTTGAGCCGCATCACCCCGGAGCGGCGGGCCGAACTCGAGGTCCTGGCTCCGCAGGGCGCAAACATCGTCTTCCACAACGGCGTGACCGACGCCGAGTACGAGGCCCTGCTGGCACGCACCACCGCCCTGATCAGCCTGTCCCGGGCGGAGGGCTACGGGCTGCCCCTCGTCGAGGCGATGTCCCACGGCACGCCCGTGATCGCCAGCGACATCCCGATCTTCCGGGAGGTCGGCGATGACGCCGTCAGCTACGTGCATCCTGACTCGCCGTCGGAGTTTGCCGAGGCGGTCCGCCAACTCGAGGACCCTGACCTGTGGAAGGCCCGTTCACGCCGGTCCGTGGAGCGGGCTGCCGACTTCAGCTGGGACGAGTCCGCGCGGCGGCTCGTGGCCGTCGCCGAAGAGGCCGTCGCGCTCCGCGGCCGGAACCGGAAATAGCCGGCACTGCTGTGAGTGGCCGGCGCGGAGAACCGCTCCGCGCCGCACCAGCAGCAGGGCAGGGATGACGCCGAGGCCACAAGCCGCCGAGCACCCGTTTGTCACGCAATGGAATGTCCTAGAGGACGTCCACTCCGTCCAGGCGGAGCTGCACGGGGTCGTCGCTGCGCTTGGCTGCCGCTGCCGCCTTGACGGCCCGCAGGACGGCCGTGACGTCCGCGGCCCGGGCATAGGGGATGAACAGCAGCGTCCGCACCTCCTCGCCGGAATCCCGCGGCGCTGAGTCCCGTACCACCGGGCGTCCGGGGCCCGCAGCCGCGGCCAGCACGACCGGCGCCGGCCCGGCCGTACGGAGGACGGTTCCTTGCGCCGCAAGGCGCTGTTGCACGGCCTCGGTGAAATGCCCGACGGCGGTCCTGCCGCCGGTGACGGAAGCGACGCGCACGGCGGGCGGCAACTGCAACTCCTGTCGCAGCGCCAGTTCCCGGCCGGCGTACCCGGCAGGATCCCAGCGCAGCAGGGCGCCGACTCCGGCGGCGTCGTCGGCGGTGATGACCACCAGGCCGCCGTCGGGTGCCGGCCGCACCAGGGCCGCGGCGTTGAACCAGCGGCGGACCGCGTCCTCCCCCGCTCTCAGGTTTTCCCGGCGCAGCAGCGAGTCGCCGTCCAGCAGCAGGGCCGCGGCGTACCCGCCGGCGGCCACCGGCTCGGCTCCGACGGTCGCAACCACGAGGGCTTTCGAGTCCGGAACGGTGGCCTTGACCTGGTCCCCGGTGGAGGTGATGACCGGTTTGCCCGGAAACGCCCGGCCCAGCTCCTCGGCCGTGCGGAGAGCTCCGGCGGCGCCGCGCCGGAGCCGGACACTGTTGCACGTGCCGCAGCGCCACGCCGGGGCCGGAGCGGAGCACCAGCGGCACTGCGGCAGGGCGGTGCTGCCGCTGGGACCCGCGATGGCCAGGGGCCCGCTGCAGGCCGTGCAGCGGGCCGGTTCCCGGCAGTTTTCGCACACCAGCGAGGGGGCGTAGCCGGCCCGGGCCACCTGCACCAGGACCGGACCGCGTTCCAGGCCTTCCTTGGCAGCCCGCCAGGCCGCCGCCGGGAGGCGGGCGATGCGGGCAAGCGGGTCGTGCTCAAGTTCGTAGCTGTCGGCCGTGTTCAGCACACGCGGGACCGTCCGCCGGATGACGCTCCGTTCCGCTTCCACGGCCCGCGCCCAGCCGGAGGCCACCAGACGCTCGGATTCGGTGCTGCGTGAGTGGGCCGCGAGCAGGCACGCGGCGCCCTCCTGGCCTGCGCGGAGCAGGAGGACTTCGCGGGAGTGCGCGTAGGGGGACCGTTGCTCGATGTGGAGGTCGTCGCCGTCGTCCCAGCAGACCACGAGCCCGAGGTTCTGCACCGGCGCGTAGGCAGCCGACCGGGTGCCCACCGCGACCCCGGCGGCGCCGCTGAGCACGCGCAGGAAACTGCGGTACCGAGGCGTCTGGCCGTCGTCGGCGGTGAGCCGGGCGACGTCGCCGGCAGGAAGGACTTCCAGGAGGGCGGACTCCACCCGGTCCAGGTCCCGGTAGTCGGGCACCACCACGACGGCGCCGCGGCCCGACAGCCGTACCGCGGCCACAGCCTCCGCGACCAGCCGCGGCCAGCCACCGGCCCCGTACCCCTGCAGCGCGGTCAGCACGGCCCTGGGGGACTCCCCCGCGCCGAGGTGGGCCAGGAACGCCGGACCGTTGCGGTAGGAGGCCCAGACGCTGCCTGCGGCGGCCGGCTGGATCGACACGTCGGTCGCAGAACCGGACGTGTCAGTACCGAACAGTTCAGGGTCGAGCTTGCCGTCCGGGGCGAATTCCTTTTCGAGTTTTGCCATGCGCGGGGGCACGGCAACGCGCAGGACATCGCTGACGGTCCCGGCGTAGCGCGCCGCGATCCGGCCGGCGAGTTCGGCCACTGCGGGGGTCAGGACCGGGACGGGTGAGATGACTTTGTGCAGCGGGACGAGGGGGTGGCCGGCGTCGGAAACGGCCGTGCGGTCCAGCAGGTATCCCGTCAGTTCCTGGCCGTTGAACTTGACCTTGACCCGGACGCCCGGCCGGGCCTCGGCGTCGAGGGCGGCGGGCACACTGTAGTCAAAAGGGCGGTCCAGGTGCGGCAGTGAGGATTCGATCAGCACCCGGGCCACCGGCAGGTCGGCGGCAAGTGCCGGCCCGGTCACGTGCGCGGCGGAGGCGGGAAAGCCTTGGAGCAGGGAAAGCTGCTGTGGTTCCCCGTGAATGCTGCCGGCAGGGTTGGGACTCACGGCTGGCACCTCCCCTCCGGGTTGTCGGGACAACCCCAAATTGCCTGTAGCCAGGCCACCGGACGGCGGCCTGGCTACAGCAGATCACAAGGCACTGACAAAATCGGCTCTGCCGGTAACAGCCCGCCGCCAGTGCGGTCGCGGTCCTAGGCGTTGAAGAACGCCTTCAGCTCGTCCACCCGGTCCAGGCGTTCCCAGGTGAAGTCCGGGTCTTCGCGGCCGAAGTGCCCGTGGGCGGCGGTCTTGGCGTAGATCGGCCGCTTGAGGTCGAGGGCGTCGATGATGGCCCGCGGACGGAGGTCGAAGATCTCGGCGATCGCCGCGCTGATCCGCGCCGGGTCCACGGTTTCGGTTCCGAACGTCTCAACGTAGGTTCCCACCGGGCGGGCCTGGCCGATCGCGTAGGCAATCTGGATCTCCGCGCGCTTGGCGAGGCCGGCCGCGACCACGTTTTTGGCGACCCAGCGCATGGCGTAGGCTGCCGAGCGGTCCACCTTCGACGGGTCCTTGCCGGAGAAGGCGCCGCCGCCGTGGCGGGCCATGCCGCCGTAGGTGTCGACGATGATCTTGCGGCCGGTAAGGCCGGCGTCGCCCACCGGGCCGCCGATGACGAAGGCGCCTGCGGGGTTCAGGATGTTGCGGGTCCGCGAGATGTCCAGGTTGGACAGCGCCATGACCGGATCCACCACGTGCGCGGCGAGGTCGGCCCGGAGCTGATCGAGGCTGGCGCCCTCGGCGTGCTGGCTGGAGATGACGACCGTCTCGACCGAGACCGGGCGGTCGCCGTCGTAGCCCACCGTGACCTGGGTTTTGCCGTCCGGGCGCAGGTAGGCGAGTTCGCCGCTCTTGCGGACCTCGGTCAGGCGTTCGGAGAGCCGGTGCGCGAGCCAGATCGGCACGGGCATGTAGGACGGGGTCTCGTCGCTGGCGTAGCCGAACATGAGTCCCTGGTCGCCGGCGCCCTGGAGGTCGTAATCGTCCTCCTGGCGTCCTTCGCGGGCCTCGAGCGAGTTGAACACGCCGCCGGCAATGTCGTTGGACTGCTGGCCGATGGAGACCGACACGCCGCACCGCGCGCCGTCGAAGCCGTTGGCCGAAGAGTCGTACCCGATGCCCAGGATGGTCTCGCGGACAATCTGCGGGATCTCGACATAGGCGTCGGTGGTGACCTCGCCGGCTACGTGCACCAGGCCGGTGGTGGCCAGCGTCTCCACGGCAACCCGGGACTCCGGGTCCTTGTCGAGCAGGGCGTCGAGGATGGCATCGCTGATCTGGTCACAGATCTTGTCGGGGTGGCCTTCAGTCACCGACTCGGAAGTGAAGAGCCGGAGCGCGGCGGGCGTAGACCCGTGGAAGTCAGGGATGTGCAGCGGTAAAGTCACTCAACTACCTTACTGGTTGGAAAACGGACGTCCGGCGGCGTGTGTCTCCATGCTAAGGAGACGTTGGTTACGCCGGGCTTAGGCCGGCGGTACAACCCGGCTCAGCTCGGCGCTGATCCGGTCGATCACGGCAGCCGCAACGTCGGATTTGGAACCCGACGCCTCTTGGGGTTCGGAGCCGGCGCGGGAAAGGATGACTACGGAGTTCGTGTCTTCGCCAAAGACCAAGTCCCGGCCCACCTGGTTGACTACCAGCAGGTCGCAGGCCTTCCGCCGCAGCTTGTCCCGGGCATAGTCTAGGACGTCTCCCCCGGCGTCGCCTGTTTCGGCGGCGAAGCCGACGATCAGCTGGTTCCGGGACGCCGCGTCCCGGACCTCGACGAGTTCCCGGAGGATGTCGGGGTTGCGCACGAGGTTGATCACGGGGTCGGCGACGTCGTCGCGCTTCTTGATCTTCGTGCCGGAGACGTCCGCGGGACGGAAGTCCGCGACCGCGGCGGCCATGATGACGACGTCGGAGTCCGCGGCCGCGTGCAGCGCGGCCTCCCGCAGTTCCAGGGCAGTCTCGACCTGGATAAGTTCGACGCCGTCGGGTGCCGGGACCTCCATGTGGGCGGCCAGCAGCCGGACCCGGGCGCCGGCGTCGCGGGCGGCGGCGGCCAGGGCGACGCCCTGCTTGCCGGAGGAACGGTTGCCAAGGAAGCGCACGGGGTCCAGGGGTTCGCGGGTGCCGCCGGCGCTGATGGTGACGGTGAGCCCGTCAAGGGGCCGGACCGCAGACGGGCCGCCGTCCGCCGGGTCCAGGTCCGCGGGGGCCGGGGCTGGCTGCGCATCAGGGTCAACCGGCGGCACTGACGGAGCAGCGGGGGCGCCGGCCAGGGCCAGGGCGGCTGTGAAGATCGCCTCGGGCTCGGGCAGCCGTCCGGGACCGGAGTCGGCACCGGTCAGCCGGCCGCTCGCGGGTTCGAGCACGGTGACGCCGCGGCTGCGCAGGGTTTCGACGTTGGCCTGGGTGGCCGGGTGCTGCCACATTTCGGTGTGCATCGCCGGCGCCATGAGCACCGGGCACTCACCTGCCATCAGCAGGGTGTTGGTGAGGAGGTCATCGGCCTGGCCGGCGGCCGCACGGGCCAGAAGATCGGCGGTGGCCGGAGCCACGACGATCAGCCCGGCTTCGTGGCCGAGGCGGACATGGTTGACGGTGTGGACGGCGTCGAACACGCTGTTGCTGACCGGGTGCCCGGAAAGGGCCTCCCACGTGGCAACGCCGACGAAGCGGGTGGCCGCCTCGGTTGGGATGACCGTGACGTCATGGCCGGCTTCAGTAAAAAGCCGGAGGAGCGACGCCACCTTGTAGGCGGCAATCCCTCC
>ENA-OWNT01004520-OWNT01004520.1-seawater-metagenome-genome-assembly--contig:-NODE-4520-length-12141-cov-2.826343_pt1 | contig 12141 bp, 8 predicted proteins | sample MGYA00238136_ERZ651165 | MGnify/ENA primary metagenome ERZ651165 (study PRJEB26861, sample SAMN08777766) | seawater metagenome | isolation source: coastal seawater | place: USA: Florida | collected... | reverse complement strand
TCTTCTTCTTCTTCTTCTGCTTCGACGACAGTTCGATCGTACTTGGTTTGTGCGAGACTAGATATCGGCTCAACACAACTTCGTGAAACAGTTGACGCAAATGATGCATTGACAATCGACAAAAATCTCCCGTGTGCATGCGGTTTTGCTTGCTCCAGCGGTTTAGAAGTGGTTGGAGCTGGGGGTTATGGATGGTGGGGTCTCTTCTTCTGACTGGGTTTTGAATTGTGTGTGCTTTTCTCGTGTTCTTTTTGTGGCGTTAGATTGGGATGTGACGTTGAGACGTTGCTGTGAGAGACTTCGGGTTGACTGCGTGAGTCGTCCTTGGTCTTTGTGGTGTTGGCATACCCTTGACTGGTCGGAAAGGATTTACAGAATTTTCCCTTTCCTTTCCGATTGGACTGTATTGTTGTGTTGTTGTTGTGTTAGGTGGTGAACGATGTTCATTTACCTGAGCAAAAAGATTGCTATCCCCAAAGGCATCAGGCTGAAATGTGTGTCTTGGAACTCAGACCAGGGATGGGTGGCGTGTGGTGGAGAGAGTGGACTTCTGAAAGTCCTTAAACTTGACTCAGCTCCCAGTGATAAAAAGGCAGCATGTGGTGTTGCTGCTCCGTCGAACTTGTCAATGAACCAGACCCTTGAAGGCCACAGTGGTCCGGTGATGTGTGTCACATGGAACGCCAACTACCGCAAGCTTACCACAAGTGACGGTTACGGCCTGATCATTGTATGGATGCTACACAAAGGCATGTGGTTCGAAGAAATGATCAACAACCGCAACAAGAGTACAGTCTCTGATATGAAGTGGACATCGGACGGCCAAAAAATTTGCATCATTTACGAAGATGGCGCGGTCATTGTCGGAAGTGTCGATGGCAACCGCATGTGGGGCAAAGATTTGAAACTCGAACTAAGTTTTGTGGAGTGGTCACCGGACGGACGCAACATCATTTTTGTCACCAAGCAAGGTGAAGCACTCGTGTTCGATGGCAACGGCAACAAGCTCAGTAAAATCAAACTGCATATTGCACAAAAGCGACAGGTTCCAGTAATTGGTATTCACTGGTATGATGGTAGCCGTGGGCATATCATCACCAATGCGCCAACACTGGCAATTGCTTTCCAAGACGGTAAGGTGCAACTTGTCCGAGGTCCTCATGATGACTCCCCCGTCCTGATTGACACCGGCTTGCAATTGACTCAGTGTCGATGGAACCACAACGGTTCGGTTCTTGCACTTGCGGGTACTGCGCGAACTAAAACCAGCTCCGGCGAAACTCGCGACATCTCGATGGTGCAGTTTTACTTGCCCACCGGACAACATTTGAATCAGCTCAAAGTACCCGGATCTGGGATTAGTGCTCTGTCGTGGGAGGGTACCGGACTCCGTCTTGCCCTGGGAGTTGGTGCTTACATCTACTTTGCCAATATTCGACCGGATTACAAGTGGGGTCACTTCCTCAACACGCTGGTGTACTCCTTTCAAAAACTGGACCGCCCTGAACAGTGCGTGATGTTCTGGCACTCCAATAATGACGGTCGACACCTGAAGTACGTCAAAAACCTACTCTTTATTCGAGCCTCTGGCACTCACTGCACACTGATCAACGACCTCGATGACGGTACCGGACAGTATGCCATCGCCCTTTGTAACGCGATTGGCGCTCCCGTCAAAATCAAGTACACCGAAGTTGAACCTTGTTTCGCCTGTATGACCAAAACCCATATTGTTGTAGCTAGTTCGCAAGATATTTACGTTTGGCAGTACGATTCCGGCATCAAGAAACTGACTGCTGGTATTACCAACGACCTTAGCATTCACCATCTACCGACCAACTTGCGTTCCAACAAAGAGGCTGCTTTCCACGTTGACGAAACCAACTTCAACGACACCAACCCGGCAGAATTTACGCCTGAGGTCGATCCCAACCACGATCCCATTTCTTGCATTACTGCGTCGGACAAATTCCTCCTCGTGGGTCGTTCGTCGGGAAGCGTACACCGATACACGTTGCCGCACATCTCGCTCGAAAACAAGTACGTGCTGTCTCGCCAACCGAAAAAAATTGCGCTCAACTGCGAGTCGTCGCGTCTTGCGGTGATCGACACAAACGGGCATCTTACGTTCCTGGAATTGGACCACGACGACGAGGACGAAGAAGAGGCCTACGATCAGCCCGCCGATGAAGAGGACCAGGGTCACGGCCATCACGTCGAGGAAGAACTCGAGGGCGCCGAGCTGCAGGTGGCCCGTGTCCAGATAGGACGGCAGCAGGGCGGCCAGCCCGAGGACGGCGGCCGGGAGGACCAGGACCAGGCGGCTGAACAACTGGAGCAGGCTGAAGATGACCCGCCGGCGGGTGCTGCAATGGGCGGCCGGGACCCGGAGGTAATTGGTGTTGGTCCGCACCGCCGGGGATCCGTGCCAGACCTGGCCGGCAGGTACGGCCTGCCCCGACTGCAGCGAGGACGCGTGGCCGAGCTGGCTGTCATCGCCCATCGACGCGCCGATGTCGAGGGTGGTCCGCTCCGAAACGAGAACGTTGCTGCCCAGCGTCACCGGACCCTTTTCGATGATGCCTCCGTTTACCCGGTAGCAGAGGATCGAGGCGCCCTTGTTGATGACGGTGTTGTCGCCGATGGTGAGCAGGTCCGGGCAGCCGGGCACCTTCCGGGAGAACACCACCGCCCCTTTGCCCACTTTTGCCCCGAGGAGCCGCAGGTACAGGACGTAAATCGGGGAGCCTGCGAAGAGTGACAGCGGATTTGCCCTCGTCAGTGTCTTGACCGCCCAGAAGCGGAGGTAGTCGAGGCTCCAGAGGCGGATCTGTCCAGGTTTCCAGCGCCCGACCACGAGCCATTTGAAGAGGATCGGAGTCGCGGACAGGATCAGGAACATAGCGGCGCCGAAGCCGACCGACCGCAACCACATCTCCAAGAGGTTTGCTCCGCCGGACGCCCATTCGTAACCGAAAACCAGCAGCCAGGCGGCGTACATCGTGTAGCCCAGGAAAAACAGCAGCTGAACTGCACCGCAAAGGCCGTACCGGAGGGAGCTGACGCGGGGCGCCGCCGCCGGGGCCATCAGGCCAGCGGCGGGCACGGCCGGTTCCGGCCCGGCTTCAAGGCGCAGGGCCTCGAGGCACTCGGCCAGCTGCCGCACCGTGGGGTGCTTATAGATGTCCTGCATGGCCGCGGGCGGAAGATCGGTCTCCTTCCGGATGCGGGCGCAGTAGTGCGCCATCAGCAACGAGTCGGCGCCCAGGTCGTTGAAGAAGTGCGCGTCCGTGGACACCTTGTCGAGGCCCAGCACGGCGCCTAGCTGCTTCGCCAGGGCCTCCTCGGCGGCAGTCGCAGGGGCCGTATAGGAGCCGTTGCCGGCCACAGTCAGCCGGTGCGTCGGCCGGGGCAGCTTCTTCCGGTCCACCTTGCCGCTGGCCATCATGGGCATCGACTCCAGCTGTTCGAAATAGGCAGGAACCATATAGCCGGGAAGCCTGGTGCGGAGCATCTGGCGGATGTCATGGGCGTCGACGCTCTCCGCGTCCTGGCGGAGCGTGAAGTACGCGGCCAGCTCCACCGACCCGTTCTCCGGCGAAAAGGTCTGGACGACACCCTGCGCGATGCCCGGCAGCTGGAGGAGGAAGGACTCGATCTCCGTCAGCTCGATGCGGTAGCCACGGATCTTTACCTGGGTGTCAATGCGGCCGAAATACTCGATCTCGCCGTCGGCGTTGATCCGTCCCAGGTCCCCAGTGCGGTAAATCCGGCCGGACGGGTTGTTGCCGATGCCAAGGAAGTCCGGGATGAAGGCCTGCTCCGTCAGGTCGGGGCGGTTCACATAGCCCCGGGCCAGTCCCACACCTGCGAGGCCGATTTCCCCGGATTCTCCAGGCGGAAGGGCACGGCTCCCGCCGGGGTCCAGGATGACGGCCGAGTAGGTGGGCAGGGGCACCCCCAGCGACACCGGCCTGTCGGGGTCAAGAAGGGCCCAGGTCGCGGTGACCGTCGCTTCGGTGGGTCCGTAGACATTCAAGAATCGACGGCCCGGCCGGTGCCAGCGCGTCACGAGGTCCCTGGGGCAGGCCTCGCCGGAGACCAGCAGGAACCGGAGACCGGGAAGGTCCTCGTCAAGCGTCGCGAGCAGCGTCGGAACACAGCAGAGCGCCGAGATGTTCTTGTCCTGCAGATACTCGGCAAGCTCGGCACCCAGCAGGCTCGGTCCCCCGGGCTTGGGCACCAGGGTGGCTCCGGCCATCCAGGAAACCCAGATCTCCTCCACCGAAAAATCAAAGGCGATCGTCATGCCCTGGTAGACGCGGTCCGCCGGCTCGATGCCATAGATCGCGGAGGCAACCCGGACAAAATTGCAGATACTGGCATGCTCGACGGCGACACCCTTGGGCCGGCCGGTCGAACCGGAGGTGTAGATGATGTAGGCCAGCTCATCGGCCGTCCCGCCCATGTCCGCACTGTCCAATCGCTCCGGGTCCTCGGCGTCCACGTGCGCCTGCACGTGGTCAAGGCACACGGTCTGGGCGGCAACTTCAGGCATCAGGTCTTTCAAGTGCGACAATGTCAGGACCATCGCCACGTCGGCATCGCCAACGATGTACTTAAGACGGTCAGGGGGAAACCCTGGATCCAGGGGCACATAGGCTGCGCGGATTTTCAGCACGGCGAGCATCGCCACGTAGGCGCGCCACGGCTCATCGAACAGCAGCGCAATGCGGTCCCCGGGACGGGCTCCGCACTCCAGCAGATGGCGCGCCAACTGGTTCGCTTTGCCGTCAAGCTCCCGGTAGCTCAAGACCGCTTCGCCTGCGTCCACCGCAAGCTGGGCCTCCAGTCCCTCGTCACGCAACCGGTCGCAGCGTTCTTCGAACAGCTGATCCAGCCGTTCGCCCTCATGCCAGCGGGCGGTATGGTCCGGAGCGGCCGATGTCAGGACCGTTCCCGCCGCCGAACCGCTATCCGGCACCATCCTGCCGCGGAACTCAGCGGGGGCAGCGGCTTCGGTACGGACCCTCACCTTTTTACTCATGGAGTGCATCCTTCGCGTGACGTGACGTGGCGCGGACTGCCAGCTCATTCCCTGGGAGCCTCAGAGCCGGCTGTGGCCAGTGTTCGGCGGCCTGCATGCTGCTAGCCGCCCCGTGCTGCCGGGCACGGGGCCAGACCCCGCAGGTCGTGGCCCCACTGGAAGTCGCCCAGGTCCCGGTCGTGGTCCGGTTGGCGTGATCTTGTTCCCTGGCTGACAGCAGTGCCCTGGGCGGCAGCAGGATCCATACCGAACGCCAATCTGACCGCGCGCTCAGCCTCCGCGAGCCACTCGGCGCGGGTGATGGCAGCGACGCAGGTCTCCGATATTTCGAGCAGGTCGAGTTCAATACCGGCCTCCGCGAGCGTCTGCAGGAACGTGCAGAAGACCTCCGGCGAGGACCGCATCCCGACGCCGTTGACTGACACCCTGCCGACGTGGGGTTCGAGCCGCAGGCTCTGGAACCCTATGCTCCCTTGCGCGGCACTCAGCACGGCGAGGGCCGGAGGCGCCTGCGGCGACGGAAGGATCAACGCAACGTCGTAACGCGCCGAACCCGAACTCACCGAATTTTGCACGATCGACTGGACGCTCACGCCTGAATGCGAGAGCACCTGGAACATGCGCGCCAGGCTGAAAGGTCCGTCCGGAACTCCGACAACGCTGACCTTCGCAGCCGAGTCGACGCTGGCCACTCCCGTCACTGTTGGCTGTTCCCTCACTGGCTCACGAAATGGGTGGCTGTCAAGGCCAGGCAGGATCAGCGTCCCCAGCTCCGGCATAAATGAAGACCTGACATGGATGGGAATGCCGAATCGGCGGGCGTATTCAACACACCGCAGGTGCAGGACCTTGCACCCGGAAGCCGCGAACTCAAGCATGACCTCGCTCGAAAGGACACTTAGCTTGCGCGCCCTCGGCACAATACGGGGATCCGCGGTGTAAACACCGTCCACATCCGTGTAGATTTCACAGATTCCGGCGCCCAGGGCCGCGGCTAGCGCAACCGCGGTGAGATCGGAGCCGCCCCGTCCCAGGGTGGTCACCCGCTTGCCCTTCCTGGTCCTTCCCTGGAACCCGGCAACGATGGGGACTTCGCCACGGGCCAGACTGGCGCGGATGCGCTCGGGCCTGACGTCGGTAATCTGGGCTTTGCCGTGGACGTCATCGGTGATGAGGCCCGCAGTGCTGCCCGTGAAAGTGACGGGCGCCTGGCCACGATCTGCCAAGGCGATGGCCAGCAAGGCCGATGACACGAGTTCGCCGGTGCTCAGGAGGGCATCAAGATCGCTGGGACGCGGCCGGGAGGATACTTCGGCGGCCAGGTCGCACAGCTCATCGGTCGTGTCGCCCATGGCGGACACAACGGCCACTACCTGAAATCCGTTCTCCCGCGTTTTGGCTATCCGTTCGGCGGCACGGAGGATACCCGGGGGGTCCGCCAGTGATGAGCCCCCGAACTTCTGCACGATGACGCTGCCTTGGGCGATGGCCCTGCCCCACTTATCTAGCACGATTCGAATCCCAACGCTGCGACGGGTGACGCCGGAGGTCTCCACGGGAAGCCCGCCGTCGTCTCCGTCCTGGTAACGGAAAGCCGCAGCTCTGCGGCTGCCGCTGCACTGACCCCGTCTTGATTGGCCGCTACTGCTTGTTGGGTGCTCATTTGCCGTTCCTAAGATCTGATCGGTCACTTGTAGCTGGCTATTTCCGACTGCACCAATCTCTAGGCAATAGACTTCACCGCGACCTTCCCGCCGGTCACGGAGTCGGCGGCTTCGGCAAGAATATCGAGTCCCTTCTGCAGTTCCCCGGGGTCGATGGTCAGCGCGGGCATCGTCTTGATGACCTCGCCCTCAGGCCCGGAGGTCTCTACCAGCAACCCGCGTTCGAACGATTCGGCCGCGATCTTCCCTGCCACCTGGTGGTCCGGATAGTAAATGCCGGCGAGCAGGCCCCGGCCCCGGACGTGGGCACCATCGGTATCCGCGGCGATCTGCGCCAGTCCCTCGTGCAACTGCGAAGCCAGCCCCGCGACGTTCGATTCAAGCCTCCGGTCCTGCCAGAAACGTTCCAGGGCAGCAGTTCCCGTGACAAATGCCGGGTTGTGGCCCCGGAACGTCCCGTTGTGCTCGCCCGGCTTCCAGATGTCCAGTTCCGGTTTGAAGAGCGTCAAGGACAAGGGCAGCCCAAAGCCAGAAATGGACTTCGACAGGCAGACGATGTCGGGGGTGATGGCTGCATCCTCAAAGCTGAAGAATGTGCCCGTGCGTCCGCATCCCGCCTGTACATCGTCCACGATGAGCAGGATGCCGTGCTGGTGGCACAGTTCCGCAAGGCCGCGCAACCAGGACGCGCGGGCGGCTCGTAGCCCGCCTTCGCCCTGCACGGTTTCCACGATGACGGCCGCGGGTTTGTCGATACCCGAGCCGCTGTTCTCGAGCGCATGGCGGAGCCATAGAAAGTCCGGCGTCTGCCCGTCAAAAAGCCCGTCATAGGGCATGCTGGAGGTGTTTGTCAGCGGGACCCCGGCGCCCTGCCGCTTCATTGAATTGCCCGTCACGGCCAATGAGCCGAGTGTCATCCCGTGGAATGCATTTGTAAAGCTAATGATGTGGGTCCTGCCGGTGACTTTTCGTGCGAGCTTCAAGGCCGCTTCCACCGAGTTTGTTCCTGTGGGACCGGGGAACATGACCTTATAGTCGTACTTCCGGGGCTTCAGAATCAGCTCGTGGAATGTTTCCAGGAAGCGCCTTTTGGCAGTCGTTTTCATGTCGAGGGAATGGACGATTGCACCGGAGAGGAGATATTCCACGAGTGGCCGCAGCAGGTCAGGGTTGTTGTGGCCGTAGTTCAGAGCCCCCGCACCGGAGAAGAAATCAAGATATTCCCTGCCGTCCTCGCTGTAAAGCGTGCTGCCGGCTGCGCGGTCAAAGACCGTGTCCCAGGTACGGCAGTAGGTGCGGACTTCTGATTCCAGGGTTTCGAATATATCCATCACTAGCTTTCCTTCGTTCTATTCCCCGGCCTACGTAAGGCTCAGAGGTCCGGAAACAGTCACAGGAGAGCGGGTTACGTCAGCACAATGCCGCAATCAGAAAGTGTGACCGGGGATAATTCCAAACTACGGACCGCCAGTATCTTCGGGATCAGTAGGCCATACTCGAAAACTTCACCCGTATCCGGCGCGGTCTACTTAGCTGTACTCACAAAGAGTCGTGTCCACTTCAAGTAGTCCTTCAAGTAGTCCGCGACCGGCCTCAGCACCCGCCCCGACTGCCGGCGGGAGGCGCCGCTAAACCGTGCTGCCCCGGCAAGCGCGATGCAGCTCCCCTAGCCCCGGGCCGCCAGTGCGTAGGATGCGGTGGCGTAGGCCAGGGCGGCGGACATCTCCTGGAGCAGGTCAGCGTTGGTGTTGCTGATGGTGTCGCACGCCCGGTGGTAGCAGGAATCGAGGGCCTTGCCGGCATCGCCGCCGTAGGACTGCACCTGGGCCCGGGTCTTCTTCTCGACGTCGCCGCTGAACAGCCCGCCGGCAGGAATCCCTGCCTGCAGGAACCCGTCGTAGTCGGAGCCGCCGTCAAAGACCGTGGACTCCGCCGGCAGCGAGTTCTCCTGGAAAAACCGGAAGAAAAGCTCCTCGATCTCCTTCGACCCCTTCGGCCCGGCATCTCCGAAATCGGACCCGTCGCCGTCGTGAATGGACCGCACCCCGTTCGGGGAGGCCAGCATGTCCACGTTCAGGTTGGCCGCGGTCCGGTCCTTCTCGGCCCTGCTCAACTCATCGACGTAATGCTGGGACCCATAGAGGCCGTCCTCCTCGGCGCCCCAGAACGCGAAGACCACCCGGTTCGCCGGAGCAGTCCCGTTTTCCTTCATCCACTTTGCCGTCTCCAGGATGGCCGCAACGCCACTGCCATTGTCGTTGATGCCCGGGCCCTCACGCACCGAGTCCAGATGCCCGCCCACCACCACGGTGTTCTCCGCGCTGCCGCCGGTCTCGGCCAGGATGTTGAAGCTCTCCACCTGCTTCCGGTTCTTGCCCTCGCCCCGGAACGTGAACGTCTGCCGGACCGGCGTGTACCCGGCGGCGCGCAGCTGCTCCTCAACATACCGGGCGGATTCCTCATACCCGGACGTTCCTGATGCGCGGGTCCCGCCGTTGTCATCGGCAATCCGCTGCAGCGCCTCCAGGTGGCCCATCATGCCCCGGCCCTTGAAATCCTCCAGCACCGCCCGCGCATCCACCCCGGCCCCAGGCTCCAGCCGCGGAGCCTCAACGCTGGGGCCGGCTGTTCGGGGGGACGCGCTGCTCGTCGGCCCGCTGGTCGGGCCGGTGGTGCCGGGCGCTGAGCCAGCTGCGGACTCGGAAGTGCAGGCCGTAGCCGACAGCAGCATCACGGCCAGGAGGGAAGGAAGTAGATGCTTGTGCAAAGTCAACATGCTGGGAACCCGTCGTTCGTCAGCTTCAGGCCCAAAGGGTCAGGCCACTCGCTACAGATGCTGGGCAAGACCGCGACCGCCATTGGATCCGCGGATTGCACTGTCAGTTCCGTTTATTCTCGTGGATCCCGCTGTATCTTCAATAGCGCTTGCCTGTGAAAATGCTGTGCGAATCGGGCGCCACGGGAGACCCCGCGGAGGGTTGCGGGCTCGGGCGGGTCCGGGCACCACTCCGTCAGCCGCCACCACCACTGCGTTTCCTAATACCATCGGTACTAGCGAACAGAGTTGGTCACAGGCGCCCGTCCCTTCACGGAAGTTGAGCAGACATGACAGTTTCTCCCCTCATCTGGGCAATCACCATTGTCGTCATCCTGGCCCTGCTGGCCTTCGACTACTTCTTCCACATCCGCAAAGCCCACGTGCCGACGCTGAAAGAGGCGGCCGCGTGGTCCACCCTCTACGTGGGCATTGCCGTAGTTTTCGGCATCCTCGTGTGGATCTTCGGCGGCACCGCGATGGGGTCGGAATACTTCGCGGGCTACATCACGGAGAAAGCCCTCTCCGTGGACAATCTCTTTGTCTTCCTGATCATCATCGCGAGCTTCCGCGTCCCCCGGGAGGACCAGCAGAAGGTGCTGCTTTTCGGCATCGTCTTCTCACTGATAGCCCGCACCGGATTCATCTTCCTGGGCGCCGCGCTGATCAACTCGTTCGCCTGGGTGTTCTACATCTTCGGACTGATCCTGCTCATCACCGCGGGCAACCTGCTCCGGCCGGACGCCCACGGCGACGAACATGCCGACAACTTCATGATCAGGATCGCCAGGAAGCTCTTCCACACCACGGAACATTACGACGGCGACAAGCTCTTCACTGTCGTCGACGGCAAACGGGCGTTGACGCCGATGCTGCTGGTCATGGTCGCGATCGGCGGAACCGACATTCTCTTCGCCCTCGACTCCATCCCCGCGATTTTCGGGCTGACCCAAAATGTGTACATCGTCTTCACCGCCACGGCCTTCTCCCTGATGGGCCTGCGCCAGCTGTACTTCCTGATCGACGGGCTCCTGGACCGCCTCATCTACCTTGCCTACGGACTGGCGGCCATTCTGGCCTTCATCGGCGTCAAGCTGGTGCTCCACGCCCTGCACGAAAACAACCTGCCATTCATCAACGGCGGCCAGCCGGTCCCCGTCATTGAGATCAGCACCGCGACGTCCCTGAGCGTCATCGTCGGGGTCCTCGTCATAACCGTTGTCGCGTCGCTGCTGAGCAAGGCCGGCAAAGCCCAGACGTCCATCAACAACGCACGCCGGCACGCCGTCAACTACCTCGACCTGGAATACACCGCCGATCCGGCCGAACGCGAGCGGATCTACCGGATGCTGACCGAGGAGGAGGCCCAGATCATGACCATGGACCTGAAGTACCGGAACAAGGCCAAGGACATCGACAAGATCCGGGAGCTGGTCGCAGAAGCGCACCGCCAGCACGAGGAGTACCTGGCCCGCTAGGTTTTGGGCCCAGCGCCGGAGGGCGCGGGGCCGGCCGCTGCGGGTCCGGCCGGGCAGCATTCCGGGTGCAAGCCGCCGGCAGTCGCAATGGCGGCTTGCACCCGGAAGAGGACCTCATCAGGGGACCCGCCCGCGTTGATGTGGGTGAACCCGGAATATTCGGGGAGGGATCGATAGGCGTCGCGCAAAGACACCAGGTCCTCCAGGAGCTCCGAGTCGGTGCCCCGCGCGAGAATCCTTTCGTGCGCCTCCTGCGGATCGATGTCCAGGTAGATGACCAGATCTGGCCGGGGGAGCCGTCGAATAAGCCACGGAAGGAAGCGTCCCCTGGCAAGACCGTACGATCCGCGGAGCGCAAGCTGGCAATAAAGATGCCGGTCCATGACCACAAGGCCGTCGAATTTCCGGGCACGGCGGTGTGAATTCAGGACATTGAAGGTGCGGACAGCCGTTTCAATAAAATCCGCGGCCCGTGCAGGCAGTTGCCGGCCGAGCCGCGCGCTGAGCAGGGACATCCTACGGCGGCCGGCGTAGTTTCGGAGGAGCAGGGCGCTCTTGCCCGCCTGGCGTGCGGCCTCGACGGTGGCCTCGGCCGCCGTCGTTTTTCCTGAGCCGTCAATTCCGGTGAGCACGATCAGCACGCAGTGTCCTTCGTGGGTTGGTAGTGGGGGTACTTGACCCAACGAATGAGAGCGCCGCTTGATCCCTCAGAGATTATGGGCCAGCAGTTCGAGTGCGATGACCAGGAGACTCAACACTACTTCGGCGAAGACGATGAGGGCCTTGTGGCGAAACGGCAGGTCGAGTCGCCGGATCGCGAGGTACCCGATGACGAAAAGTGTCACAACGAGAACCACAATCGCCCATTGAAGTGCCACCGCCGTCGTCCAGAGGCCGAGGCCGGCAGCCGTGAGGAGCAGCAACGGAGTCACCAAGACGCTGAGGGATTCGGTGCTGACAGCGACCATGTGCTGCAGCTGCGGACGGCTGGGCAGTTGCGCGTGAACCGTCAGGTGGCTCAGCAGGTCAGCGACGAAGATGCCCAGGAGGGAACCGACCACCACGATGCTGAGGGTGGCCGCCGCGGCGGCGGGCGTTGTTTCGTCAGCGTGGCTTCTCAGGGCCAGGACTACAGCG
>ENA-OWNT01004519-OWNT01004519.1-seawater-metagenome-genome-assembly--contig:-NODE-4519-length-12142-cov-3.907501_pt1 | contig 12142 bp, 13 predicted proteins | sample MGYA00238136_ERZ651165 | MGnify/ENA primary metagenome ERZ651165 (study PRJEB26861, sample SAMN08777766) | seawater metagenome | isolation source: coastal seawater | place: USA: Florida | collected... | reverse complement strand
ATTTGATCACAGCCTGTATATGTCCACTTCCGAATTTTTCCTTTCTGCTCCACCTCGGCCATGTGAAGACCCAGCCTAAGTACGTCGTACTAGTCTGGGGTATGTTACGACTCGAGCCGATTGGAATTTAGTGGGTGTGGGGGCGAAGCGACTTTTGTCTTGACTTCGGCCGAAATCGTGGGTAAATACCGCTGTATTGAGTGGAAGCACATTGCTTCCCAGCCAGCCCCACTGATGTCAAAAAGTTGAAAATGGGTGGAACTCACGAATACCAAAGTGGTACTTGCGGCACTAAATTACCTCAAATTTACTACTGTATACCACATTTTCGATGGCCGTCAGCTCGTTATCTTTGTGTGTTGCGTGTTGTCGTTGTGTTGTCGCCGTTGTTGTTGCTGTTGTCGACGTCGTTGTCGACGTCGTCGTCGACGTCAACTGCGTCGGTTGGGGCACCGCCATACCTCCAGCTGCCGTTACACATTGCCTAGAGTGACCGTGCACGGTACAGTCAACGACGTGTCCAGCGTACACCGAAGCCAGCGCGCCCAAACTGGACAACAAACAACAGAGAGCACCTTGCGTGTACAAACCAAAAAAGCTTTGCCAGTTTTTTGCCAGTTTTTTTGTTTGTTGCCGTGTTTCTGTGCAACGGAAGTCGTCACTGCCGCCCTGTGGGCGGTTTTTTCAACGGATACCTTGAACTGTACGTTGTAACGGACGGTGTGTCAGTAGTGGGGGAACCGCAGCCGTTACGGAACCGCGTTCACTCGCTGTTCTTCAGCTTCCGGCAGTCAGTCACTGGTGCTTTCTGTTTTTCTCTCCCCCCCCCCCTCACTGGTGGTGGGGTACACTGAGCAGTTGCACAGACACCTTCTCGCTTTTCAACATGGGTTTGGGTTCGTTCATCGTGCTCCCACCAGACGCGGTGGCTCGGAGCCACACCACAACGCAGAAAATGTTGAGTTTTGATTTTTCCAAACGTCAAGTTTTTGACTGCGCGATCTCGATCAGTGATTCGCGCTGCCACGGCTGCTCATTTCCTCTGCATGTCGGCCGCCTCGACACCAGAGAAACGCCAAAGGGCCGTTTCCACGGTCCACGTCAGCACACCATGCAAAGTGGCGAGGAAGACATCTTCGGCTTCCCAGATCGGTCGCCCAAGATGTTCGATCGACCGTTTTGTGCGCTGGGTTGTGTCGAACAAGCGGACCAAGCAATCTGCGTTCGACGCGATGCGCAAGGATTTCGTCAAACATGGGAAGTCTCCCTGTTCGACGCGCACCTTTGATCGGCGCATCCAACAGCTGCAAAAGCAAGAACAAGTGCGTTGTTATCAGCGCGCACAGTCCATTGTCGAGACTGTCGGCCGCCCGCATGGCCTCGTCCCGCACAATGGCGTGCAACTGCGGGTGGGCGACACGGGTCTGCACTTTCCGCGTTCAGGTCAAGGGACGTGGGTGCTTGATGGCGGAGAAACGGTGAGACTTCGATGTTCACCGGAGCAGAAACGAAAACAGGCCAAAGTGAACTTGTGTCTGACGAAGAACTTCAGTGCAGCGTTCAAGCAGTGTCAGATTGAGGTCGTCGACGCCCGTGCCAACAAAACTGGGGAGAGCAGTGCATCTTGTTGTCGCCGAGTCGAGGAACAGTTCTCGCTGAAGGTGGGTCAAATTAATGAACAGAGGATCAACAAGTACATCAGGAAGTTTCCCGATCAGATTCCGATGTCCCCGATGAGCAGAGGTCCCCAGCGCCACAGTGTCGAGCCAACGATCTTGCGGGCGGTGGCAAACCGCATCGAGATCGACCAAGTCCGCTGCGTGGATGCTCGTGCCAAGCGTGACGTGGTGTCTTCTATTCAAGAAGCCTTCGAGTTGTTTGGTGTACCCCACCGCGATAAGCGTTGGATGTGGTCCAAGTTTCGAGAGCAGCATCCGCGCAATTGCTTGCTCGTCAAAGGCTTGGCCGGACGCGATGAGCGGAGGATTCGGTGGGTGACTCACGACAACCTGCTGGCCTGGCACGAAAGGTACGAATGTGTTGGACGGCGCTTGCTTGTGACGATGTGTCGTTTTCAATTGTTGTGCTGTTGGTCGGCAGGTTTGAAGAAACTCTGGTGGGAATTGGAATGGGTGTGTTCGGAGAGGAACATACTGTCAAGTTTCCTGGCGTAAACGGTATCATCGAAGGGAAGTCGAAGCTGTACCTCTTCCCTGGACAGCACAAGCGTATTTTCAACACAGACGAGACAAATGTCAGCAGCAACGACACTCGGTCGAATCGGAGATGTCGTGTGACCAGCGAAAAACATGCGCCGACGTCACGCAAAGCCAAGGCCGCTCAGATTCATTTTACAGTATGTATGTGGGCGTGATGTCGATGCCAGACTACGATCGGCGAACCGTTGATGAAAATGGCAATCCAGTGGTTGAAGAAGCAGCAGAATTCAAAGACGGCCCTGCTTGGCCTGGCATGGTACGTCTGCAAACATTTTCGAGAGACTGTTCGGTTGTGCGTGACTCATTTCGTGGAATGCAACTGTGTCGGCTTTCTTTTTCATTGTGTTGATCGAAGATGATATTTCCGGCCACTGCGAAAGCTGGCAAAGCCTTCCGTCCCTGGGCCAAAGTGAGGGAGGCGTACCCGGACGGCACTTAGTTTGCAACTACACCATCAGGTTCTGCATACCGAGAGACTCTCGACCAGCTCATCGAGCATCTTGTCGACTCTCTTGGAGATGTAGCCCATGAGCCTGGGCTAAGACTTGTGCTCAAATTAGACGGCGGACCAGCGCTACCGAAATCCGATCCGGCGTGGTTGTGGAAACAACGTAATCGAGAAATCTGGATTTATCCGGGACTCCCGAACGGATCCGCGGTGAATCACGTGAGGCTCATTCGTGAACATGCAATGTGTAGACGTGAAGACTGTCTCATCAATTTGTTGGTGGCTGTGCGCGAACACAGGAATTGGACCGACTGTTTAATTACCATAAACAGCTTCTTGCCAGTGCTCGAGAAGAATTCATGCAACGTCGGCTCAGCAAGCACTACCAAGCAATGATACAGTGGCGTCGTGACAAGACGGCTCTGAAGCCAACACTGAAGCAACAGTTTCGCAACCGCATTGAGCAAGGAGGATTTAATGTGCTCCGCGCTGCCGGTACGCCAAGTTTACATCTAGCTGACCGTTCACTGCGATGTGCGTTCACTATTCTTCTTTCGTGGGCGCCAGGCATTCGCAGACAGACGCGTTACAAGCGCAGCTGGCAAGGTCGGTGCGTACCCAGCAATTCGGACAGACTTACAGAAGGTTTGGAGGAATACTGGAGACTGCGGAGTGAAAAGGAATTGCAAGTTTAAGAACACAAAGCGCCGCTTTGCACGCTCGCAATTCAAGCTTGCAATTGTTTCGTCTTCATCACAAGCTGCCACGATTCATTCCGTCTATGAATTGATGGACCAGTTGGATCGGGTTTCGCTCATTGCTCTTTGTCGATACGTGCATGCGGCGGCTTGTCGGGAGGTCTACAAAGATAAGATCACCCTGAACAAAACGATGTCTGCAGAGGAGAAAAAGCAAGCGACGATCGAACAGCTCAGAATTCACTTTCGCAATCGTCCTGACTTATGTCGTCGTTTCGAGAACAATTGCTGGAAACTGCCAGACTTTCAACAGATTACAAACGAGTAAACTTTTTGCATCATCAATAACAATAACCATTGCAAACGAAAGCATACAAGTGAGCTGTTGCATTTGCGGTCGAGTTGTTGCTGTTGGTCCGACGGCACCTTCGTCTCTCATCACTCAATGGATCGTTAAGCAAGCTGGAAGGAGGTTACATTACAACAACAAGTGGTGGCTGATGCCCCAATGTGTTGTGTGAGCGACGATGCCGTCGTTGGCTGCAAATTGCGGCAGCAGTTGCGGTGGTCGCCGTATGTCGGTGTATTGTCACAGCATTTTGCAATGCACAGCGAGTAGCCTGTGTACGGCAAGTTCACATCAAGGGGTAACAGCGTGGATTCTTTTCCCTCTTGTTCGCATCGAGAGACGTTGAATAGGCTCGCGAGATGAAAGCAACCACATGAAGAGGACCTCCAGACGACGCTGCATCCGATCCTTGCAACAGATGCTTGCCTACTCCACCCGACGTGCTATTTACACGCGTCCGAAGACATCATCAAATAGCTCATTCCGCATGGCCAACATCCGAATCTCAAAAGATCCAAACCGTCACTGAACTCAAATTTCAAAATTCAACCGTCAATCCGACATTTCACTCACACTCACAGATACGTGGTACCTAGCTCAGTACCGTGAGCACTAGGGGGAAAACCCGATTTTGGAATAAAGGTAGCACGAATTTTTTTTTCACGATGAATTTTTTTTCCCTCATATCCCCACTAAATTGAGACAAAACGTTATTCACCCGGCACGAGTACTGTAGTCAACCCACCGACCCACCGACCTAGACTATGGCCGACTCACTGCAGCACAAGGTAGATAGGTGTGCCATATCAAAATACAGGTCACGTTGGTACACGGTACTGCTAGTCGTGTACTGTTAGTACGAGTCCTTCATGACTTTACTTTCTTGCAACGGACATTCGTTGTCGTTTGTCGTTGTCGTTCGTCGTTCGTCGTCGGTGTGTCGTCGTTGTGTCGTCGTTGTCGTCTTGGTTGTTGTGCCGTCCATCTGGCGAGAAAGGTTGGTTGGCTATTGCTTGGGTTTGGTGGTGGGTTGTCGGTTCGTCGGTTGGGCTCGTTGGTTGGGTTCGTTGGTTGGTTGACTGTTTTGTGGCGCAACATAGGCCAGTTTCTGCACACAAACATACCTTGGACCAATACATCGTTGATCGAAGAGGCCACATGGCCTGCGCACGCGAACAATGTCGTGTTGGAGGCCTGCGCCGTGGCGTGCATGCGCGGGTGCGTTCCGCCGTTGTGACTTGTCGCTCGTGGGCCTGCAGATGCGTTGTTGTGCCGTGGTGGAGGGCAAATCCGCGATGGGTTTGCACAGGAGCAATACCACTCGTTGCCCCGAGCCGCTTTGTACATACACGAGGTCGCGTCAATGCTTCCGATGACGGGTGCTGTGGCGGGCGACAAATTGACAAGCGCAGAAACAAAGGTCTTACAAATATATTATTGTGCTACTGCATTCATGTTGTCCTGTTAACTCCGCGGCGAAAATGGTTAATGCCACGCAGCTTTTTCGCGTCCAGATCTTATGGATAATGTCACGGACCTGAACTGTGTGGTCCTGCGCATGCCGGCTCGGTCTTCATCCAGGGCTGCGGCTGATTATTTTGAGCAAAAGGGTCGTCGGTATCTTGAGAAACGCGCGCCACATCGAGCGCTGCACTTTTTTGAAAAAGCCGAGTCGATCCTTGTCAACAGCAGCGACCCAGGCAATGACCCAGACTGTGACAGTGCCGTGACATCGGATTCTTCGAACTGCCCTCACAATCATGTCGCGCAATTCGGGAGCTCGTATGAGCGGCGGTCGACACACTCCACGAGCATAACGGGCCCACTACGGTATCATGCAGCGCTTGCGCGGCAAATGATCCCCTCTATTAGCCGCGAAGTTGTGCTGCAGCAACTGGTTGAGTGTCTGCACCTCGCTGTGAAATCCGCCTCGCCGTCGCACAGCAAATCTGAGCACAGAGAGCGCAATGAACACCAGAGCGCAGGACACAGTTTCGCCACCCACATTCCACACATTTTAAGCGCGATTGCGCAGGTTCAAGCTGAAATGCGGGGCGATGATGATGTTCCAGTTAAAGAGGACGGTTCAATCAAAGGAGGCAGCATCAAGGCTTATGATGCAAAGTGCACACACACCGCTGAAATTTCTCGGCGATGCATTGACAAACACACTAATCTTCGCAACATGGGCAGCGACTTTACTTCAGTACCTTGCGCGGACAGCATGACCTGTCTGGCTGTCTCGGAAAAACCCTTGGACAACTTTCTGGCGGCCGCACGGCATGCTTGCTTGCAACACGGCCGTGTTTCAATGAGCCATTGTCGTGCACTAGGACTGGCAGCAGATTATTGCCTCATGGTGCTAGATTTTCCGCGTGCACGAGAGCTGCTGGAACAAGTGCGAGGGATTACGTGGGAGGCAAACCTATCTTACACAGCTCCCTCATCAATGCATGAGGCAGCGCCGTATTCACGTTCGCTACTGCAACTCGCCGAGCTAGCGCCACGAGAGGCAACGAAATTGTGCCTTGACAACCTGTGCGAGTTTGATTCTGACTGTGATGACTGGGCTTCATTCTCTGATTGTGACAGTGACGTCGATGACAGCGACTCCGACACTGGCGAGAAATCGCACCGCACCGTTAGTGACCGTGGTCACTCGCGTGCAACTGCGACTGAGCAAAGCACGACGGGAGGCGACTCTGACTGGTCACAGTGCTCACAACAGAGCCAACATTCGTCCGTGAGCGAAGGCGAGGCCAGCCATACTCCCTGGGACAACATTCATCGGAGCACTGCGCAAATGTTTTTGCATGCAGCAAGCAGCTGTGCGAAAATCAAAACATACGGAGCTCAGGCCCTGTCGATTTATTATTGTTGCAAAGGTCTGAAATACTGCGCGACCGAGCCCGCGACATTGCGCGCCCAATGTGCGGAGCTGCAGGACATGCTGGCCCAGTTCGTAAGTCAAGAAATGCACATTGGATCCGTCCCTTACCTCGCTGCTCACCTTCGAAGGTGCAGCAACACAACGCCACGTTGTCCTGGCACCGCCAGCCCAGGTCAAAAGCAATACAACCAAGCGCATGCACTAGAACTGCGCATGCAAGCATTAACGATGTCGTGGCTTCATCTCGAGTTCGCCGTTCATGACGCGGCTGTGACACCTGGCGCACCTGCCAGTGACGTCGCGGTCATGGCGTCTGACATTCTAATGGATATGCACTCATTGTTGGATTGCACGTACGTCATGGTTGCGGTGAGTTTGTAATTTGCTCGCTTTGCTGAAAACGTTTGTATGCTTTGTGTACATTCCAGCTACCAAGCCAGCCTCTCCCAGCGGGCATCCCGGTTTCCCCCGCCGCGCGCACTGCAGCATGGCGGTCAGCACCAACCCTTTCCCGTGTACTCTAGTAAAGCAAAGCTTGCATTTATGGAGAGTACGAGGCGACAGGTTCCGGAATCACGCCACTTCCCATTCCCTCGCGGAGGCCCAGACGCACTCGCTGCACTGGAATCACTACTATCGAAGGGTCTCAGCGCCGTTGTGCCTGGCGCCATTTTCGCCGCCAAAGCCGACAGCAAACATTTCATCATCTGCGAGCATCACAGACACAAGCCTACGCACGGTGAGGGTTCAAAACATGATATCGTTGCGGAGACCCAGGCGTCGCAGCCACGCCGGAATGTTGCGGCGGTCGACGCCGTTATCGACTTGTTCGAAGCATTGCGGCAGGGCCACACGCCAGAACCTGGCCCGCGTCCTGCGGCAAGCTGCAAGTCTTGCATTGTCGTGCACAAAAAGGATGTGGCGCACCGACCCAGCGCGCGGATGTGGCTGAAGTGGCTGAAGCTAGCGTTTCCGAAACTATTTTCAGAGTCCACCACTCCTTCTTTTCCCACCGACGTCCCGGAGGATGATGTTATTGTCGACGGGGTCCTTGAACTGCTTCATACGCAATCGCGCACACGTGAGTTCGAATTGGCAGTGCGTTGCCAGTATGATCTGAAATGCGCACTGCAAAGAGCCCGCGCTCCATTGAGCTTGCCAGAAGTTCGCTGCTTCAAGAGCTTTGCAGCATTGCAGTCGCACTTGTCAGGACCCGCTTTCAAAGGTTGGGCGTGGCTGGTGCGAGCCATCGGAAACTCGCAAAAACACCTTCGAACGGCGGACGTGAGCGTATTCGATGCGTCGGCGGAGCCAGGAACAGTAACCAAAACGATATCGTTGAGTGCAACGCCTTTGACCGTTCAATGGTGGCATCTCAAAATGCCTGGCAGGCTCCCGCAATATTCTCAAACGCAATTGCAGTTTTTGCTACGTGCGCTCTGTGGGAGGGCACTGTCAAAACCGACGGATTTGGTCCACAAACGTGCAGTTGGAACTGCAGATGTAGTGTCTTCACATGACATTCTATCAGATATTGGGCCGTGGCTGTCCGGCTCTGGGCGGGGTTACTCGCCAAATAAGGTGAGGATTCTCCGTGTTCTTGGGTGCACAGATGAAACTTCGAGACGCAAAGTGTCTCGTTTGCTGCGCGACCAAAAGACCGTTGTAGCAGTTGCAAAGGAACTACAGTCAGAGTTCGGATCATGGACATGCATCGGCTCAAACACTGCTGGATGGCAGTGTGTGGCTAGAGTTCTTCTGTCCTGTGCATTCGCTGTTGAGGATCCATGGGGAGACGACCAGTGGCCACTGGCTGAATGGATTCCTCAAGCACTCGCAGAGCTTCGTGAATGGGTCGAAAGTGTCATTGCTCTTGGCGAACCCGTCTGTGCTGGCCATGACTGTCCGCTTTTGTTGAACATATGTCCGCACCACCCAGCCACGACGTCTGCAGACACCACTCGCCACTCTCTTCGCCTAGACTGTGTTCGTGGACGCATTATGGCAATTCAACTGTTTTCTTTCGAGTGGAACTCGCAAGAGCCCTACAGACTAGCGGCACAGCACCGCGCTTCCGTCGATGATTTCATGTTTCTTATTGTTTGGGCAGCAAACGCAAAAGTTGGCGACTGCGCCGCGGCCTTTCTGCCTGACAACGACGACGAACTGCTCGGAGTCAACATGGTTTTGGCAAAAAATGGGTACGTGTTCGACGCTGGAATTCGTTGTTGATACAGGGCCAAGTAGTGACGGTTGCTGTTTTTTCATGTGTGTGCAACAATGTTCCGCGCGCAGATACTTGGATCCCCCGGTATGGGCACTTCATCGGATTCAACGCGTGTTGAGACGACTCTACAATTCCGCCGAACAGCTCATCAAGCTGGCCCTTCAATACCTATGTTCTTCGCCTCATACTACCCAACGGGCGACGCCAGCCGCTGACTTCAGTCAGTGGTTCGCCCAAACGTCACGCAAAAAATTCGGAAACAGTGTCGACATGCTCCCGCGCGCTCGAAACGGGCGCTCGGATCAAGTTGAAGAACTGACCAAAGCATTGGAGCTGTACCAATGTTTCTCGGCGACTCCTCTTCAATGTGTTCAACCCCACGCCACTGTATCTGAGAAATGGCCGCGCACGCTGAAAACGTTAGCCAATCACTCCAAGCACGCAGGTGACCTCGAGTTTGGTATCGACACTCGATCACGAAGGCTCTTCGTCAGAGTGCCGACTGGAAATGCTTCAGCGCCTAATGCCCCAGGTGAAACGTGGCATGACGTGCTTGGAGTGGTGTGGAGCGCACTGCTGGCGAACTGGAACCTGCTGCAGAATCTTTCGATATGCCGCCACGTGGGCAATGGAAGCGTCGATAGAAAGGAGCAAAAGATGAAACGGCTGCGGGCTCGCGGGCGACGATGGCGGAACCTGCTGCAATCGGAAGATGATGGCACAGAACTGCTCAGTAGCGACTCCAGTGATACCAGCGACGAAAATGATTTTCGCCGGCGATTTCGTGCGGGTTCTATCAACTTGTCGGAAGCGGTCACTTTGACAGAGTTTAGTTACATCATTGCTCAAGACGACAAGCTATGTTATGAACGGTGGCTGTCAGCTGCGACCGTTGCACGAAAAGCGAGACTTGAGAGACAGCGTTCTGCCATCGAAGGGGTGTTTCGCTCTGCGCAGCAGGTGGGCATGCACCATCGCAGTGCTATGCGCGGAGTCCAAGCCGAAAGTGAATTTGTTGGTGACACTGCATATGTGGCCGGCAGATCTCACTCCAACATCCCAGTCGCAAATGGAATCGGCATTATGCGGCCATGCCATGGCAGTGTCATCACGTGTGGGCTCTTTCTTGGTGGCGAAGCGCATGGGGTGGGGGTGAATATGAATATGGACACTGGTGAAGAACAAAAGGGGCGTTGGAGGCACGGAAAACGCACTTGGCGGCCTCCACGGCCAAAGCGTTGGATGCAGTAGACCCCCTGCAGGGTCTTGCATGGCACTGCTGCTAATTGAGTTGCTGGAACGTCCCACGCTTTCCTGGTAGCTCTCTGCAAGTATGCTTATAATTCCAGTGAGTCTCGATATGTTACACTCCACGTTCATTTTAAAGTACTGTCGTGATCGAGACGAGGGGTTATATTGTTTAGTTGTGTTAACTGTTCCCAGTATTCCTTGTCTCCGGAGAAAACGCGCATTTGCCAGCAATTCCGCCGCAGCATGCTTCCGGTTTCGTTCCACTTGAGCTGAGCCATTATGAATCGTCGTAGTTGCCACCGTCATCGTCGACGGTGAAAGCGTTGTCGGGTGAGGCACCGATGGGCGACGGATCGAACTACGTGATGCAAGCCGGCACACAATATTTGCGATTGTTTGCCCGTTCATCTGCAGCCATTCACCATAAGATTTTGTGACGAGCAGTCACCATCATCGATGCTGTAGCTAGATGGCCGTTGTAAAGGTTCTTCGGGACAGGGAACCAGGTCGGTACTTGAGTAGCTCACCATGTACGTAGGTGCGGATGACCTGTGGCCTGCGATACTTATGTCTGCAGCAATTGTTCGTCGGCACTTGATCTGAGGTGTGTTCATCGTGTGGACGTAAATCAAATTCAAAAAATTTTAAAGTATCCGTAACCGCACTGAATACTTCATCTCAGCAGCGGGACATAGAAGCCTCTGTAAAGCTGGCGCTTGTTAATTTATGCACGAAAAAGGACCACAACTCCCCTTCTCTCCACAGTTTCTCATTACTACTACTACTACTACTAGTAGTAGTAGTAGTAGTAGTACGAAGAGTACGAGCTCGTGAAAATGGTCGTTTGCGTGTACAAAATCACGAACAATGCGATAGTCGCAAGGACTGCCATGCTCATTGACACGAAACTGCAAATTTTGCCTTCGCTGTACTTTTTGAACGTGCAGAACGCAACATACCACGCAGGGAATACAGCGAATCCGACGAGCATGATGATCAGTGGGACGGAACAGCACTATTTCATGCAAAAAAACAAAACAAAACAAACAACAATGAGGCATTTGTTCCAAGCCAGCATATTTCAACATAGGGCATTGGCATTGTGCACACACCTTGCCAGAAGTACTGCACTGCATGGCGCCGCCACTGAAGCCGCCGCCGCCGCCGCCGCCGCCGCGGGGCTGTGGCTTGACGGGAACCATTCCAAGATTTTTCTTGGCTTGTCTCTTGGCTTTTCCTTGGAGGTCAGCGGTTTTTGCGACTTCTGACGCACCTTTGCTTGCGAGTTTTTTGGCGAGCTTCTTCGCGCCCACCTTGAGGGCCTCTACTGCCCCTTTCTGTGCGGCCGCTGACCCGCCGCCGGTGGCAACCGCAAGGCCCGTCTTCGCGCATAACTGAGCGAAGCGCATGAATGCCATGCCGGTGTCGGACGCACCTTCGATCTCAGTGGAGTCACCAACGGAGCACCGTGACACGCTCGGACCTTTCAACAGCAACTTGTTGTCGCCGCCCATTACAACTTCCGCGACCGTGTTGTCCACGGCGTTCTTCAGCCCCAGCTCGTACCGCGGCTGGCCCAGCATCGCGACCTGGCAGAGATCAGCACTAGCAACCGCCATGGCGTAATCGATCGGTTTGCCTCCGGCCTGTCGGACGATCCGCGTGGCAACTCCGATTGTGATTTTTCCAGCGCCCATCGAAGCAGCCTCAAGCACGGCATTCTGGCCGGGTTTGATCTCTGCCTTGTCGGAGAATGCAACGTAAACCGGGTCCACGAACGGGAAGGAGAATACGACAATAGGCACAGGTGACTTGTTCACAACCATGACTTTCGATGAGGAACTAAACGACGACGAGTGCCAGCTGCTGGACTTGGGGTCTTGGTTCATTGTCGGCATCGTGCTGTGAAGGGGGCTTTCAACGGTGGGATGCCTCGAGAATACAACGGGTTTTCTAGTTTGTTTAGTATTTTCGTGCTTGTTGCCGGATTTCCGATCCCCTCAAAAATGGTTTCTGATGACCTTTTCGTACTCGGCCACTTTTGTAGCCTCCTTGCGTAG
>ENA-OWNT01004518-OWNT01004518.1-seawater-metagenome-genome-assembly--contig:-NODE-4518-length-12144-cov-4.106074_pt1 | contig 12144 bp, 9 predicted proteins | sample MGYA00238136_ERZ651165 | MGnify/ENA primary metagenome ERZ651165 (study PRJEB26861, sample SAMN08777766) | seawater metagenome | isolation source: coastal seawater | place: USA: Florida | collected... | reverse complement strand
GGTGACGATTTGGAGAACGTATTTGCTGCGGGGGCGTTTTGGACCGGGGCGGCATTTTCCGCATCATCACAGGTGGTACCCTTCTGCTTGTTCGCTAGCCAAGAATTCACTCTGTGCATCGTTGACTTCACTGTCTCATCTACCGTTGATCTGCTAACTTCCTCCTCATTGTCTGCATTTGATATCAGTTTTGTCAACAGTCTGAATGCACCGTTCAGAGTTGACTTGGCCCCAGACACTCCGACTTCGTCAATTGCCTCGAGCACACTGTTGCAAGCCGTCTGGAACACAGCAGAGTCCCTTCCAGCTTGAGCCACTAGTTGTGAGGTGATCGTGCTGTTTTGCAAGCTGATATTTTTAGATTGGGCCGGGGTAGGTGTTCCTGCACCCAATTGTCCTCCATGCACAACCATGGACACCAACACTGGCACGAAGACTTGGGCAAGAACGGGCTGTGAAAACACGAATTTGGACAAGAAATCCGGAATCAACTGTGCAGAGTTCTCAATGGATGCCATTGCATTTATGCGCAAAACTCCAAGGAACGCGCGCTCAGCATAGCTGGCCTGTTCGCCCCGCCACTGATCGAGGGACGTAAGTTCTGTCATCTCTGGATCCGCAACAATGGCCAACGACGCGGCGGAATAGCGGTAAATAGCAGCAGCTTCACTAGAGAAAGTGCGCGTAGCCGCAGAATTGCTGGCATCCGCCACACCATCACTGAGAGCGGCGAAAAATCGCAGAACAGCCGTGGTGCTTTCAATGTTGTTCAATTCAATCGCGAGGAAGTCATGTGCCGTCGCTGCCGCAACGGTCGCCACTGACCACAGCAGCTGCTGTGTCGCACCTTTGAAGGGCGTCTTGCTGGATTTTGCCAAGTGTGCAGGAGTGTGACTCCCATTTTCTTTCTTTCGGCGCCTTTGGCGGGCCGGAGAAGCTCCAGAATCTTGGGGTACTGCCGGCGTTGAGGCACCGAAGAAAGGAATCACGTTGCGAGTCATCTCTTCCAACATTGAGCAAAACTGCGATTGCGACTCGTCTGTGGTGCCGTAGTGCTGATGACGGTGCCACTCATTGTGAATGTGCATTTTGAATGCACACGACAAAAGGTTAACAAGAGCTTCGTTGCTGAGAGTGGCAGCTTCTCCGGAGTTCATATTTTCCAAACGCCCATTGATCGCAGGCAACGTCTTCGAAAAGCACTCTTGCATTCTCTCCCAAACTTCAGGAGATTCAAGAAGACGATCACGAGCACCGCTGAAATTCTTGGTGATAATTAGCAACAGCAGATTCGTCGCGAAAGAAGCATTAGCAGCGGTCACATCGCCGCCCTTTGCGCCTTTCAAAGACCGTTTGCTGCGACCGCGAGTGGCTGCGGGGGCAGAATTGAAGCCTGCTTCGATGCAGCTCAGTGCGTACTCAATAAGTTCTCCCTCCAGCTCCCATTGGCAACTGAGCTCCACGAGAGGTGCATACTCCGCCTCGACAGCGCCTTTAGCGGCGAGAGCCGACAGTTTGGGTAAAATGCTGGCTTGGAAGCTCTCGCAATCATCTGCTTCCAGAAGAGCAGCAAGTCTGCATAGGAGCGCTTCAACGATTCCGGGTGAAAAGAACCCTTCAAGCCCGGCTCGGGCGTCGTCGCAGAAATCTCCAGACAGAGCCGCACGGAGATACTCCGCTGCTTTTGCACCCCCTCGCTTGCTGAGATCTTTGGAAATACTTTCCCAAGTGCCCGTGATGACGTGGAGTAGCAACAAGACCTTGGTTGCATGGCTTTTAAGAGCCTCGGTGGAAGAACTGTCTTGAACGTCGTCTCCAGCGCCAAGCGATCGTTTGCGGGATCCAGAACCTTGCTTTGTACCCATATGCTTGAGAATAGTTACCATGCATTTGTTGAGTGCGTCAAGCAAGCTGCAAACATCCGACACCGCCACATGTTGGCGAAGATTGCTGTAAAATGCAACCGCAGCTGGTGGGTTCTGCTCCATCAATGTTTTAGCCCGAGACAATCGCTCACGGACGCCCTTGTTGTCTGGAAAGTAGGAGTTCAGCAACAGACTCGTCAATTTCTTTGCCAACGCAGGACGCTTTGCGTCCTCGGCGAGGCGCTCGAGCAGATCTTCAACAGGAACGACATCATAGAACTGAATATCGCGAATTCGTTTCACTTGCAAGAGCATATCTAGCATCTTAGTGCGAACTCGCTCGGACTTGTCGTGGATGAAGGGCGCCAGGGCGGGCAAAACGTGCTTCATAACGGAATGGCACAAACGATTGTCGAGAACGAAGTTGAGCCCATCAAACACTGCAGCCCTCACTGCCCACGAGCTTTGGTCGTAAACCAGCTTCTTCACAAAGCAGTTGATGTAATCCTTCTTGTAGTTTTCCGGCACAATCTCCCAGTAGGTACCGAGGACTCGACTTGCGCCCTCGATCGCAACAACGCGAACTTCGGGGCTCGGATCCATCAAAGCGTCGCGGAAAGCATCGTGTTGACGAGTTGACAGGGCCTCGATCTCGGAATGCTGGGTCAACGAAGAGTCTTGCAGCGGGAACAGGTCAGCCAGCAGCACGATAGAGTTCCGGCGTACAGTGGCATTAGCCACCTTGAATGAGCGCCACAAGATTGGGCCATAAAGGCGGAGAAGCATGGCGTCCATCTCACCCGATTGTTGCTTGGAGTCCCGTTTGTGTTCATGAATGGGGCTGAGAACACGCATGACATTCTTGAACACTTCTTTGCGAGCGTGAATTGCATGCTCGAAAAGGTTCTGCAGACATTTTGTCTCAAAGTGCGATTGTGCTGCTGCATTGTCGCCGCATGCACTCCAAACTGAGAAGTACAACTCCCCATAGCAGACCAAAACTGATTTTTTGGCGTACGGAATTTGATTTTTGATTGCATCGTGTACATAGTGCATCATGGCACCAGACATGGAAAACACGTGAACAAGGAACTTCATGCCGGTTTTGTCCCCAAGAAAATGTGGGCTGATGAAGCAGTTCAGGAGTTGAACCTTCAAGGACTCACTGCTGGGGTCATCCATTTCGAACAGCCCCAAGACGCTGCGGAGTCCATACAAGCGCTGAAGGTCGACACCGCGGGCTTCTTCGCTGAGAGCGGTGAACAACAGAAGAGGGATCAACCGGCTGACCATGTTCTCAAATCCTTGAATCTTCTGCAAGCACCATATTTCACAGTACTTGCCGATTGTCTTTTGCAGACCGGCGTCAGCGTCTTGGCTCAAGTCGAAGAGCAAGTCGTGGAGATTGCAGGCAAGTGCAAGGCAGTCCTCAGAGACAGAGGATGGCTTCACTTTCTGGACATATTGCAGCAAGAGTGTGGCAATTGCCTGAAGAGCATCAACAGCTTCCTGGCGACCTTTTGTTACGTGAGTATCTTCGGGATTTGAGTCGAGTTCTTTGAACAAAGTCTCGTCATCTGTTCCCTCGATGGCTCCAATCGATGTCGCGAACCACTTTCGTTGGATGAGCGACGACCACAGCTGCTCCAGTTCAGATGGTTTAAACACGGTGACGAGCTCAGATAAGGTCAACGCAGCTTGTGAGTTCTTTTTGCCCAGTTTCACAATTGTTGCTGCAAACTCGTGTGCTGACCCTGAACTGGCCAAGTCCAGCACCGACTTCTTGAGATCCACCGCGGAGGCGGAGCCTGAAGTTGGCATTTTTCCTCACCCTCGACGACAACCCTTGGGTGGTGCAGCAAACGCTAGTTATCCAATACAAAGAACGGCAAAGATGCAATGCAAAAAAGCGGTGCAAACAATTACTTTTCATGAATGGGCTAGTCGCATTCTGCCCGCTTAACTTGCCCCAAGCACCAAGCCACAAATTACACCGATCCCAGCCACGAAGTTACTGACGGCACCACTCTTCCAGCCGATGGACGATCATTGCCGCGCAGGGGCCTTGTCTATCAAAATGAAGACTGTCACGGAAACAAACACGCTGGTCCATGGACACGCACCAGAGGTTCAACACGGCAGGGTCAAGCGAATGAAGAGACGGACAATCTCCGCACCCACACCGACAACACGCGAACGTCGTCACCCGATCCGAGTCTCGACACCCACACCCAAAGACAACGAATGTTAGACGCAAAAACAAAGGCTCCGAGATCACAGACACCATCCGTCTGTCCGTCCGTCCGTCTCGTCCGTCCGTCCGTCCGTTCGTTTGTTCGTTCGTCCGTTCGTTTGTTCGTTCGTTCGTTCGTTCGTTCGTCCGTTCGTTCGTTCGTTTGTTCGTTTGTTTACTTTGTTTTCGTTCGGTGGTTTGTTCTTCACTGACAGTAACTAACAGTGACTGACAGTGAGTGAGTGAGTGACTGACTGACTGACTGAGTGACGGTTGGGATTTCAAAATGGCGCGCTGACTGACTGACTGGCTGACTGACTGACTGACAGTGAGCGTGAGCGAGTGAGTGAGTGAGTGAAGGAGCGTGTCACGCCAACATTCGACTCACAAGTTGGCGCAGAGGAGCGTGTCACGCCCACTCACTCACTCACTCACTCACTCACTCATTCTCGACAAACTCAACACTCTCAACAGTCACTCTTTGTTTGTCTCTTCTCTTCGTCAGTCGCTCACTCACTCACTCCCTCATCAAACTCATATCTATAACTACTATTTTGTGGTTTTTAGAGATACTATATGTGCAATTACGGTGTAATGTCAAATGTAGATATGTCACTCACTCACTCACTCATCTATCTCATCATCTCGTTGATGTATCTATAACTGCGATTTTTTGGTTTTTAAAGAATCTCTCTGTGCAATTACGGTGTAATGTCAAATGTAGATATATTGCTCACTCTCTCACGTAAATGTATCTATAACTACATTTTGATGGTTTTGAACTATGCTTTGTGTGCAGTTCCAGTGTAATGTCAAATGAAGATATGTTTTCGACTCACTTCGACGGGTGCCTGTGAACTGTGACTGCCTATATATATCTATAACTAATGTTTTGTGGTTTTAAAGGACGTCTTATGTGACGTTACCGTGTAATGTCAATTATGGATATATTTCCGTTGTTGATGGATGCAACTGAGCTTTAAAATAATATGCGATACTGTATAGTTCCTAAATTAGCGTATGCTATTTTATTCGACACTGTCTTCACTATTACGCAGTACAACTCAGCGTTCATATTTTAGTAATACCTGTGACATCAAGTGCACTGTACATGGAATTACGCACTGTCGAGGAGCGGGCTGGCTGAGATGAGTGACTGACTGACTGCCGTCGACAGCCACATGCAAATGACGCTGTTTGGTATTTCCGATTTCTATGATACTTTCAGTAGTGTTAAGTGGTACCTGGTACCATTAACTGTAGCATAGACAGTGTGTCGAGGCGTGGCCGTCATGCCGCCGCCGGCCGTCGTCGTTCGGCCATCGTCGGCAGTCGCACTGTCACACTGCGGCTGCTTGCTGGCCATTGAACTTCGCTGTCGGTGTTCGACGTTCGACGGCGAAGTCTTCAGTCAGTGATTCCACGTCACGTCGATACGTCGATGCAGTTCGGCGACGGCACGGACGTTCGTGGTTTTGACGGATGGGTTGGTTGGCTATGGTCGTGGGACAGGTGCTGGGTGAAGAAGCACTGTGTGTGGATCTTCTGGAGGTTGCTCGGTTTCGTGGCTGGTGGCACTGCGGAGCGGACTGTGGTACAGTGTTGATGTTGATGATGATGTGTGGATGAAGATGACGATGCAGAACGCATGGTGTCACGTCGGCGGCCTGCGACACCGGCGGCCTCGTTCCGTCTGATGGCATCAAAGTTTGCGAGGGGTGCGTGGGTCCTGATAAAAAATCCTGGTTCGGAATGTGGACACCTCAATTTTCGACAGGAAACAGGAGGCGAGTACGAAGCAATCCGAGCCAGCGGACACTGTGTGAAACAGTACTCGCACGATATCTGTTGCAGCACAAGTCTAAACGGCGAAAGCTACCATGGCACAAGGTGCTAAACTGAGGCGCCGCAATTCGAAGCAGGCTGCCAAACGCCAAAAGCGACATGCTGCCAAGGCGAAAAAAGTCAAAGTTGGCAAACGTAGAATCCAAATGAAGAAGAAGGACCAAAAGCAGCTCAATTACGAGGTATGTCATTCACGCGAAGTCGTTGGTGACCCTGCGCATTGTCGTCGAATGTTGCTTTGAGATTTGTGATCCTTGGTACACTGCAGCTTGCAACCAAAATGTTGAACCGCAACATTGAAGACCAAATGATGGCGAAGGTCGTTCAAGCAGGAGATGCATTTACTTTAAAGTCTTTCCAACGAAAGGGAAAGAGAGCATTGAATGCGGCGAAGAAGAAAGTAATTATGAAAGAGGTCAAGAACAGCATGCGAAAAAATGTGGGTGCTGCGGAGAAGAAGCTTGATCCTAAATCCGGGACAACAAGCTCACACAAATAATGAAAGAGTCTTGAAATTCGTATAGTTACATGTTAGAACGTTTTACTGTGAGTTACAGTTCCTGATCACAGGTAGAGCGACGCGGCGAAGACAATGTCACGTTTGATGGCAAGGCGGCATTCCCTGAACTTTTCAGATAGTTCAAGACTTCCAATCGCCTCACAAGAAGAGATTAATTGGCGGAGCAGCTCCTCGAGTCGTCGAATGGTACGAATAACGCTACCTTCAAACTGGTCTGTCATCCCAATAATTTCACTGAATTTAGCCTGCGGTCAACACAATAGCCTCGTCATCAAAATCTCACATCGCAACACTCCTTCCTTGCGCGAGCTAAACCACGTACCCCCTTGGACCACGCGTACGTAATCTCCATAAGGTCGGGAGAAAACTTGTTCACAAACTCTTCAGGATCAATGTCCATGTGTGACTCCTGCAGTAGTCATCGTGTCAGACAACAAGCGCTGATGACCAAAACAGTCTGCATTACACGCACTTGACTGATATCGGCCACTCGTTTGGCGGCAATTTTCAGTTGATTGAATGGGTGCTTCAGCTCCTCCTTCAGTCGGGTCGCAGGATCGGTCCCATCTTGCGATTTCGAGCGTTCCGTGTTCATCAGCGCACTCAAAAGAGCGACGATTTGAGGAGCATCAAGATCCTACGACATACAGCCCGCGTTAAATGCACGAAAACCCAGCAAATTAAAGTGCGAGCCGTCACTGTAGAGACGTACACCAAACACCCCATTGAACATCAACTCAGTGACGATCAATTCGTCAGCTGTGGATATTTGTGACGCCGTCTGCCCTTTCAATTGAATGACATTGTCTTCGTCAGTGTGCCCGAGTCGTCTCAACACACGCTTCATTTTTTTGAGCTCGTCGTCAAGACTGAGTTGTCGAGCCTGTTTGCACACTGCACCGTCAGTACGAAACACCGGATCGTCATGAAGTGATGTTGCTACCCACCTGAGTGATTCGTTCCTCAATTTGACTCAGTTCTGAGGTCAACTCATTTTTCTTTCGAAATGCTTCGTAAGCTTCTTCTTCTGTCATCTCATTCGGATCGACGTCTGCGCCGGGAGTCTCACTGTGCCTTCTTTTGCGGCGACTGGAAGAGGATGACTTCCCTTCGTTCTTCAGCAGTTTCTGTGTATTTTGGCGAATTTCTGCCAAACTCTTTTCCAAACTCTTCGCTTGCTTTTGCAACGTGCTGAAGTGTGGGTCGGACACACCCATGTCACTGACCGGGTCCAGCAATGGCAATCGTACGCCAGCGTTCCCACGTCGATACCGCTTTTGTATCTCGCCAAGGTTGCGGCCTAGCTTTTCGCGTGCCTGGTCGGACTTCAAATCCGGGGAGATGTGCATCCGTACTTTTGAAACGGCAGCAACTGTTGGCATGAGACAAGGTAGAATATTGAAGTGGCATGCTGGGCGTCGATCCGCGGTCCCGCTCTTTTTAGCTTCTTCTTTCTCATTGAAAGGCTGGTAGTGACCGAGCCCACCAGCGCTGGCATTGGATGATCCTAGCCGCTGCTGCACCACGGACCCGCATTTCAACAGTACATCGAGGACGTAAGTTGCGGTGGCCATACTGCCGTCCCCGCTGAACAAACAGACCATGCATGAGTGATACGAATCATCGATGTCATATCAAACGCGAAGTAATCAACACCATACCTGCGACTTTTTGACTTTTTGTTATCGGCCAACATCACTTTGCGGTAATTGACAAGAACACCCCATCCCCAGTCGACGTCTCCGTTAATGATGTGGACCAGCCGACCTGGAACCAAAAACTGTAGCAGGTGCTTGGGCTTGTTCACGATCTCGCGGAGCTTCACTTGCGTGTCGTTCAACTTTTGATTTGCTTTGAATCTCTTCTTCATAAGGCTCTCATTGGGAACTACGATAACATCTCGCTTGGCCTTGTATTCGCGGTACTTTTTCTGAAGAACTGGCACGACCGACTGGTTCTGATACCTGTGCAAAAAGTATGGCCATGTCGTGTCAGATCGCTGCGTTGCTCGTTAATCATATCCGCCGATTCAAACGCACTGTAAGAAACATCGCTCCATCATGTACTGCGGGTCTGAGTCCTCAACCCGAAGCAAGTTCAACAACATATTGTATCCCAAGTGAAACGTGGAATTCAGCGGATCCGCAATACCCTTCAAAATGTCCTTCGCTGCAGCAGGCTCCATTTTCTCATCCAACATTTGAATAACGATACCTCGATCGTCCAAGCCACGACGACCAGCGCGTCTACAGTGAGCACATGTGGCTGTTTAGTGACAACGAAACGATCAAACATACAGCGTCCACACACAACGGCGAACCCGCTCATTTGAATGTATTCTCCAGCCGTGATGTGGCGGTAATCATCGCCATCAAACTTGCGGGCGGCTGTAAAGACCACAGTTTTGGCGGGCATGTTAATACCCATAGCAAATGTTTCCGTTGCGAAGAGACACTTCAACAGCCCTTCCCCGAACATGATCTCAACAATCTCCTTTAAAAGTGGTAACAAACCGCCATGGTGGACTCCGATCCCTCGCTACAGGCACACAATCATGCGAATTCGTTAACGTAAGTGCCCACAACCATCGATCAATGAATGGACCTCGACTAGGACAAACCTTGAGGAGTGGGAGCATTGACTGTACTTGAGGAAGTTTGCGGTCGTCCTCGCTAAGTGAATCAATGGCGTTCGTGAATATTTCTTCCACAAACTTCTTTTCGTCTTCAGTTGTCAAATCCAGCCTTTTCAGCTGACTGGCAAAAGTCTCACAATCGCGTTTTGAAAAACTGAACACAATCACTGGGTCGTAATTTTTGTCTGCACCATGCACAACAAGTCAGAGCAACTGCCCACAGCGAAGCATTAGAGCGCACTGCAACTTACCCATAATCATTTTCACAATCCGCTGCAGGTCACTGCCAACCATTTGCTTTTGCTTTCTGCGTTGTTTTCGCTGTGTCATGATGTCTTGCACCTGCGGAAAAATTACCGTCCATTGGTGAGAACGAATTATTTTGAATATTGATTGTCGCAGTGTTCACCGCACCTGGCCTTCAAGGTCAGTGACGGCGAGCTTGGAAATGGCCCGCTGGAAGTTCTTTTCTTTGAACTTACCGTGCTCATCGACCTAGCAAGCATTCAAATGACATTTAACGACACGCAATGAGGTTTTATCTCAACCAATATTACAAACCACAAGATGTAGCCCCTCTGCGCCAGCAGGGAACATGTAATGCTGCAGCGGAGTTGGTCGGTACTCAGTGTACACCACGTGGCAGGGCTGGTTGTGCACGCTCGATATCCAAGCAGCAAATTGTTTGGCGTTTGGAATGGTAGCCTAGTTTTGATCATCGATTTAAACATTTTTCAGAGTTGCGTACAATACATACGAAAGGACATCCGACGGAAACTTGACAAACCGACAAAAATACGAAATGAACGTCGTGGGGAAGCATGATGATTGTTTCCTCCCAAACGACACCACGCTCTTTGTCTCTCCTGTGTGGTGACGCGACGGGGACAGGAACGCACACAGATTTGGGTTAGTACAAAATAGGTTCACCTCCAAAGCAAATGAACCCTACGAGCAACGTACATGTAGTGGATCTCGTCGTAAACGACCCATGCCACTTCACGCAAAATTTCCGATCCGCGGTAGAGCATGCTTCGCAAAATTTCGGTCGTCATGACCAAACATGAAGCGTTCGGGTTGATGGTCACATCGCCTGTAATCAACCCCACATCCGTAAACTCTGCTTCCAAGTCACGGTATTTCTGATTTGAAAGAGCTTTAATTGGGGACGTGTATACCACACGCTGTTTGTGGTTCAGAGACTTCGCGATGGCGTACTCGGCAATAGCAGTTTTACCTGCCGACGTGTGCGCAGACACCAGTACGGACTCATTGCGCTCGATGCACGCAATAGATTGCCTTTGAAACGGATCCAGTGTGAATTTGTAATCTTTTTCGAGTGTCTCCGGCAGTTGGTACTCTCGTAACGCTGCAACGGCTTTGTCGAGCTCTTCGCCGTCGACGCCAGGGGCAAAAGCACACTCGTGGATGCAATTCTTGGACTGCGTACCAGCTCCACCCTTCACCAGGGTTTCAGCTCCGCCAGAAATAGAGACCACGCGCGGCAGCACAAGGTTCTCAGTATAGCTGCGCTCACTCGAGTCATTAGGCCGCAGCTTTTTCGGTGGAGCCAGCGTATCTGCGCCCGCAACATCATCGTTTCCCGCAGCATCAGTCCCGTCAGCGTCCTGGTCATCGCCGGCGTCCTTCGCAGCGCCTCCGCCGCCTGTGGACGCTTGCACTGTGGCACTCGCCGACGAAGAATCTTGCGGCATCGGTTCGAAGTCATCGTCGCTTTCGCCAGACTCTTCGTCATTAAAAGCAGAAAACAGGTCAAGCCCTTCCATGATTGTCACCAATCTTGAACAGTTGTCGCTGCGCACACAACGAAATCGTCCTGCAAACCTGCAAACAAATCTCTCAGCGAAAATTCCGTGTCACGTTGATCGCTTCGAGCAACCATACGTACGCGTTGGTTCAGCCAACGACTTCAGTGCGCACACGCAGCTATTCCACAACAGCGTCCACAAGAACTTCTCACTGCCAGAACACTTCCGAGCCCAAAACCTCGGCCCAACAACACGCTCTTCCAGCGTTCCAACATTGTCCTCTCTGCACCTGCCCAATCGTCATTGAGGATTACAACATTGCAGCAATACAGTCGATCAAGTCCAACCCCTCCCTATCGTCTCCCTCCTTCTTTGGCTGCGTCACAAAAATCTTCACGTGGGCTGGCAGCCTATGATTATGGCTGACTCTATAACTACCCTCCATCTCATCGTCGTCGTCGACGTAGTGTCGTCGTCTGTCGTCTGTCTGTCTGTCTTCGTCGTCGTTGTTGTTGTCGTTGTTGTTGTTGTTGTGGCCACGAAGCGGAGGCGGCCACAAAGAGCGCAGCGCCGAAGGTCGATCAACCCGCTGCTGCGCAGCTGTACATTTTCTGTACGGTATACATCCACATGATGGAGGTGTACACTTTATGTACGCAACACAGGTTCGCGTATGAAATGTGTGACTTCACAGTGATCACATGATATGTACGGAGGTATGAATACGACCGTACAACGTAGATTCACTGCGGTTGTGTACGCGTACATTTTTCAGTTGTTCACTTATAGATCCAGTAATTCATACACACTGTGTGGACCTTCAACGACTACGTACAAATAGTGTACGGAAATTTCTAACAACCGTCCATAAAATGTACGCTTCAATCCACAGTTTTCGGTGTACAGAGTCGTACATTGTGGAAACACTGCGTTTGTTCTGTATACTTTCCAGTTGTACATTTTATGTACGTAGGAACGTACACGTCGTTACAGGTTTCAGAAAAGTTCAAACGAGGTAAAGTATGGTTTGTCTACAGACTCAGTTTAAAGCAAATAAATGTGAATGTTTGTGACTATACGGTGCTCATTAAAGCCATGGTTTTCGCGGAAGGGGAGGTGGTCGATGAAGAAACGGATCGAACAACGCGCGTGAGTGTCACAGTGGCACAGTGGCACTGCGTCAGCAATCGTCGTCGTTGTTGTTGTCGTCGTTCGTCGTTCATCGTTCGTCGTTCGTCGTTCGTCGTTCGTCGTTCGTCGTTCGTCGTTCGTCGTTC
>ENA-OWNT01004516-OWNT01004516.1-seawater-metagenome-genome-assembly--contig:-NODE-4516-length-12145-cov-4.302453_pt1 | contig 12145 bp, 12 predicted proteins | sample MGYA00238136_ERZ651165 | MGnify/ENA primary metagenome ERZ651165 (study PRJEB26861, sample SAMN08777766) | seawater metagenome | isolation source: coastal seawater | place: USA: Florida | collected... | reverse complement strand
CGACGAAAAGGGCACGGGCACGGGCACGGGCAAAGAAAAAAAGACAAAAAAAAAACAGCAAAAACAACCAACGCGAGACAAACAAACACAAGACAAAAACGAAGCAAAGCCAACAGCACCTTAAGACGAACAACAAACGTCAAGGCTCTGGTCGGATGTAGACAATGTGCGAAAGTTGCATCCACCATGACCAACATAAAAGTAACAACAGCAACGCTGCCGTCGTCGTGGCAACGCTTTGATACTCAAACTAATGACGACGAAGGACGAAGGACGAACGACAAAGGAAGGACGAAGGACGAAGGACGAAGGACGAAGGACGAACGACAAAGGAACGACGAAGGACGAAGGACGAAGTAACGACGACGGACAACGGACGACGAACGACGGACGAGGAACGACGATTTCACCATTTCAATCAATGACGAGTGATACGACGACGACGAATGACTGGTCACGGCGAACAATGAACGACGAGCGACGAGCGACGAGCGACAATGCCGACGCTTGATTTGTTGTGATGCTTGCGAGAGAGGAGAAGTGGTGGATGTGGATTACGACAACGAACGACAACAAGGACAACCGCCGTGGCACTTTCTTTACGACGAATAGCATACACGGTGACGCTACGACACGTAGACGTATATTGAGGTGACGACGAATGTTGAGGTGTGGCGTGTGTTGCGCTTGGACATGGCGCTTGCTTGACAAAAGTGGTGGGCTTATGCCACAGCAAGAATCACGCTATGAGCTGTGATCGTGGCGCGGAATGCATCAAGACAAGCTTGCTACACGAGGCTGTTGGCATGTCTTCACTCCTCCTTGGTTTTTAGGATGATTGGCCAGAGAAAGGATTCCAAGAGTTTGACGAAGAGTTATTTTTGTTGTCTTTGTTGTGTGAGAGGATTCTGGGTTGCCAGTCTTTCCTTGGTGGATTGATTTGTCAATTCCCCATCGTTGTAGGTAGGTTTAGTTCGTCATAATGGAGTCCGCGCAGTCCTGCGTAGGGGTGTTGGAGTCTCGCTGTACTAACTCAGCTGGCGATGGAGGAGACCGTGGCCATTCGTCGCACAAAGACCAACACCACCGGTCAAGGCGGCACAAATCAAGGCGTTCGTCAGGCGAGAAAGGAAGTGAGGACAAGCACCTTCGCCGCCACAGGCGACACCGGCACCACTCCAGCAAAGTAAGTGGCAAATCTCGTGGCCGCCATCGGACCAGCTCCAGTGCTGACAAGGAGCACGAAGATCGACGCAGACGGCGGGTTGCCCTCGCGAAGAAAATTCGCGGCAGGAGCACTGGGTCCAGAAGTAGCTCCGACAAGGTCCTGAATTGTCTGGAGAAAGCGGAGCTGCTCATCGAACAGCATCGAAAAGAGAAGCAGATTGTGCGCAAGGAGTCGCGCTCGCACAGCACTGCTTCCAAGACTCCGGCGGCCTCGGCAGCCAAACCACAGACCAAGACGTTGGTCGGCAGAGCTGCTGCCGTGGCTGCATCATCCGCGAACGCACAGGAGTCTCCTGCAACCAAAAAGAAGGCGACAGTTGACCGTGTCATTCAGACCTACCCTGAGGAACTGCGCCATCTTTTCATAATGGATGGTGACGAGTTTCGTGACAGCCCAAAGAAGAGAAACAAACGCAGCCCGAGCGAACCAGAAAGCGGTGAGGAACAATCAAACAACGCTAGCAACGACGGCTTGCCACAAAATGTCGCGGAGGCGGAACAGCTTGAGACTTCTTCCGGTGCTGACAACGGAGTTCACGACGATTCTCATTCTCAAGAGAAGCAAGTCGGAGACCAAATGCTCACAGATATTTGGGGCGCCACTCTCAAAGAGAGCCAGTCCGTAGCAATCCAGTTGCGCCAAATGCTGACGGAACTCAAAACAAGCGAAGAAGAGAAGCAGCACTTGCGCGAGTACCTCGCCAAATTGGAAGAGGACACAAAAGAAAAAGAAAAAATGCTCACCGCGCAGTTGAAGCAGCAAGAAATGGAGAAGGCGCAGATGACCCAGAAGTTGCAGCACATGGCAAAGCGGGTAGAGGAGGTGGAGCAGTTGGAACAGCACGAGATACAACACGTCAAGTTTCACTCCAGTGACGCTGAGAGTCAGAGAAGGGCGCAGCTACTTGCGCTGGAGACCGGACCAACCGCCAGCGGCCGGGACGACGCAGCTGCTCCGGCGGCAGCGACTTTGGTGGTAGCTAGCCGGAAAGATGGCCACACCTTTGTGTACGAAGGAGTCGACTTTGATACTAATGGGATCGTGTACCACATTGGCTCCCAAGGACCGGAAGGCGACACGGCGGCGGGCGGCTGGCAAAATCCCGGCAAAGCCGGTGCCATCAGCGTGACCAGGTCGTCCGAGGGCGGTGGCGAGGCATATCACGCGTTAAACCACAGTAAAGGGGTGTTTCCATGCCGAACGTTTGACGCGGTGAACAGTTGGTTCTGCATCGATTTTGGCCCAGGTCGCCGCATTGTGGACCCGACCCACTATTCTTTGAGGATGGGCCCTGGCCTTGACCGAGTGCTCGTCGCTTGGGTGATCGAGGCATCATGCGACGGCAGCACATGGGTTTGCCTCGACGACAGACGACGCGTGTGGAAAATGCCAATGCCTCGCCCCGGCTTGTCTGCAACAAACCGCAGACGTACACACGCCCACCCGCAGTCACAGCAGCGGAGCAAGTTCCAGCTTGAGAACAGGCGGTTCACGCAGCCGGCACAACCGCGCGCACTGAAGAACCAATGGCATTGGCCGCTGGGCGTGCACACAGAAGAGTCCGCTGAGCAAGAGTACGCCACTGGGACGTGGCCCGTCCAAAAAGTGAAAAAGACGCGAGAGGAGCTTCGACAAGAGGCCAAGGCACAGATGGCCGGTTCCAAGGCAGACCACAAGGCCACTTCCGCTGCGCAACTCCGTGCGTATCGCTACTTCCGCATCCGGAACGCGTATCCCGACGACGGAGCCACCAGCGCATCTGGCACTAGCAGAGCCCGCTCTCGCTCTCGCAGTCGGAGCAGCAGCAGCGGCGTCGGGTCATCTTCGAACGGCATGGACACGCTGAACCTTTGCGGGTTTGAGTTGTACGGCACGCTTGTCGAAGTCCCCCTGTGAAAGAATTTCCGCCAACAAACTAAGCAGCTGCGCGGTATCATGCATGTGGAATGCTGCCAACCAACGACTGCCTATGCTCGTGCTCTATCAATGTGCACGGCTTTGCCCTGACTAGCTAATATAATCATACCAACAGTTTGTTTATTCCTGCCTGGTCCATTGAGCTTGAAGTTGATTCCGTGCACAGCATTAGGCTCAGGATCGCGCGATTCTCCACATAGTTTTTTTTTGATTCTACGTACATACTGGTGTGACCGTATTGCCCGCATCGTGCTCTCAAAGAAAATTTCGTAACACATGAATGAATCCAGAGGATGCCTTTTAAAATCGAGAGTTTAAAATTTAAAAATTGTGTGGAACAAAAAGGGAAGAGTGCTCTTTTCAGTCCAGAAGAGGCCTGAAAAAGCGTGAATGTCCGTCGATAATCGTCACAATTGGACACTTTTCTGGTCCAGAGGATGAATTTATCGGCTCCGGGCTGAGTAGTTTTACTGCCGTCAATTAATTCTCCAATGGGACTTTTTTGTGAAAGAATGAAAAGTATGGACACTTTTCTGGTCCAGAGGATGAATTTATGAATTTATGAATTCATCGGCTCCGGGCTGCGTAGTTTCCCTGCTGTCAATCACCAGAATTCCGTATCATAGCATCAAAGCAACGTCGCTGCATTCCTTCCGTTCGCCGTCACCGTCGTCGACCGATCGATCGCCAATCAACGAACGCACCACACATTATTCAACTCCAATTTTATGAAACTAGTACACAGCACATTGGTACCAAGTATCCACTACTTCTGCATAAATGCACACTGCCATATCAATCCCAATTTACACGGAACTAGTACGACGTCATAGTACTACGTATCACTATTCACTGCATAAATACACACTGAACACGCTCGTCATGTCAATTCCAATTTTATTAGAACTAGTACAACAACATCCGTACTAAGTACCAGTATTTTCTGCATAAATATACATTACTAATTCAATTCCAGTAAACACCGAACTAGTACAACACACTTCGTACTGAGTACTGGTATTTTCTGCATAAATACAGTTCCTCAACTCTGTGGGCGTGGGGGCGGGCGGCCGCAGCGAGTGGCCGCTCACGACTGATTCAGTCAGTCCCCTCCGCCTCCAGTCACTGATACGGAGAGCCACTCAGTCAATCATTCAACAGTATTCGCACAAAAGCACTGTTGCTGAAAGTCACTCAGCCAATCAGTCAGCGGTCGTGGCGGTGGTGCACAGTGTCAGTCGGTGACTCGATCAGTCACATCTGCACGCAGTCACAGGGCAAAAGACGTCGTCGCGTGAGCGGCAGATCACTCAGTTTTACCTTGACACAGTCGAGCGACGAAGATTCGTTCGGTCGTTCGTTCGTTGTTCGTTCGTTCGCTTCGTTCGTTCGTTCGTTCGTTCGTTCGTTCGTTCGTTCGTTCCGAAGTTCGTTCGTTCGTTCGTTCGTTCGTTCGTTCGTTCCGAAGTTCGTTCGTTCGTTCGTTCGTTCGTTCGTTCCGAAGTTCGTTCCGAAGTTCGTTCGTTCGTTCGTTCCGAAGTTCATTCGTTCGTTCGTTCCGAAGTTCATTCGTTCGTTCCTTCCTTCCTTCCTTCCTTCGTTCGCTTTGTCGCTTTGTTGGTTGTTGGCTGTCGTTGTGTGAATACAAAACAACTTTACTTTGGACACCGTCGTCGTTTGTGAGAGTGTTTGAGTGTTTGAGTGTTTGAGTGTTTGAGTGTTTGAGTGGTTGGTTAGTTGAGTTGTGGGTTTGGATTGCGTGTTTGGATTGCTTGAGTGAATTCGTTGCCACGCCTCCTTCGTTGTCTGTGGTCGTGGTCGTGGTCGTGGTCGTGTTGACGACCTACCTGCCGCAAGTCACGGTGGGTGGTGGTGGTGGCGGCAGCGTGTGTTGACGTGTTGACATGTTGACTTCTTGGCTGTCGTCGTGTTTGGCTGTGGTTGTGTGATTTCGCCGAGGACGAGAAACAAATGGGAGAGAAAACAATGACATGGATCATGATGTTGTGACAAGTTTGCCTCGTGAAGTGAGCAGAGCCAGGCTATTGACTGGAGCGCATAGAGATTTGCGCCGTGACACAACGACCGCACGGACTCGTTCTGAAAAGAAAGAAATTTCCAAACCGCCAAGGACGTAACTTGTTCGCAATATGTAGCAAAAGATTGGCGTTGCGCCACTGATGGACAATTGGTTGTGACGGTGCACTACATTTTACACCTATGGCGCGATGTTGCTACTCAGACAACCAACTTTTCTCCAGATTCGATCAAGTGTTTTGGTATGCGCGCTACTTGTAAGCGTGCTGGGCGCCACATCCGATCCGTCGCAGTCTTTTGCGAGTATTGTGGCTGATTTGGTCTCGCGCAATGAAAGCTGTGCGGACATTGGCAAACGCAACTGTCCCGATCCTGTCAACTTCGTCCACTCGATCCTCAATGGGACAGTGGCTTTCGAACAAAACCCGAGCTCTACCAGTATCCACACAATTCCCACAAGCAAACTGCCAGAACAATGTTCGCAGTTTGTATCGCCAGCAAACACATCAGTCGGCTCAACTCGAGTTTATGCGTCGAACCAACAGAAACAGACGGCAGATGCGGTGGAGTCAAGGGATAGCCACACGTACGTGGCCATGCGGCCCTTGTTCTTTTTGTGCCTGCGAGTAAACTTGTCACTTGATTACACAATGGCGCGATGTCTATGTAGGTACTTAATTCTAGCGATCCCCCCGTATTGGGGTTCTTCTGCAATTGAAGGACTGATGTCAACTTCTCCGCATGTGAGCACAATGTACGTCAAAGCCGGAAGGTGTAAAGTGGGTTGCGATGTAGGGCAAATCTGATCTAACCTTGTGGCTTCTTCAGGTGCTCAGCTGGAACGTGGCAATGTGAAGGACAGCCGCTCCTGCATCAAAAAGACAGATGGAAGGTCAACGATACGGATTGGGATTGGGCATTCGAGGTTGCTACACCACATATTTCTCAATGAAATGTGTTGCAGATGCAAACTCAACACACTTGCTCTGACATCCGCGTAGATATACAAGAGGAAGGCGTGGAATATGTCCAAGCACTTTTTGATGGATAAGTCTCCGCCTGATATTGCAAAAATCGAAGAACTTGTGCATTACTTTGAACAAAAGCGCTGGAACTATTATTTCATCACTATGGGGCGACATCCGTGTTATTACCACCGATACAAGCATCCAGATTACTTCAAAGTTGCGCACATATTGCTCAAAAATATGCACTTCATACCCCCGGAGCGGCACGTCCACATTCTGTATGAACAGGCAATTCTCAACCCTCGCCAAACAGCGCAAAAACTAGTGGATGCAATTCCAGAGGTTTGTTTTGGTGAATTCGTCAGTTTGAGCCTGATGCTGCGATGTAACCCACTGAGTGAACTCATGTCTGTTCACATGCTCGCGAACCATGTTTAGCTTGAGTTCCTAGATTTTGATGCCAATGGAATGTGGGATCCCAAGCGTGATGCTGGTGGTGCTGAGGATAATGTTCTCAGTCGTGGAAGAATAAACGAAACGCGGAAAAAGCACTCAACCGCTTTGGAGAAGGGAAGGAGGGAAAGGAGCAAGTCTTTGTTGGCGTTCGCACACTCCAAGGTACGCAATCAGGACCTTGTGAACTTTCATTGAGACACAATGCACGACGCAGGTTGACAAGATAATACGCGAAAAAAATATGCATTTCTTTTAGGAATGCATCATCAGCCGCACTGCTCCTTGCTACGATCCCATTTTTACGCGAAAGCTCGGCTACAGCAAGGCCGCATTTTCAGCACAACAGGTCAAGTACGGTGGCAAGTCCAATGCTTATTTCCCTTGATCAAATCAAGCACCCACTGACTGATGGAAGCCGCAACTGAGTTCTCGATTTTCACTCAATACTCACATTGGTCTCCACAACAGCATGACGCACAGCTCGAAGCCAACATGCATTTGCTTCAAGTCTGTTTTCTTACTAAGAAAATAAAGCCAACAAGGCACTCGAAGAGCTGCAAAGAAAATGAGCACATTTGTTCAGCACTTTGGCGAGTAATAACTAGCGCTCACAATCTACTACGAGTTGTTCTTCCGGCATCGAACCGTTTGTGCGAACCCAACGATGCTCAACCAAACCACCACTCGTTGCGTGCCAGAAAAGGAATAACCAAGCTATGTGTAAATTCTTAAAAAGCACGAACCCCGCACGCGTAGCAGACTCGTGCTCGTTACTTTCCGCCAACATAAGGCTTTAATCGTGGGCGTCCGGGGGAGCCGTGTTGCCATTGCCTGCGGGCGTCTCGACAGGTGGCGTGTTTGCCACAGGGTCCGTGATGTACTCCGTGGTGTGGCCGCCAGTGGCACCGACTTCAGCTGGCTGTTTTGTGGTAAAGTCAACCACCGCGGGGTCTTGGCACTTGCAGAGAGTGCACTGAGCAAGAGAGTTACCCTCACCACAGCAGTCACCTCCATCCCAGTCACAGCCGCAGTTGTTGTTGCCGTCATCGCAGTAGTTGTCGCCGGTCCAGCCGGAATGGGCGCAAGTGCCAGTGCACGTTGCGATGTCCGAGAAGTCAGGGTCGCTGCAGGCGCACTTGGTGCAGTAGGTGTGGTGGTTCGAAGAACCGCAACAGTCACCTCCGTCCCAGTTGCAACCGCAGTTGTTGTTTCCGTCGTCACAGTAAGTATCGCCAGCCCAATCAGCATGGTAGCAGGTACCAGTGCATTCCTCGTCAGCGTCGGTGTAGTAGGAAGAGTCAGGGTCTTGGCAGCGGCACTCCTGGCAGTAAGCATACTGCGTCGATGAGCCGGTTCCACAGCAGTCGCCGTTGTCCCAGTCGCAACCGCAGACGTTGTTGCCATCATCGCAGTGTCCGTCACCGGCCCATTGCGCGACCTCACACGGGGTGGTGCACCCATCATCAACGTAGTTGGGGTCGAGGCATTCGCACTCTGTGCAATGGGTCAGCTTGGCGTTGTGGTCGCAGCAATCGCCACCATCCCAATCGCAGCCGCAAACGTTGTTGCCGTCGTCACAGTAGCCGTCGCCTTTCCAGCCCGAGGTTTCACATTTGCCGCTGCAGATAACCTCCCCGTTGTATCCCGGATCCAGGCAAGCGCAAGTGTCACAGTAGGTGTAGAAGTGCTCAGCGCCACAGCAGTCACCGCCATCCCAGTTGCAACCGCAGTTGTTGTTGCCGTCGTCACAGTAAGCATCGCCGGCCCAGTCATCGTTTTCGCACTGAGAATCCGGGCAGTTGTAGCCCCAGGAGTAAAGAGGATCAAGGCAGGTGCACTCGCTGCAGTAGATGTACGAGTTCTGGCCGCCGCAGCAGTCACCGCCGTCCCAATCGCAGCCGCACACGTTGTTCTCATCATCACAGAAACCATCGGCGAAGAAGCCCTGGTTGTCGCAAGGAGTCACGCAATCACCTTGCTCATTGTCGGGATCCAAGTGGTAGGAGTTGTCGGGGTCCAGGCAGAAGCAATCATCGCAGTGGGCATAGCTGTTGGTCGGACCGCAGCAATCACCGTTATCCCAATCGCAACCGCAGTTGTTGTTGTTGTCGTCGCAGAAGCCATCGCCGATGTAGTTCGCAGAACCGCAGTTACCATTGCAAGCGGGGTCCTCAGCATCGGTGTGAGTTGGGTCAATGCACTGGCACTCAGTGCAGAAACCGTAGTGGTTCTGAGAACCACAGCAGTCACCACCGTCCCAGTTGCAGGCGCAGATGTTGTTGCCGTCGTCACAGTAGCCGTCTCCGTACTGGGCGTCGTCGGCGCAATCGCCGGGGCAGTTGTAGATGCCCTCGTAGGCCGGGTCGTGGCACTTGCAGTGTGTGCAGTAGATGTACAGGTTGTCGGTTCCACAGCAGTCACCGCCGTCCCAATCGCAGTTGCACTTGTTGTTGTCGTCGTCACAGAAACCGTCGCCCTTGAAGTCGGCGTCCGCGCAATCGCCCAAGCACTCATACCGCGTGCGATGAGACGTGGAGATGTAGGTTGTTGTGGTGATCTCCACGGGAGGCAACGTGTGTGTGCCATCAGTCTGGAATGGCGTTGCGGTGGTCTTCGTGGTAGTCGTGCGGTCCGGGGGAGTTCCCGTGATGACGGTGAACCCGGCGTCCGGGTCGACGGTGTTACCGTTGCCGTCGTCGTCAGGAACGGTGGGCGGTGGTGCCCCCGTGTTTGCAATTGGGGCAGTGGGGTCGTTACGAGTAACAATTGGGGGCTCGGTGTGCGTTGCGTCTCCCGGAGGCGGGGGAGCTGTTTGTTCACCATTGTTGCCATCGCCACCGCCACCGGGGCCGCCGCCTTCTACGGTGACGATGTCATCCGGTGCGTCGGTGATGCCGCCTGCGGTATCTTCGGCGCAGATGCAGCCCGCGCAATCACAGCCATACGTGGTCGACAGTTCTGCACACGTCATGCCGAGGTCGCCAACGAGAACATCGCACGTCTTCGGGGTGTCCCCGGCGGATGTGCCAATGGCACAGACTTGCGGTTCGCATTGCGCCGCGGCGGTGGCTGCGAAAGCAGCACCTGCCAGGAGCGACAACACTTTCATGGCGCTTGGACCGTTTCCTTCAGTTCTGAGGGGTTTCCAGTCGCTTGATCTCAACAAAAAAGGAAATACTTTTCTGTATCTACTTGCTGCCCAATCGTCGGAAAGTTGATTGGAGCACAAGCAGGCGTCGCGCTCTCCATCCCATCATTGTGGCGGCGCAAACGCAGTCAACGCGCAGTTGGGGGCGATGGCGTACCGTTCCTTGGACAACCGGCGCGCGAAACGCCACGACGACAACGAACAGCGGACAATGGGGCGTGTGTATGCGCGTTCGGCACGGGGCACGACGTGCTTGCGACGCCACGGACGGCATTTGACACGGAGCCGCACCGCAGACCGTTTGATCAACAACCGAAAGGAGAGCCCTTTCACTCCCGCCGCCGCCACCAACACAAGACACAGCACCACCACACTGCACCCACCACACAATAACGACAGCGACAGCGACGACAACGACAACGACAGCGACAGCGACGACAGCGACAGCGACAGCGACGACGACGACAGAAAGTAAACAACGCAACAACGCAAAGCAACAACGAACGAACGAACGAACGAACGAACGAACACAGTGAGTGACAGTGAGTGACTGTGAGTGAACGAACGAACGAACGCACAGCGAGCAAGCAAGCAGGTCGTAAATGGACCAAATGACATTATGGTATCTACATTTGACATTTCACCGTAAATTCCCTAATAGATCCATTCAATACCACATATTACTGAATATAGATACATATCGCCGTCGCGTACTGTCTCTAATTGGTATTACACGGTATCTTCCCACTTCAGTGGTTTAAAAACACGTATTCCTAGTTATAGGTACATATGGATTGGATGTATCTATAATCAATACTGCGCATATTTTGCACACAAATCCCCAGTCCAAAACCCCGTAATCTCATAAAACGATGATTAATATCCTTATATCCCTATATGACAATACACGGTATTGTCACAGTACTGTCAGTTCAACACCGTATAATCCCAAACACCGACGATGGATACCGATTATATCCCGATACGACACTTTACGGCATTTCCACATTGGGCTTCATTAAAAAACAACGTAATCCTAAATATAGAAACATCCAGCCAGCCAGTTCTGAGTGAGTGAGTGAGTGAGTGAACAGTGAATGTGTGTGAGTGAATTCGTGAATTCGTGAATTCTTTTCTGTGAGGCCCGCAATTCAGTGGAGGTGTCCTCCACATTCACGTGGGTGGAGGAGGTGAGGTGGGTGAAGTGGCTCAGTGGGGGGGCTGTGTGGCTGGCTGTGGTGAGTGAGAGACCTTCACTTACTTGCACTGTACTTCATCGTCAGTCAGTCATCGATGCAGCAAATGCGAACGAACTTCGACAATCAATCGAACTTCGAACTTCGTTCGTTCGTTCGTTCGTTCGTTCGTTCGATCAATCTGTTTGGTTGGTTGGTGTCGTGGTGTCGTCGTTGGTGTGTGTTGTGTGTTGTATGTTGTGTTGTTGTGTTGTTGTGTTGTTGGTTGTTGGGTTGGTGTCCTTTATTGTGTGTGTCGCTGCTTTGGTGATTGTGGTGATTGTGGTGATTGTGGATTTATTCGTGGATTGCGGTGGTGTGTGATGTCTGTGATGATGTGATGGCGTTTGGCAGTTTGTTGCTTGTTGGTGTGGCGTTTGGGAGTTTGGGAGTTTGGTTACGTACTATAAATAGTCTGTTTGCGTGTTCGTGTGTGTGGTGGTGTGTGTGTCTGCCTACTTGCCTGCCTGCCTGTCTGTTTGGGTCGTGGAGAGTTTGTTTGTTGGTGTTTGTCGCTTGTCTGTTTGTCTACACTGGTGATTCTGCTGTGGCGTTGTGGTGTGTGGTGTGGCGACGTTTTGTTTGTTTGTTTGTTTGAAGGCACCACACGTACCTTACCTAACCGCTCATGGTCGTTGCTCAGTGGTCGTTGCTCCGTGGTCTGTGGTCCGTGGTCCGTGGCTGGTATCTTTGTTCGTTTGGCGACAAGTGACTTTGACGATCCATCGCCACACCTGTTTTCGAGTCGCTGTCGTTGTGGAACTCAGTCTTCGTCGTTTGAATTCTTCCGTGGTGCCTTGGTTCTTCCTTCCGTAGAAGCGTCCGCGAATTTGGGCCTCGAACTTTGGAGTTGCCCTGATAGTTTTACTTTTCTTGTCTTTGCCTTTTTTGCTGCGAGATCGACGCCGACTAGACACAGACAGCCGTGGTATCTCGCTGCAACTGGTGTTGCAAGCGCGAACTCCGCGTCACCATGAGCAACGTGGTCACTTTTCAGGATGCTTTGCAAACTCTGCAAAGCATGTTCCAGAAACCAAACCAACATACCCACAACCTAACATGGTAACTCTCATGAATATTTTCCCGTAAAGTTATAACCTTAAAAGTTTGATGCCATCAGGCTTGGACTTAGGATCTAGAGCAGACTTAACATCGA
>ENA-OWNT01004515-OWNT01004515.1-seawater-metagenome-genome-assembly--contig:-NODE-4515-length-12147-cov-4.276305_pt1 | contig 12147 bp, 12 predicted proteins | sample MGYA00238136_ERZ651165 | MGnify/ENA primary metagenome ERZ651165 (study PRJEB26861, sample SAMN08777766) | seawater metagenome | isolation source: coastal seawater | place: USA: Florida | collected... | reverse complement strand
CCTGGCCCTCTATCTTTAGGGGCCATAGTCACTGATATCGATCAAGCTTGGAACAAGACCGGCGTCAGTGCTACCATCATGGAGACATGGGCGGTCTTGGACTTCGAATCCACCACCAGCATCGGTGTTATGCTCCTTGAGGTGGCGCCGCCGCCGCCTCGGCCTCATAGACGCAATCACCGCTTGTGAAGGCTCGAATGAACTCTCTGCCTTTATCAACAAGCTTTGCATCGTAGCGCAGTGGGCTTCTTTATGTGTTGTCTGTTGTCTTCACGCACCGCAAATGCAGCTTTGATATTCCGAGGGCCAAGAACGATCACCGCGTCGGTGGTGCATTGTTGCCATCGCAGGCATGGTATGCGAAGGAAAGCAAGAATTATCGTCGTCACGGACCACATCCATGTAGCTTCCTACGTCCACACATCAACGCAACGGCATAATATAAGAACGTAAGGACATAAGGACGTCGAAAAAGGACGCGTTCAATCAATATTCAATCAACATAGCACGGCTTTAGTTATGTCGTAGAGTTACGTAACATCACACACATGCCGCGTGCCGTATCATAGCGCCGAAGGACGGCGTAGTTCCGCGACATCGCAAAACACCACATAGGTTGTACACGCCATCCAACGAGTACACCGCCTCAACCGTCGCCGTTTTAATTGAAGGCCATCGCTCGTACTCCGCGGACACTCAACAACACTCTTTTCTGCGTTCGTCGTCGTTTCCTTCCTTCCTTCCTTCCTTCCTTTGTTCGTTCGTTTGATTGATGGTTTTGGTTTGCGCAGTTTGTTCGTTCGTTCGTTCGTTCGTTTGTCGCCATCGTTCGTTCGTTCGTTCGTTTGGCCGTTTTCGTTGTGGCCGCACGCAAAATAAATGATCCAACCGCCGCAATCCACCGCACTTACTTACTTGCAGACGGAGACCATTCACCGTGTCACGGCGGCGCCTAATCATCAATGCGTGTGTGTTGCGGGGGGCTGTGTGATGCAGGGAGACCTGGACAGGCCAGAGACGTGGCGTGGGTCGATCGATGAACAGGTAGTTTGGGCGACGATGTTGGACCATCCACACTGCAATCGAAGCACTGCTTGCCTTTGAACTCAAGAGGTTCCTTACCACGCACGATGCGCGCAGTTGAAAGACACACGAACTACAACGTATGGTTGTCTTAAAATCCCTTGCTGCAGGGCATACTTGGGCTGTCGTGGCGATCATCATGACGTCGATGCAGTTTGCAGAGCGGTCGAGGGATCGTTACAAGTCAGCCAGAATTTTTTGTCGAATTGCGCGCGCACGTTGCAGTCACGCTGTGCATTTTCCCACGGCGCTGCGTCTTCGCGTTTTGTTGTTGTGGAGATGCCAGTGGACGATGCAACCTCCACGGCTGCGTCGGGGTCCGGCAACGCCAAGGCGCTGGTGTGCGACAAATGCGCGCAAGAGTTTCCTTCTCGCAACAAGCTGTTCAAGCATTTGCGCACGGGAGCGTGTGCCACCTTTTACGAAACGGTGACCGTCGATGGCGTCACCCAGCAATATCTGTCCCTTCCACGCGAAAAAAGTGTCGTTGAGTTAGGATATGTTGGTCTGTCCCAGGCCGAAATGGAGGAGAAGTTCTTCGATGCCGTCGACTTCGCGCGATGTGCATCGGCATCAACTGCCGATGCGAGTGCTGCAGCTCTGACGCTCCGCAAGTATTCAGAGCAGCGTCCCCAATACGCCTGCAGTGTTGGTGGTGACGCCAAGGAGAAGTCATCGCCTGAAAATTACCTGCTTTCGATGGACGTCGGCTGCAGTGTGGCGTCGTGTGTGGTGTCACTGCCTTTGGAGAAGCTGCCATTGCCTCCGGGACATGCGCAAACGGCCGACGACTTTGTGAGGCTGATGAACCAGCGCCTGTGCGCCATGCAAGGCGCGGACCACGCGGAGTCGAAATGGTCGATTCGAGTCTGGAACCGTTTGCCCGTCGGCGGTGGCTTCAACGCACTTTTTGACTGCACTATTCGGCAGTTTGAGTACGTTGTCCCGTGCTCCATTGTTTTGAAGGACGAGGCTGGCGCTGCTACCTCCGCCGCCATCGATGGCGTTGCCACCGGTGACGCCACAACAAGCCCGCCGAAGAAGTCGCCGCGATACTCGCCGACAGCGTCCGCAACATCTAAGTCAGGAGCAGATCAAGGCGGGGACGATAATTTCACGCTTAACACAAAGTTTTTGCCGCAGCTCCGCGCGTTCAAAGCCGCGTTGCAGCCTTTCCGCGGCAGACACCACTTCCACAACTTCTGCGACAAAGACCCCGTGCCACACGTCCCCACGGCGTTGTGCAGAGTGTCGCGGTTGTACATGACGGGCGCAGCTTGCGGCCGCGAGGGAGAAGCAACCGCTGGTTCGGACTTGTCGCCAGATTCGCACTTCCTCGTCAACGGCGTGCCCTGCATGCGCTTCGTGCTCCGCGCAGACCATTGGTTGTCGGGACAGTGCCGAAAGCTGATCTCTGTTGTCACCATGATCGTGCATGGCTTGCTCCCACCGTCCGTCGTCGCGGTCCTGCTCAGCCCAAAGGCTGTCGTAGTTGGAATCCCTCCTGCACCGGTCCAAGGGTATATTGCTATCATTGTGTTGTCGATTGCGGCGTTGTGTGTGTGTGTGTGCACGCCACCTCACACTTGTTGTGTGGCTGCAATGTACTTGCTAGGCTTTGCCTCGCAGAATGTTTGTACCACAAACACGAGGAAGGCAAGCTAGCATCCAACTTGCGATCGCAGGGCGGGCACCGAGCTGTAGCCGGCGAGTCCGTCAGTCCGGCCGCAAAGTTCCTGATACAGGTAGTGACACCATCAGTGCAATCTCCACCGTCGCCGCCGCACCACAGTGTTGCTGATTGCAATACCCACCGGTGTCGTCTGCATGTTGTGTCTTCTATTTGTTGTGGCGATGCAGATTCACGAGCGAGCAGTCAAGTTTGAGTCAGAAAGCGGTATTTATAGTCGTTGGATAAAGCAACTGCATCAAGCAGCCCCACACATCATGCAGCAAGTAGCGATGCATGCTCCACTTTTCCCGGAATTACGTTTGACACCCCAGAGTCCTTCGAGTCCATGTGATGGCGTTGACACTTTGGATAATTTGCCTGGACCTCCGGCGAGCACCGCTACTTTGTATCTCCGTGTCCTTCGGCTGTTACAGGAAGCCGAAGCATCGGGGAAGTGGCCTCATGTTTCAGCTGGACGAAGTCGTGTGCTGCAACTTCCTTCCAATGCGACACCCCATAGCAGACCTGGTAGTAGCCCTCGCCCAAAGGGGAAGCGCAAAAAGGACGCCGCGCATAGCACACACGCCAAGCAGCCACAGCAAGAGCCAACGAATGAAGACCTCACTAAAGCAAGCGAGGAAGACGCGACCACGGAGGCGCCCGTGACTACGCGGGCCGGCACATTTTCAATCGGGGCTATGCCACCGCCCCACAAGCAGCCAGCCAACAGATTCCCAGAGCTCATGAAAGCAGCGTTCGAGCTCGAAGCTGCCATCGCTCCACCCTCTCGCAAAGTTCCTTCGACGACTATCGCCATCAATAAACATGCCCAGTTCCTTCCACATCGTGACTCTGGCGCAGGAGCAGGTAGAATGCTCATGTTGCTGCTGCGTGTATGATGGTGGTGTTGACCAGCATCGACTGATTTCCACGGTGCGCTTGATCTCACAGGACAAAGCCAATCGATGATCGTTGGCCTCGGAGACTACACTGGCGGGGAGTTAATGGTTGAAGGAGAGAAGATCGACATTCGCTACAAACCAGTAGAGTTTAACGGATGGAAGCAGCGACACTACACGTTGCCCTTCAAAGGTGACCGATACAGCCTTGTATACTTCACTCCGCACGGGTTTTAACCCGATGCGCCTGTGTGAAGTTAGCTCGACGTGCATTTGTGTAAACTTATTCATTGTACACCATCGTCGACATCACAAATGTTCCCAGCCCAGAACCCTCGAGGACTTCGGATTACGGGTATGCGCCTGGGTTGGCAGCCTCGTATTGTGCTCTTTCTTCTTGCAACGTGGGCCATGACGCAACTTCGTCCGGGTCGAAACACATCAGCACGCGTTCCAGAATGGGGTCTGTCACATGCAAAACACAGAATCAAGATCAGAAGTGCAGGTCCCAACAACCCGATGGTAGCTACACAACCACGGACCCATGTCGCACTGGAATGTCCGTTTGAGAAGGGCCGCCCGATCCCCACTCGACATTTCCGCGAGTGATTGCCACTTCGTACCGCGCCCACCCTGTGTAGCATCGTTGTGCACCGGAACAGGCCACGCAGCAACACATGAGACACAAGCCAAAAAGCGACAGTTGTTCAATCTGACCCACCTGGAAATGGTACATTCGTAGCTTGTTGGCATCAGTCGAGGCACTGCGAGTGGAGCCGAATTTTACTCGTGACCTACAATGTGAGTGACATGAATCCGATCACATGACGTTCGTGCATGACCTCGCTTGCGTTTGAACGCATGTTTCGAGAAACAGAGGCGGGCGCACACGAATGCAAACACTATCGCCCTTACGTGTGCACGGCAAAGCTGGAACGAGCATCCATTCTCACGATCTGCTTCACGAGGGCGTTGAGTGGCTTGTTGACAACGCGCTCCACCTACACGTGCCCGCACCATGAACAACCATCAGATATTGCTGCACGCACAGTCCCTGGCCCGTCGTTGCGCAATGACCCACGCGAACCTGTTGGGCTAGCATGGGTCCTTTGCTATAATCCCGACCGCCTTGCACCAGAAAGTTTGGCAATGTGTACCTGTCGCGCAAACATGTGGTGGGTGAAACAAGAATAGAGAGCCGAGTCGTATCGCCTTGACAACAACGCACTGGGTGATTCGCCGGCACGCCCCTACTCCCGTGCTGTCTTCACGGTCTTGGCGTTGCTCGTCGTGAACAAGAAACCTCGAGAAAAAGCCCGGCTCCTTGTCTGTGGACTAGCCAGATATAAAGCGCGAACATCCCAAACACAACAGCATACTTTAGATCTTGCGAGCAGCCACGGAGCGACAGTGCTCGGTGCGCTCAACAACATCCCACCTGAAACGGGTACTCGTCCATGTCCATGAATGACATCCAGCGGGTTTCGTCGTGGTACTTGTTCATGGCGTCGGTGCTTTCAGGATATTGGACCTTGTACATGAACTTGTTGATGGCAGACTTGGCCTTGTAGTTCCAGTTGCTTGCCGCGCCCTTGTGCCAGTCGTTGTACACGCAGAACCCGCTGGCGATGGCTTCAGCAATCGGAGGGTACTTGTCCACGCGCTCCCATTCGTACAACCAGTTGTCGTAGATATACACACGCTCGTAGCCAGCGTAACGATAGTATGTCATATGGTGCGCGATATCGAGCTTGGTGAGAGCCGACAAGTCGCCATCGTATGTTCGGACGTACAGATGCGCCGCCAAGTAGGTTGGCGTGTCCGCGCCGCGCGGAGCCGCAGGGGTGGACAGGCACCACTCCGGTTTCTCGCCCGGAGCTCCCCACGAAGGCACGTGAGCAGGCACGACTGGGGCGTTGCCGCACTTGCTGTCCGAGATCGTCGGTGGCATCAACGCGGCCTGACCACTCTCGGAGAAGTAGTCGAAGTCCTGGGGCTCGCCTTCGGGCAAATTGAGCCGCGGCCCCATCTCTCGAGACACCTGATCAACGCTCTTCCATGTGTTGCTGTTACTATTGTCGTTGCTGTTACCATTGTCGTGGCTGTTGTCGTGGGCGTCGCTACCACTTGCAGACAGATCCTCATCGCCGTCGTTGAATATTAAATTGCCCATTCCATCGGCAACGAGCGCGGCGATTTCAGCAGCCGTCAGGCCGTCGTTGCCCGCTTTCAGCTTCTTGCCAAATGCAGGATCAACATTGCTCGCGCTGCCTACCGTCTCCTGCACATGTGAGTGTATGGCGTCGTGAATGCGCTTCAAGAGGCTGTTGCGCGAGCCATCAGCCACCGCGCCTGACGTGAGCCACAAGCACGTCAACACGCCGCCTACGTAGCGAACCAGTTGCATCTTCAACCTTTAAAATGGCGGTTGCTGGACTACCACCTGCTGTCGTCGTTCGCCCCCGCCGTCGACGCGTGCCTTGGCTTCAACGGTTGCCCATGCGCGAAGCCGCAGTTCACCAGCGTTTTCTCGTCACTTCAATAAGTGTCTCACGAAAACTATTGGAGGACAGTGGGCTTGCCACCTCTTCTGACAGACAAGGTTGCCAATCATGACATCCATACCGGCCGCCGCTGTTAGTACGCAGGCCAAACTGCTGGACTGCTTGGCGTGTCCCAGCGCCGTTCCCACCTCACCGCAGAAAGTTGGTCGATGCCTCCGCTTGTATCTCCGAGGCAGCATGTCTCTCTCTCTCTCTACCTCGCTGCGGCATCTACAACAACTGCGTTGACTTTCAACGTTGCATGCCATTGCATTCTCGACCTCTCATCACACCACTGACAGGCATCACCGCCCAACCCAATCCAACCCAACACCACCAACAAGAACACAGCCACGAACACAACGACACAGCGACAACGTTCGTCGCGGTGTGCAGGGGGCAACAAGCACAGCAAAGTACAGCAAAGCGAAGCAAAGTATGGCACAGCAATGCGTTGTCGCCGCCGTCGTCGTCGTTGTCGCCGTCGTCGTCGTCGTCGTTGTCGTCGTCGTCGTCGTCGTCGTCGTCGTCGTCGCCGTCGTCGCTCACTGTTCACTGCTCACTGCCACTCACTGAGCCACAATGGCGAAAAGATCGTCGTCGTCGTTGGTCGTTGTCGTCGTTGGTCGTCGTTGTCGTTGGTCGCCGTTGTCGTTGGTCGTCGTCGTCGCCGTTGCCGCGTTGTTCGTTGGCTGTCGTCGTTATAATTGCTGTTGCTAGTACAGTCGGATGTGTGCGTTGTGATTTTATTTGCGGTTGTGCTCGTGGAATCTATTGCCATACCCGTTGAATGTCTCGTCGTTCATAGTTCGTAGTTTGCACGCGTGTTGCGTGGCGAAGTCTTGCGACCATGTCGGCGGGTATCATAGTTTTGCTCCGCGCTGTCGTGGTCCAATCCCCGACTGAGGCATAACAACCAGGAGGCAGACGCTACAAAGCCAAAGGTTTGGCTGGAAGCATCTTCATTGGACTGTTCCTTTGTTGGGATTTTTTTGCAGTGTTTTTGTGTGAACCAGCATCTGCAACCGTCCACAATGACGACTCTGAAGTCAATATTGCCAGGCGTCAACGCCGCGGCAGTGCTGTTAGTCCTGTGCGTACTGCTATTCGCAGATTATGGGGACGCGAAGGTTCCAGGCAAGCGCCGTGTTAAGCACGGTGCCGTACAAGACGAGCCCACACTTGCCGACAAGCTGTGGATTTACGTCAAGATTTTGATAGGTGTGCCTCTCGCCGCTTTGGAATTGTCATTTTTCGATGTGCCTGTTATTCGAGCTCGTGTTTTCCGTTTGCGTAGGTATGAGCCCCATATTCGGGATTTTCCTGTTTGCTTACTGCATCAAAGACACTACGAAGGACGAGGAGGCGAGGCGCAAGAAGAACGACGGCGATTCATCTGGCAGCGGTTCTTCCAGCAATCCCCCCGTATTCATGCCAGGTAGTGCGATGGGTGGCGGTGTTGGCGGCGGTGGCGGAGCGGGAATGGGAGCAGCAGTGTATTGAGGAAGTTGTTGCGTCCGCTTACCCTTTTCGTATTGAGCGTATCATAGCAGTGGGTTGCGCCCGGCGCGTGGGTCTAATGAATTTACCACATTACTGACACAAAAGCACAGAATCGGACAAAACTGTTGAAATTATTGAAATTGTAGCTTGCACGGCCGTACCACGGCATGCAAGAAAAGAGCGCCGATGAACGACTCCACTACACGTCGCCAACCACATCCGACTCATCAACGTTTTCCACACCGTCTAATTCGTCTAAATCAACAAAGCCATCACCGTCACCAGAAGCGCCGGCTCCACCCGCGGCCCCACTTTCGTCTTGCATCTGTCCTAAGCTTTCGACGCGCCCGATAACGCCACTATCCTCAGTTTCGCCGTCTGCTTCAACCTAGCCAGCAACACCCAGTCAATTCCGAAATACATTGGCACAGATACTTTGATGATCGTGTGCACTGTCCGCTCACCTCAGACGCTGTGTTGGCCGCAGCGGGCAGTGCCGGGGACGACTCCGAGGCGTTTTTCTTTTGGAACTCCTTGGGTGGCGGCCCGGTCGGCGCACCGGGAGCTTTAGCTTTTCGTGGAGTTCGCTGCTTAGATTCTTGCGCATCACCTGCGGTTGCCTTCGACTCCTTGTTGAGGGGTGCCTTCGACCTTCTGATTAGCTAACAATGCCACAACGGAGAAAGTCACAATCAACGTACGACCCAGGACATCCAGCGAAACAATCACTCACCGCTTCCGATGAGCGCCGCCTGACCATCCGTTGAACAATGGACGCAGCAGCATCAGCCCGGACGTCGTCGTCAACATCGTCGTCGACCAACACTCGGTGCTTGTGTCTACGCTTCTTCTGGGGCTTCGGTGGCCGGGTGTCGTCTTCGACGACTTTGTCATCACCATCGGCGGGCGCAGTCTCCTTGGCCACGGCCACTTCAGTTGTGGTTTCGGATCCTGCCTCAGACGAGTTGGCGGCATTATCTTGCTCGACAGAATTTGCTCCATCGCTGCCCTTTGGCTTAGGTGGCGGAGCGACCGCGGGCTTGTCGAAAGAAAACTTTTTGCGGCGAGCCGACCGCCGCTTCTTAATCTGCGTTGGTCTCGACGTCACAACACTCTTGGTGGCCGCTTCGACAACAGCAGCGTCACTGGTGTCGGTTTCTTTGGATCCGCCGCCGGTGGGGCCTGACGGGCTTTTGGGCGAGTACCTGTCGTGACAAGTGACAACAGAATAAAAACACAAAATTAGCCATGCTTCCACCCACACTTGCTGCAGTCCAAGCCTCAACACTCGCTACCGCCACTTACGGATTCGCCATGCCCGGCATACCAATTTTGATACCACCTAGCCCAGCCGCGAGCGCATTGATCCTGGCACTTCGTCGCTTCTGTCCAGATTTGCGGCGACCTATCTTGCCATTTCCACTTTTTTTCTTCTTGATGGGCTTCGCGGGCTCTGTTGCCTCTTCGGACTTGGGTTCGGATTCACCGTCATCCGCTGGAGCCAATGCATCAGACAAGCTTGTAGGTGTCGCAGTGGTATCCACGGCTCCTGTGTCCTCGGCAGAGGCTCCTGTGCCCTTGGTAGAGGCTGCTACGTCCGTGGTAGAGGCAGGTGCGGGCTCGTTGTCGGGCACATCATTCGTTCCAGACTCCGGGGCACTGTCTGATTCCTTGTCTGCGGCATCAACCTTACTCGTACTGTTCGCATTGCCAGACGCGGCTTTTGGCACAGCTTCATTGGCCGGCTTTGCGGAGCCCGAGAACGAGAACTTTTTGCGCGTTGCCGGCCGCCGTTTCTTGGATACTGCGGGCCTGGACGTGACAGCGGTCTTGGTCGACTCCTCGACTTCAGCCACGCTCTTGGCCCCACCACCTCCGGTAGATGGCTCAAGTTTTGCTGCGACTTTGGGTGGGGGTTTCATCCCAGGCATCATGATGGACCCTCCCATTTTCGCAAGCAGTCCACCAATTTTGCCACCCGTTTTCTTGCCACGTTTAAGCGATCTCGGCCGGCCGATCTTCTTCTTCGTCGTAGTTTTCGGCGAGGCGCCGGGTGAAGGCTGAGCCGATCCACTGGGCGATTTCGCTGGCTTGGGCTTGGTGGCATCGTCCTTCTTTGCTTGCGGTGCGGCGTTGTCAGTGGTCTCAATGGTCGACGCTGTGGCGACTTTCAAGGTGACTGGGGCAACACTCTCTTTGGGGCCTTCTTGCTTCTCCGGCTTGGATGGCTTCGTCGTAGTCGTTGCTGATTTCTGTTGTTTTACCGAGCTGTCAGTGTCCGTGTCTTTCTTCGGCGTCTCCTTCTTGCTGCTGTCGCCAGCGGACTGACAGGAAGTGACGGGCGCTTGTGACGGGGGCTTTTTGCCTGTCTTGTCGCTGTTTGTGGCGTTGTTCGCTGTTGGCTTCGTGCTGGCGGACTTTGCAAAAGACACGGATGTTTCAGTCTTCGACGCAGAAACATCCGTGTCTTTTGAAACGCCCGAATCATTTGACCCCTTGTCCGCTGTTCCAGACAGTCCATGCACCGTGTTCAAGAAGTGTTGCAATGCCTTCACAGTGCCTCGATTTCCTTGAAAGCCGCCGTCCATTTTGCCGGTGAGCGACAACTTCTTCGGCCGGAACCCAGCCTTGTCCCAGTTTTTGTTCAAAAACTTGCGCAGGAGTTTGATCATCTCCGGGGACTCGTGGCCGTCGATTGGCAGCACGGGTCCAAGAGTCTGTGCATTGAGAAATGTTTGCACGGCTTTGATGTGTGCGGCGTTGAACTTGCTCCCGCTCAGGTGCTTGGTGCGGTACCCGGCATCCTTCCAGTTGTCGTTTAAGAACTTGCGGAGCTCGCTCTGTGTCGCGATGTCAAATTCACCGCTGATGTCGAGGGCGCTCATTACGCGATTTGCCGATAGTCAAGGCGCACACAACCGCGCAACGTCTGCTCAGGCCATAATTGGTTGCGGAATCAGTGGTTGGGCGGTCAAGAGTCGACGCGCGAGCGCAGGAAAGAGCGAGCGCGGCTGGTTGTTCCAGCTCCTGTTATTGGCAATAAGCCGTGTTTGTTGTTTGCGGTTCGGTTATAGGTTTTTGGTCAGTTTGGTAGCGCAACTTTGTTTCGAATCTGTATTTTTGTCTGTGAGTGCCGCTGACGCCGATCCGTCTCTCCTTTCTCGGCGGATATCGCAGCGTATCTTTCAAACGTGCACGGAGGTGGAGGTGGATACTGTGAAGAGCAAGTGCTGATGCAGGACCGAAACGAACAAGGAAGCCAACACACAGACAGCGTCTAAGCTCAGACAGGTTGTGAGACAGGTTCGATAGGTTCTCAGGCACGCTTCGCGACGCAACGTGACCATGTTTTCAAAAAGGTGCGGCGGGAGGGGACGTTGACGAGCGATAGTGAGTGACAGCGACAGTGACAACGACGCCATTAAATGCTGTGCCAACACAGCCAACCAAACAAACAAACCAATAACCAACCGTTCCAACCAACAACCACCGAAAGACCAACGACCAACGACCAACGACCAACGACCAACGATTTCCAAAGGCCAAAAAAAATGAACCAAAGGACCGAACTTCCAAACGAAGGAAGGAAGGAAGGAAGGAAGGAACGAACGACAACAAACGAAAGAAAGAACGAACGAACGAACGAACGACAAACGAACGAAGGAACGAAGGAACGAAGGAACGAAGGAACGAACAACGAACGAAGAAGGATCGACTTCGTTCGCTCCCTCACTCATTCCCTCACTGTTCGCTGTTCGCCCACGCACTCACTCACTCACTCACTCACAGTGACAGTGTGAGGCTGTGGGTGAGTGACTGACTGACTGAGCCGAATCGCTGTTTCCTCAGTCGTTCACTGTCGTTCACTGATTTTCATTCGCTTTCAGTCGCTCACTTCCAGACACTCACTTTCACTCACTCGAAGCCGCTCACTGTCGTTCACTGACTTTCATTATCTTTCAGTCGTTCACTGTCGTTTACTGATTCTCAGTCACTTTCAGTCGTTCACCGTCGTTCACTGACTTTCAGTCACTCTCAGTCGTTCACTGTCGCTCACTGACTTTCAATCATTTTCAGTCGTTCACTGTCGTTCACTGATTTTCAGTCATTTTCAGTCACTCCCTCAGTTTCCCATTAATCAGTTAGACAGTCAGCGCGTCAGCCACAGCGTCAGCCACAGCGTCACCGCGCAGTGATGGCGCTTCTGCGTTCAGCGAATCGATGTCACTGCGTCGTCGTTGTCGTTGTCGTCGTCGTCGTTCGTCGTCGTTCGTCGTCGTTCGTTATCGTCGTTCGTTATCGTCGTTCGTTATCGTCGTTCGTTATCGTCGTTCGTTTTATCGTCGTTCGTTATCGTCGTTCGTTATCGTCGTTCGTCGTCGTTGTGCTGTTCGTTGAGTTGTTGGTCGTTGTTGAGTTGTTGGTCGTTGTCGTCGTTGTTCGTTAT
>ENA-OWNT01004514-OWNT01004514.1-seawater-metagenome-genome-assembly--contig:-NODE-4514-length-12148-cov-4.026676_pt1 | contig 12148 bp, 5 predicted proteins | sample MGYA00238136_ERZ651165 | MGnify/ENA primary metagenome ERZ651165 (study PRJEB26861, sample SAMN08777766) | seawater metagenome | isolation source: coastal seawater | place: USA: Florida | collected... | reverse complement strand
GTTCGTTCGTTCGTTCGTTCGTTCGTTCGTTCGTTCGTTCGTTCGTTCGTTCGTTCGTTCGTTCGTTCGTTCACTTTCCTTTCCTTTCCTTGACTTTACTTTACTTTACTTTCGTTTGGTGCTGTTTCGTTGGTGTTGCTGCTGCTCCTGCTGTGTGCCATTCGGTTTTGTTGTTGTCGTTCGCGAACGTTGTGCTTGGTGCTGACTAATTGGTGAGTTTGCGCGTCTGGTGTCTATAATTTGTGCATGGAGTTGGGTCGTCACTTTGCTACAATTCGCGCAACCGCCAGCTGTGCCGATCAAGGCAGCAGGGTATTGCACAGCTATGCAGCGAGGGAGTGGGGAGCAATGTCTAGAATGACAGTAGCTGACCTATTACCGTTCGCTTCGTGCCCTACGGTGGCTTCTTCAATGGACGCACGGCACGCAAAATAGGCGAGCGGCAAGCCTGCAGTGACCGTGACGCATGGTTGCGTGCGAAACGAATCTGCGCACAAGCGGGCCAGTGTGCGTGAGAAGGGAGGACAGAAACAGGAGAAGCACTAATTTTGTGGTCGCACTCTTTTGGCTCGGATCCTCTTCCGGCGACGAGGGCTGCAAGTTGTCGTACGCACGTGCAACAATGTGCTCTCGCTGACACTACGAGGACCGGTGCCTTGCCTGTTTTACCACAGTCACTTGACTCCAAAGCTAGTTTTCTCCCACGGTCAACTGCCACGTGGCTTCGGCGCAATGAGCTTAATCACCCAAGCCATGCGCGATGAACCCCCGCTTCCAAAGGCGAAAGTCGCTCGTGCTTTTAAAGCCATCATGAAGAAGGATCCCAGCAACCAGGAATGTTTTGACTGTAAACTGCGCAATCCAACCTGGTGCTCAGTGAGCTTTGGGATTTTTCTGTGTCTGGGATGCAGCGGTGTGCACAGAAATCTCGGTGTTCACATTAGCTTCGTCCGATCTATTGAGATGGATGGCATTCGAAAGTGGGAACTGAAGAGCATGATCAAAGGAGGAAACAAAAGGGCGCGAGCTTTCTTCAGCAAGCATGGTTTCAATAGCAGTGGTGCACAGAACATCAACAAGAAATATCGCAGCACAGCCGCTCGTAAATACCGCCAAATACTGGAACGCGAAGTGGTCAGCAGTGCCGCCAGCAGCGGCAACTCTACTCCATCCGCCTCACCGAAGTCACCACAGCAACCCACGGCAGCCACGACTCAGACCGCACATCCTACGCCTACTTTGTCATTTGCGAAAAAAAGTACAGCAACTCAGCAATCAGCCCGTGCTACTGCCGCTCCCACAACAGCTGCTGCTGCAACGGACACTTCCAAGACCGCGCCGAAAAAGTCGCTGAGCAACTGGGATGATTTCAGTTCATTTTTTACGGGATCGAAACCTTCGTCGACTCCCGCCAAAAATCCTGTAGCTGAGCCGAAAGTGCCGCCGAAGCTGCAATTTGGCAACATGGCACCACTCTCATCGTCTAATCGCATGCACAAAGACAAGGCGGCTCCTGCTGCTGTTCCTGCTGCTGGAAGTACGGCACAATCAGGGAAGGATTCCAACCCTGCGTCGGCTGGGAAATCGCCTGCTGCGTCAAATCAAGCGAGCGCAGCGGCGAAAGCTTCGAAGACACCTGTAGCGACGTCAGCCTGGTCCAACCAGAATTTCGACGATCTTTTCGCAGGAACTCCGTCTGCAAAAGCAAAAAAGAACGGGGATTCCGCTAAAAGCAGTGCCACTGACGACAGCGACACGTCCCCCACTTCTCCAGTTCCTAGATTCAACTTCAAGGTGGCACGGACTTCGTCGGCATCGGCACCACCGCTGCGTACTGGCTCCCCTTCTTCCGTCGGATCGAATCCGTCCGTGGGGTCCGCGTCCTCGGCACCCATGACCTCGCCAAGAGACAATGATTTTGGGACGCGAAGAGGGGGCGTGCTTCGAAAGTTAACGCCGACGATGCAGGAAGCGCCATATCTCCCAAAATCCAAAGTCGTATCAACGTTTACAACTCTGCGGCGAAATCCTCGCAACGTTCGTTGCTTCGAGTGCGGAACACCGCACCCGAAGTGGACGAGCGTAAGCTACGGCATATTTGTTTGCCTGAAGTGTAGCGGGCTCCACAGGAGCATGGGTGTTCACTTGAGTTTCGTCCGCTCAACCAACATGGATAAGTGGCGCCCTTGGGAACTCAAAGCCATGCAACTGGGGGGCAACGAAAGAGCGAGTAAGTACTTCAAGCAACACGGCATGTCCGTGGGTCAAGGCTTCAACAAGAGCGTGTACGATGGCGGCGCGGCCGTACCGTACAAGAAGCAGCTTGAGAGCGAGGTTGTCCAAGCTCTCTCCTTGAATAGTGGCTCGAGTACCGACCCACACGACGACGCTGACGCTGCCAAAAGAGGTACCTCAACTGACTTTTTCGGAGACTTTAACATCGGCAGTAGCTCAGCCCACCGAACAAAGCCCAGTCGCTTGCAACGTGCGACTTCTGCGCCTTCGCGGTCCGGAGGATCCACCTACGCTCCTCGTCGAGCGAACACATTAGACGCGCCCGACTCCAAGCCAGATGACTTTTTTTCCATGCACTTCAACTGATCTTATTTATGCTCTCCACTGAAACTCGGCGAAAAAATTAACATGGCCAGCATGTACCACCACCGCACACTCGTAAAGTGGGTGTCGTCATTGTCGTAATTGTTTTAAACGAATAGCTCAACGCCTTTTGTCACAAACACCTAGTGGATCACAGTTCGTTCTGATTTCAGTCCATTTTGGACCCGGCTCCTCCACCTTCATGCGGCTCGTCCTTCAGCTTGCTGATGCAACGATGGCAAACGCGCTGAGTGATTACACGCCGCAAGGTCCAGCGAACAATCTGGCCTTTGGAGCACAAGCCGCACACTGCATTGTCACATGATGAGCATGTGTACATCCTGCGGAAAAACCCGAATGCCTTTTTGCAGGTGTAGCAGCCCTGCGCGCGCTTAGCCTTGACCTGTTGCACAACTTTGAGTCCGGCCGCGCGTAGTCTAGCGGACGTGCGTGGCGGCTTTCCTGCGACAACTTTAGAAATTTCACGGACCCACTCGTCTCGTTGCAGTGGTGTTGCCGCAAAAAATACAGCATCACGTTCATCAGCAAAAAGTTTGAAACCTCGCTGGACCTGAGCACTCGAAAATCTTTAGGCAAAGCAGAAAGCTTTAAAGTGAGATGTCGACAAGTTCAAATCACTGAGCAACATCAACGCCATCGCACCGCACACGTACAAAACATTTTTGCTCTTGCGACTCCCCACTCCTCGTTCCAATGGGTCCAGTGAGTGGAGTGGCTCCACTCGTCGAACGTGAAGAGAGTGCTTGTAGTCATACTGTCCCCGCCCTGCTTTCCTTGTGTAAATGAACAAATCTGAAAAGAGGAAGCAATATCGTGGCTTTACAACACCTCGACGACAAGCCTTTTCAAGGTCACCCTCGCGCAAAAACACTCTGTGGGCCGCAACCAACTGTCCCTTGAACCGTCGCAGGCATTGCTGAATTTCGAAGACCTTGAGCCGATTGGCCCGCTCTCCGATAGTGTCGTTGACTTTCTGTGTTACACCGGCAATTTGTTTGGTCGCGTGTTCCAGCAGCTCTCTCTGTGGGTCCTGTTGCGGGGTGCACGACAGCATCTCTTCAAGTAGCATTTTCAACCGAGGCAAGCGCTGGATTGGAGTAATTAAGAGGCTCTCCATAGTAAACCCGCCAAGTCTCGGGTTTGCTGTCAGTCCTGCCAGCAAATCTTTGAACTTTTTCTTGGTACCAAGCTGCTTCAAACTTTTTGTGGACTTTTCATGAGCATTGCAATAGTCACTGTACAACTTGAAGTAATTCACGAATTCATTCACCAATCTGCCAATGGACCGGAGTTCTTCAGGCTTCTCAATTTCCAGCTCCAAATCGTCACGAAACTTTTCGTCCAAGTTCACAATGGCCTCCAGATTGGCGAACAACGAATTATAATCCTGGTACTGGAAATGCGGGTTCTTCCCCTCCTGAGCGGCCTCTCGCATCGGGCGCTGAAAGCAATCGCGCAACAGCACGATTTGTTTCACATACTTTTTTTGTGAAGACACCAGTTCGGCCACGACATGACGTTTCTTTGCCGTCATGGCAGCTTCTCGCTCTTCCTTGGTTGGGTGAGGTGTTGACGGCTCACTATCTGGTTCTGCATTCAACGCGCGTGACACTGCCGTCTCGTCCTCATGATCGCTGTCATGGTCGCTGCTAAAATCCGAGTCATCAGCATGACTTCTCACGAGGCTCCCTCCGAGTGAACGTTTGGTCTCAATCGGACGAGGTGGTGGATCGACGGTCAAATCAGTTATTGAAGCACGTGGTGCACTTCGGACCGCCTCATTCTCGTCTACCTGTGGTGACAGTGTCTCTGGCTCACTGAAGGCGACAGACTTGCGGGCTTCTCCCGTGTCAGTCTCGACCAGCGGCTCGCAACTCTTCGACAGACGTTTCGTCTCCGAACCTTGATCGGACTCAGAAGACCCGTCACTGTCTTGTATTTGCTTGCTGTGGCCAATGTGACTTCCGCTCCTCGCCGCCCTTGGAACGAGGGCTAATTCATCCAAATCACTATCGTTGACCACAACCACCGTTTCGACGTCTTCTTGTTGTGAGTCGACTGAGTTGTGGTCCTCATCAATCGCAGGGCTTTCTGCTTCCAGAGTTGTGATTTGCTCACGGTGTTCATCATCGGCAGCTCGTTCAACATCACCATCTGCGAATGGACGATCCCATTTGGGCAGAGGAGATCGGACGGCCAACGATTTGACGTCGTCGGATGGTTCTCTTTCGCCGTCGACACCATTATCGCTGCCGAGCGCTCGCTTGATCACGCCCATTGAGGAACAAGCAGGTAAATACTTGTACACGGACGGTGACGCTTTATCAGCGGACTCACGCGTGGCGTCTTGGAAGCGCACGTTCTTGTACGCTTCTGAGCTTTCTTCATCGCTACTGTGATCTCCGCTGGTCCTAGAATCTTCTTCGACCAGTGAACTGCTGTCTGTGGCTGCACTCTTAACTTCAAAACTATCAGAGGTGTCAACTGGAGATGTTGGTTGGGGATTGGACGCCACAGACGAAGGAATGTGTTGTGAGCTCACAGAAGTCCCTGACTGAACGTGGAACTTTGGAGGAGGCCATGGTTTGTGGTACGAGGTTGGACTGGAAGCTCGAAGACCCATTGCATGAGCAAGAAGAGCCCGCACCGCCCGATAAGATGCTAACGTCCGTCTTCGTCGAACAGCTGGAAGTGATTTGTCCCTCGCAACAACGCGTTCTTTGGCACAAACGATGTCAAGTGCGGACATTCCCGAGGCGTCAACGGCGTCAACAGGGAACCCAGGAATGCGGCAAATCAAGGATATTAACTTTTCGGAGAGAGCGTGCCTCACGGCGGTGTGGAGAATCGTGTCTTCCTTGCAGTTGCAACGGAGTGTGGCGCTTTCGACAAGGCGTGCAACATTCTTAGAGTTGTACGTATCCGACAAAAGAGGATCCAACATGATGTCCACAACAAGTTCTACGATGGCAATCTGTCCCTCTTGCACGGCGGAGTGTAGAAATGTGGCACCATCATCCGTAAGTGCACACGGGTCGGCCAGCGCGTCGACAAGGAGCGCATCGACGGCGGTTGCCATCCCAACAGCAGCAGCCACATGCAACGGCGCCGCATGATTTCCGGCGACGGTGTTTGTGGATGGCTGGTTCGGATCGGCTCCTGCTTCGATCAAGGCACACAATCCTCTTAGGTCCCGGACCATAACTGCTTGAACCAAAGGCGTCCAGCCGCGGTCATCGGTGCGATGCAGTGCAACACTACTCATCGTCACAACGTCTTCTTTGCTCAGCGACGGTGGCGTCGATGGCGAGGGTCCAGGCTTCTCGGCGACAGCAAGAAATGGGTGTCTATCACGGTGAACTGGAGAACAACTGACCGCAAGTCTCTTTTTAACCTTGACGGCATTTTGTGCACGTGGCACAAACCCGTGCGGCACACTGATCTGACTCCGGATTGCCTTCTTCTCCTTGGGTTGAGACGACGTGTGTGTCCTGCGATCCGGTCGTTTGGCCCGAGCCACTCGTCGCCTGAAGCTGCTCTGGTGATGCAGTTGTCGGCGGATTAGCTGTGTCTCCCGGGATTTTCCGCGGCGCTGGAGCGCGGTCATAGTTGTGTCGACTAACTTCTGCTGCAGCAGTCTGAGATCAGCCTCGATAGCATGTTTCCGAGGCACAGATGACTCGGTGGCAAGCTTTCGCTTCAGCTTTTCAATACGGGCATCAAGCTTCTGTACTTTGCGGATAATCGCGTGGCTACTCCGCTCCTTGGGCCGACGATGACCATCCTTAGCCGTGGACGACTTTTGTGCGCGGTCTTTCGTTTTCAACCGAGGAGCAGGGCGATGAGGCCGGTGCAACGCTCGTAAGACCATGAACCGCTGCCGGTTTGGGATCACTGATGCAGAACTCTGTGTGGAAAGAGCGGCGTCTGGGTGAAGAGAACTTTTCGAGGTGCCTCGCTTGGAATGCGTTGAATGTGTTGAATGTGTTGAACGTGTTGAATGCGTCGAATGTGTTGACTGTGCTGAATGTGTTGAGTGTATAGAGTTCGTAGACGCCCCACTGTGGCGCGGTTTTCTGGCATGAAATGAGCGGCTAAACTTCCTTGGCCGACTGGTGTGTGATTCCATTGCGCGCGCAATGGAATCACCGATGAAGTGCGAAGTACGAATCACATGGTCACCTTGCAACAGCTGTGCGTTTCAAAGTCATCAATTTCCTGAACTTTTTCAACAATATTTGACAACTTCCGGTTCGTGTCCCCAAACTACAACGAAGGCCACGCGTTGCTGCGTCGCTGCTCGGCACGAAACTGATTTCCTTCCGACTCAGCACAGCACAACGCTACACGGCACACACAACGCAGTGACGGAACAACGAAGACGGTGACGACGACGCGAACCAGCAACAAAAAACAACAACAGCGACGTAACGACAACGCAACGACTCACACCGAAAACGACAACGACACAGCGACAACAGCGACGACGACAACGACAGCAGCAGCAGTTGCAGCGACGGAAGGACGCTACAACGACGACGACGACGACGACGACGACGACGACGACGACGACGACGACGCGTGAGTGTGTAAGTGTTAATCCGCCTCGAACTGCACTGTCGTCCATGCACGGCGCAGAGCAACAACGACGACAACGACGAACGACAACGACGAACGCCGACGAACGACAACGACGAACGACAACGACGAACGACGACGAACGACAACGACAACGACGACGACGACGACGACGACGAACGACAAAGACGAACGACGACGACGACGAACAGCGGCCAGCGAAGCGAAACGACGACGACTAACAACGGCAACGACTAACAACGTCGACGAAAGCGAAGAGCGAAGAGCAACGACGACGACGACGACGAAAGCGAAGAGCGAAGAGCGAATAGCAACGACGACGACGACAATGAAAGCGATGAGCGAATAGCAACGATGACGACGACGACGACGACGACGACAGCTTATAACGGGCAGCGGGCAGCGGACAGCGGACAGCGGACAGCGGGCAGCGGGCAGCAGCCAGCAGCGGGCAGACAGCGGGCAAACAGCAACGACGGATACCATCAACCAAACCAAACCAAACCGAACCAAACCGAACGAACGAACGAACGAACGAAAGCGAAGAGCGAAGAGCGAAGAGCAAAGCGAAGAGCGAAGCGAAGCGAACGAAAGCGAAGCAAACGAAAGCGAAGCAAACCAGCGCACACAACAGTGCACAGCGCACGCACAGTGAGTGAGTGAGTGAGTGAGTGAGTGAGTGAGTGAGTGTCCGCGAGTGCAGCGAGCGCGCTGTCTCTTCTCACACTCAACGGCTGAATGTCTCACTCACTCACTCACTCACTTACTCACTCAGTCACTCCCTGAGTGACTCACCGTTCGGAGCCCAGCTGTGCACTCACTCACTCATGCACCCGCTCACGAACCCGAACGACCGAACGAAGGAACGAACCAAGGAATGCGAAGCAACAAATGAATGAGCACCGTTCGCGGGCTGGCGGGCTGGCGGGCTGGCTTGGCTGGCGACTGGCTGTCTTGGGTGGATATCTCCGTTCGGAACCGTGTGACGACCGACTATGGATACGTACGTCGATGCTACGTCACCTCGGTTGACTGATGTGATGTGATGTGATTGAATGGAAGGAAGGGCAGCGGAGGGTAGACTAAGGAGCAAGTGAGCAAGAAAGAAAGGAAGGAAGAAAGGGAAGAGGGAAGAGGGAAGAAGGAAGGGGAAACGGAGGCATCGCACAAAATCGTATCTATCAATCGTATCCACTCTTCAAACGATCAATCAATCAACCAACCAAGACGACCGTTACCTTGTTTATGATAACGGGACGCCGTGCTCGGCTTACTTGCTTATGGCATAGGCCTGTGGCGTGGGGCGTGGGTACTTGACTTCGTTGAAATTCATGCGTGGAAACGTTGTGCCCTCTCACAAATAGTTGCAGAGCCGTGGGTCAATCAACGCGTCTCACAGTAAATGGGCGTGGTGGTTCATTTTATTGTTCGTTTGGTTACCCGGGTGGAGTCTAGTCAGGTGAGCATCTATTGTGTAACTATTAGAGTCGAAGTTTGCACCAGATGGTATTGATGGCGGCCATGATAAAGCGGCCTCACGGCGAAGAATGCCGACACTTTTAGACTGTTAGACCCCCATGGAAGGGACACGATCAAACACAGTTGCGGTGCACGCAGCTGGTGAGTCGGTAGTCACTGGCGGCATCAAGTCGCTCTCACTAATAGTATACGACACATGCGGGTACTGAAAGTCGATCTCTCGATTCTCTCGGCCTCGCATCTTGTAAAATTCGCCGCGGCTCTCTTTCGCCAAAAGAGTTAGCGGCGTTCCATCTGCAAGGAAAGCTTGCACCTCGCCGTCGGGGCTGGCCTTCCTGAACTGAACGAAAGTGCCTGACGTTCGGAACGTGACGCCAAGCCATTCGTTTTCTGGAGGCTCGCCAGCAGACCTGTCGAGCACGATTTTATGACGGAAGCGTCGGTTTGTGTCCAGATTCCACACCACAACACTATTGTGCTTGAGCGGGATTTCAAATCGCCCCCCGCCTGGAAACTTCGACTCGACCACTAATTTGCGACTCGCAACCTCGGGATTGCGGTAGCAAGAGTACACTGCAATGTGAGAGCCCGCTCGCAGATCCTGTGCTTGGTCGGAGTGTGCGCCCATCTTTGCGTACTCGTTGTTGTACACCTCAATAAGAGCATTATTGAGCTGGAATGGAATGGATGAGACGTCTCGGATGTGCTGCGCGAGGCGAATGTGAATCGGCTGGAAACACTGGGCCGGGGTGTCGTACTTGGTCGTCGTCCGAACGATTGGCGTTCCCTTCTTCTCGTCCGGTCGTACAAGCACCGTGCCCTGTCGGCCATTGCAAACACCTTCAAACGCAACAGAGGCTCGCAGCTTCGCAAATGGATTGACTGCTGTCTCGATCATGTACTGCCGGAATTCATCCTCCATCCGGTAGTCCGGCTTGGAGTAGTCTCCCTTGTTCAAACTGAACAGAAATCGTCCACCATAATCGATGAAATGGTCGAAGGAATTCTCATCTCTGTACACCCCCTTCAAGTCTGCGACGCCTGCTGGAGTGGCTGGCTCCATTGCAATGAGATCGGTTGTGACGCCACTTTGATCTCTTGCTTTGATGAAGTTGCTACCATCGTGGTGGACGGACTCAGTGGCCGAACATCGGACGACGTAGCCGAGTCTTGTTGGCAACTGCTCTGGGGTCAACACGGAAGGGCGAATTTCGTGCGTGTACAATCGATTCGTGGAGAGAGGCATGAAAAATGCAGAGTCGGGGTACAGAATCACAGAAAACTCCTTATTCAATTTGCAGCCCGGCCGAGCGGCCACATGCTTTTTCAATCGAAAATGAAGTTTCGTAAGGCCACTCGTGTTTCCTTGAAAGCCGAAGTCAAATGGATCGTCTTGCTTCCGTTGAAGCCTGTCCAGCTGAGAATAAAAAGTGGTGAACGCCATGATGCCGTTGCGAGGCATGTCTTTGGTCTTGTCTGCATGTGCCGCAATCCTCGCTTTCTTCATCTTTGACGTTGCTGTGGCCGGCGTGTTCCAGTAAATCTGTGCCAGGACATGATTGAGAGGGGCTTGATTGGAAAAGATCAGGCCCGCCTCTTGGTTGAGGGCATCCACAATGTAGTGATCTGTTTCGCGAAAGTTTCCTGTTGGTCCTGAGAGGTTTGTGGAGCACCGCAGCAAGCGGAAGTCCAACTCGGCATCCTGGTTCGGTCGAACTTGCGTCAAGTAGATTCCTGTACGGTGAGCCTTGCCTGGCTTGCTGGACTCTGTCAAGTCCTGGAAAAAGTGCTCTTGTCGCACTTTGTCGAAGACATCACGTACATTGAAGAATTGTCGGTACAAAACACCGACGCCATGAATCAGGATCGGGACGCGTCCCATGTGCACGGTACGCCATGACAGTGTATCGGAAGCCGTGTATCCGCCAGAATAGCCGTCGATAATGAACACGCGCGCCGCCGCTTTCAACGCTGTTCCGAGCGGCGTATTGCGCAGCTTTGAAAGGTCCCCACACACGTACACAGTTTTGCCGTTGCATTCAAGCATCGAAGGATTTGCTGTTTCAATATCTTTGTTGTCAATCATAATTCTTTGGCCAAAGAAATTATGCTCCAGTTCGGCGTCAGGGTACTTGCTACCAACCACAAGCAAGATGTTGCGGTTGTCGACAAGCTTAGCTTCCTGCGCGAACAGGGCTGCGGTTGCTGCATCTGTCACCGCAACGCTGGCATTTTCATTTGCGACGGCAATGCGATGATCTTTCGGCTGCTGGGTAGAACTGCCGTTTTCTTGAGAAAGTCCGTCACTGGCTCCAGCAGCGCCGTCCTGTGCCGGAATGCCGTTGCCGTCACTCGGCCCCGCGGCACCATCTTTGGCTCCGCTTTCCATGGCAAATGCGTTTTGGCAATTTACTGGCGACTGGTGACTGGCTGATATTTGTTTGGAGGTTCAATTGGTTGATCGTTTTTGTCAAATTGGCTGATATTTATTTGGAGGTTCAATCTAGTTGATCGTTTTTGTCAAATTCTCACCGGGCGTTTGAAATTATGTTGGGTGCTATGTTCTTGCACATACTACGGCTCTCAAAAGCGGCGTCAGACACACACGCCAAAGCAACCCTTTGCCGCACCGCATCCTTGTTGTCAAACTGTTGTCATCAACCATCACCCCCACGCACACCTACCTACCAACACACCGTCCGACGCACAGACAGACGCACAAAAACACTTAAAACGCGCGTGTGGCACATAACTGCTATCGAGGACACACCCTGCTGTAATGGCATCGACCAATTCGAAGGTCCGAAGTTGGGACTGCAGCGACCCACGTCAGCGTCGGTCGTCGTCGTCGTCGTTGTCGTCGTCGTCATCGTCGTCGTCATCGTCGTTTCCAAAGCCGTTTGTGTCACCAGCCACGTTTCTTGGTACTGTACATTTGCATTTCATGTATTTGCTAAATAAATATAGTGGTGTTTATACTGCAGAAATTGTAATTTAGAAACGTTCGTTTTATGTTTTATGTGTGGACAGTACATTGATTATCAGTACAGAGCAGCTGCTGGTCGAATTTCGGAATTTTGGGATCGATCAGCGCTCACTCAATTTTATAGTACTCTCTAGTAACGTCGTAAATACGGAATTTCTCAGTTTACAGAAGGAACAATATATTTAGTAAAACTTCTTAACTTGACTATACAGTTTATTTTTTGTGGTTTGAGACCCCATTCCGCACACAAGAAGACCTTCCTAAAGAGAAGGTGACGCTACGCCTCCGGCGCGAAGGCAGCTCTGTCTTTGCGATGTTGGTGGCCGTCACCGTTGTCGTGAAGGCTGTCGGTGCGTCGTTGAGGTCGCCGTGCTGTCGTTGGTGATTACTATCACGCTTGCGGTGTTGATTCAGCATTGTGGTGACGGCGATTTCTTTCTTAGGGGCGTGTCGATCGCAGGCGTT
>ENA-OWNT01004513-OWNT01004513.1-seawater-metagenome-genome-assembly--contig:-NODE-4513-length-12150-cov-3.671416_pt1 | contig 12150 bp, 12 predicted proteins | sample MGYA00238136_ERZ651165 | MGnify/ENA primary metagenome ERZ651165 (study PRJEB26861, sample SAMN08777766) | seawater metagenome | isolation source: coastal seawater | place: USA: Florida | collected... | reverse complement strand
TCACTCACACTCACTCACTCACACTCACTCACTTCACAGCCTCTGTCGGCCTCGACAACTAACTCACTGTCACTCACTCACTCACTCAGGCAAGGCCAGGCACTGTTCTGTTGGCGCTCTCGGCCTCACTCCCCCCCCACTCACAGCCACCGCGAATCACTCACTCACCCACGGACGGACAGTGAATGAAGTAAGAAGTAAGTGGAGTGTGTGTGAGTCATTTCATTGATTTTGATTTGAGTTTGAAGAATGAATGACTCAGCGCTATGAACTGTGCGATATTGCGCTGCGTGTGGCAGTCAACTTAACGCTGTGAACTGTAAAGACATTTCCCCAGTCCCGCGCTCAGTCATTCATTGTCGTCGTTCGTCGTCGTCGTCGTCGTTGTCGTTCGTTCGTTCGTTCATCCTCCGCCGCCGCCGCTGTCGTCGTCGTCGTGCGTTCGTTGGTTCGTTCGATTGCTTTGCAGGCTGCACTACTTTCTTATCTGTCCGTCTCTGGGTCCTGGCTGCTGCTGTTGCGTTGTCGCGTTGTCACGTCCGTCTGCACGGCTCGAGCGTCTTTGATGAATGACGAATGACGAAATTAGGATCAGCCTTTTATGAGCGCTGTGGTTCGTGTCACGTCGGTATGTACGACTGCAACGAACGTTTGAACATGTTTATGAACAAGGAAGTGAAGAACCAAAACTGGGACACGACAACATGTATTGTATTCGGGCACGCGTCGTTGACTGGGTTCAAAAGGACAAGAGGACACCGTTCAGGCGGTGCTGACGGTGAACATGGGAGAGTTTCGATGGTGAAAGCGGCGCGTTGTAAGTAGGGTCGCACGTGTATGTGTGCTCATGGGTGGTGTTGAACCAACCGCAGGCAACTTGCAAGTTTGAAGTGGGTGCATAAGGCTCACTCACGCAGTGCGTGGGGCCGTTGTTGGTTGCATCGTGCGTCTTTGCCAGCACACTCGTATCCTTTACACGCGAAGAGGTAAAACAGAGTTCAAGGTGCTATTTCCACAATATCTCACAATAGCCGTGTTAGTGACTTGCGCCTTTCTGCGGGGTTTTCACTTCAGTCTGCTACAATGAGCTCCAATCCCGACAAAAGATCTATCGCGGCAGACGCGGAGTTAGCCCACAGTCTTCAAGTGGAAGAACTCGGCGGGACAAGTGCGGCGGGGTCAAAATCCGCCAAAGATTCAGCTAAAGTGAAGAAAGTTTTGGTACACTCCGAAATATTGAAACGCATTGAGTCAAGAGATGACTTTCATCGTGTCGTGGAAGAGTAAGGGACGGCCATTACTCACGCGCCCCGACCAAGTCGCCGTATCCTGTGATGTTGTAAACTAACAACTTATGCTTCTCATGCCCGGGAGTATTCGCGCTGTTTTGATTGCCTGTTTCAGTCAGAGGATGAGCTCGCGACACGAAAACCAGCCACCACTGTGTTTGAGGATCTTAGCGCAGTTTACGAAAAGGTTGGCGCAGACTTGGAGTAAATGGCTGTGAGGCAGATGGCGAACGCTTGGAAGAAAGACATTGGGTACTGCACGTCGATGTTGAACTCATCCTTTCCACGCTTGCCGAAGAGGACAGAATCGTGTTCGGGATCCTCTTTTGTGACAAGGAGGAAGTTCTTGACACTGGCCTCTGTCGCCCGCTTCTTGAAATCAAGGACGAAGCACTGGCGCTTGCGGTCCCACTTGGGCTGCTTGTTCTCCGAGAAATCAACATCCTCCTAAATAACGTCAATAAAGAACAACACACGCAAAATTGAGGCCCACGCAGGCGAGATGGAAGTGTACAGTCCAGCAACAATGCCAACAATCACACAATATACAGTCAAGCAAACGGTGCGCAGCACTTACGTCGTCATTCTCGTGGTACTTGCGCTCCAAGATATCTTGCTCATCGACTGACTGCTGGAACTGCGGCACGGAACCATCGTCGCGGACTCGTGGAGCAACGACGGTCATGCGGCGCGGTGCATCATTGTACAGCGTGTAGTTGACGAATGCCAGCTCGCGTCGGGCCTCACCCTGAGACCTCTTTGTTGGGTGCTCGCCGTTGTCGAAGACAACGTACTTGGTGTTCAGAACATTTCCGCGCACTTTGCCCAGGAAAGAAGGGTCATTACGCTTGCCATTGGCCACCATCGAAAGCATGAGGTTAACAGCTCCAAAACCACTGCGATCTTGCGCAAACATGAGGAACTTGGTGTCGTTCTCGTCGCTCTGGGACAAGTACATGTAGAAGCACTTGCCCTTGCGGTGGAGCTCGCACTGGACGATGCCCTGCTCGTACGGAACGGGGGCGTGCAAGAAATGGTACAGGCCAGCGGGATCTTCGTTGAAATCGGGGATGAGGGAGATCAGCGTGGGGATCTCGTCCTCACACAATGCGGACCGGCGTGCCGCCTTCTCGATGTGGGTGCATTCGTCAATGGGCTTCGCCAAAATTTTCTCAATGTTGTCCTCGTAGTCGTAGTCGTCCTCGTCATCGGACTCGCTTTCACTGACGCTGCTGCTGGAGCTGCTGTCGCTCTCAGGCTGCTGCGGCTTCGGGCGCGTCGGCATGGGGGGTGGACCAGGGCTAGGACTTGCGGCCAGGTCAGGGTTCGTCTCCAATTGGACGCGATCGAGTCCGTTCAGTGCACCGCCAAGCAGAGCTCGACCGACCAGAGCGGCGCTTTTGCGGCGAACTTGAACAGTGGTGTCGTACGATTTTTCGATGTTTTTCTCTTCCGCGGTGGCAGCTTCGACGCGGCTTTGGTGCTCCAGTTTCTGCTGCTCTAGCAGTTCAGCAAGACGAGCACGTTCTTCCTCTGCGGCACGAGCCTGGGCCTCCGATTGGGATGCAGCGTTGTGAAGGTGAGCCTCTGCCTCAGCCAAGCGCTTGGTAAGCGCTTCCTTTTCCTTGCGCTGCTCTTCGAGCATCTGTTCGAAATCGCGTTGCTGCTGTTCAAGCTTTTGCAAAATGGCTTGCTCCTTGGCGCTCTTCGAGTTCGAGACTTCCGGGTCAGCCTCAGACACGTTGGTCGGAACAGCCAACATCTTGCTTCCTCGGCGAGCGGCACCCTTACGTCCTTTCCGGCGGACACGCCGGAGGGCGGGGCTCGACGTCGTCTTCTTCGTGTTGTACTTGCTGATGAGATCCTTCACACTCGTCTTCTGAACTGCGCGTTCCTGCATCTTGACGATGGAGGGGGTTCTCTTTTTGCCCGACATCTTGTGAAGCGAGAAGCAGTTGCTGCCACCGGCTGTATCCCGAGATGAAACTCTGCAGGTTTCTGCTGCCAAACGAAAAACTTTTGCTGAGGAAATCAAGATTGCGAAGAGAACCGCACGGAACAAAAATAATCGAGTGCACGTGAGCTGCCGGAAACATACAGCAGCACCGATCAAACTCCACAACGCCATTCGTTCTCCGTCGGCTCATTGGAGTAAGTGCGTCACGAGTCGTCGGCTAGCGGCACGCGTGTTGTGTCGCAATTGGTTACTTGCGATTGCTGCGCCGCCATCAACTACCACCACGACCGCTCGTACTGTATCACAAGCGTCGTTCGTTGGTAAGAAAACCAACACACATGGCCTTACGACGCCGCACAGTTGACACTACGCATGAGGCGAAGCTATGTGACAGCGGAGGACAGAGACGCAGGGTAGAAACGAACGAAGCACTCGTTCAAGCCGGCAACGTAGCAATCTCTAACACAAAACAAGTCAGTGGTCACGCGGCAATAGTCTACTCTCCTCGTACTGCCTTTCACCCAAACACCGCCACCAAGCAACACCACCATCACACACCACCACCAAGCAAAACCACCACACAACCACAGCACCACCAAAACAACACCAAGCAGGCACCGAACAACAACAACGAATAACAAACGCAACAACACGACGCAACTCGACGCAACGCAACGCAACGCGAAGCACGAAGTAACTCTGAGTTGAGTGAGTGAGTGGGTGAGTGAGTGAGTGGGTGAGTGAGTGAGTGGGTGGGTGCCGACAGCAATGCCAACGGGGCGGGCGGCTGGCACTTGTGGGCAGTGAGTGGGCACTGCGCAGTGGAGAGTGACTGTGAGTGAGTGAGTGAGTGAGTGAGTGAGTGAGTGAGCGGATACGGGTCGCCATCCAGACCAGTGTGCTCACTGTGTCACTGTCAGTTGCTGTGGTGCCCAATTCTTCTATTTAACGGGCGGACCCTGTTATAGCACATCGAGTTCTCAGTATAAGAACGGATCTAGATTTACAAAAGACGTGATTTGCGGGGAAACCCGCGTTTTCAAGGGCTCTTGGTGGAATCCACTTTTCACGTTCGTTCGTTCGTTCGTTCACTCTCAGCACTGTGTTCCTTCACTGTTCGTTCACTGCCCACTTCCGAAGTCTACGTAGTCTACGTAGTGAGTGAAGTGAGAGTGAGGGCTGGGAAGTGAGAAGTGATGACTGACTTGGAGAGTCGGGCGTTGACTTGCGTGCGTGCGGTCGCCTGGTTGACGGTGGTGCCCAGTGAACTGACAGTGAACTGAGAGGAAGGAGGAAGGAGACGCTGGCTGGCATGGTCATCAGTCATCAACCACAGTGCTCACTCACTGTCAGTCAGTCACTCGCTGTCGGTCGGTCGGTCCGTCGGTCGGTCACCGTCACAGCGCGCCTGCGTTCCTGGGAAGCAAATGCGATGATTTGATGCTGTACAGTATACAAATTGGATATGTATGAATGAGAAGAATGGAGAAACAAAAGTTGGATTCTTCGATGAAGAGTATGACGACTTATAGTGGTCTGCCGACTCCCACTCTTCGAACCCGCACCCGCCGCTCCAAACACCAACCATGACGATGTGAAAATGTGAAAATGAGAAAATGTGAAAAATACAAAAATGTCGAGTAGCGAAAAATGACGTTTAAACAATTTCACTATCCTGTACTGTACATAAGAATCTTCCACCGTCATCCAGTGCGAGCTCGCTTCTCCCACACACACGGAGCCGGCGCAAACTACTAATTGCTAATTGCAAACTACGACCAGAAAAAAATGCAAATGAATGAAAAATGCAAAATAAAAAACCAACGCGATCTCAACAACCCCAAAATCCAAAATCTTCAAAACCTCAAAATCTCAAAATCAAGATCTTCGTTCGACACTGTAAGGTCTTGTAATTCTGTCATTCTCGTCACCACCACCACCACTGCACCACTGCACGCACGGCCCCCGTCTCACAACCAAGATCCACAGATTCACACAACGTCACTGTCGCCAGTCCAAATCACTCACCCTCGCCCTCACCCTCACTCTCACCCTCACGAGACCCTCCCTCCCGGCCGAACAAGCATCCACAAATTCCTATTTGTAGATATATCTTAAACTCGACATATGACTAGCCATCATTTCCTCAGCTGCTAAATACACGATTAGCAGTGTTCCTTCAATCAACATGTGAACCTGGATATAGATACATCAATGACCCACGAACAACCACATTGACATATCCTCAATTGGTAATTACCAAGTTTTGCGGATGAAAATTTTCGGTCGTGTGCTTTGTTGTTCGGCGGCGTTCGTTCGTTGGTGGTCAACGAACAAACGACACTGAGCGACAGTGGCTGTGGGCCGGGTGGGTATGACCACTCACTCACAGTGTCACAGTCTCACAGCCACTCTCACTCACTGAGATCCATCCCATCTGCACACACACCTAGAGAGTGAGAGAGTGAGTGAGTGAGTGAGTGACTGGCTGAGAGAGAGAGAGAGAGAGGGAGAGAGAGGGAGGCGGTCACTCACTCACAGTCACAGTCATCATCGTCACTGTCACCCATACACGTGTTCACTGTCAGCCCCACAAAGCAAGGAAGGCAGTCCAACCACCCACCCACCCACCCACCCAACAAGGGTACGTTGTTGTTGTTGTATCCGACTGATGACTGACTGACTGACTGACTGACTGACTGACTGATTGCATGACCGACCGCCGACCGATCGATCGATCGCACTGTGCTGCGTTGCGTTCTTTCGTTTTCGTTTTCGTTTGGCGTTCGCGTTGGCGTTGCCGGATCGCTACGTTCGTTCGTTGGGACCCCGACCACATGCAACGCGACGCGTGCCGAAAGACGTTGGTAGATAGGTTGATTGGTCCATGGGTTTGTTCGTTTGTTCATTTGTTCGTTTGTTCGTGTGTTGGTTGGATGGTTGGCAGTGTTGTTGGTTGGTCGATCGGCTCGCCGAATGTATCCGCTTGTTTGTGCCGTTTACTGGTCGGTTCTTTCACTACTCTGCACTGGCCATGAGTATACCTCTTGTTGCCCCAAAGGAACTCCTGCATTTCTGTGACGCCGTCGCCATCTGAAAAGACCTTTAAGAATCCACACCCAGCATTGCTTGTGCGTGCATGCAGTCTGGCCCTTGCGCTAGCGCTCGGTCACACGCCGCGAAGAGGGTCAATGGCCACGCACACAAGCGGTTGCGAGGAAAAAGGTCGCATGATTGAGAGGGACCGGTGTCCGTGACGCGAGAAGTGGATTTGTCCAGCTTCGACATAATTACCTTGCGCTAAAGCATTCACTTTACGCGCGCACGCTATCGGTCGAGGCAGTTCTCACGCCGCACATAGCACTCACAGTGAGTCTTGTGCCGTGTTGTGTCACCCCGGTCACAACAACGGTGCGCGTGTCTTCTTCGTTATATCACACACATTTTTTGGTGAGCTTGCGTGGCATTCCGCGATCGCCGTCGATCGGCACTGCCAACAATGGACCCAGAATCACAGAGAATTATCGCCCAAGGCGCCCGTAACCATGCGCGCTTTGAAGAGGAGTTGGCACAAATGGTATGTGTCTGTCGTGCGATTTCGGTGCCGTTCGTCGTCGCTGTCGCGATTCCTGCTCAGAAGTAATGTTGCATTGGACTCGATGTTGCTTGTATCCAGGGCGACTCTACCACTGAAAGCAGCGAAACCGACACGTTCAGCACATCTGACGAAGGCAGCATTCACGCTGTGCACGTTGCCATCGACGGTCCGCCAGATAGCCCTGAACCGGCCGCAGCACCAGCCGCAGCCCCCAGTCTTCCCGAGGTTGGTGTGGTGCAACATGGCGCGTGTAGCGTATATGGACAGGGTTCTCACTAGTGTTATCTGCTGCAGGTTCTTGAGCGACGCGACGACGCGTACGATGGACCAGCGCCAGCCAGTCCGCGCCGGGACGAGTCTTACGAAGAAACTGTGTCTCAGGTGAAAGAGGTCACTAAGGTGGCATCAGGTGGTGCGACGGGCGGCCGACGGGATGGCGGATACAACTCTGAAGACGACGAAGACTTCTCTTCGACACGGAGGGATGCCTCGTATTCTGAAACGGGCGCTCAAACCAAAGAAGTGACGAAAGTGGCTGCTGGGTCGGGCAGGCACTCAAGAAGTCATGGGTACAACTCAGAAGATGACGAAGAATTCGCTTCAACGCGGAGGGATGAGTCGTATTCTGAAACCGGGGCTCAAACGAAGGAAGTGACGAAAGTGGCCGCCGGATCCGGCGGCTACCGCAGGAATCACGGCTACAACTCCGACGACGAAGAGGGATTTTCTTCTGAAGGCGGGTTTGAAGCATCAGAGGAGTCGTACGGGGGGCACCACTACTACGAAGATGGCAGTGGCATGACTGCCTCCAAGTCGTCGTCTTCGTTCGATAGTTATTCCGTGCCCGGTGGAGGCGGTGGAGGGGCTCGCCGAGACGAACCGTGAGTCCTCGTTTGCTTGGGGAGTGTGCCGTCCGCCCGTGTTGCGATGTTCACAATGGGCTGAAAATGCTTGTCGTAGATACGATGGTTACGGAGGAGGCACGGCCGGTGGGCGCCGCGACATTCCGTATGATGGGAGCATGGCTTCATCGTCGGTTGCAGGAAGCAGTGAGGCATACATAGCGACTGCAATGCCAAATGAAACGAAAACCAACGAAGCTAGTCGCCAAAAGGGTTTGACACCAATCCAGCGAGCCGCAAAACGGGCCATGGAGCGTGATAATCCGTACATTCCGCTCTCTGATCTCATCCCAGCCTACCATGAAAACCCCGAGGGTCTCAAAAAGGCCCTGAACACTCCGATTCCGTGAGTTCTTTTTTGGACGCGCGTCTCTTGCTGTCATGCTGACGCGGCACTGATGTTGTATCTCGGCGCCACATTCATTCACCTCGCGTCGCTGCTTGCTATCCGGTTCAGATATGATCATGGCGTCGTGCAGTGCACACTTCGCGTCCGCGACGATAAGAAAACGCTGTTGTTCTACCTCCAACCCGAGAATCGCTTGCTAATGATTGGTCACGAGCGCCGCAAAATGGGTGGCGTCAATGTTATGGTGTCCGTTGTGTCTCAGTCCAAGCGGCACGATCCGACGTACATCGGCAAGGTACGACACTGATTCCACAAAATGGAGCCGTCGAGTTGCATGTGAATCGTTATTGTGCGTGGGACTCATCCGCCATGTGTGCCATATGTTGCAGATTCGATCCAACCGCAACTTCACTGAGTTTTGGATCTACGATGGTGGGATCGCGCCACGGTTGGTGGGCGTTAACAAGGAGGACGCCCCGCCCCGCAAAGAGCTGGCATACGTGAAGTATGACTTATTCAGTGACGCACCTCGATACATGCTGGTCTTGACTCCAAAAGTGCGCGACGATGAAACGTGGGTGAACTTTGTTCCACATTTCCCAAAATTCAAAGGCGACGACGATGGTAGTATGGAGGCTAAATACAAGGTTGGCTGGTGCTAGTGCGTTTGACGACTCGGGGACATTTGCCATTCTGTGACATTGTGGACATTTGGTTTTTGTAGGCGGGGAAAGTTAAAAACATCGAAGTGTCGTACAATCGAAAGCCCGAATGGAACCAAAAATTGGGTAGATTCGAGCTCGACATAAAAAACCGCGCCCAGTTGCCGAGCACTAAAAATTTCATGATATCGACACGGTTCGTTCTAGTCCTCGCCGTCGAATGCGTTTGGTAGCACCATACTTACGGCTGTGCTGGTGCTCTGTTGATTCATGTTCAGGCTCGACCCCAACCACGATTCCGTGTTGATGGGAAAAGCCGCAGCAGGGGTCTTCACGATTTCCGTGCAATATCCGATGACGTTGTTCCAGGGTTTGGGTATAGCCGTTACAGCTCTGTTCGCGAGGACTTACAAGTGAAGAAATGGTTGTGACAAGATCACATGTCGAAGTTCATATTCAAGATCTTTTGCTCTCCCATTGTTCGACCTGACAGCCCGATTGAAGTCGGTGCATCACCGGCATCTGGCATGTACCATAATTCCGTCTTCTCGAACATTTGAAACAACACGAAGTACAAGCTCTTCGACGCCGCCACGTTTCCATCTACGGCACCTCGAGTAGGATCCTGCTCTGACGAGTCACACTTGGTTGACTTGGCTTTCACAATTACTTACACACATTAACAAAAACCAATACCACAAAGCAACGCCTCTTTTTCAGTACTACGATTTTGTTGTGCGTGGTCACTGCTTTTGTACAGCTTTTGACGGGTTTTGCAACTTCACTTTGACGACCTGCCAGTCACACAGCCCCTATCCGGGACGCACGGCGCTCCTCTTGCCCTGCCAACAACTCCTCTGGATAAAACTGGACCTGACCGGTCATACTCGGGGAATTATGGACCCCTTGCAGCGGAGCAGACGGTGGTGCTCCGTGGCCCGAGACAGGTTGCAGTGCAGTCGTGCAATCTCAGTATAGATACCGGTAGATACATAGCAGCGGGCAAGCACTATGATACATTGCACGGGAAGCACTGTATTGGGCATCCACAGTATCATAACATTCTCGAGTAGTATGCACCAACCACCGACTTCGGCATTTGGAACTAGTCGGCGGCTTTGTGGTTGGTGTGTCGGCTGTTTGATTTTTCGCCTATTTTTGAACTCATTTTCCTGGTCGTGGGTCATTCTATTTCCATGAGGCCCGACCTGAACACAAACCCGAGTTTGAGGCAAACTGCTGCGTGTGAACCGGCTCTGCTGTCAGCCGCCAATGCCGGTGACGAGCTGCCGCCGCCCTCCCACGCCCAGTGGGATGCGATACCAAGTACTGGGGTTGTACACACAGTACTCGTACTCGTACAGAAAATCTTGCGAAGATCATCGCCGTCGCGCCGTTGTGAGTGAGGCTGAGAGGGGGAGATTTCGGCGAGGACACTCCGCTGGACGCTTGATTCCGTGGAGTCCGTGGAAATGAAACTATCACTTGAGAGTTCAGACCCTGAAGTAAAACGGTGAAACGGTGTACTGTAGTGTTCATTTTGGTGGAGCGAGCGGGTTTGGTTTTTGGTTGACGGCGTAGAAGCCGCGGACGCACTTCTCGCAGCCCACCGTCCGGTGCCGGTGTCGCAGTCCTCACGTCCCCACACACAAGCGACGCTCACACGCGGCCGTCACTCACACAAGCATCCGTGCACGCACACACAGCACAGACAGGCGACCACCATTGTCCCAATTGTGGTACAGTATGACCATAACTGGTCAGCTGACCTGCTTTCCGAAACCAACGCCAGTCACCAATCGCCACTCAGGTGTCGGTGTGGCCAGGCGTTCAACTTCTCACCCACCCCTTCTCACCCACCCCACCCCACCCCACACAACCCCACCCAACCTCCTCGCCTGTGGCCGCCACGCCTATATAATAAAACAACCAATGCGAGACTCGTCTCCGAAATTACGAAATTACGAAGGTGGTATTTGCAGTACATAAAAATCGAGAAGCAGTACCGTTCACTGGTTGATTTGATTTCATACAAATAACGAATGCAAGTGGCGAATGGCAAGTGGCGAATGGCAAATGGTGTGGCAGCATTCATTGTATTGTGTGGCACATTGTCCCACATTGTCGAAGAATGCAGTTTCAAAGTTTCACAGTTTCAAAGTTTCAAAGTCAAGTTTCATTCAACCGCCTTTCCTTCCTTCCCTCCCTGCCTCTTGCGTTCGTTCGTTCGTCGGCGTGGCTGTTGGCGGTTCTTCTTGTCGCCATTGCCGTTCGAAGCCAACAATGTTGGTGGTACAGCGACCTGCCCATGGCTTCAGCGTCATGCATACACTCAAGCAGCGCCAGCGCGACTGACTCATTCACCTTCCTCCTATACTAATCAGTCGGCCGTCAGTCGGATGGTGTCGTGACTCACCCAGTTTTCCAACCACTGTCGCCTTCACCGGTACATACTCAATCAGTCGGATTCTTTTGCAGTCATGCCCAATGAATGGACGTCACTCGAAGGGAAGAATCTCGGCCAACACATTGATGCGTCACCGGAGATCTTTTGATTTTGTCGGTGGACTCTTTCTTGGTGTGGGGGAGGGTGGCAGTGTGGCAGTGCCACCCACCCACTCACCCACCCACTCACCCACTCACTCATTCCCATACAGTCGTTGATGGATTGGATTCATGCACACCACACCCACGGTTCAGAAGCACCCAAAACCCAAAACCCACGAAAAAGAAAACTGACACGGAGAACCGAGAACCCAACACGGAGAACCCGAAAGCGGAAAACGCAAAACCGACAAAAAAGAGGAGGAAAGCGAACGAGCGAAAAATGGAGAAATTGAGACAGCTGAGAACGTGGACAGACATGGTTTTTAGCACAAAAAGTGAACATTTTCTGTCATATTAATGGAAAGTATTCGTGGTGTTCGTTCACCCTAACACAATTAGAATTACATAAATGTACAGATAGAATTGCCGCTGCCTTGTGCAATCTACCATGCCGTCGTTGTTTTCGACCTGTCCATTCGTGAAACCTCAAAACATTTAAAATTTGCAAATGCGTCACTTCTCAAAACGGCGATTTCGGATTTCAGACATTCCTCAATGGTTTCACGGTTTCATCGTTTCATCGTTTCCACTTTCCACTGCTTCTGATTTCCCGACAAATCACGACAATGAATGTACAGGCTGAACAGTCACACAGCAGTCAGGCGTCCTCATGTATTGTGATGACTGTGATGACTGTCATCAGTGGGGGCGCAGTCGAGCGAAGTCGAGCACCTTGCGGGCTGGCCTCACTACCCCTCTCCCTCTCCCTCTCAGTCAGTCAGTCAGTCAGTCAGTCAGTCAGTCAGTCAGTCAGTCAGTCAGTCAGTCAGTCAGTCAGTCAGTCAG
>ENA-OWNT01004512-OWNT01004512.1-seawater-metagenome-genome-assembly--contig:-NODE-4512-length-12154-cov-3.522729_pt1 | contig 12154 bp, 10 predicted proteins | sample MGYA00238136_ERZ651165 | MGnify/ENA primary metagenome ERZ651165 (study PRJEB26861, sample SAMN08777766) | seawater metagenome | isolation source: coastal seawater | place: USA: Florida | collected... | reverse complement strand
CGGGCACCCTCGCCGCTGCCGAGCCCGGGCGCGTGTCGTGGCGGATGGAGGCCAGCGTCGCGCAGTCTCGTCTCGCCGATGCCCTCGCCGATCTCGGAGAGCACACTCCTGCCGGGGCCGCGCTCGACGAGGCCATCGCCTCCCGCCGGTCCTTGGTGGCCCAGGAGCCCGATCACCACCGGTGGAGCGCGCTGTTGGCCGTCGCCCTGGGGAAGCGGGCCGATCTGGCCCTCGGCCGCGGCCAGCTCGATCGGGCCGCCGACGCCGCCCAGGAAGCCCTCGAGCTGTCCCACCAGGGCCAGGCGGGCTCCCCCCACGACCTCCGCGGGTTGATCCTCGCGTGGCGCCGCGTCGGCGATGTGGCCGCCGCTCGCCACGAGGCCGAGGAAGCGCAGCGATGCTGGTCCCGCGCCGCCGCCCTGCTCGACGATCTGGCCGTCGCCCTCCCGGAGCCCGCCGAGGCCTTGCGTACCTCGCTGATCGAGCGCGGCTGGTCCCTCGACGACAGCCCGTGACAGCCCATCGCCGAGCGCGACCAGCGCCGACCAGCGCCGACGGGGCGAGACGAGCCGGGTGTGGCCCGTTTCCGCTGTGATCTTATGTGGGACCATCGCAGACAGGGAGGTCGCCAGTGGACAACGCCGCACACATCCTCGTGGTGGAAGACGACGAGACCATCGCCATGGGGCTGGTCAACGCGCTCCAGCACGAGCGCTTCGACGTGGTGCACGTCGACAATGGCGAGGCTGCGCTCCAGCACGTGCGCGGACGCACCCCCGACCTCATGCTGTGCGACATCATGCTGCCCGGGATCGACGGCCTCCAGGTCATGCGCACGGTCAAGCAGGACTTCCCGGGCGTTCCGGTCATCATGCTCACGGCCAAGTCCGAAGAGATCGACCGGGTCATGGGCCTGGAGATGGGCGCCGACGACTACGTCACCAAGCCCTTCAGCGTTCGTGAGGTCATCGCCCGAGTGAAGGCCCGGCTGCGCGAGCGCAGCACCGAGCCGCGCACGCCCGACACCTTCTCCTTCGGCAACGTGAAGGTCGATCTTCGCCGTCGGGTCCTGTGGAAGAACGAGACCGAGTCCCACCTCACCACGCACGAGGCGGGCACCCTGGCTCACCTGATCACCCATCGCGGCCGCGACGTGTCCCGCGACGAGCTCCTGCAAGAGGTGTGGGGCTACACCGCAGCCCTCACCACCCGCACCGTCGACAACCAGATCCTCAAGCTCCGCAAGAAGATCGAGGATGTCCCCAGCCAGCCGCGGCACATCCTCACGGTGCACGGCACCGGCTACCGCTTCGAGCCCTGACCCCGGTAGGTCTCTGGTGATCGAGTCCCGCGTCCAGGCCGCCGGCCTGTCCCTCTGCGTGTGCCGCTGGTCTGGCGGCAGCGGCGTGCCCGTGCTGCTGCTCCACGGCTTCCTCGAGCAGGGCGCTGCCTGGAACGGCGTCGGGTCGCGCCTGGCCCGGCATCTCGGCCGCGACGTGCATGCCCCCGACCACCGCGGCCACGGCCGCTCCGACCACGTCGGGCGGGGCGGCTTCTACCACTTCTGGAACTACGTGGCCGACGTCGACGCGCTCGTCGCCCACCTCGGTGGCACGGTCGATCTGGTCGGTCACAGCATGGGGGGCACGATGGCCTCCCTGTTCGCGGGCACCCGCCCGGAGGCCGTGCGTCGCCTGGTGCTGGTCGAGGGCCTGGGCCCGCCCGACCTCGAGAGCCGGGCACTGAGCGTCGCCCGCTACTTCCTGGATGGGCATCGTCGTCCCCCGCGTCATCCGGTGATGGCCAGCCCCGAGGCCGCTGCCCAGCGTATGCAGCGCTACAACCCAGCGCTCGACGACGCAGAAGCCCTGCGCCTGGCGTCCCGCATCCTTCGCCCGGTCGAGGGCGGCGTGACCTGGGCCTGGGACCCCCTCCACCGCGCTCGCAACCCCTACCCCTTCCAGCAGCGCCTCTTCGTGCGCTTCTTGGAGGCCATCACCGCACCGGTGCTGCTGGTCGACGGCGCCGACTCGCCCTTTGCCGCGGCCACCGACCCCTCCCGCCGTGAACACCTCGCGAACGCGCACCACGTCGAGGTTCCCGGCGCCGGCCACCTGCTCCACCACGACCAGCCCGAGGCCCTCGCCCACGTTATCGGCGACTTCCTCGCCCGCTGACCCGGGCCCAACCCCCGGCACCGGAGCCCCCCAATGGAGCACGTCTCGGAGACCCTGGAGGCGCTCTCGGACTCGGCCACCGCCAAGGCGGCCAGCAAGCACACGTCGTCCCTGCGAGGCCTGCGTGGCGTGCCCACCGGCGAGATCGCACGGGTGGCCGATGCGGTCTGGCGGGAAGAGCGCCCCACCCTGGCCGAGCACGGCGATGAGCTCGACGCACTCTTCGGCGCCGCCTGGGAGGATGGCCTCGTCGCGGTCGGCCTCCTCGCGACCTGTTGGTCCGAGCAGCCCGTCGATGGCTTCGATCTGGCGCTGTCCTGGGCCGAACGCCTCGACGATGCGGTCACGGCCGACGCGCTCGGCTGGCTGATCCTCGGCCCCGCCGCGGCGGTCCTGAACGAGTCCGCCACCCTGCGGGAGCGCCTGCTCAATCACCGCAGGGAGGCCGTGCGTCGCTGCGGCCTCATGGCGGCCATGGCATGGACCCCGGCCTCCCTCGAGGGCCCGAGCGCCGCGCCCCTGCGGGCCAAGCTGAAGCAGCGCAAGCTCCGCATGGTCGACGACGCCCGCTCCGACCTCCTCCACCCGCACCTCCGGGCCTACGTGCGCGACGAGTCCCCCATCGTGCGCAAGGCCATGCGGCGCATCCTCCGCGCCTGGGCAAACAGCGACCCCGATGCCGTCGTGCGCTGGGGCGACGACGTGGCCGGTGGCATCCCGAAGCTGCTCCGCCCCGAGGTCAAGCGCGCGCAGCGGCAGGCCAAGGGCGGAGGCGCGAAGCGGTCGACCAACGACCTCGACGACCTGCTGGACCTCCCGTGACCCCCTGGCTCGCTGCCGGCTGCCTCCTGCAGATCGTCGAGACACGCCTCGACGACGCCGGGGACAGCTGGCGCGAGGCCACCACCTACGAGATCGGCGCCGAGCCCCGCTGTGCGTGGGTCGAGATTCCCCTCGCCCCGGAGGCCGAGCTGGTCGACGTCCGGGCCCGCGCCCACTACGGCGACGGCGGGAAGCGTCGGCTACGCGCCCACCGCCTTCAGGTCTCCGAGCGAGGGGCCGATGGCGGCGCCACCGTCCGGGTCGAGCTCCCGGACCTCCTCGGCGGTGATCGCATCGTCGTGGACGTGGAGCGACGCTGGCACACGGCGGCCTGGTCCTTCCGTCCCGGAACCACCCGGCTGGCCATCCTCGATGCCCCGACCTCGGCCCAGGTCGTGGCCCCCGAAGGCACCCACAGCGACCGCACGTGGTGGGCAGAAGGCGTAGACGACGACTGGCAGATCGACGTGTCCGGTCTGTCCGGCACCCCCACGCCTCTGCCCTCCGGTCCCCCGGCCGGGAACGTCGCCCATAGCCGCCAGCTCGAGCTGAACATCCCCTCTGGCGACCCTCAGCTCCAGCTCTACCCGGGGGCCGGTTCGTCGGTCACCACCACCGACTTCCTCACCTTCCCGGCGTCCACCCTCGAGCAGTCCTGGGTCGTTCCGGTCGCCGCTGCCGAGCCCCTCGAGACCACCGCCGCCCCGGAGGCCGCCCTCACCGTCGAGCGGGGCCCGAGCTGGGCGCTCCTCCGCGTCCGCCCCTCCGAGGCGCCGGTGAAGGTGTCGGCCCGGTACACCCACCCCGACGCCCCCACCTATGGCGAGCGGCCACCGGAGCTCGACGAGCTGCTGGTCGACGCCGACGAAGGCAGCATCGCCTGGGAAGGGAGCGGCTGGCGCCTCGTCGATGTCCGGCGAGCCCCGGTGCTGCCCAGCCGTCGCCTGCTCATCAAGGCCCTCGACAACCGGTTCCGGGCCATGAGCATGCCCGAGCCCGCCCTCCCCCAGGAGCTGCGCGGGCAGAAGGCCAGCTGGACCCTGGCCGCGCTGCTTCGGTCCGCCATGGCCGACCGCGCCCGACCGGGGCTCAGCGGCGACCCGCTGTGGCCTCGCCGGGTCATCAAGGCCCGCAAGACCCAAGCCCTGACCCGCACCGAAGCCATGCTGGTGATGTGGCTGTTTGCGCGCCAGGCGGGCCTGCGTGCCGAGTGGGCGCTGGCCCGTCCGGCGCACCAGGGTCCGGGACATGGCAGCTCGCCGGCGGGCTACACCCACGCGCTGCTGCGGCTGGGCACCGGTGACGACGTGCGCTGGGTCGATCCCAGCTGCCTGATCTGCGGGCCCTTCGAGCTCCCGCCGGAGCTCGAGGGCGCCGACGTGCTCTCTCCGGTGACCGACCGCACCCCGCCCCCGACCGAGGGCACCGAGTCCCTCGCGTGGTCCGCCGATGGCCTCACGTGGCGCCTTGCAGGCCCCGCCGCACTGCAGCTGCGCACCTGGCTCGACACCCTGCCCGCCGCCGACCGCGCCCGGATGCTCGGGGAGCGCCTCGCCGGCCCGGGCACCGTGGTCACCGCCGTCCAGGGCCTCGCCGAGGCCGGGGAGCCCATCACCGTCGAGGGCCGACGCGGCGGGGGCCTGACCTACGACCCCCTGGCCCTCCCCGTTCCCGACGCCGATGGGGCATGGCTCGACTGGGTCGGCACGCGGGTCCAGCGGTTCCCGAGCACCGACGACCCCGGCCCCGCGACCGTCACCTCGGGGCCCCTCAGCTACGTGCGCACCGTCGACGAGGGCATCGTAGAGGAGCGGCTCACGGTCTCCGAGCGGCAGGTCGCGCCGGAGCACCTGCTGCAGGTGGAGCTGGCCCGTCGAGGGGTCCGCCCACCCCGCTGATCAGCAGCCCGGGCCCCAGTGCACCCCCTCATCGTCGACCCGGACCGTGCCCCCGAGCGGCTCCCGCCCGGGGGGGAGCGCCACGGTAGCCGTCGCTGGACAGCGCCGCTGGTCGCGCACGGGGTGCGGGACCGCCACCCAGCGTCGCCCGTACACCTCACCGCTGGCCAGGACCGACCAGCGCGCCCCCCAGCTCCACGGGGCCTCCACCACGACGTCGTCGGGCAGCACCGCCGCGAGGCGGGAGAGCTGCTGGTGCGCGCGGGCCACGTGGGCGCGGCGCTCGCCCAGGCCCCACAGCCCCGCCAACACCGCCAGGATCACCGCACCACGCCCCCACGGTGCATCGGGCACGCGCCGCCCCGCCGCCACCCCCAGCAGCACCCAGGCGGGGACGTCCGGCGGGGCGAGGAGCAGCGGGAGCAGCGCGAGGAGGCGCCGGTCTCGGGACCACAGGCCCAGCAACCAGGTGCCCGAGAGCAGCCAGGCCTGCGCGGTGCGGCCCGGCAGGCGGGGGGCCGAGAGCACGCCGCGGTCGCCCCACCACCAGTCCCCACCCGAGGCCACGGAGAGCAGCATCACCGCCCCCAGGGCCCCCACCACCACCGTCGGAGAACGCCGCTCCACCAGGACCCAGGGCATGGCCAGCAGCGACACCGGCGAGACCGCCACCGCTGCCGCCAGGAGCAGGGATGCTCCTGCCTCTCCAGCGGTGACCGCCGCACCGGCCACCAGGGCGAGGCAGGGCAGGTCCACCTCCGCGAAGGCCACCCAAGGGAGCACGCAGGCAGCCGCGAGCCAGGCGGCCCGTAGGGGGTGGTCGGAGCCACGCGCCGCGGCGAGCACCAAGCCCCCTCCCGCGACCGCCGACAGCGCATCGAGGGCCCGTGGCAGTCCGTCGCCCACCCCACCGAGCACGGCGGCGACCGAGACATAGCCGAGGTGCACCCAGCGCTGGCTGAGGTCTGCTGCCCAGCCCTGGGCGGCGTAGGCGGCTGCGTCCCCGTTCAGGAAGCCGCTCCCCCCGGCCACCAGGCCGACGAGCACCGTGCCCGCCGCGACGAGCCCCACCCCTCGAGCGATGCCCTCGTCGCCCTCTGGAGCTAGGACGACCGGCGGTCGAGCCACTGGGCGATCCTCGGCCACACCACCTCCGGGGCATGGCGACCGAGGATGAGGTCGACATGGCCCCAGTGCACCCGGTGGTGGAAGGCATCGAACAGCTCGAACTCCTTGTCGGAGGAGCCCGACTCCTCGAAGCAGGCGCGGCTGTCGACCTCGCGGACCAACGGGTCGTGGTCGCCACAGAGCACCAGCAGGGGGACGTCGGTCTCGGCGAAGGCGTCCCGGTACTGCAGCCGCTCGCCCTGGGCCCAGCGCGACATCTGCAGCCACACCTCGATGCTGGTCCAGTCGAAGCCGAGAGCCAGCCGCTCCTCCAGAAGGTCGCGCTCGATGCTGTCCGGCACCCACCCGGCGATGGGGGCGCCGTAGCCCGCGATGTCGGTCAGGGCGTACATCCGTGCCAGGATGCGCCCGGCCCAGCCGGTGCTCATCCGCACCGACGACCGGGCCAGGAGCGGCTCCAGCTCCAGGGTGAGGCGCCCGAGCGCCCGGATCGTCGCGTTGGCCTCGGCGAAGGTGTAGATCCCAGCGAGGTGCACGAGACCGGCCAGGGGGCGCTCGGTGGCCACCCCCACCCCCACGCCTCCGCCGAGGCTGTGCCCGACCACGACCGGTGGCTGGTCGAGGGCGTCCACCACCCGGCACACATCGGTCACGTACTCGCTGAAGGCCGAGGCATTGCCGGCCCCCAGCCTGCGGGAGCCCCCATGACCGCGGAGCTCGACGTTCAGCACCTCGTGGCCCAGCGCGGCGAGGTAGGCCACCATCGAGCGCCCGGACACGCGCCAGGTCGTTCGGTTCTGCGCGAAGCCGTGGACCAGCACCACCGGCGGACCGGCTCCCCCCTCGGTGACCGTACGCTCCACCGCCAGGGGCGGGGCGTCGTCGGTAGCAGGAAGGTGCAGCTCCTGGCGCAACACCGTGGCCACCACCTCGCCGTGCACGGTCTCGTCGAGAAGCGACTCCTCGGCCACCACCCAGCCCGTGCCGCTCACGCGAAGCGCTCCGGGGCCACCTGCTGCAAGGCCGTGTAGGTCGCCACCGCCACGGCATTGGACAGATTGAGCGAGCGCACCGGGCCCCACAGTGGGATGCGGTAGGCGCCTCGCTCCTCGACCCACTCTCGGGGCAGCCCCACCGACTCCGGCCCGAAGAGGAGCACGTCGCCGTCGCGGGCAGTCAGTGCCGTGTGCGGCTGCTGCCCATGGCTCGAGAACAGATGCACCGACCGCCCCTCGGCCCAGTCCCAGAAGGCCCCGGCGTCGGCGTGCTCGTGCAGCTGCACGTGCTGCCAGTAGTCGAGGCCCGCGCGCCGGACCGCCTTCTCGCCCATGGAGAAGCCGATCGGGTGGATGACGTGGAGCTCTGCACCGATCCCGACGCACAACCGGCCGATGTTGCCAGTGTTCGGGGGGATCTCCGGACGGTAGAGGGCGATGTGGAGCGCCACGGCCAGCCTCCGAGGGCAACGGGGTGCGGGACCCCACGACCTACCCTGTGGGACCGCGCACGGCATGCCCCAGTCCCCGTCGTCGTCGGTGTACACTGGCCCGCCCCGCGCCCCACCCCCGCGCGGGCGAACACCGCGTCCGAGGATGCATGAGCGAACCTGCCCCCACCCAGGTCGGCCCCTACACCCCCCGCCAGCTGCTCGCCTTCGGCGCTCAGGCTCAGGTGTGGCGCGCCGACGGCCCCGATGGCCCCGTCGCCCTGAAGGTGGCTCGGGCGCCCGTGCACTACGCCTCCCTCCAGCGGGAGCTCGACGTGCGCGCGTCGCTCTCTCACCCTTCCCTGGTGCCCGTGCTCGCGTCCGACGTGTCCGCCGGGTGGCTGGCGATGGAGCTGGTCGACGGTCCCACGATCGATCAGTGGTCCCGCAACGAGCCCCTGGAGGTCGTGGCCGAGCGCGCACTCCAGCTCGTCGACGTCGTGCACGAGCTGCACGAAGCCGGCTACATCCATGGAGACATCAAGCCCTCCAATGTGCTGGTCGACGACCAAGGGCAGCTGCGCCTGATCGACCTGGGCGTGGCCCACCGGATCGGCGACCCCTCCGAGGGCTTCAAGGGCACCCTGGGCTACGCCGCGCCGGAGCTGCTCCGAGGCGAGGCCCCCACCCCCACGACCGACATGTACGGCCTGGGGGCACTCCTCTACAGCTGCATCACGGGCCGCACCCCGTTCGTCGCCCCAGACCCCGCGGCCCTCACCTACCTCCCGCTGGTGTCGCTGCCGCCGCCGCCCGCGGCCTTCGTGCCCGACATCCCGTCCACGCTCAACCAGCTCCTCCTGGCCTTGCTCGCGCGGGCCAAGGCCCGCCGGCCGTCCTCCCTCGACCGCCTCCGCGATGCCCTCCGTTCCACGTCCACCAGCAATCCCCCGCCCCCGCTCCTGGGCATGCTGGCCGAGCGGGAAGAGCTTCGCCGCGCCGTGGTGGGTGCTGCCGACGGCGAACCTCGCGTGGTCGTGCTCTACGGCCCCCCGGGCGCCGGGCGACGCACCCTCATCGCCGAGGCGGTCGAGTACGCCCGCCGTGAGGGGCTGCCCTACCTCAAGGGTGCCGACCCCAACACCCTGCTCGCGACGCTCCGAGAGGCCAAGCATCCGAGCGTGCTGGTGATGCGTGGGGCCAGCAAGGCCGCCCGCCAGCTGGCCGGCCTGGTGATGAAGGAGAGCCTCCCGTGCCTCCTGCTGCTCCACGCCGACCGCCCCCTCCCCGCCCTCGCCCAGGCCGGTGCCATCCTGCTCACCCCCGCCCCCCTGACCGAGCGGGATGCCCTCAGGCTGGCGCGCATGTTCGGCGTGGAGTCCGACGACGTCGGCACCTGGTGGCGCCAGACCATGGGCCTTCCCGCGGCGCTGCTGGGCTGCATCCGGGCATGGCGTCGCGACGAAGGCCTCACGGTCACCAGCGCGGCGCGCCTCCCCGCCAACTCCAAGCGAGTCTACGAAGCCCTGCGGGCGAAGCCCAAGATGCGGGCGCCGGTCACGGCCCTCGCCGCGGAGCTTCGCATGGGCGAACACACCCTCCTGGACCACTGCGAGGTCCTCTTCGCCGAGCAACTCATCGAGCCCCTGGAAGACGGCGAGATGGTCGGCGTGGTCACCAGCCGGAGCGCACGATGACGATCGACGCCACGATGACGGGCCTGGCTCGGCCTCAGCCACGACGTGTGGTGGTGGCCGAGCTGGTCGACCGCAGTCGCAAGCGGCTCGACACCCTCTCCGATGCCCGCCTCACCGCCACCTTCGAAGACCTCCTCTACATGGAGCGCAAGCGGCTGGAGCGCGCCCCTCCGGAGCCCGAGCTCGAGGGCCACCTCGACGACCTCGCCAAGGCCCTGGTTCGCGGTGGGCGGTCCGACCGCATGGACGCCGCTCTCGGGGTCATCGGCTTGTGGGGCGACGAGATCCACGGCCGCTTCAACCCCCGCGTCTACCGAGGCGCTACTCGGGTGCTGCCGCGGGCCCTGAGCGGCCTGCTCTCGGGCCGACCCGGCCGCCTGCGCGACTGGTCCCTGTCCAGCCAGTCCCGCCTTCGCGTCAAGGGGAACCTCCCGCTGCTGGCCCAGCTCGCCAAGGAGTCCACGCTCGTCCTGGCCCCCACCCACGTGTCGAACCTCGACAGCCCCCTCATCGGCCTGGCGCTCTACCTCGCCGGCCTGCCTCCCTTCGTCTATGGGGCCGGGCTGAACCTGTTCAGCAACCCCATGGTCGGCTGGTGGCTCGGGCGACTCGGCGCGTACACCGTCGACCGAACCAAGAAGGCCCGCCTCTACAAAGACGTCCTCAAGGACTACTCGGTGCGCTGCCTCACCACGCGCCACCACTCGCTCTTCTTCCCGGGGGGCACCCGCTCGCGCTCCCACGAGGTCGAGCCCCGCATCAAGAAGGGGCTGCTGGGCACCGCCGCCGTGGCCTGGCAGGAGATGCTGGCCGCCAAGCGCCCCGACAGCGAGGTCTACATCGTCCCGCTCACGCTCTCCTTCACGCTCACGCTCGAGGCGGCCACCCTCATCGAGGACCACCTCGCCGACGCAGGAAAGCAGCGGTACATCATCACCGACGACGAGTTTGCCCAGCCGCGGCGCCTCGCCTCCTTCTTCCGCCGCGTGATGGACCTCGACTCCGCCATGGTGGCGCACTTCGGCGACCCCATCGACTGCCTCGGCTTCCCGGTCTCCGCCGACCCCGCGGAACGTGCCGAGCAGGCCATCCACCGCCGTCGCTACGTCACCGACGCCCAGGGCGAGGTCGAGTGGGATGCCCAGCGCGACCGCATCTACACCGACCGCCTGGGGGGCGCGCTGATCGACGCCTGGCCTCGCTACGCCGAGGTCCTCCCCACCCACCTCGCAGCCTGGGCGGCCTGGCGCTGCCTCGAGGCCCAGGTGGGGTCCACCGACCCGTTCCGGCTGGTCCGCACGCCCGCCGACGGCCGCCACCTCGACCGCGGGGACTACCTCGCCTGCCTCCGCACCGAGCTGCAGCGCGTCAAGGATGGTGGCAAGGCCGGGCGCTGGGGCGAGCAGCTGCCCAACACGGCCGAGGAGGTCCTCGAGGTCGCCCTCGACCGGTTCGCCCGGTACCACCGCAGTCGGGCGCTCACCACGGCCGACAGCCGGGTCTTCGTCCAAGACCCGAAGCTCTGCCTGTACTACCGCAACCGCCTCACGTTCATGGACCGGGAGAACGCATGAAGGTCGGCATCCTCGGAGGTGGCGCCTGGGGCCAGGCCCTCGGACGTCTGGTGATGGCTGCGGGCCACGAGCCCTTCATCGCCTACCGCGACGTGCGGCCTCCTCAGCTCCTTCGTTCCTCGAAGGTTCCCACCAAGGTCGCGGCCGAGTGCGAGCTCCTCATCGCCGCCACCAGCGCCAGTGAGCTGCGTCAGGCCATCCGCGCGACGCAGCCAGGCCCCCAGCATCGGGTGGTCGTGGCCGGTCGTGGCGTCGAGCCCGACTCGGGCACATGGCTCACCGACGTCGTGCTGCAGGAGTCCACGGCCCTGCGGGTCGGGGCCTTGGTCGGGCCTGCCCCGGTCGACGAGATCCTGAACGGCGGCCTGTGCGCCGGCGTGGTGGCGAGCCGCTTCGACGAAGTGAGGAACCTCCTGACCGAGGCCCTGCACAGCTCGCGCTACCGCGTCTACGAGTCCACCGACCTCTCCGGCGTGCAGCTGGCTGGCGCGGTGGTGCCGGTGCTGGCCAGCCTCCTCGGCGTCGCCCGCCATCTACAGGGCGCCGGCGTCGGCGTGCACGCCCTCGTCCTCTCCCGGGGGCTGGAGGAAGCATCGCGCCTGGCCGAGGCCATCGGCGCCGACCCACGCACCTTCGCCGGCCTGGCAGGGGTCGGCGACCTCGTCGCTGCGCAGGGCCGCGAGGGGCATCCCCACTTCGACGCCGGCGCCGCCCTCGCTCGCGGCGAGACCGACCAAGGCCCGAAGGCCCTGGCCGCCACCCTCGTGGGTCTGGCCCGCGGACATGGCGTCGAGATGCCCCTCACCGAGGCGCTCCTCGCCATCTACCAGGGGCTACCGCCCGTCGAGGCCGTGCAGATGCTCATGGCCCGCCCCGCGGCCGCCGAGCGCAGCTGACCGACCTCGCTCAGGCTCGGAACACCAGCACCTGGTTGTTGGCGGGCATGGGCACGAAGCGGTCGAGGGCGAGGCCCGACGCGCTCGCCTCCGCCACGACCGCCGCGCGGTCCCGCACCCCCCAGGAAGGGTCTCGCTGCTGCAGGCTGGCATCGAACCGAGCGTTGCTCTCCGAGGTCGCCACGCCGTCGACGTGGAACGGCCCGTAGAGCACCAGGGGCGCGCCCGGAACGAGCACCTGCGCGGCCCCTCGGAAGAGCGCTGGCGTGCAGGCCCACGGCGCGATGTGGATCATGTTGGCGCACAGCATCCCCTCCACCCGCAGCGGCGGCCAGGGCGCGAGGACGTCGAGGTCGAGGGCCGGGCGCACATTCGGGCGGGAGGCGGCCCAGCCGTCGATGCTGGCGCGCTCTCGTGGCTCGCGGCTGCTGGGCTGCCACTGGAGGGAGGGGCGCTGGGCGGCGAACCAGGCGGCATGCTGGCCCGAGCCGCTGGCGACCTCGAGCACCGTCCCTTCGTCGGGCAGCACGTCGCGC
>ENA-OWNT01004511-OWNT01004511.1-seawater-metagenome-genome-assembly--contig:-NODE-4511-length-12164-cov-3.993795_pt1 | contig 12164 bp, 10 predicted proteins | sample MGYA00238136_ERZ651165 | MGnify/ENA primary metagenome ERZ651165 (study PRJEB26861, sample SAMN08777766) | seawater metagenome | isolation source: coastal seawater | place: USA: Florida | collected... | reverse complement strand
CCTCTCCTGGAACAAGTCCGACCACCGAAGTTGTGCCGCTCTCAACGGAGAGAAGTACTTGACCGAGGATGAAACTAATCTAGGCGAATTGGATTGCGCGTTGTCGCTCGCGTCTCACAACAGCACGCGCGGTGAAGTTCACAAAAGGTGGGATCTTGGAAAACTCCATTCCTCTTGCAAAATAAAACAAGGCAAAAAAGGCTGGAACCTACTTCAGCGAAATACTTTAAGGCCACACTGTGCTGCGGTTGGGGCTCCTTCAACAATGGGGCGGCGTCGAAGGAAAAAATCTGCAGAGCCGGACTACTTACTGTTGGCGATGCGCCTTCACCAACGTTCACACTTGTTCCTAGAGGAAATACCATTGGAGGACATTGAACAGACTCTCATTGCCTTTGGCGGCAATGAAGAAGAGGCAATTGAGTTTTTAGAAGACCAATGGGCAAGTTACTTTTCGGACTTTTCGGACTGGGAGGAGTCTTCTGAGTCTTCTGACTGTTCAGACTTTTACGATCATTTCGGCAACTACGACGACTGTGAATCTTTTCCGGAAAGGCCGCAATGCCGGCCTATGGAGGGACTAGAGGAGAGAGTGGAGCGATTTGCGTGTCTACAGGTTGAGCGATTAACACGGCCACAAGTTGAGCAATTGGCACGCCCACAAGGCCTACCAATTACACGGCTGAGCATTTGGCCGACTGAGATGCGTGCAGTGACAAAGGAAAACCCTGCAACTCTTCGTCTTCAACCTGATGGATCAATGGAATTTGAATGTTTGAGCAAAAATATTGGGCGAATTGTTGGTTTGAAAGGTGCCATGTGCAAACGAATACGGAAGGAGACAGGATGTGGAATTGATGTTGACTTCGATTACAATATTGTAACAATCATGGGGCCATCAGAGGGAGCCATGCGGCGAGCTCATCGACTTTGTCTGGACGCTGTTCGGGACACACGCTCGACGCCCGTACAGAAAATTCGGCAAACTTGCGGCGGAAAAAAGAAAAAGTCGAAACAGAAACTCAAGCGAGGTGTGAATAAAAATTGCGATCGAGGCACTATGTCGCGTGAACGCATTTCCAAACTGGCTTTGCGAAAAATTCTGAAAGCCGATGGATGGAAACGTGTGCGGTGCAACAACCACGCTGTTTTCAAAAGGGACATTGGAAATGGGACGGTCCAAACAATTTCATGCTCTCTAACACCGTCTGACTACCGAGCGTACACGAAGATCAAATTAGATTTGCGATCAATGAACGAGGAGCGAGATCGCCTCCTTGCACTCAGCTCATGAGGTGACAGTTGACAGTCCGTTCTGCTTGTTCATCGTTCTATCGACTCAACTCCTCTTCAATCGAGCACCCCTGGCTGCGAAAGGAGTCCAACACTCAAATACTCCACAACTTACAAAATAACACATAAAACTAGTACGACCTGCGAGGCTAAACATTGTTGTTGCTCTCTTCGCTCCTGACATTTACTTCCAATTGATTGCGGAGCGCATCAGTGCCGCTCGAACGTACGATTGGTATCGCAGCGAATGAACGACCAGGGAATGAAAAACAATTGACACCATTCGGCGGTCAGCTATCTGCCGACTCCTTGACTCGTGTGTGTATTCATTTTTTAATTGTTGGGTTCACCAACTTTATTCTTTATTAGTAAAGCAAGCTCTCAAGTAAATCCCAAGCATACCGAGCACAGCACGGATTACGATCAACACACACTGCCAACCCCTGTGATGTTGTTGTCAGGTGACCTGCGAACTGAAGTGCCTGCACTGACACACCACGCGGAATGTACATTGCCACATGTACAGCTGTACATTTTATGTACATATATACTCATACTCATATAAGTGACTTGTTGAAGTGTACATCAAATGTACGATTTATGACTGAGTCTGAGCGGCGTTGCCTGTCAACGTTGCGCACGCTGGCACCACAGTACCTATCCATATGTGACATTACGCGTTATCACCGCCATAATGAACTGCGAAAACACAAAATAGCAAATACGGATATACACGGTCGTTCACTTCCGACTTCGCGCGCGCAAGTGCCGCAACCAAAAGGAAAACGCACCACAAATTGCAACGTTGCTGCAACGCTGCGACCGTCTCTGTGCGGTGTAACGTGTAACGCTGGAACGCACTGAATTCTAACTCTTCACCAAAGCGACAGCAGACAGCCACAACAGACCATGGCGTCAGTCCGATGCGGCAGACTCTTTGGATGAACGATGCGATGGTAACGCTGTTGTTCGTGAAGTCGGTGTTTCCCTTGTGATGTGTTGTATGATTGGGCGTTTGCTTTGCGCTGTGTGCTGATTGGACGCGAGTCGTTGGGGTTTACGCATGAAACCGTGTCCGTGGTCAGGTGGCTCGTATCGGGCGCCACGCCATCTCTGTAACTCACGACCGGCACGGATCTGGCGCCACGCTCCCCCCACTTCCCGCCCCTTCCCGCGCTTCTCCTGGCACAACTCCGACCACAACCCCGAGCACATGTGCGGTTCTCAACCGACAGCAGCGCTTCTTCCGAGGATGAAACAATCTGGGGCATCGTCGATCCATGTCACAGCAGCGCGACTCGCGGCGACAGTCCACGAGCAAGGCGAAATTGAATCTGAATCTTAGACCTTGTTAGTTTGCAAAGAAAGCCGAACGATTTTCAGATTTCAAAGCCCGTCCGCGGTAAAGTCACATTCGAAGCTTTGAGCCAACACTTTGCCAAGGTCGAGGATCCTTCAACAATGGGGCGGCGTCGAAGAAAACAATGTTCAGAACCAGACTACTTGGTATCGGCAATGCGTCTTCACCAACGTTCACACTTGTTCCTAGAGGATGTACCATTGGAGGAGATTGAACAGATTCTCATTGCCTTCGAAGGCAATGAGGAAGACGCAATTGCGTTTTTAGAAGAACAGTGGGCAAGCTACCCTTGTGAACTTTCGGACTGCAGCGACTCTTTGCAATGGGATGATTTTTCGGACACTTCTGACTCTTCCGACTTTTACGACCACTTCGACGACTACAACAACTGCGACATTTTTGACAAATATGGACCCTTCCCTGCTCGGCAGCAATGTCAGCTTGTGGAGGGATTCGAAGGATCCGCACCGCCACCAAGCCAACCAACTTCGCGGTTCAGCATTTGGCCCCATGAGCTGCGTGCAATTTCAAAAGAAGTACCTGCAACTCTCCGTCTTCAAGCTGATCGATCAATGAAGTTTGAATGTTTGCGCGAAAATATTGGACGAATTGTTGGCTTGAAAGGTGCGACCTGCAAACGGATTCTGAAGGAAACAGGATGTGAAGTTGACGTTGACCGCGATTGCAATATTGTGACAATCGTGGGACCATCGGTGGAAGCGATGCAACGAGCACATCGAATGTGTCTGAATGCTGCTCGGGACTCAGGTTCAACACCCAGCAAGAAAATTCGGCGAACTTGCGGAGGAAGAAAGAAAAAGTCGAAACAGAGGGTTAAGCAAGTTGCACTCAAAGATTGCAGTGGTGTCACAAACTCTCGTGGACCCATTTCTAAAATGCCTGTGAAAAAACTGCTGAAAGCGGGTGGGTGGAAATGTGTGCGGCGCAACAATCATGCAGTTTTCAAAAGGGACGTCGGAAACGGGACGATCCAAACAATTTCATGCTCTCTAACACCGTCTGACTGCCGAGCGTCCACGAAAATCAAATTAGATTTGCGATCAATGGACGAGGAGCGAGATCGCATCCTTGCAACCAGGTTGAGTTGTGATAGTTAAGGCCAGTTTTGTTTTCGGTCTCTCGGCACGGAAATCCGCTTCAATCGAGCTTCGCTCAACTTCGGGGGAACACAGTCGGCCGTAGCAATGAACGCTTGCGTTACCAAACATGAACTACCATCACTGTTAAATTTTATAAGAAGCTATCTGTTACCATTGATGTCATGCTGCGTTTCGCGAAGTTTTGGAACTCATTATGGCCACAACATTTATGCCATACGTGCGCATGATGGTTTCATCAGCACGAAGAGTTTTGCATGCCATAAAACCGACAAGACAGCATGACAGGAGTATCCATAGAACCATGTACTCGAGTGCACTATGTCATTTGATCGTAGACGTGTGGCCTTCACAGCATCACGTAAATGATTTCTATGGCTGACATTGCGATACGAAAGCCTTGCGTAGCGTGACACAACATGACGTTGCTTCATTCAGGAACATCATGCTGATTGTCCAAAGTGGTCGTCATAATCAGCGACAGTGAGCAAGTTGCACAGCGACAATCTTACAATCTTGAATTTGCGAAAATCACAAAATCACAATTCACTCAATTCACACAACCCCACAAACCCGATAGAGCATCAAGCCACTGTTTTTCTGTTTTCAGTTTTTTGTGTTTTTGATTCGAGTTGTGAATTGTGAATTGTCACTGTAGTTTCAGAGTTTCGAGTTTCGAGTTGTTCAGAGTTTCTGTTCTATGCCATGCCCGGAGTAGACTTTTCACTTTTCGACTTTTCTCATTTCTTTATTTCTTTCTTTCTTGCTACTTTTGTTGCGTTTTGCGTTTTTGCGTTTTTTGCGATTTTGCGATTTTGCGATTTTTGTAGATTTGTAGATTTAGAGATTTAGATTTGTAGATTTGTGATTGTGTTGCTGATCATTGATCAACTGGGTGACTGATGACTGATGACTCATCGCAGATTTCGACGGAAAACTCCTCAGCGTTTTCAACTTTTCAACTTTTCATCGGTGCTCGTCACTGACTTGTGTTGACTATTTTTGCGCTGTGCATTGTTGGAGTTGGCAGTTGGCCCAGCTTTGGCCGTTGAATGGAGACAGTCGATTGCCACAGTGATGATACCATGTCAGTCAGGAACTGTATGCCGGCGCGCATACAACTGGATCTTGTTGCTTGTTTGTTGTGGCGTAGTGTGGTGGGGGGCGGCGGATTTTGCATCTTTCTTTCGTTTTAATGTTGAGATTGTGGCGGGCCTCAGCATAATGCAGAACACCTTCAGCACAATCAGACAATCAGGAGTCAGGTGTCAGGTGTCAGGTGTCAGCTGTGGGGTGTGGTCGTGTGGTGAGTGGTGGGTGGTGATCGTGTGAGAGTGGTCAGTGATCAGTGGTCAGAAGTCAGAAGTGTGTCACACTGGCGGGTCTGCGGGAATCAACGGAAACGAAGTGTTTTGTGCATTTGCTCGCATGGGGTAAAGGTATTAAACATGTACAACCTGTGGAACAAGGGCCGACGAACTGGGTCACAATAACTCAGAAAAACACAGGTGCTCATCAGCATGTCTATTATACATGCGATTGTGCGATTGTGTGACCATGTCATGTTCACAGACGGATTGTTGATTGTGCGGTGTGAGGCACAATACCGGAGAATATTTCAACCAACCACTACTGTACACATCACATGTCAATACCGTATGACCATTGACCATTGATCATTGACCATTGACCGTTTGTTTATCCATCAAAGTGTCCAGGATTTTCTTCTTTGTCCTTTTTCCACTTTTCTTCCCCTCCAAACGGGGCTATTTGTGGTCGTTGGTCGTTGTTGGTGGTGTGAGTGAAAAGGTGAAATTGGAAATTGCACTTCTCTCGTGAACTGCGGACACACCCCCAGTGGTGCTTGCGGTGGTCGAAAAAAGATATACTCTCGCCAGCGACATGGATTCACTGCGTGACATCAAGGTGGCCGGCCAGGCATGGTGGGTGGCCAGCACCAGCTCGTACCCCTTGATGACCAAAGTAGCCGGATGGCCGGCAGGTGGGACCATCGACACAGATGGTAGTACAGTCGCACAATGAGGCGTCCTATCACCTTCCATCGCATGAGTAAGCCATCGATGTGCAAACATTGCTTGTAATTCAATAAACTCTCGTGCTATGTCCTGATCACGTGTCGTCCCCCATCCCACGATGCGTCCGTGGATCTCGGTGCTCTGAGTTGGACACTGCAGATCATGTGCGAATTGAGCGAATTGCGGCGGCCACGCAGCCGTTGGTTTGATCACTTCTCACTGACCGCCTATCTTCTCTCTGCTGCCGTGTGTGTGTGACCTGTGAGTGATGGATAATTTGAAGTGAGAACGCAGAGTTGAGTGGCCAAGGATTGCAGCACTGCACGACGCACACATCCGAAATGAGCGTCTTTGTCTTCGAAAACTTTGGCAAATGAGACCCACTTGGAGTGCGTGGACGCGTACACAGTTGAATGATTGAGTAGGACACGAACGAAGAGGGTGACAGAGGGCACAGTGAAGTTTCCATTCGACTGACGCCGTTTGACTGAGGGTGAACGCGAAGACATTTGACTGTTTGAATACCAATGAAATCGTTTGTTCGTTTGTTCGTTTGTATCGTTCGTTTGTTTGCGCCGGATCTTGGTTGGCTGCGTACAGTGACCGCTCCACTCACCCGCTCAGTTTTCCCTCGTCCGTCCGCCACACCTGATCCGCCCCCAGACGTTTGGACGCTTGACTCGCCAACCAGCCAACCAGTCAGTCAGTCAGTCAGTCAGTCAGTGGTTCGTGTGTTCGTTTGTCCACTCTCACCGTCACTCAGTCAAAGAAACAAACAGTCAGTCGAGCACACACCCAACCAAGTGAGTTCGTCCGTTCACGTTTGCACGCACTAGGCTGGCGTTGCCGCACAGTAGTCAGTCAGTCAGTCAGTCAGTCCCCCTGACCGCACACAGCCGGCTACTTACCGGCGATGTGGCTCACAGCCGCTAAGCCGGCTATCGGTAAGGCAGTGATTTGCCTTGTCTCCCTCCCACCCTCCCACCCACCTTCCCCCGCTGCGCAGGCAACGATCGTTCAATCCTCCCCCCGACAGCAGAGTCAACGTCTGCCAGAGTTTTTGTTTCGTAACCTGTCCGATCAATTTGCTCGACATTACGTTTGCGCGCCCCACACAGCCTCACAACGAAAACTTCGATGTGTCAAAGTTGCCAACGAATAGTGAGCAGCAATCGAGTTTTGATTGAGCTGCCATCGAAAGTGGTCGGTGGTTAGGTTGTTCCACCACTCGCTGCTGTGGGGACTGAGAGCGACTGCCTGACTACCGGACGGCCGCTGCACTGCCCGGCTCGCCGGCGGTCAGTGGGCGTAAGTCAGTCATTAAGGAACTGTGACTTGGGACATTCGAACCGTCTCACTCATACGCACTGAGACGTCTAATTCACTGACCACCCCCGCGCTGCCCCCACCACCCCACTGCAAATATTTCTCCCATCCGTCCCACTGTTCCTTCGCCCCCGCCCCCATGCCATCTTTGCCCACGCACCCGCACCCATTCCTCCCACATACTTCCCCATGAGTTGTTGCACAAACTTTTCTGTCGTCGTTCACTCACCCAACCACGCGAGCTTTTCCCCAGCCAGCCATACATGCGTGCTGTCACCGCAAACACTCCCCCACCACTTCACTTCTCTCACTCTGCCTTGGCTTTCCAAACAACGATCACTCTGGTGGTAAACGACCGACGACGCGACCGAGTGACGCTGACGAACCGGCGGCCGCACTACTGGCGAATGAAGGCATCGGACGGCCGCCGGAGGACAGGCACTGGTGGTAGTCGCGGTGGAAACATTCTCACAGCATTGAATACTAGCGAACGTAGTGGCGGACATTCGGTGAAGCCCTTTGAGACGGACGTTCATGCAGACAGCTCGGTCGGTCAATTGCCATTCGTTTGGCGGCGTCGGACACATCAACTCGTTGTTGTATTCTGTCGACGGTGTTCGTTGCACAAGTTGCAGGTGCAAGAATGTTCTGGCACTCATGGGCAGTCTCGAACACGACGATCGACGAGAAGACCGTGAACACAACGTTCGTCGGTTGAATGCAAAGAAGAACCGAAGACAACATTGACTTGGGCACAAACGATTGAAGTCATTGAGTTGGGGGCGCACCGTTCGTCGGTATTGTGGAGGCTGGTTCGTGCAGACAGGTACTCAAAGTCGATTTCGTACAGCGCGACTAGTAATGTGGAGTGGCTGGTAAAACATTGCAAATCTTTTTGTGTTCTTTGCCAAGACACGGACTTGGGTTGCCGTCTGTGTTGATTTGACATTCTATTTGTCCACGATGAGGGGCCTGTCAAGTGCCCTTTTTGCAGGCGTGGCAATCACGCTTTATGCGAAAGCTACCGCGCAAGGCTTCAATTGCAGCGCCGAAGCACCAGAGTGCCTTGGTTTTGCTAACTGCGATGATGCTTTAGGAAGCGGAATCTATGGTGCTGCTGGTATGACGTGCGCACACCTTGAAGATTGGCATTGCTGCGATTGCACAGGTTGTGAATGCGGCGATTGCTCGACTTGCTACGGTCTCATTGATCAAGGACTTTCATGCTTCGAAATCCAAAGAGATGAAGGCATGGACTGCCACAGTTGCGGTTGTGATTGTGCTTTCCCGAACTACCAGGAGTGCGAGGCCTCGTGGGGTTCTTGGGGCGAGTGCGTGGGAAGTTGTGGCGAAACTGGTGTCCGCTACCGTACTTGGTTTGTCACTCAAGAACAAGTGAGCGAAGGAACTACGGAAAGCGGCAGTCTCGCATGCTGCCTCGATGAGGGACCAAGCTCCTGCCTGGACACACAAGTGTCCGTTCCGGACTTGTGCCAAATGCCCGAGTGCTCAACTTCGACTCCCGAATTCGTGTCGACGACCACCACAACCGTCGAAAGTATCGATATTTGCACCAACTTCACGGGATCGTTCTACACTCCGACGCAGTCAGGATCCAACGGAGGCTCTGCTTCTTGGACCGCTGGCGTCAGCGTTCAGTACAACGACGGAGCAGGAACCGGCTTGGTCGATTTCATGTACTGCGAACAGCTTATTGAGTTTCTTGTTGACGCAAACGGCGACCCCATCAGCTCTGCGAATGTGTTCGAATGCGGTTGCACCTGCCAAAATCAGTGCAACTACCTCTCGGACGAACAAGGAACGTCCGAATACACCTCAAATTGCTTTGCTGCTTACGAGTGCCAAGATCCTTGTGACTACACTGCTTCAAGCAGTTTCAGTGCACAGCTTTTCACCAACAACGGTTCGGTGGCTCTCAGCTGCAACGATTACCAGGAAGCTCAAATCGAAGAGTTTGTCAGCTTGAACTACCCTGAACTCACCACCCAACAGGCTGTCGACTTGGAGGCTCAGTTGTTGCTCGAGGGCATGTTCGGTTGTGAATACCAGTCAAGTTCGTCGAACAGCCGTCTGCAGCAGTGCCAGGAGGTGACTGAATTCACGTCCTTCCAGTATGCCGCCGCTTGCCAGTGCAACGCGTACAACACGACAACCGCTGCACCTACTACAACCACCACCACTTTGCCCGATACCTGTGCTACTACAATGACTGAGACGCTTGCGTGCTACAATTTAATGGAGCAGTACCCCGACCTGGAAAATCAGTGCTATTTCTTCCTCACGCACTATGACTCCACTGGCGCACCCGGCTTTGGTATTGATTGCCGCAACTGTGGGTGCACGGATCAGTGCCCAGTCCCAACGACCACTGAAGAACTGTCCACGACTACGTCCACGTCCACGTCCACTTCCACTTCCACTTCGACCACTTCCACGTCCTCTTCGACAACATCCACCACAACCAGCACGACCACAACTCTCCCCACCACCACGAATTCCTCTTTGATTGTAGGATGCGACGAAGACATCCCCGGTTTCGACTTTTCATGCGTGTACATCAACCAATTTTTCCAGTCCTGCCAAGATATCTTCGACATCACCGCATACGATTGCTCGTGCGCTTGTCTGAACGATGTCACCACCACGGAGTTGGTTACCACTACTACGACCACCACTACTACGACCACGACCACTGTGTGCAACGAATGCTTGCTCGGTCACACTTGCGACGAAATCCAAGATCTGTGGTACATGAGTGACAACACGGACCGGTACAAGTGCTCGGAGCTCGAGAGCGCTTACGGTTGCGATTGCTCAAACTGCGCTTGCACCTACGATGAAACCACGTCAACTACTGTCCCCACTACTACTCCTGGATGCCAAAGCTCATGCGTTGGCGGAGTTGATTGCGACAGTGTGTTGTCGTATTACTTCAACGTGTTGGACACTGTCCTCAGCTGCGACGTGCTGGAGAACGATATTTCGGGATGCGACTGCACCGGTTGCGAGTGCGTCGACAACACGCCACCGACCACCACTGCTGCTTCTTGCACTGATAGTTGCGGTGGCTTTAACTGCGATGACTGGGATTCCTTTTTGGGAGGTGGCGACTTCTCTTGTGCAGTTATGGAATCTACATACGGCTGCGACTGCAGTGGCTGCGACTGCGTTGGCGGGCACGGCGAGTGCTTGGCCGCTACGTTCGACGGCGTCGACCTGTGCCAAATCGGATCTACTGAGATGACTTGCGACGAATGGGCCAATTATGACTTCGGCGGCGAATCACTGACATGCCAGTACCTTGAATTTTATTTTGGTTGCGACTGCTCGAGCTGCCAGTGCGCCACTGAGCCCAACTGTGGCGCTGATGGTGTCGGAACTGTTCGGGAATAAAATGCGGCAGTGGCCTTAGTCAGCTCTGTCACACCGCTCACTCGGCAACGATCGAGTATGGGCGTTCTTTCTAGGTTTGCAATTCACGACTAGGTCGTGTGATCGCGCTTCATAACATTATATCTCAAAAAGCAGAAAAGTGAACCCAGAACTGTCGTATTATATTTTCCTTTCCTTTCTATCGTTTTATATGCTAATAGAGTTCATAGACGTATCATGGTTGCTGTCTGATCCAACCGAGGAATCTTGCCACCATTTTCAGCGCCTGCAATGGCAGTTCAGTACAACATGACGCACATATGGCATAGCTGGAATGATAGCACGTGTCGATGCGAGTACAGATCGATGCCAGACAGCATCGGACGATTTCACGATTTCAGTACTCTAGTACTCTTGTACTCGTGAATGCTCTAGTGCATGACCACACGCACAGATGAACGCCCCCCACCCCTTCTCGCACATCGACCAGTCGTTTGGACTTGCGCCCGATTCGAAGACAGCAACAACAGTAACTCGATGTCATCACACTCCGCTACATCACACCAGAACAAACATTCCTACTCGAAGTTAGTAACCGTACTCTCACTAAAACACCAAATCCCAAATCCCAAATCCAATTCAGTTCATTGGTCATGTCGTTGGGTCATTGTAAAAGCGAAGCGCACCGCATCATGTACCCGGGTATGGTAGGTGCTGTGATAGAATCAATGCGCACATTATTATAGTCTCTTCCCGCGTCCTAACTAAACGTCCTCTAACGTCCTAACGTCCTCTAACCTAACGAACTACGAGCAACCCCAACCAAGTTCGTTGCCCGGGTATCATAAGACGGTTCGCAAGTTCAACACAATTGCGGGTAGCGACATTATTGAGAGGTGTTACGATGATGGGAGACTGTGTGGGGCGTGGTAGTGCGTGTGGTGCTGTGGTGACGTCACGAGTCACGAGTTCGCAGCGAAGCTGTGTGCTGTGTGCATTCAACTTCGTCGTCGTGGCGGTCGTTCGTTGGTCGTTGTTCTGGTAGTGGTGGTCGTCGCTGTGGTGGTGGTTGTTGCTGTTGCTGTTGCTGCTGCTGTTGTTGTTGTTGTTGTTGTTGTTGCTGCTGCTGCTGCTGCTGCTGCTGTTGTTGTTGTTGTTTTGGTAGTTACTTTTTGGTTGTGGTCGTCGTAGGCGTCCACACAAGCACGCAATGTAGTTGTGAATGGGCGTGTACTTATTTCTTGTCGAGAGCTGTTTCGTCGTTGTCGTCAATCAATTGACTTTAAAGATGCAAGGTAGGTGTGAGTTGTGTATGGCGTTGATGGTGTGATAAGTGACGGTGACGAATACGATCGTCGTTGTGAAGTAGACGATATGTTGGGTGAGTTTGACGAATGATCACGAAGTGAACGGATTCAAGGTGGCGGATCGACAAGATGCAACATCTTTTGGCTCTGACAGAGTTAATTAATTATCTGACAGCATTCAATATTAAACTTGAGTGAAAGTCTTCGGGCCACAGTTTTTACCTGTGCCAGCCATGCATACTTCATGGATTACCATCGGCTCGCTGATGGTGGCTGCTGCCCACGCCACCGACATAGTGTTGCCGCCTGTTAGATCCGAGGGACCGAGTGC
>ENA-OWNT01004510-OWNT01004510.1-seawater-metagenome-genome-assembly--contig:-NODE-4510-length-12165-cov-4.656932_pt1 | contig 12165 bp, 14 predicted proteins | sample MGYA00238136_ERZ651165 | MGnify/ENA primary metagenome ERZ651165 (study PRJEB26861, sample SAMN08777766) | seawater metagenome | isolation source: coastal seawater | place: USA: Florida | collected... | reverse complement strand
CCTCCCTCTCCTCTGACCACCACCCCAGTTGACACAGTTCCCTGCACACCTATTTGTCTTTGCGACGTCTGGCCGCTGCTGCACGACGACGGGGACACCACCAACTGCGACCGCTCGTGTCGCCCGTTCTTCTGGCGCGATGCACTTTGACGGTTTGCTCATTAAAAACGTGTCTCTTCTTTTCGGCTTCTTTGACCCCAAGATTTTTTCCCGTTTCATTAGTTTTTCATCTTTCAACTCTCTCCCTCCTTCTTCAACATGAAATTCACTCTTGCTGTCATGGCCGCCACGGCCGCCACCGCCTCTGCTGGCGTCTGCTGCTGCGGCGTCTCTGGCGCCTCCGCTTCGGTCTCCTACCAATGCGGCGCCTACGGCGACTACGACGAAGCCTACACCTACAAGACGTACCTCAACTCTGACGCCTGCAACGGTGACAACACCCCCTACAGTATCTCTGTTTCGAACTGCGACGCCTACGACTCCTTCATCTCCGAGTCTGGCTGCACCGGTTACACCACTGGCGGCGTCAGCTGCACCTGGAACTCTGCTGCTTCCACCGCTCTTGCTGCCGCTTCCGCCGCTGCTGCTGTTGTCGCCTACGCCATGTAAATGGGAAAGGTCTCAATGATCGGTCGGTTGCCGCGTTGACGATTCGTTCTGACGCGTGGTCCGTTCCTTTGGATCTGGTTCTAAGTTTAACTTGTTATCTGGTCCGTTGTTTGATCTTTATTTCGCTCTTTTTTTTTACGGCTTGCATGTGAGTCGTGCATTGAGCGATGTCGTGCTGCACTGCTCTTCTTGATGCTTGCGTAGTGTCTGGTCGCTTTGTCGTCATCCTGGTTCACTTTGCTTGCTTTCCTGTTCGCTCGCTGTCAGCGAGTTGGAGCGTTGCTTCGTTCTCCTTGGCGGTGTTGCTAGGGCCGCCATGTGGCAGCGTCAAATCGAACCAACACAGAAGCCCATCCACATCCTGCACTACACCGTGATGCCGTGATGCACGTAGCAGCTATGAAAATGAACTGGTCTTGCTTGCACGTCTTTATTTTAGAGCATGATGGTGATGATTTCGCCGACCTGCGTGACTTTGTAGAGTCCTGCGTTGTGTGTGGACTGGGCCGGCCCGTCCCTTGCAATGCTTGATCTCCTGCAAATGGCGGCATTTTCTCTGTGGATTTTTCTGCGAATGCATTTCCTGTCCACCAGCACACGTTCAGACCCGTCTTTTGCATTCATTCCCTGTGTTTTTTCCGTTGCAGTCGTGCGACTGCGGTGTCGGACTTCGTCGAGGGTACACCTGGCCCGCTGCCCACCCAGCAGCAGAGAGTCGTCTTGGTTGGTTGGTTGGTTGGGTAGTTGTAAGGCGGCATCCTTGCGTTTCGGTGTATTTGGACCTTGAATCACCTCGCACCTCTCGCTTGGTTGTCTGTGGCTGTGTGCTGTGTGTGTGTGTGTGTGTGTGTGTGTGTGCTTGAGGGTGGTCGTTTGCCGTCCAAGCTACCGTGAACTACTTACTGTGGGTTCGAGTGAGGGCAGGGCACAGCGGCAGAACGAACGGCGCAGCTGGCTGGCTGGTTGGCTGTGTGTTGTAAGTATGGAACACGCTTCTCTCACACTACCTATCCTACCTCTCACGCCTTTGACGAAGGGCATCGAACGAACGAACGAACGAATGAACACTCATCCACCCCAACCGCCCACGAGACTGACTGGAGCGACATGCGTGCTATGGTACAACAACGCGGGTATTCACGGTACTTCAACAGTGTCGGTACGATTCATCAATGTGTCGCAATTTGGCCAACTACTAGTGTGCCCGTACTTGCGGTGTTGTGTAATATAGCATAGGCACGTCGAAGTCGATGTGTGCGTTGTGTGGGCGGAATAAGTTTGACGGGGGCCGGCGTACGTGCATACAAACGAACAAACAGCCCACTCAGCTCAGCTCAAAAGCACGAAACCAACACTCACTTCACTCACTTCACTCACTTCACTCACTTCACACACTTCGCTGTCGTGCACTGATAATAGCCGTTCGCTCGCTGTCTGCTGCACTGAACGAACGATGATCTGACTGACTGACTGGCTGGCTGACTGACTGCCAGTGAGTGAGTGAGTGAGTTCCTTCGTTCGTTCGTTTGTTCGGCGTTCGAAGTGTGCGTTGTGCGTTCGTTCACTCGTTCGTTGTTCGTTGTTCGTTGTTCGTTGTTCGTAGTTACTGCAACATCGTGTCGACGTCACGTGGTGACAAGAGACAGTTCAGTTTTCTTGATGACAGGCAGCACGTAGGTGGCAGGTGCAAGTTATGGGTTGGGCGAAGGGCAATAGAAGCAGTGCCAGCTGCACGAGCCACCCGGAACACTGCCTGCTTTTGAAGCGGTCGAGTTGAAGTGTCCTCTTGTGGTGGTAGTGGTGTTGGTGACGGTGGTTTGGTGCTTTTGGTGTGACTTCTCATGCCAGATGACGGTTGCTGCGTAACTAAGCGCCACATTGGATAGTTCCACATCCACTTGCAGAGCATTCCGTGTTCGCCGGGGATTCTTCGAACTTCACTTCGGGTCCACTTTGGCTCCGGTCGATTTTTAACGCTGTTTACGTTTGTTTCAGCCCAAAGCAGCAACGTTTACGGCTCGCAACAGTATCCATCACACACATGAGTCCGTCAGTGCAAGCCGAGACGAACGCCGAGTGAACAGAAACGGTGACGTTTTGAGCTGTCGGTACCATGGCGAGTCCACCGCCGTCGTACTTTGAGCTGTCACAATTTGCGGGCTCGCGCAAACTCATTCCCAATGAAAGTCCGAACTCGATCACGTACGTCGAGGGCGCCCGCGTGGACAGCGTTCCTACTCTCCTGCTCGACGAACCACCCATCGTTGCGGAGCGCGTCACAAGTGGTTTCAGCCGGCCTTCCTCCGTAGAGTGCATAGTCACTGGTGTCCGTGTCCCACGGTCGCGTGCGGACAGTGAGGATTCCCTGACTGGCTCGCGCGGAAGCGACTCGGACTCCTGTGCCTACGCTTCAGACAGCGACGCTATTGATTTCGGTGCAGGTGAACCACTGGAGGAACTTGATCCGTTGGACGCCACGGCGCAGCACAAGAAGAAAAAGAAGAAGAAGAAGAAGCGCAAAAAGATCTATTGGATTAAGCACAGGGTTTCCCCGGATGACACACTAGCCGGAATTTGTTTGCGTTACGACGTGGAGGCCAGCATGCTCAAGCGGCTCAACGCGTTCACTGCCGACCATTTTTGGATGAAGGAGTTCCTGGTTGTCCCCACCACAGATCCGAAACTCGGGTTTGTAGCGCGCTGTGTCATGTCCTGTTTGTTTGCAAAGCCTTTGTATGTTTGTGTGGAATAAATATGTCGCTTTAACTTTGTGCAGCCGAGCAGCAGAGGCCGTCGAGCTCACCCCAGAGCAACTTGCAGTGCGCAAAGTGAGATTGTTTTCCGTCATCCCTCCACATTCGGGGCCGCTCTCCTTGACGACGTAATTCACACGCGCATTGTGTTTGATCTGACAGGCGCAAAAGCAAAAGAATGTCGAAACAACCCTTCGCCGCATATGCCCGGGACTCGGTTCTGGAGAGATCAAAAGCTACTTGAAGCTCCACAACTACAGCATCTCACGCGCTCTGGCTGCGTTGGAGGCAGACGACAAGTGGGAAGCGGATCGGTGTGTTCCAGCGACATGCTTGTTTGCGCGCCCGTCAGTAAGCGCCTTTGCCTTGATGTCATTGCGTTGCTCACGATTGCATCACCTTGTGTCCGCAGCACACGTGTTCGTGGCGCGTCATTCGAGGACCAAGTCCCCGCCAGATTCTTGAAGTAACACTTGCTCGTAGACATGCCACGTCTCAAGCGCCACGCGCACCCCATGATGAGAGACACCCTCTCTTGGCAGGGAGCGAGTGTGCGAACTCGCCTGCGCATGCCGCTCAGACACAGAACGCACGATAATAGGCTACGATTTGGGAGTAAGTTTGTTCTGACGAGCAGCGCTTGTTTGGCATGGAGGCGGCATGAAACTAGAAACAACGAAACTACAAAACTACCATAAACTAATTACAATAATGACGGACCAGAGTTGTGGTCGTAAACCAACTATCGCTTCTGTCTCCTAGCTGTACCCAGGGGTTTTCATTGACCCTTCAGGTGGTGGTTGTCCAGTTGCAAGGTCTGTCATATTTCCAAGGCCATTTTCGAACAGGATCGCTCGAACTCCAGATGACGGGCCACCGGCCTCGATCCACACGCTGTGGAAAAAGGCATGTGTGTTCCACAAGTCGGCGGTGCAGCTACCATCGCCGACATCGCCCAGCTCGGGCAGTTGGCCGCGCGGGATGTCCCCATCACAAACGCCACAATTGAGATCGTAGCTTGGGTGGTTGGTCAACACGACTTCCGTCGCCCCTGCAGCTTGTAGGTCTGCAATAAACTGCTTGTACACACGCACTGCCGTTGGTCGGCGAGCTTCCTCGTATGCTGCCTCCATTGCTTCGTTGTCATCTTCCTCATCTTGTTCGCCTTCTGTTGCCCCTGCAGGAGGGGCCTCTGACTTGTCCACATTGATAGGTTGTGGCGGTACTGCCCCGGTCGCCGCGGCTGATTTCGATTTCGATCTTGTCATCATGGCGTGCTGCTGTGCGCGTGCAGGTGCCTACCTGCGTGTGTGCGTGTGTGAATACAAGATTTCGAGTGAGTGACAGCACTTTGAAACGAATTCGCAACATAAATTTCTTCACTTTTCCTCGCAATCAAGCTTTTCGGTGCTCTGCGAGACTGTCGACCTTCCAGCTCTTGTTGTTGCATGGTGCGTATTCGTGTGAAGTCACAGCCACACGTTGGCTATCAGCTATCGTGCTTGTAATCTCCAGTAAGTCGTGCCGCGTGCGGCGCGAAGCAGGGCACCAGTAAATCGCTGCTCGCAGTGCCCACTGGAAGTGTTTTCGGACCGACCGTATGGCTCCCTTTGCGGCGCAACGGCAGCACAGCACAGAAACGCGCCATCCTCTCACGAACCTGACTCGAGCACTGCTGGGAGGTCCGCACTCTTCTTGTCGTCGCGTTCTGATTGTATAGTTAATTGAAGTTGGGAAGGTCGTGTTGCACACATACATTGACACACCACCTTGCGTCGCTTACGTGGACTTGCTTGAACGCTTCCTTGCTTCCTTCGTGTCAGTCAGTCAGTCGGTGGTCGTCGTCGTGTTGCCGTCGTCGTTTGGAGTGAGTTGTCTTGGTTGCCGTTGCCGTTGTGTGTTCGTGTTGTCACAGCTGGCAGCTCGCAAGCTGGCAGGCGGGTAGGTAGGTGCTGGCAGGTCCGCAACCACGAACTCAAACTTGAAACTGCTGTGGGCACACGCGACATCATCGAAGGGTTATTCTCGAACGACGTTCGATGTGTTTAAAGACACCGTCGAGGGAGGTTAGGAGATGCGATTTTCAAGCTCTCTCAGACTCTCACCCACACACAGACACACAGACAGCACACACACACACAGACACACAGACAGCACTGCCACTCCAGCACACATACGTACATACGTATCATCCATCCTCCCTCTCACTCACTCACTATCCACGGCAAACCAAAGCACGCCATCGGTTCGGTCCGATTCGAACCGCACCACGACGACGAAAACCAACAATGACAGATGACAGATGACAACGACGACGACGACGACGAAAGACGACGACCAACGAAAGACCAACGAGGAAACGACGATGACGATGGCGATGACGGCGAACGACAACGAGGCAACGACGATGGCAATGGTGATGACGATGACGATGACGGTGACGACGATGACAGTGGCGACAACGATGACGACGACCGACGCAACGACGATGCCGACAACGACGATGACAGTGTCGACAACGACGACGACGACGACGACGACGCAACGACGATGATGGTGGCGATGCCGACAACGACGATGACCATGACCATGACCATGACAATGACCATGACCATGACCATGACCATGACCATGACCATGACCATGACCATGACCATGACCATGACCATGACGACGACAACGACGACGACGACGACGATGACGATGACGCTGAAGAGGCTGGTGCAGATGCGGAAGCAGATGCACATGCAAGCATCTCTGTAACGGACGGAAGTGGTATGTGCAAAGCAGTGGCCAGGAATTAGACGGGAGGCTGCACAGAGGGCGACGCATGTAAAAGCTTCGTGCAGTGGTGCTTCGCTTTGCTCAGGGCGCCGGTTTGACTTCTATATCCCGAAGCTGCGTTGCTGTGCGTGGCTTTTGATGGTTGTTGTGCGTTGCTTTTACGGTTTGAAATGTGAGAACTGGCGACGAAGATTCTCGGTCAGATTCATTTTACTGGTCGGGAAAAGTGGAAAGCTACCCGTGACACACCCCATTGGGTGCCCGTAAATTACGTGTGTCGCCCGCGAACGCGCGCAATGATTTGGGAACACGGGAATGGCACGCACTTGTAAAGTGGGACAAGCCGTTTGAGGCGGAAACCGCCGCAGCTGGATAATGTCCAATCTCGAAGATGTCATGCGTTCGATCATGCAATCTTCGTCACAAGAGTCGCTGTCGGAGATGCTTAACGATGGCGACGCGCAAAAATATCTAAGATTCGTTGCCCGTCAGCGTGGTGTCTCGCTGGTGGAGCTGAAAGAAAACATCGAGCGCACTGTCATGCGACGCATCCATACAAACAAGCTGGGCAACACCAACACCGAGCGCGCTGGAAATCGCGGATATGACATTATGAAGGCCCGCATTGACGGCGGCGACCCAAAAGTCATGGCTGCTCTGCGGTCGATTGCTGCCAATAACTTTGGTGGAGACTTGGAGCGCGCAAAGCAGCACTTGTTGGACAACACCAAGGCCGTGGCCGAAGCACGAAGCAGCCCCGCCAAGTCCATTCTCTCTGGTAAAAAACGCCCCAAGCGCAAGAACGTTTTCCTGGAGATGGACGGGATCAGTGAAAGCACTGAACTCGATTTTGATGGCAACCCGGTTCCAGAATCACAGGTGCATTATGCAACCCGACACCCCGCCGGGAATGCGTCCATGCTTTGTGGACTGAATTGTATCTGACACTACCTGGGTTTTGTGATACTTGTGATGTTGGCGCAGCAGGAGAAGACTAAGCGCCATCTCGTGACCAAGGCTGACAACCAGGTACGCGTTTTTATTCGCGCACGTATTCAAGCCCCCTGCTGGCATGCATTCCATGAGCGTGTTTGGCGGTGTGTGCCTGACCTTTGCCGGCGCAATGTTGCGATCTGTACAGCAAGTGGAGGAGCAGGTTGCCCATCTTGTGGTAAGCTTCCACGCATGCCTGCACAGTGAGTTTGAGTTGGATTTTTTGTAATCTTTTTGCTCTTCTTATTTCTAAATCCTAGGCGGAGGCCAGCGCCAAGGCACGGTTGTTACGTCCGCATCGCAGCTCGAGCAGGCAAACGCCGACACCAACGCATAACACCTCAAAGCCACCTGCAGCAGAGTGTAGAGACGCTACCCCGCCTCCTCCGCCAACAGAGAGCACTGTCAAAACAGAAGCGAGCCGTAAAGTGCGCAAGAAGTCAAAGGTAATCTCGCCTACGTGCACAGCAGCAGCGCCCCAACCGTGCGATCATGTTTGTCCCACATGCGCACATGCAGGCATTGTGCTTCTGCGGGTGCAGCCCAAACATGGTCGAGGCAGCCGAAGCCACTGCTGCAGCAGAGTCCGCAGAAGAGCGTCGCCAGGTGGGGGACACAGCAACGAACGTCGAAAAGCCACCGAGCGTAGTTGAACAAGGCAAGGTTAATGACAACACCTTCCGAGTGATAGTTCCACCGGACTCCGATAACCATGGATCGGAGACCGTTGGTGTGGATCCGTCCACAGCCCCCGTCGCATCAAAGATTGAAGCAGGTGGTGGTGCCGAATCCAGCTCCAGCTTCCAAAACGCGGAGGAGGAGGTGGGCACCAGCGTGAGCACAGTTGCGGAGCCGAACACGACTCCAAGTCACGACACGGCTGACACGACCAATGCAACTCCCACCAAAGACCCGAAAGGTTCGATAAACGCCAGTGATGCGACTCCTGCAGACGACCGAACTCCCACCGACGACCCGCAGCCCAGCATCGCCACGACTCCGACCACCAAAATCCCAACCCTCAGCAACGAGCCATCTTCCACGAACAAGTCATCTCCCACGAACGACGCGACGGCGATCAAGGACGCCACTCCAACCGACAGTGCAATTGCCGATGAGCGCGCAGCTGCACCAGCCACTCCGACAAAATCGCTCTCTGCCCACAACAATACTGAAGGAACGCGGCATGGCCAAGAGCACGATTCTCGTGATTCTACTCCCGCTACTGGATCCGCGCAAAGCACTCCGATGACTGGCGAATCGGAGAGTTCCGCAGCGAAGCCGGCAACACGTCGTCGGCTAAAGGATCGAAGCAGACGGCGCAGGCGTGGACGTAAGAAAAACCTCCAGTCTGACGAGGACCCCATGGATTCTGGCGAAACAGACCTGGACCGGTGATGCCGCGCCATTGCTGAGCATGCCACTTCCTCCACGTCACAGACGATGTTGCGAAGGAGTTGCAATTCACGGCCCTCGATTGATTCTTACACCAGCGCAGCATTGCTTCTCATTTGACGATTAATAAATTATTCTTGCCGTCAACTGTCCACACGGATGCTGCTACTTGCACTTGCGGGGAGGTGTACACAATTTTGACAGGCGGGCTCAGTAAAAGTGTGTGAAAGATCGGTTCCGAATCCACTCCTCCTCTTTTTGTTTGTCTGACTGAAGCGCGTCGAGAGCTGCCACCGGATCGTGCATGCTCGCGTCTGCAAATCGCCAACGTTCAAAAGCATGAGACAGCGAAAACCAGGCGCGCGCGCAAAAAACATGAATGTTGCAGCAGCTTACCGGTCGCAGTGTCCCGCAACATGAGACGGCAGAGCTTGTCCAGCTGCAAAGCTTGCGTCTGCAGCATTTCCCCGTAGCGGAATTCCACGTCATCCCACGGGTGGCGGCAATACTCTTCTTCCACCTAAAACAGACAACACGTGAGGCAACGATTGGTGTCATGTGGTGGGTGGGGGGTGCGTGTCGAACCTGTGCGCCATCATTGAAATGCTGAGGGATGCCGACGTTGGATCCGAGGCGACTGCGGATGGTCTCGCGAATACCCTGCAAGCAACCGATCACTTTGGTCACCAGAGAACGACCAGGGACTAAACCAAGTTGATCCTCACTCACTTGCAGCGACATTAACTTTATCTTTTTGGCCAATCGCTTTGGCATCAACGGCTTCAGGAGCCGGAAGAGCATCCGTAGGAAGAAGCCAGTGGGACCCGCCTACATAAACACACGATGCAGCAAGGTCGCCGATCAGTGCTTGGATTGCAACCTACACATCTGCGCGCGTGAACTGTGACGCTCACCAAAATTGCACCGAGACGATCAGGATATCCCTTCGTGAACATGATGAGCAACGCGCGCATGAAAGCGATCGGAGGATTCTTGCCGCGGGCATCGGCGACAATGACAAACTGGCTGACTTTGCCGTTGTCCGGCATCATGCGAATTCCGTCCTCGATCATGCGGATGTGCATTTTCACCTGCAGGCGCACATCGGAGCTCAAAACAAAGTATCGACAACGTATGGTTTTCGTATCACGGGATGGTGCGGGGCAGCTGGTGCAAAAACAAACCTCCATGTCAACATCGAGGTGGGACCAATCCTTTTTGTTGGGGCGAACCCAGAGGATCGGGCGAAATTCCTGGTCGTAGCCATACCAGTATCTGCGGCACACATACATCAACATTGCTTGTGAGAGGACTGTCCAGACACAAAGCGTTTGCTGCCAGCTGCACCTGCGCAATGCAAGGCAGGCACTCACAAGGACCCAACACACAGCGCTCTGCGGCATTCTTGGGCTGTGATGTCGTCCACACGCATTTGCGCTCGCCACTGCAGTGCGGATTGTAGCTTCCGAATCTGTGCACAACATTCGAGCAGGACACGTGCCGTTTAGTTGTTGAGCATCAGACGAGGCATCGCAAGATCGCACCCTGCAAAGAAGCAAGCACAAGCACAAACTTACGCAGTACTCCAGCGTTCTGCGTCGTTTAGGGTGGGCCGAGTCATACTGCGCCACGACCGAGCGAATGTAGCCATCGCTGTATAACCTGGCACTCTCGGGGAAGCGCATTTCCAAAGCGGAGCGAACGTGCGCTAACTCGGCGTCCGAACAGGTGTACTGGGCAGCGCCGGCGTCACTGCCTTCTGTAGCGGTGCTTCCACCGCTGCCCGACCGCCCAGCCCTGCTCTGTCGATCGCCGGCAGATCCAGGCGTGTTGCCTCCGCTGTCAGTTGCCTCGGGCGTATCACTCGCAACCGGCGTGCTTGGTCCTGCCCAGAGCTTGTCGTTCATACTGTGACTTTTGCGGCGACGGCGCGTGCTTCCATCAGCAGCGTGGAGCGGGATTTCCGTTTTCGCGAGGGCTTTCTGTCGAGCGACGTACGCGCGCAGTCGTGTGATGTCCTTACCTTGCAGGTCGTCTTGGATCCCGGTGATCCAGTCCCACGAGTCGTTGTGGCCCACGGACTTGGAGGGCGAGCGATGCCGGCCGTGGTCGCTTCGCGATGCACGGGCTCGGTCGCGGTGGTCCGAGCCAGTCACAGAGCTCTTTGTCCGCAGTTGCTGCTTTAAAGTGCCCACAGTCTTGACCTCGGGAATGGGGGAGAATGGAACCGTTGCTGCGCCATCCCCGTCTCTCCGCGCCGGCATCGCCGAAGACAGGTTTAACGCTGATGGCGGTTTCACGCCTCTCCTCACAATTTCCTCGCGAGAGCAGTTGTGTATCGTGGCCGTGAATGTTTTGGCTTCAGTGGTTTTGGCCCGCGGGCGAGTGTCTTCAGCACTAGCTCTTTGCTCCACCTCGTTGATCCAGCACCAGCTTCCATCTCTGCCTTGACGGCGCGTCTTGCCACGCCGCGAATACCTCGACGTTTCTGGAGATGGCGGCTCCTCCGTCGTTCGAGAGTCGCTCTGGCCGATCACCACAAGCGTGTCGTCGTCGTCGTCGTCGTCCGTATCATCTTTGGCAGAAAAGTATGACACTCGCTTGTCATTGCCGGAAACACCGAAGCGTTCCATGGCAGCCGCGGACGGCCTGGTCCCAGCGGAGGTCGACATAGCTGTGGCTGGAATGGTACTGCGTTTTCACGGTTGTTTGGTCTGGTCGGACGAGAACGGTGCCCTCCGCAAATACAGCTGATCCATCCCCGCAACCTGGAGTATCACAACGCACCACCGCAGGCAGGAATGAGGACGCGGGATTTCCAGGGAAAAGGTAATACAAAACAAAAGGCGAGACAGAAAGCAGCCAGCGCAAGCTCGACAATTGAACGGAATTGGAGAGTGAATGCGAGTAGCTCTCGTCGACACGTCCGAAACGACCGTCCACTATGGTTCACAATCCCGCGGTTGCTGTTGAGTGGATTCACGGTTATCGACTGTAGCTTCGTTGTCGTTGCTATCGTTGTCTGTGGAGCGGCGGTTCTCTCATCGTCGTCGTTGCCAGTGCCTTTTCATGGGTGTGACGGACAAGGTCACCCGACTCCAAAATCGCCACCATCAATTCAACAACGACAACAACGATAACAACGACAACAACGATAACAACGCTAACAACGATAACAACGATAACAACGGTGGCAAGACAGCAACGATGAGACAACGATAGTAACGATAAGAAAACAACGACAACGACCACAACGACCACAACGACCACAACGACCACAACGACCACAACGACCACAACGACCACAACGACCACAGCGATGAAACAACGACCACAACGATAGCAAACTTATCAACGACGGACGACGGACGACCGACGACCGACGACCGGTGACGACGACAACGACGACGACGAAAATGGCGACGAAAACGAACAATAACAACGACGAAAACGACGACAACAACGCAGCGACAACAGCGACAACACACAGTGAACGAACGAACGAACGAACGAACGGACGGACGGACGGACGAACGAACGAACGATGGATGGATTGCGGCCCCGCGGTTGCGCAGTCAACCAATGACCAATGACCAATGACCAATGACCAATGACCAATGACCAATGACCA
>ENA-OWNT01004508-OWNT01004508.1-seawater-metagenome-genome-assembly--contig:-NODE-4508-length-12173-cov-11.086723_pt1 | contig 12173 bp, 10 predicted proteins | sample MGYA00238136_ERZ651165 | MGnify/ENA primary metagenome ERZ651165 (study PRJEB26861, sample SAMN08777766) | seawater metagenome | isolation source: coastal seawater | place: USA: Florida | collected... | reverse complement strand
ATGCAGGCAGTAAAATATGCCAATGATGCAGGTGTCCCTGTGGTTTTAACCCTTGGCACTAAGTTCCTAATTGAACAAGACCCTGCTTGGTGGGCTGACTTTGTAAAAGAGCATGTTGATATTCTTGCTATGAATGAAGAAGAAGGTCTTGCTATTACTGGCTTTGAAGATCCGCTTCTGGCAGCCGACAAAGCGCTAGATTGGACTGATTTAGTTATTTGCACGGCTGGTGAAAAAGGCTTGTTTATGGCCGGTTACGTCGACGACTCATTCAAGCGTGAAACAGAATACCCGTTATTACCAGGTGCAATTGCTGACTTTAACCGTTATGAATTTTCTCGCGCAATGCGTAAAGACGACTGCCAAAACCCTATTCGTGCGTACAGCCACACAGCACCGTTTATGGGTGGCCCAGATAGTATTAAAAACACCAATGGCGCAGGCGATTGCGCTCTGGCTGCGGTACTGCATGACCTATCAGCAAACGTTTACCACAAACTTAATGTGGCAAACTCAGCGAAGCATCAGCAACCTGCTATGACCTACTCATCGCTTGCACAAATTAGTAAATACGCTAACCGTGCAAGTTATGAAGTACTTGTTCAGCACTCGCCACGTTTATCGCGTGGTTTACCTGAACGTGAAGATTGTTTAGAGCAAGTTTACTGGGATCAGTAATCTCCACTAAAAAATCGAAATATCCAGTTTCTGGGATAAACGCTCAAGAGCCGCTATCCCAGCTACTGAGTTACCATACGAGTTAAGTCTTGGCGCCCACACAGCCACAGTAAATTGATTTGGTAACACAGCTAAAATAGTACCCGATACCCCTGACTTACCCGGCATACCAACACGGTAGCCAAAATCCCCAGCAGCATCGTATAAACCACTGGTAAACAGTAACGAGTTTAACTGCTTATTTTGCCTTGCACTGAGTACTTCTTGGCCATTGGCATCTTTACCCTGGTTTGCTAAGTAATTGTAAGCTTTTGCTAATTCTACGCAGTTTAACTCTATGGCACAGAAGTTAAAGTAAGCCCATAACACATCATCAACTTCATTATTAAAGTTGCCGAATGACTTCATTAGATGCCCCATCGCGGCGTTGCGATGACGAAACTCATATTCAGAATTTGCCACTTTCTTATCAATAACAACCTGAGCATTTCCTGATAACTGGCGAAACGACTCAAGCATAGAGTGCATCGGCGCAGATAAACGGCTATATAACGCGTCACAGGTGACAATCGCGCCGGCATTAATAAATGGGTTGCGTGGTATGCCCTGTTCAAACTCAAGCTGTGTAAGTGAGTTAAAAGCGGTGCCTGATGGCTCTTTACCGACTCGTTGCCACAGCTCATCACCATAACGCTGAAGTGCTAAAGTTAAGGTCATTACTTTAGAAACAGATTGAATTGTAAAACGCGCACTACAATCACCCGCGCAATAGGTTTGCCCATCTACTGTATGAATAGCAATGGCAAACTGGTTTGGCTCAACCTCTGCAAGCGCAGGAATATAATCAGCAACCTTACCTTGGCTCAGTAATGGTTGAACTTCTTTTGTGATTTCATCTAATACATGTTGATAATCAATCTGTGACATACCGCGTCCTTTAAAACAAAAAGCCCCGCATTTGCGAGGCTTTGTAGTCTACTAAAGATGGTTTGCTATAGCGATTGCTATTAGCTCATCGCTGATTGCAGTTTTTTCATTGCTGTTTTTTCTAGCTGGCGAACACGCTCTGCTGAAACGTTATATTTCTCAGCAAGCTCTTGTAATGTTGCTTTATCGTCAGCTAACCAACGTGCACTTACGATGTCTTGAGAACGTTCATCAAGGGTTTTTAACGCGCTGAATAAACGTGCATGAGACTGTTCTTGCCATTGCTGCTCTTCGATATCATCAGCAAGGTCAGCACTGCCATCTGTTAAATACTGTACTGGCGAGTATGTGCTTGTTGGTGCGTCGTCATTGTCGTCGCCCGTTAAGTCAAAGCCCATATCTTGGCCACTCATACGTGATTCCATCTCACGTACTTCTTTTTCACTTACACCTAGCTCATTAGCAACTGTGCTAACCTCAGCTTGGTTAAACCAACCTAAACGCTTTTTGTTTTTACGTAGGTTGAAGAATAATTTACGTTGCGCTTTTGTAGTTGCAACTTTCACGATACGCCAGTTTTTAAGTACGTATTCATGAATTTCAGCTTTGATCCAGTGTACTGCGAATGAAACTAAGCGAACACCTACACTTGGGTCGAAACGTTTTACCGCCTTCATCAGACCGATGTTACCTTCCTGAATTAAATCAGCTTGCGGTAAGCCATAACCTGAATAGCTTTTCGCAATATGAGCAACAAAGCGTAGATGCGACATAATGAGTTGCTTCGCAGCTTCAAGATCACCTTCTTCCTGAAGACGTGTCGCCAACTGCTTTTCTTTCTCTGCATCAAGCATAGGAATAGTGCTAACCGCTTGAAGGTAGCCGTCCATACTTGCGCTCTGTTGACCTGCAGTAAGTGCCATTGCGTATAAATCTTTACTCATTTTTCACCTCAGTGATAAACATTTGAAACCATCTTAGCACTCTTTAAGTGAGAGTGCTAACTTCAATTAAAAACTTTTTTAAAGTTCAAATCAAGTGGTTTTTTTAAGATAATTTTATTTTACTTTAAGGCGCTGAATAAGCGATGAATTCTAGCTTTTAAAGGTATTTTGAAAGATATATAGCCCACCATTCAAAATCTAAACAAACAGCATAAAGGCTTAATATGACAAATTAACGACAAGCAAAAGCGCTAAAATAATAGCGCTGATAGCTACACTTTATCGGGTTCAATTTCTTTTATATAGCGGTTAACTGATAGGTAAGAACCAACAAATCCTAACCCTGTTGCAAGAGCGACTAAAATGCCAAACTCTGTGAGTGTTAAACCAATTAAGTCAAAGCTGGTTTCATAAACACCCGCAACATCACTTACAGCAGCACCAAGCCACCACATCATTAATGCAACACAAATAAAAGAGAACAAACCGCCAATAATACCGTACCAAATCCCTGTCCATAAAAATGGCGCATGAATAAAGGTGTTTGTCGCCCCAACTAACTTCATCACCTGAATTTCATCTTTCTTATCCATGATTGATAAGCGGATAGTATTACCAATGATCAGGGTGACGGAGGTTAATAATAGTAGAGCAATGGTGATCACGCTTTCTTTTAATAAACTTAAAAGTGCATTTAATCGCTCAAGCCAAGCAATATCGAGTTTACCAAAATCCACTTCTCTTTCGCCTTCAAGCTTTTGCAGTAATTGTTTTGCTGTATTTGGCTGACGGTATCGTGCTGTCGGCGTGACGATAACAACATCAGGTAACGGGTTCGCATCTAAATATTCAAGTGCTTGGCCAAATCCTGATACTTGTTTAAATTCAGTGAGAGCATCGCCCTTTGATATAAACTCTACTTTATCTACTTCAGGGTAGAGTGCTAAACGCTTAACCAAGGTTTGCGTTTGCTGTTCGCTCATAGTTTCTTTTACGAACAACGAAATCTCTGCAGCATCTTCAAAGCCACTGCTCACTTGCGAGACATTTTTAACCACTAAATAAAGCGTCGCTGGCAGTGTTAAGCTTAATCCTAATACAGCAATGGTCATCAATGAAGCTAAAGGCGTTCGCCACATTTCACCGAGGCTGTGCACACCTTGGCGAATAAGATTAATAAAGAAGAAATAAGGCGCTGCTAAAAATGACTTTTTCTGACGTTCGTTTTGGCTGTTGCGGCTTTTAAACAATAAACTCATAGTGCCCCCTCAGCTAACGGATCGTCAATCATACGGCCATCTTTCAGTGTTAGACTGCGATAACGCATACGCGCAATTAAGCCAATATCATGGGTTGCAATCAGCACGGTTGTACCATGATTATTAAAGTCTTCGAATAAACGTAAAATGTCCATCGAAAGTTCAGGATCTAAGTTACCGGTTGGTTCATCAGCTAATAGAATTGGCGGTGAATTAACGATAGCGCGAGCAATACCCACACGCTGCTGCTCACCACCTGATAAGGTTGCTGGATTACACTTCGCTTTATCAAGTAACCCGACTTTATCAAGCGCACCATGAACACGCTTAGCTATTTGCTTGTGGTGCGTACCTTCAATAATTAAAGGTAAGGCAACATTATCAAACACTGAGTAACGTTCTAGTAAGCGGTGATTCTGAAAGATGATACCAATATCGCGGCGCACATAAGGGATCTGGCGTGATTTAACAGCATTTAAATCAACACCATTAATAAGCACCTGCCCAGCCGATGGACGCTCCATTAAACTAATAAGCTTCAATAGGGTACTTTTACCTGCGCCACTGTGCCCGGTTAAAAAGGCCAGTTCGCCAGGCTTAATATGAAAGCTGACTTTTTCAAGGGCACGATGGCCACCTGGATATGTTTTACTGACTTGCTGAAAATTTATCATTTTAGTTATCAATCATCTTGCAGCGAAAAAGGGAGCAAGCTCCCTTTAGTTAATTATGCGTCATCCTCGTCTTGGCTAAATAGTGCATCAATAAAGTCACTACTATTAAAGGTACGTAAATCATCAATACCTTCACCAACACCAATGTAACGAATTGGGATATTAAATTTATCTGCAACGGCGAAAATCACACCACCTTTAGCGGTACCATCTAGTTTAGATAAAGTAATGCCCGTTAAACCAACACATTCATTAAATAATTTAACTTGGCTAATTGCGTTTTGACCTGTACCTGCATCTATAGTTAGCATAACTTCATGCGGCGCATCTGGGTCAATTTTCTTCATTACACGGGCAATTTTTTCAAGCTCTTGCATTAGGTTATCTTTATTTTGCAAGCGACCTGCTGTATCAGCGATTAACACATCAACATTACGGGCTTTTGCCGCCTGAAATGCATCAAAAACCACTGACGCACTGTCTGCACCTGTATGCTGGGCAATCACAGGAATGCTATTACGCTCACCCCATACTTGCAGCTGCTCAACCGCCGCAGCGCGGAACGTATCACCGGCAGCAAGCATCACTGACTTACCTTCGTTTTGAAACTGCTTCGCTAATTTACCAATCGTGGTAGTTTTACCTACCCCATTTACACCCACCATTAAGATAACAAATGGCTTTTTGTCACCACTTACAACCAGCGGCTGCTCAGCGGTTTTAAGCATACTTGCCATTTCTTGCTTCATTAACTCGTATAAAGCATCGCCATCTTTTAACTGCTTACGATCAGCGGCATCGGTTAGGTTATCAATCAACTTCATTGTTGTATCAACACCTAAATCGGCTGTTAGTAATTGTGTTTCTAGTTCTTCAAATAACTCATCGTCAATTTTCTTACCACTAAAAATAGACGCAAAGCCTGAACCAATATTAACGCGAGTTTTTAATAGACCTTTTTTAAGGCGTGCGAAGAAACCTTCTTTCTTTGGTTTTTCAGCAGCGGCTTGAGCAGCTTTCTCTTGCTCTAAACGCTCAGCTTCTGCTTGTTCTTCAGCAATGCGTTCTTGCTCTAAGCGCTCCGCTTCTGCCTTCTCTGCAGCAATGCGTTCTTGTTCTAAACGAGCTGCTTCTGCTTTTTCTGCAGCAATGCGTTCTTGCTCTAAGCGAGCTGCTTCTGCCTTTTCTGTCGCGATACGTTCTTGCTCTAAACGTTCCTTTTCTGCCGCAATGCGCTCCTGCTCTAAACGTTCCGCTTCTGCCTTTTCTGCCGCAATGCGCTCTTGTTCTAAACGATCCGCCTCTGCTTTCTCTGCAGCGATACGCTCTTGCTCTAAACGTTCAGCCTCTGCTTGTTCAGCAGCAATGCGTTCTTGCTCTAAGCGCTCCGCCTCTGCCTTTTCTGCAGCAATGCGTTCTTGTTCTAAACGATCCGCTTCTGCCTTTTCTGCCGCAATGCGTTCTTGCTCTAGACGATCCACTTCTGCTTTTTCCGCAGCAATGCGTTCTTGTTCTAAACGCTCCGCTTCTGCCTTTTCTGCAGCAATGCGTTCTTGCTCTAGACGTTCTTCCTCGGCCTTCTGTGCAGCAACTTGCTCGGCTTCACGCTGCGCCTGTTCTGCTGCAGCACGCTCTTGCTCTAATTTCATTGCAGCTTCTTGCTCAGCAAGACGAGCTTGTTGTTCTTGACGTTGTTGTTCTGCCGCTTGCTGCTCTTGAGCTAAACGTTCAGCTTCTGCTTGTTCTGCCGCAATGCGTTCTTGCTCTAGACGCTCTGCCTCTGCCTTTTCTGCCGCAATGCGCTCTTGCTCTAAACGCTCCGCTTTTGCTTTTTCAGCAGCGATACGCTCTTGCTCCAAACGCTCCGCTTTTGCTTTTTCAGCAGCGATACGCTCTTGCTCTAAACGTTCAGCCTCTGCCTTTTCTGCAGTAATGCGTTCTTGCTCTAAACGGTCAGCCTCTGCCTTTTCTGCAGCAATGCGTTCTTGCTCTAAACGTTCAGCTTCAGCCTTTTCGGCTTCAATTCGCTGTTGTTCTTCTATTTGCTTCTGGTTATCAGCCTCTTTTGCTGCTTGCTCTGCTTGTTGCTTATCTGATTTGCCAAAACCAAACCAAGACAGGAATTTACTTTTTTTTGCCATACTTGCTAATAACCACTTATAAAAATCTGATAAACTTACATGAATAATAGTTTGGTGACAGTTCAGCTTTTTAGCCAAACATAAACAGGTACCATCTATCGCTAAGGTCGCAATACTATCACTTTTAGCGCAGTAGAAAAATGACACGCTAGCTATTGCATACAATATTATCTGAGCTAGGGGTCAGTTACCAATGATTAGTGAGTTAAATGAGAAAAAAATCAACAGCTAACCGCCAAGCAAAAGCAGCGAACAATAAATCAGCAAATGGTTTTATTCGTATTATTAGTGGGCAATTTCGCGGTAGAAAATTACCAGTAAAAGATGTGCAAGGCTTGCGTCCAACCACAGACCGTATAAAAGAAACAGTATTTAACTGGCTCATGCAAGATACCCGAGGCGCAGCTGTTCTTGACTGCTTTGCTGGTTCTGGCGGCTTAGGGTTTGAAGCTTTATCGCGCTTTGCTGATCATGCTGTGTTTTTCGAACTAGATAAAAGTGCCGCTAGCCAGCTAAAAGAAAACATTAACATGCTTAAATTGGATAATGCCGTCGTAAAACAAGGCAATAGCCTTTCATTATTAGAACAAAAGACGCAAAACGAGCAATTTGATCTAATTTTTGTTGACCCGCCATTTCGACAAAACTTGGCTGAAAAAAGTTGTTTTTTACTCGAAAAAAATAACTGGTTATCTGCCCAAGCACTTATATATGTTGAGGTCGAAAGCGAACTAAGCGACCTAAGCTCACCAGATAACTGGATGCTTTTAAAAGAAAAAACTGCCGGACAAGTAATTTGTCGGCTATATCAACGCCAGACAAATTAACACTGTTTTGCAAACCTAGTTTCTGTTAATATTATTCTTTACATGTGGTGTTGCTTCGGATTACAATACCGCACCATTTTTGAACCACTTGGTCGTTATTCGATCAACTTGAGCAACGCTCATTATTTAGGTAGGTGAATTTTTAATGCCAGTAATTAAAGTAAGAGAGAACGAACCGTTTGACGTAGCACTTCGTCGCTTCAAGCGTTCATGTGAAAAAGCAGGTATCCTTTCAGAAGTTCGTCGTCGCGAGCACTATGAAAAACCAACAGCTGAGCGTAAGCGTAAAAAAGCTGCTGCAGTAAAGCGTCACATGAAGAAGCTTTCTCGCGATAACGCACGTCGCGTTAAATTATACTAATCAGTATTTGGTCTTGTATAAATGAGCCTTTTATTAACGCTAAAAGATGCGCAAAAAGATGCGATGAAGGCAAAAGACAAAGAACGTCTTAAACCTATCCGCATGGTACTTGCTGCAATCAAGCAACGTGAAATTGACGAGCAAATTACGCTTGACGACGACGGTATTACCGCTGTTTTAGTAAAGCTTGTTAAGCAACGTCGCGATTCTTACACCCAGTACATTGATGCGGGTCGTGAAGATTTAGCTGAAATTGAAGCCAGTGAGATTAAAGCACTTGAAGAATTCTTACCTCAACAATTGAGTGAAGAAGAAATCATTGCTCTTATTGACTCGGCTATAGCTGATACAAACGCAGCGGGTATGCAAGACATGGGTAAGGTAATGGGAGTTATCAAAAGCAAAGCTGAAGGTCGTGCCGATTTAGGTAAGATTTCTGGCTTAATCAAGCAACGATTAACTGCCTAACCCCCACATACAGATGTATGATTCAAGCAAACCGAGCCTAGTGCTCGGTTTCTTGCTTTTAGTCTTTCATAAACACAGTAATTGTGTTCAAATCTTATTTTACAACGCATAGATAGCGCAGGAAAAAACAACAGCTATGGCCGGAAAGATCCCTCGACAGTTTATTGATGATTTACTCGCACGCACAGATATTGTTGAGTTAATTGATTCGAGAGTTGGCCTAAAAAAAGCAGGTAAAGACTACCAAGCCTGTTGCCCATTTCACAACGAAAAGTCACCCTCTTTTACCGTTTCTCAAGATAAACAGTTTTACCACTGCTTTGGTTGTGGTGCCAATGGCAATGCAATTTCATTTGTCATGGAATACGACAAATTAGAGTTCGTTGACGCCATTGAAGAATTAGCGAGTATGCTCAATTTAGACGTACCTCGCGAACAAGGCACAAGCTCAGGCCCGCAACGCACCGCAGAACAAAAGCGCTCTGATTACGATTTAATGTTACATGCTGCTCGCTTTTACCAACATCAATTAAAGCATCATGCCAACTCGAAAACGGTTATCGACTATATCAAGGGTCGTGGTTTAAGCGGTGAAACAGCGAAAAAATTCATGATTGGTTATGCGCCAAGTGAATGGGAAGCGCTATGCCAGCAACTTGGCCGCAACAAAGAACAAAAAGAGCAGCTTGTAGAACTAAAACTAGCCTCTGAAAAGTCGCCTGGTCGCCAATTTGACTTCTTCCGTGACCGACTTATGTTCCCTATTCGCGATAAACGCGGTCGGGTGATTGCGTTTGGTGGCCGTGTTATGCAAGCGGATCAAGGTCCTAAATACCTTAACTCACCAGAAACCCGTATTTTCCATAAAGGCTTTGAGCTTTATGGTTTATACGAAGCCAAGCAAGCGCATAAAAAACTTGAACATATTTTAATTGTTGAAGGCTACATGGATGTCGTTGCTTTAGCTGAGCAAGGCATCGAATATGCCGTCGCCGCCCTTGGCACAGCAACCACTGCAGAGCATATGCACACTTTATTTAGAACCACGGATAAAGTGATTTGCTGCTACGACGGTGACCGTGCTGGCCGCGATGCAGCTTGGCGAGCGCTTGAGAATGCACTGCCTTATCTTGGTGATGGTAAGTCGTTGAAGTTTGTGTTTTTACCAGATGGTGAAGACCCTGATTCACTGGTACAAAAGGAAGGTAAAGACGCTTTCGAAGCTAGGTTAAGCGAAGCGGATGATTTTACTAAGGTGCTGTTTAATAAGCTCAGCCAAGAGATAGACCTGACACAAGACGCAGGTAAAGCAAAGCTCCTTAGTGATGCCCTACCACTAATTGAAAAAATCCCGAGTGATTTTTACCAAGAGAATATTTTGGAACATCTTGGCCGCTTAATTGGTCGAACAAGAGAGCAATTAAATAATCGTGTTAAGTCACCAAAGCAACAGCATGCGATTGAGCGTAAATTTAAAATAACGCCGATGCGCCAAGCGATTGGTATTTTATTGCAACACCCAAATTTGGCGACCAGCATTGCTTATATGCCAGAGTTAGCTGAGATGAAAATAGCCGGTATTGAGCTATTTTTACGCATTCAGCACTTAGCACTAGAACGTGAAGGTATCACCACCGCACAAATTTTAGAGTCATTTAGGGATGGCGCTGAATATGACGCGCTGGTGAAATTAGCCACTTGGCAGCATCAAATAAATGACGATCGTTTAGAGACGGTTTTTAAAAATACTTTTAAATTTATTGAAGACCAGTGTTTAAATTATCGACTAGAGACCCTATTAATAAAAGACAAGACCCAAGGCTTAAGCAGCGAAGAAAGGCTAGAATGCCACTTACTGACGCAAGCGTTAAAAGGCAGCAACAGCTAGTCAGAATTGAATAATGCTGTTATACTGTGCTATTCACTGCGTCTAGTTAGTTTTCGTGTCGCTTAATTAGTAAGCGAGCTGGCGCCTGTTGTATCAACTTTCAGAGTGGAAGAATAAATCTCTATGGATCCAACTCCTCAGTCACAATTAAAGCTTCTGATTCAAAAAGGTAAAGAGCAAGGTTATTTAACTTTTGCAGAAGTTAATGATCACCTTCCACAAGACATTATCGACTCAGATCAGGTAGAAGATATCATTAGCATGATTAATGATATGGGTATCAAGGTAAGTGAAAACGCACCTGATGCCGATGAATTAATGATGCAAGAAACAACGACAGACGAAGACGCAGCAGAAGCCGCGGCGGCTGCACTTGCGACTGTAGAAAAAGAGATCGGTCGAACAACTGACCCTGTACGTATGTATATGCGTGAAATGGGTACTGTTGAACTTCTTACGCGTGAAGGCGAAATCGTAATCGCTAAGCGTATTGAGGAAGGTATTAACCAAGTACAGATTTCAGTTGCTGAATACCCAGAAGCAATTACTTATCTACTAGAGCAATGGGACAAATTCGAAGCTGAAGAAATGCGCTTAAGCGATATTATCTCTGGCTTCTTTGATCCTAATAATGAAGACGAATCACAAATTTCTGCAACACACATCGGTTCTGAGTTAAACGAAGAGCAACTCGACGAAGAAGACGACGAAGACGATGATGACGAAGATAGTGATGATGATAACGATGATGATAACGATGGCGACACAGGTCCAGATCCTGAAGAAGCCCGTATTCACTTCGAAAACTTACGTGAGCTTTATAACAAAGCACGCGAAACGTTCGAAGAAAAAGGTCGCTCACACCCTGACTCACTTGTAGCTATTGCAGAAATCGGCGAACTATTTAAAACATTTAAATTAGTGCCAAAACAGTTTGACCGCATGGTTAACAACATGCGTGAAATGATGGACCGCGTTCGTGTACAAGAACGTATCATCATGAAGCAAGCTGTACAAATTGCTAAGTTACCGAAAAAGAGCTTCATCAAACTTTTTCTGGCTGCTTGGGTGGGGAGTGGGGAGAACTACTGGTGCCTCTGACCTACGGCAAGTGTTTAAATAACGCACCCAAACACGAGAAGCAAGAAACAAGGATCAAAGTCTGTATTTCCGAACAAAAATTGCAGTGGCATGATCAAAAAGAAGGCCGACACTTGTTTGGACTGTGGCTAATTTATACGACTACGCTGCATGGCTTCACAAAGAAAATACGTTGTTTGACGCTAATAAGTGCACACAGTGTTCGACTGTTATAATTTCAAGACGATTCCGGAACGGAAACATTCTTATTCGATCACACGTCGTCGTCAGGATTTTCTGCTGGAACGTGTTCGCGGTGCTCTAGATTGTCTGTAGTTGCGGTACGTAGCAACGGAGGCTTCGTTTTCGGTTCCTCGTCATTCTTTGTCTCAACATCCTTATTTTCCCCTTCGGCATCCACCTTTGTGTCGGCAACAGTGATTTCCCCATCTCCGTTTTTATCTTCTAGCATAGTGACTGGTCCGTTTCCAATGTCTGTCATTGCTTCCGACTGTGTAGTTGGCTTTGTGGTAGTCTCGTCTCCAACTGTGAACATGAGTCTGAGCCCAAACCGTCTTTCTCCTTTTGTGTTGACGATGAAGTCAGCGGATTGTTTCTTGCCAAATAGTCCTTTGTCTTGCATCTCTTGGAGAGACAAAGTTAGCCTCGCAATGGCAACGGGGTCTGAATAGTCCCAAATCCCTTGAAACCCCGGCTTGGTCTCATGCAGGGAGAATTCGATGTGACAATCTTTGGTGTAGAGCGACTGAAACTCCATGACTTCGTCATACAAAGCGCCAGTCTTGTGGTTTAACGTCTGATAATTTCCGTGTCGCTGAAACGCCGACGAACCACGGCTATTCCGCAATTCTTTGAGATCCTTGTCGACCCACTTCGTCACGACATACGCATCATATGTCGAATCT
>ENA-OWNT01004507-OWNT01004507.1-seawater-metagenome-genome-assembly--contig:-NODE-4507-length-12174-cov-3.520460_pt1 | contig 12174 bp, 11 predicted proteins | sample MGYA00238136_ERZ651165 | MGnify/ENA primary metagenome ERZ651165 (study PRJEB26861, sample SAMN08777766) | seawater metagenome | isolation source: coastal seawater | place: USA: Florida | collected... | reverse complement strand
CGGATGCATTCCTTGAGGTTCACCGAGGTGCGGCGCTCCTCGTCCATGATGCCCATTTTCACGGTGTTGCGCGGCAGGCCAAGGATGTCCTCGACCGCATCGAAGGTGCGGGCGGCAAAGGCAACCTCTTCCGGCCCGTGCATCTTCGGCTTCACCACATAGACCGAACCATGGACCGAGTTGCCGCTGCCGCGCTGCAGGTCGTGCTTGGCGATCATCACGGTGGTCAGGGCGTCCATCAGCCCCTCGAATATCTCGTTGCCATCCCTGTCCAGCACCGCCGGGTTGGTCATCAGGTGGCCGACATTGCGCACCCAGAGAAGCGCGCGCCCCTTCAGCGTCAGTGCCGAGCCGTCCGGCGCGGTGTATTCCAGATCGGGGTTCAGGCTGCGGGTGATGGTCTTGCCGCCCTTGGAAATATCCGCCGACAGGTCGCCTTTCATCAGCCCCAGCCAGTTGGAATAGGCCTGGACCTTGTCCTCGGCATCGACGCAGGCGACCGAGTCCTCGCAGTCCATGATGGTGGACATGGCCGACTCGAGCCAGACGTCGCAGATGCCCGCCGGGTCCTGCTGGCCCACCGGATGGCTCGGGTCCACCACGACCTCGATCAGCAAACCGTTCTTGCTGAACAAGATTTCGGGCTGCCCATTGTCGTTGGTACGGTAACTGTCGAACTGCCCCGGCTCGGCCAGCGCGACGGATTTCCCGCCAGCCTCGACCACCAGCGCGCCGTCCTCGACCGCGATCTTGCTGACCTCGGCCCAGGACGCGCCAGCCAGCGGCACCGCCTTGTCGAGGTGCGCCTTGGCCCAGGCGATGACCCGTGCGCCGCGTTCGGCGTTGTAGCCGCCGCCAGCCGGCAGGTCGCCCAGCGCATCGGTGCCGTAGAGCGCATCGTAGAGCGAGCCCCAGCGCGCGTTCGCCGCGTTCAGCGCGAAACGGGCATTGGTGATCGGAACCACCAGCTGCGGCCCCGGAACCGCGGCGATCTCGGGGTCGACCCCGGCCGTCTCGATCGCGAAGTCAGCGCCCTCGGGCAGCAGGTAGCCGATCTCGCGCAGGAAGGACTCGTAGGCCGCCGCGTCGTGGGGCTGGCCGCGTCGCTGCACATGCCAGCCGTCGATCTGCTGGTGGATTTCCTCGCGCCGCGCCAGCAACGCCCGGTTCTTCGGCCCGAGTTCAGCGGTCATGCGCGCGAGGCCCGCCCAGAAGGCCGCGGTGTCGACACCGGTGCCCGGCAGCGCCCGCCCCTCGATGAACTCGACGAGTTCGGTGGCAACTTGCAGGCCGTTTCTGTCCTGTCGCGTCGTCATGGATTCTGGTCCTTCGGCTGGTGTTTGCGCCAATTAGAACCAAAAGTTTCCTATAGGCAACAAGCTGGTCAGCTTTTGTTACCAATCTTCGACGAGATCTATTTCAAAAAAATTTTGCTAGTCCCCGAACATTCTTCGCCAGTTCCAAAAGACATCCTTCAGGAGCCAAGCCCGCTCTCGCCCTCCATCACCTGAGGGTTGGTGTCCGGCGCGGCACCCGCCGGGTCCTCGGCCTCCTGACCCGCAAGGATGATCCAGCCCGCCGTCAGGACCACGACAAAGGCAAGGCACAGGCCGATGCCGATCAGCGCGCCACGATGGCGTTTCGCCTGTTTCTCGGTATTCGTTTCGGGAGCCGACACAGCGTTCTCCTCTCTCTGGTCGTCAGGCTGCAACGGCCTGCGCCACCCGAACGGTCGCGAGTGTTGCAGCCTAAGGGTTTGAGACTTAACAACAGGGCAAAGGGCATGGTTCCGCCTTGTCCAAGCTCAGCAAGGATCAGACATGAAAGACGCCGCGCCGCAGACCATCTACCTCAAGGACTACCAGCCCTTCGGCTTCGTGCTCCGCTCGGTCAGCCTCACCTTCGTGCTCTCTCCCAACGCCACCCGGGTCAAAAGCCGGATCGCGTTCGAGCCGAACCCCGACGCCCCGGCGCACAGGTTCTTCCTGCATGGCGAAAAGCTCAAGCTGATCTCGGCCCGGATCGACGGCAAGGCGGTCACCCCCGAGGTCACGCCCGAGGGGCTGACCTGCGATGTCCCCGATACGCCCTTCATCTGGGAGGCCGAGGTCGAGATCGACCCGGCCAACAACTTCGCGCTCGAGGGGCTCTACATGTCGAACGGCATGTACTGCACCCAGTGCGAGGCCGAAGGCTTCCGCAAGATCACCTACTATCCCGACCGCCCCGACGTGATGAGCGTGTTTACCGTGCGCATCGAGGGCGACCTGCCGGTGCTGCTGTCGAACGGCAACCCGGTAAAGAGCGGCGACGGCTGGGCGGAATGGCACGATCCCTGGCCCAAGCCCGCCTATCTCTTTGCCCTCGTCGCGGGCGAGCTCGTCGCCCACTCCGACAGCTACACCACCTGCTCTGGCAACCATGTCGACCTGAACCTCTGGGTCCGCCCGGGGGACGAAGGCAAATGCGCCTTCGGCATGGAGGCGCTGAAGAAGTCGATGCAGTGGGACGAAGAGGTTTATGGACGCGAATACGACCTCGACGTGTTCAATATCGTGGCCGTGGACGACTTCAACATGGGCGCGATGGAAAACAAGGGCTTGAACATTTTCAACTCTTCCGCGGTTCTGGCGAGCCCAGAGACCTCTACAGATATGAATTTCGAACGTATCGAGGCAATCATCGCCCACGAGTACTTCCACAACTGGACCGGCAACCGGATCACCTGCCGCGACTGGTTCCAGCTCTGCCTGAAGGAAGGTCTGACGGTATTCCGGGACAGTCAGTTCACCTCTGACATGCGCTCGGCCCCGGTCAAGCGCATCGGCGATGTCATCGACCTGCGCGCGCGCCAGTTCCCCGAGGACAACGGCCCGTTGTCGCACCCGGTGCGGCCCGAGAGCTTTCAGGAAATCAACAACTTCTACACCGCGACCGTCTACGAGAAGGGCGCCGAGGTGATCGGGATGCTGAAGCGGCTGGTCGGCGACGCCGCCTATGCCGAGGCGCTGGACCTTTACTTCGCCCGCCACGACGGCGAGGCCTGCACCATCGAGGACTGGCTGAAGGTCTTCGAAGATGTCACCGGCCGCGACCTGAGCCAGTTCAAGCGCTGGTATTCGCAGGCCGGAACGCCGCGCGTGAAGGTGGAAGAGGATTATGCTGATGGCACTTACACGCTGACCTTCACGCAAAGCACGCCCGCCAGCGTCGCTACTCCCGCCCCCCTGCCGCAGGTGATCCCGGTGGCCGTCGGGCTGCTGGGCCAGAACGGCGACGAGGTGCGCGAGACCGAGCTGCTGGAGCTGACCGAGGCGCGCCAGAGCTTCGAGTTCACCGGGCTCGGCAGCAAGCCGGTCCCCTCCATCCTGCGCGGGTTCTCCGCCCCGGTGATCCTCGAACGCGAGAGCACCACCGAGGAGCGCGCCTTTCTGCTGGCGCATGACACCGACCCGTTCAACCGCTGGGAAGCGGGCAGCGCGCTGGCGCGGGCCAACCTTATGGAGATGGCGGCCGAGGGCGCGGTGCCTGACAGCGCCTATCTCGACGGCATCCTCGCGGTGCTGCGCGACGACACGCTCGACCCTGCCTATCGCGCCCTCATGCTGGGGCTGCCCGGGCAGTCCGAACTGGCCGCGTCCCTTGCCGAAAAGGGCATCACCCCCGATCCGATGGCGATCTGGACGGCGGTCGAAACCCTGCGTCAGGCGCTGGCGGAACACGCGCAAGACAGCCTGCCGCGCCTCTTCGCCCAGTCCCGGGTCGATGCCCCCTATGCGCCCGATGCCGAGCAGTCGGGCAAGCGGGCGCTGGCCGGGGCCGTGCTCGCCCTGATCAGCCGGCTGGATGGCGGCGCCGAGGCGGCGCGGCAGTACGCGACGGCCGACAACATGACCCTGCAGCTCTCGGCCCTGACCTGCCTGCTCAAGACCGGCAAGGGCGAGGCCGAACTCGGTGCCTTCTACGACCAGTGGCAGCACGATCGGCTGGTGATCGACAAGTGGTTCTCGCTGCAGGTGATGATGGCGCAGCCGGGACAGACGGCTTCGGTCACCAAGGCCCTGACCCAACACCGGGATTTCAACTGGAAGAACCCCAACCGCTTCCGCGCGACGCTGGGTGCGCTGGCCGGCAACCATGCCGGGTTCCACGCTGCCGACGGGTCAGGCTATGCCCTGCTGGCCGACTGGCTGATCACGCTGGACCCGGTCAATCCGCAGACCACCGCGCGCATGTGCTCGGCCTTCCAGACCTGGAAACGCTATGACGCCGGGCGGCAGGGCCTCGTGCGGGCCCAGCTGGACCGGATCATGGCGCAGCCCGGCCTCTCCCGCGACACCAGCGAGATGGTCTCGCGCATTCTGGGGGCCTGAGGATGCGCCCGGTTCTCCTGATCACCGGCGCCAGCTCCGGCATAGGGGCCGCCATCGCGGCCCTCGCCGCCGTGCGCGGCTATGACCTGATGCTGACCTACAACGGCAACGCCTCCGGCATCGAGGAGGTGGCGCACAAGACCGACGTCGCCGACCCCGCGCAGATCGACGAGTTGTTTCTGGCGCTCGACGCCGCCTATGGGCGGATCGACGCGCTGGTGAACAACGCGGGCGTGGTCGACATGCCCGCCAAGGTCACCGACATGACCCACGAGCGACTGCGCCGGATGTTCGACATCAACGTGATTGGCGCGATGCTGGTCGCCAAGGCCGCAGTCCTGCGGATGCAGGCGCAGGGCTCGGGCGGCGCAATCGTCAACATCTCGTCGGCAGCTGCACGTCTCGGCTCGGCAAACCAGTTTGTGGATTACGCCGCCTCCAAGGCCGCAATCGACATATTTACCAAGGGCTTGGCGGAGGAGGTTTCTGTGGACAAAATCCGCGTCAACAGCCTGCGCCCCGGCCTGATCGACACCGGCATCCATGCCAAGGGCGGGCAGCCCGACCGCGCCCAGCGGCTGGCGCATATGGTGCCGATGCAACGGGTCGGCACCCCGGAGGAGGTGGCGGACTCCGCCCTTTTCCTGCTGTCAGACGCCGCGAGCTATGTCACCGGGGCCTTTCTCGACGTCTCGGGCGGTCGGTGAGCGCGGCGCCCCTCGTCTTTACCCGACAGGGCCGATCGCCGCGCGCCCTGCTGGCCCTTGCCCTCGCCTATGCCCTGATGGCCGCCGCGCTGCTACTGCTCGATGCCGCGTGGTGGATCGTCGCCTTCTTCGCGCTGCTGACCCTGCCCGCGATCCACGATCTCTGGCGCAACCCCCAGGCGGGGCTGCAACTCGACAACCTGATGTTGCACTGGCACAGCGGCCGCAGGCAGGCGAGCGTGGCGCTGGCCGAGATCGATCACATGCGGCTCGATACCCGGTGGGACTTCTCGGTGCGTGCCACTGCCGTCCTTACCAACCGCACCCGCCTGCGCATCCCGGCCGAGTGCCTGCCGCCTCACCGGGCGTTCGAGGCCGCGCTGGAGGCCCGGGGCGTTGCGGTGCAGCGCCATCATTTCACCGTGTTCTGAGCCCTTCCGGCAAGAAGCCGCCGCAATTGCCCGCAACTGTCCCGATAAGCCACAAAGCTTGTCCCGAAACACCCCACCCCCGCCATCATTGCGCCCGAAACGGAGCGGAGGATGTCCGAACCTACCGGACACCCAATCGCGGACTGCTGCCAATGAATACCCGGCCGCTCGGGCTCGACAGACTGAACAGGATGGTCTCGACAACCCTCGCCCGCCTGACCCGCGCGCAGGGGCCCGCCGAAGAGCCGACCCCGGTCTATGCGCTGGCCTCGCCCCGCTACGACCAGCACCTCTCTATCCCCGTCAAGGAAACCACCGCCGATGCGCGCGCCGCCCGCGACACCGAGGCGCGCGGCCAGTTCCTCGCCCGGCAGGAACGCTGGGACGAGTTGATCGACGAGATCCGGGAGGCGGATCAGACCCGCGCCGTTACTCCCGGGGGCGTCCCCATCGGCGAACTGCTGGCCTTTGGCGCGCGCAGCGACGTGGTGCTGGCGGCGGAACATGCGCTCGACGAGGGCACGCCCTCGGACGAGAGCTTCATCACCGACGCGATCAAATCGCTGGAGAACATGCGCCGCGACATGAACGACGACCCCTACATGGCGCTGGTCGTCGCCCTCACCCATATCGACGTGGCATGGGCCTGGCACGGCAACCGGCCCGACTCGCGCCTGCCCAAACTGCACCGCACCCGGTTCAAGACGCACTTCGACCGCGCCATCGCCATCATGGCCCCGTTCAGCGGCCTCGAACTCGACAGCCCGCTGATCGCCACCGCCCAATGCGCCCTGCTGGCCGGCGAGGAAGACCCCGAGGGCCGCGTCAGCGACGACTACGAGGACCTGATCGACCTCGACCCGCACAACCACCGCCACATGCGCGCGCTCGGCTATCATCTGCTGCCGCGCTGGTTCGGCTCCTACGACAGGCTGGAACTCGAAGCGCGGCGCACCGCCGCCCGCACACAGGACATCTGGGGCGCCGGGGCCTATGCCTGGGTCAACTTCGACGCCATAGCCATGGACGAGATCGCCTGCGCGCGCCTTGACGTGGAGTACTTCATCGAGGGCCTGCGCGACATCATCGCCGCCCGCCCCGAGCAGGAGATGATCAACCTGCTGGCTGCCTATTGCTCGATCACCATCCGCCAGAACGAGGGCGAGAGCAGCGAGGCCGACTTCAACCGCTACCTGATCGCCGATTGCGCCGACTGGCTGATCCGCGACCACCTGACCGAGGTGCATCCGCTGGTCTGGGCCCATGCGCTGGACCCCTTCGACAACAACGCCCGCGTAAGCTCGGTCAACCGCTTTGCCGCGCGCGGCCGCCGCTTTGCGCTTCAGGCCATCGGCGAACTGTTCCGCGAAGAGATCAACAAGGGCGGGCACGTGACCTTCACCATCGACGGCCCCCGGTTCGACGCCGCCTGAAGACCGGGCCTGCACACCGGGCCCACAAACCGGGCCCGCCCCCCTCTTGCCCCCTCGCCGTGGCTGGCCTAGAACGCAAGCCGATATTGCGATGAAGAGGCGCGGAACATGCTGGATCTGACCTACGAGGCCCCCAAGGTGAAGACCATCGCCGGGGCCAAGCACGACTGGGAACTGGTGATCGGCATGGAGGTCCATGCGCAGGTCTCGTCCAACGCGAAACTCTTCTCGGGCGCCTCGACCAAGTTCGGCGCCGAGCCGAACTCGAACGTGGCCTTCGTGGACGCGGCCATGCCCGGCATGCTGCCCGTGATCAACGAGTTCTGCGTCGAACAGGCCGTGCGCACCGGGCTGGGTCTCAAGGCCGGGATCAACCTGACCAGCGCCTTCGACCGCAAGAACTACTTCTACCCCGACCTGCCGCAGGGCTACCAGATTTCCCAGCTCTACCACCCCATCGTGGGCGAAGGCGAAGTGCTGGTCGAAATGGGCCCGGGTGTCGCCCGCAAGGTCCGCATCGAGCGCATCCACCTCGAACAGGACGCCGGCAAGTCGATCCACGACATGGATCCGCACATGTCCTTCGTCGACCTCAACCGCACCGGCGTGGCGCTGATGGAGATCGTCAGCCGCCCCGATATCCGCGGGCCGGAAGAGGCCGCCGCCTACATCACCAAGCTGCGCCAGATCCTGCGCTACCTCGGCACCTGCGATGGCAACATGCAGAACGGCAACCTGCGGGCTGACGTCAACGTCTCGATCTGCCTGCCCGGCGCCTACGAGAAGTATCAGGAAACGCAGGACTTCTCGCACCTCGGCACCCGCTGCGAGATCAAGAACATGAACTCGATGCGCTTCATCCAGCAGGCCATCGAGTACGAGGCGCGCCGCCAGATCGCCATCGTCGAAGGCGGCGGCAAGGTCGATCAGGAAACCCGCCTCTACGATCCGGACAAGGGCGAGACCCGCTCGATGCGGTCCAAGGAAGAAGCGCACGATTACCGCTACTTCCCCGACCCCGACCTGCTGCCGCTCGAGATCGAGCAGGCGTGGGTGGACGACATCGCCGCCTCGCTGCCGGAACTGCCGGACCAGAAGAAGGCCCGCTTCATGGGCGACTATGGCCTGTCGGACTATGACGCCAGCGTCCTGACTGCCGAGCACGAGAACGCCGCCTTCTTCGAAGACGTGGCGAATGCCTCCGACGGCAAGCTGGCCGCCAACTGGGTGATCAACGACCTGTTCGGCCGCCTGAAGAAGGATGGCGACAAGGGCATATCCGAGAGCCCGGTAAGCCCGGCGCAGCTGGGCGGGATCATCAACCTGATCCAGAAGGGCGACATTTCGGGCAAGATCGCCAAGGACCTGTTCGAGATCGTCTATACCGAGGGCGGCGACCCGAGCCAGATCGTCGAAGAGCGCGGCATGAAGCAGGTCACCGACACCGGCGCCATCGAGGCCGCCGTGGACGAGGTGATCGCGGCCAACCCGGCGCAGGTCGAGAAGGCTCAGGCGAACCCCAAGCTCGCGGGCTGGTTCGTGGGGCAGGTCATGAAGGCCACGGGCGGCAAGGCCAACCCGGCCGCCGTGAACGAGCTCGTCATGAAAAAGCTCGGTCTCTGAGACGGGCGACACAGGATAACGGGGCCGGCAGTCACTGCCGGCCTTTTTCTTGCCCGGTCCCGACCGGGTCGCGGGACCACCCAGACGGAGGACAGGATGAACCGCCCATTCAGATCGCAGCCGATGATCGTGAAACCCGAGTGGATCGACTACAACGGCCACCTCAACATGGCCTATTACTCGGTGCTGTTCGACCAGGGCGTCGATGACGTCTGGGACCGTTTCGGCCTTGGCCCCGCCTACCGCGACGAACGCAAGATGACGACCTACACCGCCGAATTCCACATCCGCTACATCCGCGAGCTGCATGTGAACGACAAGGTCACCTGCTCGTTCCAGATCGTCGACTACGACGCCAAGCGCGTGCACAGCTATCAGGAACTCTACCACGAGGACGGCTGGCTGGCGGCCACCGGCGAGTCGCTGTTCCTGTCCATCGACCAGTCCGGGGCCCCGAAGGTCGCCCCCTTCCCCGAGGACATCATGGCGAAGATCACGGAATTTGCCGGCGAGCAGTCCGATCTGCCCCGTCCGGACAACGCCGGGCGGCAGATCGCCATCCTCCGCAAATAGTCGCCGACGTCAGGACTTTTGCCCGGTGCGAAACCTGTTAGATTGCGGGAACAAAGACGTTCGGCAGTAAAGGCGCGACAGGCTTATGGCAAGGTTCGAGTACAAGGTGGTTCCCGCACCGACCAAGGGGCAGAAGGCGAAGGGCGTGAAGACGCCGGAGGGCCGCTTCGCCCTCTCCGTCGAGTCGCTCCTGAACGAGATGGGCGCGGAGGGCTGGGAATACCTGCGGGCCGAACTGCTGCCCAGCGAGGAACGCACCGGCCTCACCGGCTCGGCAACCAACTGGCGCAACGTGCTGGTGTTCCGCCGCGCGCTCGGCAAGGGCGCGGTCAGCCGCGCACCGATCGAGGACGAGGCCGAGGATGACGACGGCGCGACGCCCTGGCAGGTGGTCGGCTCGGGCGCGCCGATGATGGCGCTGGCTGCCGGTGGCGGTGTCACCCGCGCGGGCTCCGAACTGGGCGGCGCCAAGGGCCGCGAGGGGCGCACGCCGCCGCTCTTTGCCAAGCGTCCGGACCTTGATGAGGGCGACAGCGCCCCCGCCGTGAGCACGACCCCGGCCAAGCCCGCGGCGCGCCCGATCGACCCGCCCTCGGCAACGCCCCCGGAACCGGAGAAACCGGCCGAGGCAGAGCCCGCAACCGGCATGGACGCCGACAGCGAGACCCTGACAGGGATCGAGAAGGTCGTGCGCCGCAACGCCGAGGAACAGGCCAAGAAGTCCTGACCCCGGCGGCGATTACTCGCCCGGAACCCCGATATCGAGGGATAGCGCATGGATGCGGCCGACAAGGTCGCGTCCAAGGGCGGCGTGCACGGCGCGGTGACGCGCGATCCGGGACTGCCCGGCAAAGGATTCTGACCGAATCCGCACGTTGAAATGGCTCTCGCCACCTTCCTGGTACCCCGCGTGACCGCGGTGGCGTTCGCTGTCGTCGACCACGTTCAGATCGGTCGGCGAAAACGCGCTTTCGAGTTTTGTCTTGATGTCGTCAATCACGGGCATGTGGCCTGTAACGGCAAAACTTTTTTGCCGCCCCCTCTTCTATCTCTCGGCACTTACAGTAAACTCCTGCCTCCGAGTCGAAAAGATGTGCCTGGAGGTAATGCGCAATGGCGAAACCAGACCCGTTTGGCTTCGATATGTCCGTGTCATCGGCCAAGAAGAAAAACCCACGCGGGCGTCGGGGCATGTCTGGTGCGTCCGAGACCTCGACACGTGCCTGCGAGCACGAAGGCTGCGAGAAGCCGGGCAAGTTCCGCGCGCCCAAGGCGCCGGACGTGCTCGATGAATATTTCTGGTTCTGCCAGGAACACGTGCGCGAATATAACCTCAAGTGGAACTTCTTTGACGGCACCACCGAGGCCGAGATCAATGCGCAGCGCTCCAAGGACAAGGTCTGGGAGCGCGAGACCAAGGCCTTCACCGACCCCGAGACCCGCGCCTGGGCGCGCCTCGGCATCGAGGACCCGCACCAGGTGCTGGGCAAGAACGCCACCCAGAACCCGGGCCGCAACGGTGGCACCAACGCCGGCAAGCGCCTGCCCCCTACCGAACGCAAGGCCATCGAGATCCTCGAGGCCAAGGACAGCTGGACCAAGACCGAGGTCCGCAAGGCCTACAAATCGCTGATCAAGGTGCTGCACCCCGACATGAACGGCGGCGACCGCAGCCAGGAAGAACAGTTGCAGCAGGTCGTCTGGGCCTGGGACCAGATCAAGGTCAGCCGCAACTTCAAGGACTGACACCACGAGGTCAGACACGAAAAAGGCCGCCGGGACACCCCGGCGGCCTTCGTCGTTTCGTGAGTGGCAGTGACGTGATTATTCCGCGGGCAGCAGGACCGCGTCGATCACGTGGATCACGCCGTTCGACTGCTTGACGTCCGCGATGGTGACGGTGGCGGTGCGGCCCCGCTCGTCTTCCAGCACGATGTTGTCCCCGTCCATCTTGGCCTTCAGGGTGCAGCCGCCCACGGTCGGGACAGGGTGCACGCCGCCGTCATCGGCGATCATGCCCTTGATCGCGTCCGACATCGCGTCGGCCGCCACCACGTGACAGGTCAGGATCTTGGTCAGCATCTCCTTGTTCTCGGGCTTGAGAAGGGTCTCGACCGTGCCCTTCTGCAGCTGGTCGAAGGCCGCGTTGGTCGGCGCGAAGACGGTGAAGGGCCCCGCGCCCTGCAGCGTCTCGGCAAGCCCGGCGGCCTGAACGGCGGCGACGAGCGTGGTGTGATCCTTGGAATTGACCGCGTTTTCAACGATGTTCTTGTCCGCGTACATCGGCGCGCCACCCACCATCGGATTGTCGGCGGCCTGCGCGGACAGGGCAAAGGCGCCGAGGGCGGCGGCGGCGGCAAAGGTCTTGAACGACGTCATAACAAACTCCTTGTTGCACATACCCGGCGTGGCGCCGGATGTACCCAGAGGTACGGGGCGAAGCGCCAGTTAGTTTCCCCGGCGTCATCACGATGAATTCATGCCCCCAGACTGATCCGGAGCACCACCCGCGCGGTACGCGCGCGCAGGCGTCACATGGTCCGTTTCCAGCCATGACGCCGCACATCGCCCTCCCCCCTCTTGCCCTTGCCCCGGATATGGTGCACCACGGGCCAGTCCGGGAAGCGCTGTCCGGATGATGCATACGAAGGACGACAGGAATGGCCGACGGCGGAATCGACGTGAACGCAAAACCGACCGAAGAAATCTCGGTCCATGAGGTCTTTGGCTTCGACACCCAGATGGTGGTGAAGGGCTTTGCCGAGCATACCGACCGCGTGCCCGAGATCGACCCGACCTACAAGTTCGATCCCGAAACCACGATGGCGATCCTCGCGGGCTTCTCGCACAACCGCCGCGTCATGATCCAGGGCTACCACGGCACCGGCAAGTCGACCCACATCGAACAGGTCGCGGCCCGCCTCAACTGGCCCTGCGTGCGCGTCAACCTCGACAGCCACATCTCCCGGATCGACCTGATCGGCAAGGACGCGATCAAGCTGCGCGACGGCAAGCAGGTGACCGAGTTTCACGA
>ENA-OWNT01004505-OWNT01004505.1-seawater-metagenome-genome-assembly--contig:-NODE-4505-length-12181-cov-4.264706_pt1 | contig 12181 bp, 1 predicted proteins | sample MGYA00238136_ERZ651165 | MGnify/ENA primary metagenome ERZ651165 (study PRJEB26861, sample SAMN08777766) | seawater metagenome | isolation source: coastal seawater | place: USA: Florida | collected... | reverse complement strand
AAACGTTTTTGTCCCGTAGTCAGCAAATTGGCGAGTCAACGACAGCAGATGGCAGCTTAGACGACGGACTCGACGCTGAGGGTCGGTGGACGTATTCTGCATCTTCTGTGTCCAACTGCCCCCCTCTTCGTCCCCAATCGTGCGCCAAGGAAGAAGGCTTAAAAGATGGCGATCATCTATTTTTCCGTGTCGTCGCCGATTCTTCAAAGCACATTTTAAAAATTGCTCGTGGTGCCGGTTACAATGTGCAGAAGTTTCATTGTGACATTTTACTCGATATGCTGGACAACGAAGTCTCAGCAGCAGAGACATTGTTGCAACGCGACACGGAGAAAACTTTGAATGCTGTGCAGAAGTACCAAATTTTCAACGACGCCTTTCCAAAGCCAACATCCGACGCAGACGAGCGTCCAAACCGTGATGGCGATGTTCCTGCGCCAAGTTGGATACTTGCAAAGTTACTGATTGCGTCATACTTGTGTAAGACTACGGACAACTTCAAACAGTTTTCCCAAGTTCAGTCTGCTGACAACCAGCTGTACGGTGTTCTGCTGGCCTTTGCTCGAGCCCGCGAAGAACAATTCGAGGTGATTTTGCAGCAACGAGACGGTCTAGGCTTGGTTCCTCAATCAGCGACGAAGCCAGGTCCGTTGGCGAAGAGCCGCATGGCAGAGGAATTTCCCATGTTTCCATACAGTGAAAACGCAGAATACTTGAACCGCGGGGGTGTGCGCGGGTTCATGGAAAGGCGGAGCCTTCACACATTTTGGAAGTGTGCCCTTCGGAGTGCTGTTCGGTACACCAGAAAAAATTTGCGCGAATCAGCAGATGTAGATTTATTTTCGGCGCAACTGCATGAACTCGGAGACAGTGCTTCCGGTGTCGTCGAAAGTGAAAAGCTTGGGAAATACCTCAAGGTCAGCCGGTGGGTACTGAAAGCTATTTTCTTCCACATACCGGACCACTTCCGCAAAAAAGTTTTGGCGACTCGGGCAACAGCCAGAGCTATTTCGGGAGACTTCCGCGCCACAACCGCACAGAATGCGCGTATCGCTATGTTCCCGCGAGAAATTCATGGACGATATACTCTTGTTGCGCCCACCAGCGCTGCAAAGAGTTCAAGAATGCAAATCGGAATCCGCTCGCATGGTACTCCAGACTTGGGTCAGTCGCAGCGCTGGGTGCGGTCTGTGAGTCATGCGTCAATTCAGGACTTGGTGCGATTCGCAAAGATGAAAGATAGCCAAGAAGTTGCTGCGGCGGGTCTTAGCACATCTGCCCAAGAACTGAGGGCGCTGTGCTCTGTGCCATTAAGCTCCGAATTCCAGATTGACGATGTTGTTGCAGTCACGAGGCAACAACAATTGCACCAAGACGCAGAGTCCAAAACCGTGTCGGAGACTTTGCCATCGGGCAATGCCATCGCATCTTGGCGCAAATTGCCTTTCGACTTGTCTGGTTTAAAGAGCGGCGCAGCTCTGAATATTCTCAATCGCATGAATGATGATCTTTCTGTCAGCGCCAGCAGTCCAGCAACCATTGTCGCAGAAGATGAAGCTGAACTCCAATGCTTACCGGTTGCTGTCTTAGAGGCGCTCATCGATTCGTCATTGTCGCAAGCAGAAGCAAACTCGTCATCAAGCAGCATGTCGTTGGAGCTCGCCAATGTGCTTCAAAATTCACTGTCCAAGTTGGGGACTCTGCATGACACGCTGAGACGTGCTCAAGAACGCGACTATGCTGAAATTCAGGCGGGAATCCTCGCGTTGGAGCGGCTGATACGTCAAGTCGGAGTCGAAGACGTACCCGATAGCGATAGTCCGACTGATGCAGCAAGGAAGGTATTGTGGCGGTTACGGTCGTTAGTACACCCACCTTCTGGTACGTTCGGCGTTCTCGCAGCATCCATCGCATCTACAAACGGCATCGCCATGCTGCAACGTTTGAACGGCGAATTCTTAAGTGAAAGCCAGGGGCGTCTGTTGCAAGATGCCACAACAACTGTGCTGCTCAAGACAATTCGTCGAGCTCAAACACTTCGTGTTGTTGCAAGTGTTGTGAAACTCCAAGGCATGATTCAGCAGTACATTGTGACATCTTTACAAAGTGATTTTGCCACGGTGTCAAATGGCACTCCCGAGTTGTCGCAGGTACCGGTGTCACTTGACATGATTCAACATGCACTCAAGTCGGCAAGCTATCACGCCCCAGCAGCTGCAAAAATCATTGAATCGTTGCGTCGCGACATTTTATTGTTGAAACAAGAATCAGTGTCCGAAGCACCTCCTGGACTCTCATTACCAGTGGTGTACGCTCTGTTCCACGTATCAAACTTTTCAGTGGACTTCTATAGGAAAACAAACTTTGTTCAGAACGAAGATCCAGAAGCATTTTGCAAGCGAATTGAGCAATTGATTGACGCAAAATGCTGCCTCAAAGGGCGTCCACTGGTTCACATGGAATCTCCACCAACCAAGGATGCACGCAGCACTGTTGCTGACAGGCTGAAGGGTAGCTTCAACATCATTAAACGAACATCGCAGAAGTTGGCACGTGAGGTTCTCAGTAGGCGCGCCTACACAACCAAGTTGTTTTGGGAGCGGAATGCCGCCGCGCCAATGGACGGTGGTAGTGAAAAGTATCAGCTTTGTATTGAGCCGCGCTTTCTCCTGTTTGAGTTTGTCACCGGCTTTCTACTTCGGCGGCGTCAATGCGAGCTGGTCAGTGACTTTGTGCACAACTACAGAGCTGGACGCTCATGCGTTTTTCAGATGATTATGGGCGCCGGTAAAACTGCTGTCATCGGCCCACTGCTGGCGTTGTTGCTAGCCGATGGGCGCTCTTTAGTGACGCAGGTGTGCCCTGCTGCTTTGCTGGACATGACCATGTCCGTGATGAGGAACCGCTTTTCTTCTATTGTGGTGAAGCACGTTCTATCATTCAAGTTTGACCGCAGCTCGGACGAAAGTAACTCATTGGAGGCAGTAGAAATTTCCAAAACACGTCTGAAAAGGGCTGTGAAAGAGAGGTCGGTGGTTTGCGCCACTCCAGCAAGCATCAAGTCACTTCTGTTGAAGTACATCGACCTGTTGTTTCAGTCGGCCGAAACTCCAAGGATGGTGCAGTTGGCAGATTCGGTCTTGAACCCGACGCTCGTGAACGAACTGACTCCGATGAGACAAAGCTGCGTGAAAGTGGAGTCCATGGCAGATCATTTAGCGTATATTTTGGGGTTGTGGCGCAACGGCGTTGCGTTACTTGACGAGGTCGACCTTTTGCTACATCCGCTCAAGTCTGAGTTAAACTTTCCTATCGGCAAGAAAGTCAGCCTTGACCTCGAGCCGCATCGTTGGACCCTGCCATTTTTCTTACTCGACGGGCTGTTCGAAGGAACAAAACAAATGTCCAATGCGCAACGCGCCACAACGGAACCGGGAACCCCTGCGTTGGAAGAAGGGGTACTTCAAGAATCCACCAAATCAGTGTCGAACCAACACAATGATGCTATGGGCGACGCGTTGTTTTTCGACCAGCTTGCAAAAGTGTTACGAGATGGCGTTGAGGATCTCAGTGTTACCATGTCCCCGCACCTTGTCTTGTTGGACGCACGATTCTACCATGCAAACATTAAGCCACTGATGGCGAAGTGGGCAGCAAAGTGGCTCTTGCGGCAATCATGCATTGCGGCGCGTATTCCTGGTGCTGTTTCAAGTGCCTCTCACAACACTGACTCCGCTGATGCAACGTCTCTGCTGATTGCGTATCTGACGGCTGCACAACCTGGTGACGGTAGTTCTGCTAAATTCTTGAGTGCACTATCGAAAGCCACACCCGCAGAAGCTGGTCAACCGCTGTCGAGCAGTACCTCAGTGACAGGTGCCAGTGACTCTGAAAGCCACCCACACCCTGTTGCTTTGGTCAATCTCGCGTGTGAATGGATTCAGGTTTATCTTCCTCATATTTTGAGCAAAATCAATCGGGTTTCGTATGGCTTGTTGTCGACTGAACCCTCCGAGCAGGAAGAAACCGAAGACAACGAAAGCGAAGGTACACAAGAACAGGGGTTAGCGAAGTACCAGCTGTCGAATCGTCTAAGTCTCTCTGTGCCATTTGTCGGCAAAGATGTGCCCAGCACCGCTGCAGAATTTGCATGTGCCGAAGTTTTGATTGGTCTCACTGTGCTGTCATACCGCTACGAAGGGATGAGGGTGCGCGATGCAAAAATTCTTGTTCGGTGGCTGAAAGATGATCTCATGAACGAGTCAGGCCCTTTTGCAGAAAGACCGACTCGGATTAAGTTTGAGGATTGGAAGCAGCAGGCACAAGCGCGCCGTCTAAATGACGCGCTGGCATCATCGAATACGAAAGATGTACTGGCTACCGATGGTGTCCGGAGCACTGGAGACAAAGACAGCGAGGATGAACACAGTGCCGATCAAATCGACATTCCTCCTCTCGAACTGCTCCACTATCACAACGACGAACTAATGAAATTAGTAAAAGCTGAAATCGGCCTCCAAGTTGACGTGATTCGGCACTACTTATGTGTGCAAGTTTTCCCAAGACTTATGAAACAGAAACTCACAAAATTTTCCGCTAGTGGCGTCGATCTTGGCGGTGAGGCGATTTTTGGAACGCGGTTGGGTTTCAGTGGGACGCCGTCAGATTTGCTCCCGCTTGATTTGCGTCCTTGTATTTATGAGAAAGGTTCGGAGGCAAAAGTGATTCGCACACTTTCAGATCCGTCAATTGCTGACGTGGAAGTGTTGGAGCGTGGGTGGACGGTGGACAATTTACTGAAAACAATTGCAAGCTGCGGGAAGTATCAGGCGTTGATCGACACGGGCGCTCTCATCACTGGGCTATCCAATGTCGAGGTTGCTCGTCTGCTTCTTGAGTATGGTTTAGCTGACATGGATGGATGCGTCTACTTGGACGACGACGATAAAAAGATGGTGCTTATGAGATCGTCGGAAGGAACCGGAGAAACAAAAATTGAAAGTGACCCAGTCCCTCTCGAAACTAGTGGCGTTGCTGTTGAGAAACGTTTTACCTTCTATGACCAAGTGCACACTACTGGAATGGATATCCCACAGGTAATCGATGCCCAGGCCGTCATCACCATCGGCAAAGACATGACTCTGCGTGATTTCTCTCAAGGATGTTGGCGCATGCGTGATTTGGGCCAGGGGCAATGCGTTCATGTCGTGGTGCCTTGCGAAGTCGAGAAACTCATGGAGGAGGTGGCATCCACCGGTGCGGTTGCAGTTGATTCGCCCGCAATTCGCAACAGTGATAGATCAAACTTGGTGCTACTTGCGTGGCTAACCCGCAATGCAATACGCTCTGAGGAGCAGCAGGCAGTCCAGCTTCGCGCACAGAATGTCAAAGACGTGACCCGCCGCATGTCGCTGGGCATTTTGCTGAGATTTTCCAAGCCACCGTCAGCTGAAAAGCAGCTTGAATTAAAATTGGAAGCTGAGGCTTCTTCAATGATGTCCCATCCCGATGCACTGGAAGTGCAGGTCGTTCGCGATACCCGAACTCGCCATTGCGGTTTCGGTTTGGTGGCAGGCACACTCGTCACGGTTCGCGTCAAGAAGACCTCCGTGGCATACAGGCATGGACTGCGCAACGATCAACGAATTGTTGCTGTTGATGGTAATCCTGTCTACTCGCGGAAGGAGTATCGTCGACGAACTCAACACCGCCAGAATTTCCGTGTAACGTGTGTTGAAGAGCAAGAAGAGGACCGTTTCTTACGCTCTACTCTGGCTGCTTGTCCAAAGTATGGCCGTTTTCAGCCCCCATTGTACTCCGCTGCCGATGTGCGCGCAGTCATCGATGGACTTCCTGCATCGTTGCAAGCGTCGGTTGATCGGTCATTCTCAAAAGATGCTGACCATGTGCGACGTTTCATCCTAAAGATGAAGGATATTTTGCCTGAGGATGCTGCAAAAAACATCCCATGGGGTGATTTATTTTCGGCTTTCGCCTCTTCTCCAGACATGACTTACCCAGGTTTCCGAGCGTACATGCACAAACTGCTTTGCCAGCAAGGCTTTCTGGCAGCGTCCGTGGACCACGTCATCGAAACTGCCAGAAAAGCGGAGCAATCCGTTTCCGAGGACGGGCCGATTGCCGAAAACAAGCTGGAAAAAATTCTCAAACTTGCTGACAAATGCCCAGATGATGTGAATACAGAGACAGCTGTTGACTTGTTGCAAGCGTGTTTAGACACGTTTAAGGAAGAGCTTTCGTCGAAAATATCATCCACCATTCGCGGAATGCATCAGGATGATGATAGTTCCGCCACGTTAGAGAGTGAGAAAACGAAGTTGGAGTCGTTGGAAAAGAAACTTTTTGCTGCAAAGAACACCCCAGAGGTGCTGTCGCTTGGTAAGCCCGAAGAGTGGCCACTGCAGGCCCTTCACCGTGACCTTCAAAATGCTTTAATGGATACTGTCGGTTCAATGAGTGACACGGATGGCTCGGGCCACGATAACCACGACCGAGAGATTGTGCAAGAACAGGAGAAAGAGAAACAGCAACTGCAACAGTCTGTGGTGTCAGCGGACGTTCAAGCCGTTGCTCCAGCAAAGCCACAGCCATGGTCATTGGACCAATTCCTGGCCGACGAATCCGGCGCACGAAAACTTATTGGCGAGAGTTTCTATCCGTTAAGTTTCTTCAAAATGTCAGAAGAATCAACGCCACTGGAATATCCCAACACCACTTTAATTTCAGAGCACCATTCGTCCTTCGTGCCTCCCATCGCGACAGCGTCCGCTTTGAAAGACGCAGAGAAGGCTGCCGGCGGCAGCCCACTCGAATCGTCAGCCGCAGCTGAAGTTGATGATTCGTCAACCAAAGAAGCGGAGAACGAAAGCGCTGATGCTGAGGTAGCGAAGGGGAAGCGCGATGACAAGGACAACAATACCGAAGGCTCTGATCACCCACCTCCAAGACTGCTCAAGAATGCTTTCGTTCTTTGGGAGTGGCATGTAGGAGCAAGCGATGTTTCTACTTTAGCGTCGCTGGAGGAGAAAGAGGAGGTAGATGAGCAGGACACCGCAACCGTAGTGGCTTGGCGTTGCGTCCAAACGGGCGAGCTGTTTGCGACGGCAGCTGCAATGCAAAAGTACGCCAAGAAAACCGGCCGAATTGACTTCGAAGAAACAGAGGTTTCACAATCACATTTGCGGACGCGGCTTGAGCAGCAAAAATCCAAAGTAGAGAAGCCAACAGCAAAAGGCAAGCCTGGAACGAGTAAAGCTGACGCGCCTAGCAAGAAAAAGAAACCGTCCGAACACAATGAGAGGAATGTGCTATTGTTGCAAAAGGTCCTAGGGGATACGTACACCGCGCACCAATACAACATGATATTGTATGCGACCGGGAACGATGTTAGGCAAGCAGTTTTGTTCATACAGCGTGCGCCGCGTCGGAGCATTTACCAAGCTATTGCACAGGTGGAGGCAGCCCTCAAGTTGTACAACAGCGGCGGTGGCACTCTCGGAGGAAATGAAGGGAGCACACAAGTGCAGTCGAAGCGCTCTGCAGCCCATCTAGCGCGAGTCCGACGCGAGAAGCAAATCGCCGGAAAAGCAATGCGAGAGGTGACTGACTCGCATTCACAATTTTTGATTTTGCTCTCACTCGAAGAGGCAGAAACGCTGCGGAGGGCGCTTATTGCAAAACAAACGTCAGATAGCTCAAAGTCTGTGGGAAGCACAGGCCGCTTGCTAACTCTGGAGGGGACAGTCTTGTTCGACTTTTCCGGGCAAGAAAATAACCACTTTTTGTCCAGACAACCTAGCCTACAGCAGCCCGGGCTTGCACGAAGTCATACGGTGTCGCTCATGGATGGCGTCGACAAAACAGACGTTCTCGTAGAAGCGCGGCAATGTTTCAGGTTCTTTAATTGCAATCTGTGGTACGAAGAAAAAGACATCATCACATTGTTGCGCGCACTTAAGCATACTGAGTGTGCGGCGAGGCAACGGCACTTTGAAGAACTTTCTGTGGGCCGGGCTCGCCGAAGTCGACAGGATTGGACGAATGCGTCTGTAGCGGCTGTGTTTTCGGACCAAGATGAACGGAAGAGAGTCAGAATGTTGAAAACAACCATCCAATTGCAACGAGAGATGCTTCGATCGTATGGAACCATCGCCGAGGCATTCGTGGCCTTGTCGACCGACGGCGGAACAGTCAAGGTTTCTGCGTTGTCTGCCGCTTTCGTCAGCACTAGCGCAGTCACCAACCCGAGCCAAATGCCGATCGAGGAAGCGTCGTTCAACGAAGTAAGTCGTCGTCCCACCTAGCTGCCTTCACGAGTGCATGTGTGTTTGCGTCTTTTGCTTGCTGACATCATTTATTTTACTCTCGTAGTTGGTTTCTCACTTGGACCCTGATTCCGTTGGAACAATCAATTTCCGTATATTTATGGCTCATTTCAGCCGTATGAGCGCTGGCGTGGTAACATTTGCGGCAGCTAAAACTTTGTCTGCTCAACTTCAAGGTGCCTCGAGCAAAGAGAACGACGAGTTGGCAGAATCACCTTCTCTGAAACGCGTTGCCACGCTAAAGGTAGTCGAAGCCGACGAGAAAGTGGGCAGACTGACACGCTTGTCCTCCCGCGAAGTCGCTCAGCGCAAAGAAATTGGCACAACGGCAGTCTCAGATGCGGAGGACGTTGCTGTCCTTGGCCAACTGGTGCCGACCTTTGGCTCGGAAACTGTGATTCTTGCCAACGATGGGACCATCTCGTCGTTTGGTGGCTTGAGCCACGTCTTTCCTCGTGGAGCACTAATTTCGTCAGGCTGTCATTATTATGAGGTGACGTTGATTGATCACGGAGAAGCGTCCCATGGTGCTGTTGTCGTCGGCTGGGCGAAGGGCACATTTTCTGGCGCTCCATGCTCTGGGAATGTCGTGGACACAGTCGATGCACACTCACAGCCCGTGTTTTGGGGTTTCGATGTTGCCAATACTTGCATTGTAACACGCACGGAGCAGGGTTCAGATGCAGGAGGAACTGCATCGAGGCGTGGTCGTGTCGCCGTTCACTCAAACTTAACACTACATGTGCGTACAGGGGATGTCGTCGGTTGCTCTTGCAACGCTGGCACTGGAGTCATAGATTTTTTCGTGAACGGGAACGTCGTCGGGTCTGTGCAATCCATTCCTGCAAAGAGCTCGTCCTGGACAGAATGCTTGATTCCGACCATATCTTTGCAAGGGAAGTATCGCGCGCGTGTGAATTTTGGCGCCCAACCGATGAATTCCCTCCCCACCACATGTGTGTCCGTGAACGACTGGGTGTGCCGAAAGCGAGAAAGTATCATTGCTCAATCATGCGGCGGCAGATACGGCAAGCTTGTTCCAACGTCGGGCTCCACTGGCCTCGTAATTTCAGGTCGCACTGCCACTTTCCAAAATGGCTTCCCGTCATGCAAGTTAGCAGGAGTGCTGCTAACTCGCGGCAAGTGGTACTATGAGGTCAAAATTCTGAAAGCAGGCGAGGCTGTGCAGCTAGGATGGTGCGACTTAGATTTCCATGGAAGTTCCGCTACTGGCATTGGTGTCGGTGACGACAAATGCAGTTGGGCGTTCGATGGTGTCAGAGCTCCGGGGCAAGGAGCCTGGCACACCGGACCAAGGGTGTTCGGAAAGAAGTGGAAGGCTGGCGACGTGGTTGGGTGTGCACTCGACCTCGACTTGGGCAGTATCAGCTATTCTCTGAACGGTAATTTTGACGCACCGATGGGCTGTGTTTGGACGGGCATCTCATTCCGCGGTGGTCTGGCTCCAGCTTTGACGTCGAACCACAACTTTGCTTGCGTATTCAACTGGGGGGCCAATTCCGGACAGCCAGGCGGTGATGAAGATGTTGTTGAGGGGTTAGAAGCGCTCCTGCAGTCCCCGAAGAAAAACCGTACAGCGCGTGAACAAGTGAGCACAGGCTTCGCGTTCTCCTGCCCAGAGGGCTATAAACCTGTTGCCGTGTGGCTAAAGGATCACGATCCAACTGTACGAACCGAAGACCAGCAGGCCTCGCAGTCTGAAGCTGATGCGCCACGCGCAGACCTCGATTCAACTTTATTGGCGGAATCCTCAGATTCCCACGCTGCCACCGAGACTGGCACTTCGGAGGAATCTGACGGAGAAGCAAAGCACTATAAAGCAATTCCGGATGCAGAGCTGTCTGAGAAATACCAAGATGTAGCAGATATGGGCTTCGACGCTGACAGTGGGTGGTCCGAGGCGGATGTCAAAAAGCTACTTGTGATTCTCGCGGGCGATGTTGACGCTGTCGCCGACATGCTCGAAGATGATTCAACCCACGCTCGCGATTTGTTGTCAAAACCGTTTCATATCGATGATGGAAGCAAGACAAAGTCGGAGCCAAAGGCCCCCATTTGCCTGAAGTTGGCTGTTGCCAGTGGTTACAATAAAGTCTTGTGTGGCTCCGGGGAATTTGCGGCTGCGCCACCAAGCAGTGCGAACGCAGCTGCCACCCCCAAGGGCGGCGCGAAATCTTCGTCGCCAAAGTCACAGAAGACCAAGGACGCTGCCTCTGCTGAGGCGAAGCGCGCAGAGCGGAAGGCGAAGCTCGCAGCTGATACACACGTTGTGCGGTTCATTTCGAGGGTGCCCACGTGCAAGCCGACGGTGTATGTACGTGGGGTTGGAATATCTCGTGGAGCTTGGCGGTTCGACGTGCGTCTGAGGCAAGACTTGCTCAGCAATGAGTGTATTGGGGTCGGATGGTCAAAGCTTGAGTCCGTTGGCCATTTCGATTGGTCTCAAGGAATCACAGTAGGCAAGAGCCCAGTCGGTTCAACTCCGTCCCAAAGTTGCGGAATTTATCTGTACGGCAACGGGCGTGTTGAATTTGCGGCGTCGCTAAGTTCCGGTGGTGGCCAACCCACGACTGTTATCGAGGAGCTTCGTGGGATCTTCAAAAGGAGGTCCTCGAACGATTCAGGGGAAGCATCTGTGGCCCCCTTCGCGAAGGCTGGGTCCACCCTGTCGTGCTTGATTGACGTCGAGGCGAAGAAAATGCACTTCGTGGTTCTTGACGCAGATCGTCGGCAAAAGGGTGGAGCAGATCGCACGGCCGGTTTCCGAGTCCGGGCACAGAAGCATTTCAGTTTGCCAGAGGGGATCTTTGACACCGGAGCAGATGACAACGCCGGGTTCACGGCTGTCATTTCAGGGATGGGAAGAGCTCCTGTTGCTGGAAGTAAAGATGCCGTTTTCGATGAGGACAAGGCGGATCAGTCCGTTCTCTCGTGTGCAGTGTTGCTGACTGACGCCGACCTCGCAGCAGTGCCATTCTCTGCTTTACAAATCGAAGGTGACTCGTCCTTTAAACAAGGGGAGATGTCTCTTGAAGCGTGGGCGCGTTCCCGTTAGCTCTGTCTGCATGCTTCATCCGAAGTCTGTCACGGGTTATGTTGTGTAGCCGCACATGCGTGCATGGGTTGTTTGTAGGTGAAAGCAGCACTCGTGACACTGTCACTAACATAATAATTATCCAACAATACAGAAGACTCGAGTTGGGTCGCCCTGTTGGAACTCTGTGCCATTATTGACATCCGTCTCCAGTACGCTTCACTTCTTCATTGTTTATTGCTTCCGTCCCTACGTTATTCTCACACCACATAGTCTGCACATACATACATCCTGCCTTGATTTGAAGTTTCTCTGACGGAACGTCCCAGAATTGAACCGAAGCGTTCAGGTGCGTCCGGGGCTCAGAATGCAAAGGGCAGAGCAGAGCGTCGACTGCAGCAAATGACAACCGCGCGTTCTTGCAACCCCCACCCCACCCCACCCCAGCTCAGCCCAGCCCAGCCCGGGTACATGCATGCAATACTTTTGTTGCGGAGACAGACAGACAGACAGATGGCGGTACGGAGATGCTGACGATAATTGATCGCATTGCATCGCAGTGCATCGCAGTGCATCGCACTGCAGCTGTTGCGACTGCTTTCCTTTCCCGACTGACGCTGCAGTTTCAATAGTTGGAATACGATATTCGTTGGCACATCCTCAGCAAAATATTGTCGGCTGCGTTGGCCTTCGTCTGCCACGTGTCGTTGTTCGTCGTTCGTCGTTCGTCGTTCGTCGTTCGTCGTTCGTCGTTCGTCGTTCGTCGTTCGTCGTTCGTCGT
>ENA-OWNT01004504-OWNT01004504.1-seawater-metagenome-genome-assembly--contig:-NODE-4504-length-12183-cov-14.528003_pt1:2500-12183 | contig 12183 bp, 13 predicted proteins | sample MGYA00238136_ERZ651165 | MGnify/ENA primary metagenome ERZ651165 (study PRJEB26861, sample SAMN08777766) | seawater metagenome | isolation source: coastal seawater | place: USA: Florida... | reverse complement strand
CACCACACACACGCACACACACACACACACACACACACACACACACACACACACACACAAACACACTCCTTCACCACCCCCGCGCCCCGAGCATATTTGTCCCAAAAGAAAAAAAAGCAAAGATATTTATTGACCATGACGTTCCCACAGCAAACATTCGACACGCTGCGGCGCAATCTCCGCCATGAGTTCGCCAACATTCGACTCTTGCAAGACCGGATCAACATTTTCCACCAACACTGGATTCGGCCTGGTGAAATCTTGTTTCCAGACGCCATGAATATGGTGGCGACGACAACAACGGCGGCGTCGCCTCCTGAAAGGATTGGCGTTAACCCCATCGCGTCGTATAGAAACACAAAGATGGAGGTCCTCCGTCACTTGTACCAATACACACTCGAGGTCGTATCGGACGACGACCCCACCCCGCGCAATGCAACATCAATAGCTAAGAGCGTTTTCCGGACCTTGCATAGAAATAACACAGCGTTGCAAACTCTAGTCAAGAAATTCAAGCTAGAAGACCTCAATTACATAGATTCATCTGACGCCCTTCACGACGAGATGATGGTCTCGTTTTGTGTCTATATTTGCGCCGCTGTCATCGCCGACATTACGGAAGAATGCGAAAGGGCTGGAATGGACAGTGACCTGACATTCTCCGATTGGATGGACGGATTGGGCTTCGAATTTGAAATAGACGCGCTCCTGGTCGATTCTACAGTCGCACCTCCTGGTGATGATGTTGGTGGCGCTGACTCCGCAAAACCGCAATACACGTGGCCATTCGAGAACCGAGTTCTCTCGATGATGGAAACACACAACAACGCGCCCCTTCTACATGAGCTTCAAGACTGCGTCGATGGTCCTGATGCAGTAAACCAGTACCACCAACAATGGATTCCCTACATCTTAGAAGAAGTCCGCGCAGCCATTGACGAGCAGCTCACGCTGATCCGCCAACAGCGGCCGCCTACGTTTCACCTCCATCGCAAGGGGGCACACAAAAGCATTTCCGACACTACCGTTCACTTTACATGTACAACCACTGAACTGCCAAAAATAGAGCATTTTTTCGCTCTGGAGGCAATTTTCCTACGACCGAAAGGCGCAGCGCCCGACGCGACTCCGATCTTTGCCATAGCTTCAAAACTGTATTTCGACGACAGCAACAAGCGTCATGTTCTTGGGATCAGAGTGCTAAAAAGCACGTTTCTGGAACACAAAGGTTTAATTGAGTACACATCGAATTGGGAGGCACAACACCTGGCTGGCTTGATCAGCTTCAACCGCATGTTTGACGCGTGTCGCTGGCCATCACAGCCTGCTTTTTTGGACCAGATTATTACCGGCTCGTTGCCTGCCTGGCCAAAGCTAGATCTGGTCACACAGATCGCAGTCTCAACCGTTGATAACGCCCTCAATGATAGCCAGCGCTTTGCGGTGCGCTCCTTCTGCGACGCTGAAGACGGGTTTTACTGTCTGCAGGGTCCCCCAGGAACAGGGAAGACCACCACAGCGGTCAACGCATTGTCTGTACTATGCGAGAACGACGCAACAAGGGTGCTAGTCTGCGCAGCCTCCAACAAGGCGGTTCGAGTTCTTGCCAAACGCACGGCGACAAAGTACCCAAGCCTACGGATTGCGCTAACAGGTACCAACAAAGACGTACCGAAAGAATTGCAACGTTTCTTTGTTTACGAGCACACCGAACACATTCGCAAGGACCTTGTCGCTCAGTTTCAGCCCATTTCCAATGCCCACGATGAGTTGATGGACTTTGGCAAGCGTAGCAAGCGCAGCAAAGTGCATCTGCACAGAAGCCAGATTTCGCGCGAACAAGCCGATACGCTGCTTACTGCAATGCACCATCACAGGAAGCACTTGGCAAAAATAGCTGACGAACCTTGCTCTTTTTCTCTCGAACAGGACGCCGTGAATGCAGTGCGCCTGTTGTGCAACAAGTTTGCGGTGGTCGAGGAAATGCTGCCTCAGCTTGTAGCGGAATACAACTCCGCCGCCAACGATTTTAAACCGATCAGGAAAAAGATGTCTTCAGCGCCGAAAGGAATACCAGGAACAGCAGAGTACTCCCAATTTAAAAAAATCCAAATGGAAATCTCAAAGCCCAGCGAACGCATAAACGCGGAATTTGCTAAACTCAGTGGATCATTTTATTCACTGTGCAGCGAGCTTAAAAGCGCCGCGGAAAACGTCGAGATCCTTTTGGTGCAGCGTGCACAGGTCTTGTTTTGCACACTCGTTTCCTCCGGCCGACCGTGGCTGTCCAAACACATTGACCGATTCGATGTTGTCATCGTTGATGAAGCGTCCCAGTGCACAGTGCCAGAATCTTTGATTCCTTTGAAGTTCCGACCAACAAAGCTCCTGCACATCGGAGATCCCAGACAACTTCCTGCAACCATCAAATCGAAGTCAGCAAAACAGAAAGGGTATGGCGATTCACTTATGCTGCGCATGATGGAGAAAAGGAGCCAGCCTTATCACGTGCTGAACGTTCAGTACAGAATGCACCCGGCCATTTGGAAGTTTTCGCGCAATCGATACTACGCAGGGCAACCAAGTTCTGCGCAGCATTTACGCTCAAGACCATCTCCACTCGCGCAAGCGGATGTTGATGATGTATTCAAGCATCCCACCATCTTTTGCAACGTTGCAAGTGGCGATGAGCAACGGAATGTGGACTACAGCAAAAGTATCATGAATGCCCAGGAGTGCCGAGCCATCATGGCCACACTCGCCCATCTGCTGCCGCATCTGAAAGGGCGTTCTGTTGGAGTGATTGCGTTTTATGCAGCCCAAGTCACGGCACTCAAGAAAGCCTTCAAACGCCTGCGATGTCGCAACAAGCGAAGTGTTACCATCAGCACTGTTGATGGGTTCCAAGGAGAGGAAAAGGATGTTATCCTGCTTTCGATGGTGCGAAGTTCCACGGACATTGGATTTCTAAAGGACACTCGACGCTTAAATGTCGCGATTACCAGACCGAGACACCACTTACTTGTCTTTGGCAAGCACATGACATTGAAGCAGTCCCAATCTGACGTAGGGCTATTAGCAGACATGTTTAGCTCCGCCACTAATGCGGAGTACAGACTCTTCGAGTCCCGGCCGCAGCTGACTGGACTCTGAACATTGACGATGTTGCCATATGCGCGGTGTCTGCGCCCACGGGGGCCGTGTATTTGAGGTACAGCGAACTGTACAAGTCCACGATAAGTAAATGACATCTGCCTGCCAATGATTCGTTTGTGTCCACAGACCGCACAGCTATTCATGATACTGGCAGTTGCTCGACCTTGATCGTAAGAATTACAAAAATCTATCCGCTGTACTCTGTGCCTGCCAGAATCCTAGGTGTGCAACCAGACTACCGCATCACTGCGCAATTCAACACCACCTCGGCTCTAAATGGCGAGCTTTGGCTACCACGATGTATGTGCCGCAAATCAACCCAGTTTGCAAGGACGTGGATTTTGCCCACTGTTGCCAATCACTACGTGTTGACTACGCGCGCACTCGTGTGGTCGAACTCGATTTCGGTTGGTGTCCTCAGTACAATCAATCTGGGTGAACTTCTTGCATCAAGACGTGCAAAACACGGATTGATTGCTCGGCCACCCCATCGTGCCCACGCCAGCCTACACGGACGCTGGGCGACGCAGGCTGCACTCCACGATGGCGATGCTGTCGTCGTGGGCTTGCGCAACAGCCACCTCAAAATCATGAGCCTCCAACTCCTGAACTAACATTTCTTCGAGCGCCGCTCGCCGTCGGGCGTGTGCCAGCACAACCGTGGATGATTCTGAGCACAGCGTCACAAGGCTTCGCACCAACAGCGGGATATAGGGCCCGTAAAAGCTCACGTCAGATCCCAGGACCACATCGAACGGTCCATGCGACTGCAGGACGCGCTCGGCGTGGCTGGTGTCGCCGAATGCCAGTTCTTCGACATCGAGGATGCAGTGTGGCAGGGCCAGCTCATTTTCCTTGGCTGTGCGCCTCAAGGTGTCCAGTTGAACCTCGCTTTTCACGACAGGCTGGGCAGGATCACGAGTAAGGCGTGGCACCAGCCGGTCGGTGAGGCAAACCGATCGCGCGCCAAGTGCCGCGGCTGCCAATCCAGCAAGGCCGTGGCCTGCGCCAAGCTCGATGACACGCGCACCTTGTAACTGCGCCTGCATGTGCGGGCGACTGATCAGATAGTCACAAAGAGCGTGGGTTGCCGGCCACACAACAGCACCGGTGGCGTGGAAGTCAAAGTAGTGTTTTGAAGCTTCTGTGTCCGCCTGCAGCACAACGTCGCCGACTGTGACAACCGGGCTGGCAGGCGACGGGCCGAAGAGCACGGCACGCGCCCCCCGAAGCGTCTGCAGCGCGAGATCTTTTGCGCGGCGCAGCATCGCCGAGCTTCACGGTGACTACCGAAGTACAGCCCCATTGAATGCCACGCGCCACGCCGGCACGGCGACGACGATCCAGTCGGTTTTGTTTTGCGTTTTCTGTCGCACACGCTGGCATCTATTTCCTTCGTTTGCTCCGTGCCGTCAGCGACTGTGTACACACTCCCCACCTGGTCAGACGTGGTTCATTTCGTTGTTTCCTCTCTGACTCCTGGTCTCCATCGTCGCGGTTGTTCCCTACTTCGAATCGGCACACTATGATGCTAACAAACACAGCTGCCGTAGCGTTGCCGGTGACGGCAGCAACAATGGCAACGGTGAGCACGACGACGATCAACGACGAAAAGAGCGAAGAGCGAAGAGCAAACGGCAAACAGCAAACAGCAAACAGCGAAGAGCGAGGAGCGAAGGCAAACTTGTTGCCAACAAAACGATCGATCCGATCCACAAACGAACGAACGAACAAATCAACGAATCAATCCAACAAAAGTGAAGGGTGATGCTACCTACGCAATGATGATGTTTCCAGACGTGTTTGTGAAGGTGGTGGTACGAAGGCACGAAGGAACGAAGGCACGAAGGCACGAAGGAACGAAGGCACGAAGGCACGAAGGAACGAACGAACGAAGGAACGAACGAAGGAACGAACGAAGCAACGAACGAAGGAACGAACGAAGGAACGAAGGAACGAACGAACGAAGGAACGAACGAACGAACGAACGAACGAACGAACGAACGAACGAACGAACGAACGAACGAACGAACGAACGAACGAACGAAGGAATGAACGCTGCGCATTTATTTGGAGTGATTGAGTGAGCAACTGAACATTGATTTTAGCCGGAAAGTGAGGATTGCAATGTGGGCGTGGGAGTGGAGAAGAATGAGTGATTGAGTGATTGGGTGATTGAGTGAGGTTGGGACAGTGATGTTGGCCTGGCTGGCCGTTCGCTTCGTTGGTTCGTTCGTTGGTTCGTTGGTTCGTTGGTTCGTTGGTTCGTTCGTTGGTTCGTTGGTTCGTTGGTTCGTTGGTTCGTTCGTTCGTTCGTTCGTTCGTTCGTTCGTCGTCGTTGTCGTCGAAGTTCATTCGTTCATTCGTTCGTTCATTCGTTCGTTCAATCGTTCATTGTTTTCGTTGTGGTAGACTTCTGCGCACTCAACGAAGTCGTCGTCGTCGTCGTTGTGCGGTTGTTCGTCGTCGTCGTCGTCGTTGTGCGGTTGTTCGTCGCCGTTGCTGCAGTTTGTTGTCGTTCGCTCGTTCGTTTGTTCGCTGTTGCCAAAGCTCGATCAACGATTGGTTGATTGGTTGGAACGATCGCGTGTTCGATCCAGTCTCACGTAGCCAAGCAAAACCGAACGAAGAAAAGTGACCTGTGTCAATGAATACTTCTTTTCTTATTTTCGCGTTATCTGGCGTCAACCTATCGGCCATGGACCCGAACGTCGTGCGCGTCGCGCTGCCCACGGGTTAACACGTGGTTGTCTTGTTGACTTGGCCACCCGAACAAACCGGAAATTGAAAGACCTTCGTGGCTCAGAACACTAGGGGACACGGCGGACCACGGCCATTAGCCGTGGACTCTCTGTGCCATGCCCAAGATCGATATCGTCTCCTCATTCGCAGCCGGCGTCTTGGAGATAGCAGCTCTGGTCCTCGCGTTCCATGGATTTGCACAGTTACGGTCCGACATCTTCCCTGTCTCCAACCAGACAGCGGACCGCCAGCAGTTGCTCCCGTACGCAGCAGGGTTTGCGTGCTCGGCAGGTGTCGTGCTAGGGAACGCTGCTCTCTTTGACATTTGGTTCCCCTTGGTTCGGGGACACGGATCGGGCGTGTCAAAGTTTGTGTCTTGCGCGGTGAACCCGCTCAAGGTCCTCGCAGCTGGCTTGATCGTGGCGTGGGCCGTGCCCAGCGTTCTCATCTCAACATTCTTCGCGGAGGATGCCACCGCCAATTCCACGGAAAGTTTGTGCTATGTCGCCTATGAGCAATGCTCGCGAGCAGCGTCCGTCGCTGTCGAGGCGTGTGCTTCCTGCTTCCTAATACTGGTGTCTATTGTGGCCCATTGCTGCGGATCTTGTCGCTTTTGCCCGGGCAAGCGAGTGAAGTTCACCGATGTAATGATCAAGTCGTCCACGGGTCCAATGAAAAACTTTGCCTGGGTTACCGTCGTCGCGCTCGGCGTCGCAGGCATGGCCACGCAATTGGTGCTGGCGTGGATGGCGACTGACGATGACCTCGACGTCAATGGCACTGCCGACTCGCACGAGTCCTGGACGGAAATTCCTTGGGTTGTTCGTGGGTTGTCACTGGGCAGTGCCGCCCTCGTCCTATTCGCCGTGTTGTGCGACATCATGGTCGTGGCGCTGGCCGCGGATCGTGTGCAAGCTCCAGATGGAGCGCAGAAGCAATCCATGGATCACGTGTCTGCTATTGCGTGGGTTCTCAAGGCAGGAGCGATGTGCTCCAGTGCCTTTTGTGCTGTCTGCGTTTCGTTGGACTATGCGTCATGGAGCGATACGGTGAGTAGAGCTGTGCGTGGACGATGCGCGCTGAAGGCCAGATGATTTATCTATGTCTATGTTTTTGTGCAGGACTGCCGCGCCAACAATGCCGATTGCTCACTAGCAGCCACCTCAACTCTACTGGCATGGATTAGCTTGATGCTGCTCGACCTGTGTGCCGTGGCAGCGTGGCTATTTCGACAACACATCGCGTTCACACGTCACACAGAGGCTCTTGGACGCCGTCGAGCCTATTCCGGAGAGGCGGATGACATGTACGCCGAGCTCCATGACGAAGACATGGAGGGAAACATGATCCTCAACAACACGGTGGCCAACAACGATCTCACCCAAGACATTATCACCATGGGGGCCGATGGCCGGATATACACTGGCGGCACCGTTTGAAGGAGCATGTGAACGTGCAAAGAGACGGCACGCATTTAGTAACTTTTTCACAGTACAAAAAACTCTTTTACAGACCGAAAATTTAATTTGGAGCATTTTTGATGATTTGATGCTGTTGGATTTGCGTGTGCAGCCGCATTTGCCACTTTCTCGCTTCCTCGACGAACTTGTGATTCTTGCCCAAAATGGGGATGGCCTCATCAACTGCAGCAGTTAGTTCCTTGAGCCCAACGTCTATGTCTGGGATGTGGCGGTCTTTCTTCTCCAGCAGCACTCTGCGTGTCTCGAAAGCCTGCATGAAAAATTTAAGTTGAATGAGTGAAACGACATCAATGCACTATCAGATAAGAGAATATTGCTGCTTACTTGTGCTGCCTCCCGCATGGCGGCCTTAAGTGCCATGCGAGCCTTCATCAACTTGACCTGCTCGCCCTGGTCAACACCACCAGCTTCAAAATCCTTGTCCAACTACCAAAACACAACAGCACCCTGTATGAGGGACACAAGACCGGTGCGTTGCGCCGATACCAACTTCTCCTCGAACCTCATCTATTAAACTCGCACGGCGGGCACGCTCGGCGTCTTTAATCGCTTTACTGGCGCCTAAACCGAGAGCTGCCTCTTCACTGGTCATGCCTACACACGAACAAAGTCCATTCAGATAAGAGCACCCACGGGCATGCACAACCGGAGAAGAGATTCGTGGTGCATACCTGCAAGTTTGTGCTTGTCGGCGATTCGCTTCTCACGGGCAGCTTTGGCGGCCAAAACTTTCGCATGGAGTTGTCGCTTTCGCTCAGCCTCCTCGGCAGCCTCGGTCTCTTTCTTTGCATGCTCAATCCGAGCGCTCTCTAGCTTCGCAGCTTTCAACCGGGCTAACTTCTCATGTAGTGTGGCATCTGAAGATGTTTGGTGATTCTGAAGAGCTGGAAGCTGCAAAAACAAAAGGTGTTTTCAACTCGCCTGGTCACACATCGGTTGCTCCAACGGAAACCAACTAAGAAACCAAGCTTGCAAACCTTGGTTTCGCCACGGGTTTGCGACACCAACATCTCCTGCGCTTTGCGAAACGTTTCAAGCACACGTTGCCTGCCTCTCGAGTTGTGCTCCTAGTCACCACAATGTCGCTATGAAATTGCAGTGACAACTTCCGAGGCAAGATCGACATTGTAACAACCTTGAGAAGCAGGACAATGCGCGTGTAGCCTTCTTGCTCCGCTGCATCCAATGCGCTTTCTCCTTGTAAATTTTGCACATTGACATCAGCTCCGGCATCACACAAAGTGACCACGATGTCGCCGTAACCTGCACATGGGGAAAAAAACAAATGTGAGGCATCACTGCCATTCCAGGTGTTGCGACACAACCAAGAAAACCACACCGTTGCGAGCTGCTATCGCCAGTGCGGTGGTTCCATCGAGATCACAGGCGTGAGGGTCCGCCTTTGACGTCAGCAGTGCATTGACGCACACGGAGCGTCCTAACAAGAAAGTTCACAATTGCAGTGTCAAGGAAAGTTTCTGCTGTCGTGCATACCGCAGCACAGTAACTACCAAATCGAGCAGCAACCATGAGCGCTGACACTCCGTTAACGGCTTGGTGATTCGGCTCGGGCTTGTCTTGCATCAACAATTCGAGCACAATTTTGCGGTGTCCTAAAACCACAGATCTCATTGTCAAGTGGGTACTCTTTTGGCGCGGTTGAAATGCAAGGTACGCGCACTGACCTTGTCTGCAAGCCACCATCAATGGCGAAGTGCCGTCCTTGGCGTGATGGTGTGGTGAAGCTTTGTGACGAAGTAGAATTTGCATTAGCTTGAATTTGCCGATGTTGATGGCCTGCAGAAGGGATTGGACCAGACTCAATCCACTGGCGACAGCAAACTGGTCCAAGAACATAACGGTTTGAACTTGCCGACATCAATGGGCTCCATCCGGCGTCATCCTCGGCGTGGACGTTCGCTTTCATCTTCAGCAACATGCGGACCTGCAAGCAATATCCGAGTGAGCAATTTCGCCCCGCACACCCACCAGCAATCTTGAAAACCTACCATGGGAACATCGCCGAACCTGCACGACATTATGAGCGGGGTTGCGCCTCCGACACTATTATTGGGAGTTGTTCCTCGAGCTTCGATGTAACTTGATGCAACAGTATGTTCGCAATCAATTATCAGCGTCTTTGGCAATATGATAACCACTTGTCGACAAACAGGGTAACGCACGCTCCAGATCCAATCAAGGACTGCGATGCAATGACTCTTCGTTGATGAATGGTTTTGATCAAGCGACGATCGAATTCAACGTCCCGGATTGCGGCCTTTCGCTTTTTCTTTTTCGGCAAAG
>ENA-OWNT01004502-OWNT01004502.1-seawater-metagenome-genome-assembly--contig:-NODE-4502-length-12192-cov-4.515229_pt1 | contig 12192 bp, 14 predicted proteins | sample MGYA00238136_ERZ651165 | MGnify/ENA primary metagenome ERZ651165 (study PRJEB26861, sample SAMN08777766) | seawater metagenome | isolation source: coastal seawater | place: USA: Florida | collected... | reverse complement strand
ATTGGGGCTCTCAGATTCGCGTTGCTCCGGAGCAAAACATCCTCAGCAAGGTCAGTGAATTCGACTGAGTTGTTGCGGTTGATGTAAGTAGAGACTCAATTGGGCGAATGCTGTTCACCGATACATACCGAAAGGCTGTTCTTGAAGTTGTGCTGAGCCGCTTGGCCACAGTCGCGGACGTTGTAGCAGAATGGCTGTCAGAGGACCCGTCACATAAACAGCTCTTGGCTACGGTGAAGGTATGAACGCTGCAACATCTGCCATAACTTGACAGTGACATTTTGTTTCGTTAGTTTATTAGTTTCTGTGGTCGTCACAACAAGGTTGGATGGGAAGCGGGTGTCCAATACAATGCGTATTACTATCCGAACGGCAATGATCGAGTTAACGACGCCAATACTTCCGCTGACCCCAAGTTTGGATTGAATTTTTCAGATCCGAACGATCCCGTTGGTGAGTCGCTGATGTCAATTTTTACAGTGCTTAAGGCCCATCAATGACGTTGTACTTCTACCGTGCAAAGGTGCCGGACTTCCGATTCTCGGATATGCGGCTGCTGCCAGTGCTGGATATAAGCTCCAGCCAGGGCAAAATCTCACTGGAGAAATCGTTGCCAATATCACAAGAATGTTCGTGACACCACATACATACATGCTACGCAGACGGCAGTGCCTGTCTGTCCGGTTGATTATTGATGACGAAGACAGTGATGATGTGTACTGAGTGGTCTGAGCCTTGAGATGGGACGGACGGAGGAATATTGGTGGAAGCCGCACACATGTACCTGACCAGCACAGCCAATAAGAAGAAGTTAGTTTGCGTACTTCACAGTCTCGGCACTAGCACTTTTGCAGTGCTGCCAGAATCAGCACCGTGTGTGGGTTTTTGGGAAGATGCAAGTTCTAGTTGTGGCGCAGAACAACTCTGTCATCGCGAAAAATTGTCATACTTGAGTGGAGTTTTTCTTTCCTTTTCGGTATCAACATTTATCCAACAATTCGTCACTGGTGAACAACAAGTTCCGTTGCTTGCCATCTCGATTTCGTCGTCATCCCATCGGACCGGCATGGCGACGCCTTCTCCGATCACGGATGCCGCGGCGGCACTGAACACTTTCAACCAGCGCCTCGCAGATATCAACACACACAAAGCTGCGGCTGATGCGAATGGCCGCAAAAAGAAGCCAAACCCTGAGCAAGAGAAGCTCGCTATGGTTTTGGCCGCAATTGAAGACGTCGTCAAATCACGCAAGCCTGCACAAGCGGAGGGGTCAACCTTCACTATGACACCGACGGAATGTTTTGCGGCAACGATGACGTGCATTGAAGCTTCCAAGGGCGAGCATCTTTGTGAGTTGTTCAACCTTCTCTCGATAACACTTCCTGCAGTGCCCCGACCAGTTCTCGTTGCAAAGTGGCAAGTCATGTCGGATGCATTGTTTCAAATGACAAAGGTGGCTGCGCAGGTCGAGCTTGCTGAGGCCAACGAAGGCAGAGCCAGCAGTCGTTTGAGTCGCTGGCTTGTTGCTTCCATTTCAGCCTTCCTGAAAGCCACGCTTCTCATCGACGGAGAAACCACAAAATCGGCGCTGTCTCGTTTGTACGACTTGCTGTTGTCCTCGACGGTCGATCCTCGACCGAAGGTCCGCCGAACCGCGCAGGACGGTCTCATCGCCATTCTCGAAGCCAGCCGGAAAACCCCACGCTCTTCTCAAGCGGCTCTTGGGTATTCGTTCAACTTTTTTTGCAGAGTTCTGAAGGATTCTTGCCTCAAATTTGGAAAACCTGCTGACGCTCGGTCAGAAGCAATTACGCTGGACACGACTGGAATGCTGCAACTCCTTGGCTTTTTCAAACGCTACCTACCAATGGTGCCGCTGTCGAAGATGTCGCCCATTTGCAAAATAACGCTCGCCGTTCCCAGCTTGGGTCAGCCAACACTCACGAATGCTGCATTGCATGCCATGGAGCCTGTGTTGAAGTCCACCGTTGCGCACACACCCAGAGCGTCTGCGGCTGACAAACAGGCAATTGTGAATGTGTTGGAACTGATCGTGCGGTCGACCGTCGAGATGCAACCCGACTGCCGGGAGGTGCTGCCCATGCAAGCTTTCTGCGAATTGATCACTCAGTCGTTTGCCTTGCTTTACAAGGCGCATCACCTTGGTGCCGTATTGCTGCTCCCGAAATTGGTGGACAACATGTGCACAGCATTGAAAACCGCCCGCCATGTTGCGGTCCTTGATGCTCTCTCGAAAGCTGGTTCCGCCGTTTTCACCTGCTTCTTGTCGAAGGCAACCTGGCGACAACACGCCGAATACGTTGCATCAGGGGCTTCTTCCGACGGTGCTCCTCCGACATCTCGAGCTATTGCATCTGTTTTCCAGTTCATTACTGATCCCGCCTACATGCCGGTTTGGGCATTCGTGCTGCCCATTTTAACAGCGGTGCTGAAGGCCATTCAGCCACTAGCAAATGCCAGTGCAGGCAGCCGTAAGTACTCGGATCCAGTGTTGATTCCCATCGCTGCTCGTGCTGCTCAAGTTTACGAGGCCGTCCACAGCGCCGACGCCGCAGACATGGAACAGTCACGTTCGAATCGCATTGCTCTCAAGAATCTCGGCGCCGTTTTGGCCCAGTCCGTGTCGTGTGTCGGGATTGAAAACTTCATGTCGGTTTGTCCACTTAAGGGTGGCTTGGGAATTGCGGGTGCAAACCCCAAGTCCACCTCGAAGCCGACGGCCATTGCACATTCCAGGGAATGGGTGCTCAAATTTCTGTCTGATAATCTCTCGACGATTTCGCGGAAGCCCATTTCGTTCTTCCAAGAGTACTTCGTACCAGTTGCTCGTGAGTGCTCTGTGTTGGAGCAGTCAAAGAGAGAGGTTCGCAACATCGGCGCTCTACTGTAACCTTGCGTGTTTTCAAGTTTTCATCCACTTCGCCGTTCTCAAACTGTTTAGGCCGGTGAACTCAATTGGGCCAAGCATTATCACATGCTGACATTTCGAGTATGGGCACTGCTACCCGCATACTTAACTCACCCACTGGAAACGGTCAGTGAAAGCACGCTGTTGTTTGCAAGTTTCGCCGCTATGACGCATGTATTTGACTTCTATTCTCCTGCATGCTTAGTCTGATGTCGTCGCGAGCTTCCCAAAGCTTGCTCCGCTGATGTACGGAGCGGCAAAGGACCAGAAACATCCAGAACTCTCCCCGATTGTTTGCCAAGCATTGGTCACTGTCATCAGTCCATATGTGCAGAACTCCATCGTGACTCAGGAAGATTCGACGGAGGACACCAATGCGGAACCTGTGAAAGTGCTGCCACCAGAAGAACTCGCTGCTGCGCAAGCAATGTTCCAACGGTTTGCTCCAAAGTTTGTACCGTTGCTTTTCAAACAATACGAACAGCAGCATGGAAAATGGGAAGGGACTGAAGTTGAACCGTCGGTGGTGGCGGGAGCACCAGTTCCTCCTCCAATGCCGGTTACTTCCTCGCAAATTCCGGCTGGCGGCATTGGAGAAGGTGGAAGTGCAGAACGGCTTGCTGCGTTGCTGGAAGCCGCCACAAAGTATGTTTTGTTGTGTCCACCACTGACTTGCGATTGTGACGCTGTTGTGTCATCTCAGTTGGTGTGTGTTCTATGTAGATACGCAAGCATTGCCGGCGCTTCATTGGTTCAGAAGTTCGCAACGACACTGCTGTCTCGGTTGGCAAAAGCACAGTTGCCGCCATCTGTCGAAGAGCTGCAAGCAAATCCGGGGAAATCACTCGAGAATGTGCGACAAACGTGTATATTACTGGGCTTGTCGCAAGCGCTTATTCCAAGCGTGAGCCGTGACAAGCTGAGTCTCATCTTCAGAGCTTTGAAAATGATTCTCGGAAACGGTCCGCCAGCATTGATTCAAACTCGCTGCTTCGCTGCTGTGGAGTGCATCTGCCGAAGAGAACAAAGTCACAGTGTTGTAAGTTGATTGTTTGCGGTGAACTCACGTCTCATGCGAGGACACTCACTTTCTCTGTGTGCTTGCTCAAATGGAAAGAGTGCTGATGGGAAAGTCGATCCTCTCCTCGCTGATTTAGCCAGTCTGCTACAAGACGCGCTTGTGAGTGTTGCTCCCAAAGCTAAGCGGCGTCGCTTGCGCTGTTTACGGCTGCTGATCGATCGCGGTGGCATTGCTATGTTGGCAAAAAGTGCCGCTGCCCGCGCCGCCAACAAAGAGTCTGACGGAGGCATATCAGATGACGAGGATGACGATGAAGACCAATCAAACTCTGGCCAACCCAAGCTCGATGAGGGCAAAGCGTGGCTTGTCGGTCTAATCGGAGAAATTGTGCTGTGCACAAAAGAGTCAAATTCGAAAGCTCGTGAGGCTGCATTCGAACTGTTAACAGCCATTGGGCACTCTGCTCTTAAAGAAGGCGGCCAGGCCGGTTTTGTGGACCTGCTGACGATGGTTTCTGCTGCACTTGCTGGTCGAACTCCCCACATGAAGAGTGCCGGTGTTATCGCGCTCTCAAGACTCTTTTACGAGTTCCGGTCCGAAGCCGCCATGCAGGTAAGCAGTCGTCATAGCACGCGTGTTCAATCAATACTCTGTGCCAGCTCCTGAACGCACATTGATTGCATATCTAGATGCATGCCGTTAACATGCTGAGAACAGTTTTGCTCCTGATGCGAGAAAAAAGTCGTGAGGTAGTGAAATCAGTGATTGGCTTCATCAAAGTGGCCGTCTCTGCCCTTCCACACGAAACATTACAACAAGAACTCCCACATGTCGTTCAAAGCCTCATGTTGTGGGCTGGAGAATCCAAGAACCGATTCAGACTCAAAATCAAGGTAATTGGCATGTGACGTTGAGGTTGTCAGCGAGGTGCGGCACTTACCCATGTGGACTTTTTTTAGGCCATTTTCGAGCGTTTAGTGCAAAAGTTTGGCGGAGAAACCATAGTGAACTTAGTTCCAGTGTCAGATAGGCCATTGATCACTCACATCGTGAAAATGAAAGAACGGTCTCGTGTTCATGCAGCGAATGAGAAGAAGGCACGACAACACCAGACCGGAGGACCCAATAGCACAAAAGCGGCTGTCGAAGCTGCTGTTCGAGCCCAATTCTCACGAAAGCGACGAGCTCGCGTTGGAGAAGAGCAAGAGTCGGACTCAGACGCGGACGATGACACTGATGGTGCGGTGGCAAAGCGTGGACGCAGAACTGGCAAGAGTGACGAGCGTATATCGAGCAAACAGTACATTCGAGATGACAATGGCGCTAATGCCGACGATATGGATTTGTTGAACACTGCTCAAATGGCAAGGAGGTTGCGAACGTCGCAGCCAAATGTCGCACGAAGAGGGGGAAAGGTGGACGAAGATGGCTTTGCTATTTCTCTGGACGGTAAGTTGATTGTCCCAGATGATCGCAAAAATCGTGGTGGAAATAGCGATGATGAAGACGGTCCCGAAAGCGCTTTGGGCAGGTTTGTGTTTGTGCATATCTGAGTTCTGAGTGCGCAGTGCGATGAATTGAATGTAACCATGTCGGCATCCTTGTGCGTAGTTGGACAAAGGAGTCACGACAAACTGGCGGAGTCCGCGGAGCAAGCCGGATTCTTGCTGCCAAAAAGCGCATGGAAAGGCAGGCGGGGCGATCCAACAAGCACGCAGGTGACAGGTTCAAGGCGAAGAACGCCAAAGGTGACGTTAAGAAAACTGGCTCGCTTGAGCCATACGCGTACATTCGTCTCGATGCAAAGGCGACAACGAAAAAAGGAAGGAAGGACAACCTGGCAAAATTCTCGAAGCATCGCAACCCCAAGGCTGGCAAAAGCCGGAAACGGAGTCGCTGATACCTGTGTACGCATACCCAGTGAATTGAACTTGTTCGTAAAAATAAAATATGTGGATGGCAATTCAGTGCGCCGTTTAGCTACGTATGAGCAGTTCTGCTGGCATCACTGTGTCACTTGTTCTTGTTTATGTCACCGTCACTGCCGTCGGTGTCTAAAGTTTCCCTTAACACATTTCGGAGGGTCTCCGATCCGCCAACTGAGCCGCCAACTGAATGGACGATCTGCGCATATTCCATGCGCCACGACGGCGTGCGGTTCGTAGCCTTGACATCACTTGTCAGGGTCCCCGAAGTGAATCTCGAACAGAATTTTGGATTTGTCAAGTCCACCATGTAACTGTATGTCAACACAAAAAGTACCGCTGATGGATCCAGGCAGCAAGTCACATGCAATGTTACAACGCGTCACTTACGACAATTGCCCACGCCTATTTCTCCTTCTCGTTCCTTTGGATAGTAGCGAGTCGCGAGTCTGCGGACGTGATGCACAGTATCAGCAAAGCGCAGTTGGTTCCGACGCCAACGACTAAAGAGCCATACCTTTTGACGCCATTGCACAATGAAAAGGATTTGGATCGCCGCGACAATGAACGCTGACAGTCCCAAAAACCAATTGTCCGTGGAGGCCACCTTAGCGCAGCAATCAAAGCGTCACAGTCAGTCACAAAGCCACAACACGCAATGGGCACGCAATCCGATGCCTCTTACCCGTTGGCAATTGTTAATCGTGAAGTTATCGGTCGCATCGCAAACGAAGCCCATTGGAGAAACGTATAGGCAGCTTGCTGGATATTCATTATCGCAGTCATATATCTGTGGACAAAATAGGGCACCATATGTGATGACGTGATGGCAATAGTGTGTTGTTGCAGGAGATCTGATGGGGCTGCAAGGCTCACCTGCAAGTGCAGAAATGACGACACGAAGAAGTAGAAGCCCTCAAAAGCCAAGTAAAGAAGACTGAGGTTGAGGTAGGTGTCAAGGGACGTGATGGTTTGCTTTTTAGGCATGGTTGAGTCCATGTAAAACTTGAAACCGATGATGGCAAACACGATGAGTAACAACAATCCTGCCATTGTCACAATAATCAATGGGTAAAACATTGTGACGACACAGGGTCGCGAGTGGTACAATTCTCCAAAGCGTACCAATGCGGTCCGGAAGCTCGCTTTGCGATACACCGAATGGCGTCACACCCAGCAGGACCAACGTAAGCAACGGCATCACAATGTTCCAAAAGATGTTTCCAGTCTTGCGTTTGATCGCAATTTGAACCACGTAACTAAAATTCAAGGTCACATCCGTCAAGAAGATAACAACAGCAGCGACAGCAGAAGGAGCAGCAACGACAACAACACCAGCAACTTTGCATCGACAAAGCACGCGTACGTCTCTAGCGTTTTCACATTGTGATTAAAGTCTCTCCAGTTGCTGCCATCAATCCAGATCGGGGAGTATTCTACACACCATTCGGCGTTTCCATCAATTTTGTGACCCTCGTCCGGGCGCCATGTCACCTGTATCGCGAATCGGAGTGTCAAGAAGCAATACAGTTTGACCCGCAAGTACCGCAGAGGAACGACGTACGGGGTCTGTCAGGATACGAATGGTTGTCTTCGACGGAGCCATGTGTGCCATTGCATCACATTGTTCAACACTGAGCGGCTCACGATGACTGTCCGCACTGTTGCCATCATTCAACAGTGATGGTGGCTGCACAAACGTCAGCTTTTGTAGGGCCATTTGGAGCTGCAGGATTTGGATGTCGAACGGGAAATTGGTCAAGTCCGGAAGAGCTCCAATCGTCAATGCCATTTTTGCAGTGTACTTTACATCAACTGGGCTTGTTTTGCTGATTGCAAACTGGGGTTTTCCGAGTAACTCAAATGAGCGAGCATCAGCGACAACAAGTCGTGGCACAAAGTGATGACACAAGTTTTCTTCCGACAGCACACCATCGTAAGTCACAATTTTGCTGTCGTTTATCCGGCGCGTGAACGGGAACAGGCTTTCGTCTCGCCAATTCATCATGAGAATGATTTTGCATGAGAATTCCATTTTCTTCATATCGTATTCCGAGATCTCAATGACTTTCACCGCAACCTCGACAATTGGGATGTGCTTCAACACAGCAGCTGCCTGCTTCGCGTACACTTCGTCAACGCCTCGAAGGGCGAGTATCCCTTCTTCATGTTTGGCTTGATATTCTTTGACAGCCACGTTGAGCATTTCTTTTGCTTCGAGACGGTTTTCGTGTCCCGAGGCCGAATCTATGCGCTGCACGAAAGAGTCTAATTTCTGTTCAATGCCCTGCTCTTCTGCCCGCCTCTCGTGCAGCTTGGATCGCGCTGCGAGGAGAGCATCCTCGTCAAGGGCGCAAGCAGGGTCACGTTCAATCCAATACTCTGTGAATCGTGAGCCCACCAACGAGAAATTGTCCGTCGCCATGGTTAATTGTGCCGCGCGTACCAATTTTGGTTGCAAGAGTCTTCTATGTTACGGCGCACACCGCCGCCGCTACAATAACCATTTTGATGTCGACAGACACTTCACAACGCAATTCCGCAGCTCCGAACGTCTACAAAGACATCAAAATCAAAAACAGTTTTATTTTTCAGTTCCACACGTGGAACAATTTTGGACGTGCGGGCGCACCGTCTGCCCAAGCTCATCCAGAACCTACGCCGTGCACTGTTGCCGTTCACCCAAGGTCATAGCAACAACGAACAACGACGACGACAACGAACAACGAACAACGACGACGACAACGAACAACGACGACGACGACGACGATGCTGCCACGAAACGGCGGCAGTTGACCCACCACAACGACCATAAAGTCTCAGTTGTGGATAGATATAATACCCTTTTACACACCGACACAAACTATCTACAAACCGCAAAACATCATCAACAACGCATCGTTCGTGGGTTTCGACTGCGTGTAAACGTAGTTATAGATGAATCTTTATTACTGTTATTTACTTCAGTAGTGTATCTACAATGAGGAATAATGGATCTGGTACTAACTGACAAAATACGCATAATGCCGAATAAGGATATACCTGACGCCACGTATATGTACACTGTATAAGTATCCTTAACCAAGACATACCGGACAAATCCCTCAAGTATGAATGTGGTGTAATACTGGTATTTGAAGAACCAACAGTACTGACTTAGAAACCAAGTACAAGATGAAATAGCATTGATGAATACTTGCAGTATACAGGCTGTATTGACTATGCAGTCGCGCGGCGTGATTGGTGCACAGCGGCCTCGACGTTGTTCGTTCGTTCGTTCGTTCGTTCGTTTGTTCGTTCGTTGTTGCGTTTTGCGCGCGAAACGCGCAGCGCAATGAATGAACGACACAGACAGACAGACAGACAGACGACACCCAGCAATGCCCCGCTCTGATAATGCTGCTCGGGTGTTGTATGCGTGAGCGAGGTGTTCAACATGGAACAAGTGACGGTTGCTTTGCGTCGTGTATACGTACTATACTGCCTTCCATTGCCTTCCATTGGTGTAGAGTCGGCGCAACAGTTTGCCGTTCAACATAGCGCCACCGCGACGCCAGTTCTTCAGCGACAAGAGGTTTTGAAAGATCACAACGGAAACCGAGAAGGGTATGGCTGAAACATGTCCGAAAGTCGCGTGTAGGACAGAATCTGCTACCAATCGGCCCAGTCTACGCAAGAAAGCGTGCGTGCGTGCTGGGTTTGAGGAGCAGTGGTCGATGCCTCATCACCGGTCGGGGACAGCGGGCGAGCGATGGCAGCAACTTGAGTGCATTTTCGTCGCGCAACGTTTCACAAGAACCGTTTCAAACCTGAAAGATAGTTGAAATAGGAATGGCGACGGCTTATTGTCAACGTTTGAATCATAGTATGTTGATTTTACGTCTGAGTTATTTGTAACATCAAAGTAGACCACAGAATGGACGAGAAATACTCAGAGCAGCTTGACTCGTTGGAAGCTGCAGTACTTGGGGAACAGGAATCTGTTCTTGCACAATACCGTGGCGAAGATGTTAAACCAAACTCTGACGGTGCCGAAAGAAGTAACCAGGGCCACAGCACTGGTTATGACTCGGAAGATGAGTTGAAGGACGGCAGCATTCAGATGGCTGCAGCTGAAATTGTTCGCAATCACCACGCAAGCGATCGTGCAACGAAGAGGCCCTCCGCTCGCACCCGCATGTACAAAGGGAACCACCACACTGGCGTCAAAGGAATTTTGGCAGATTATCACGAAGCACAAGACGAAGCAGCGAGAGTACGTTATTCTTTGTGCGTGACTGTCAGTCTGATCGCAGATTGTTGACTCCTGTTTCACTGATGCATAGAATGCTAGACAAGCCAGTGCTGTTGCTGCAGCCAGCCTTGTGCCTGCAAAAGTGGCACAATCAATATCGCTCTCTGCAACTGGGGATCGACGAAAGTTAGTTATTCCAAACGAAACCGATTCTTCAGATGATGAGTTCTTGTTGGACGGAGCGGGTGAAGGCGACCCAGACTTTGCAGCATACCGTGAGGTAAGCCAGTGGTCATGTACCTGCGTCGTCTCAACTGTGTGTTAAGGTGCAAACAATTTGACTGACTTCACAGGAAAGACTCGCTGAAATGGAGCGAGTTCGTAAGGCCAAATCAACTGTGAAGGAAGTGACGGGCGACGAGCTGGTAGCTGCCGTGGACGCGTTGAATAGCGAGCCTATTGCCGATGGACCGACAACCAGCCCTCACAACATCTTGTTGGTGCACGTGTTCAATCCGTCACTTCCAGTGTGTCAACTCGTCAACAGCCACTTAGACATATTGTCAGCACAGTCAGCGCACCAACGCGACGGATTGGCATTTTTGAAGGTTCGGGTGGATCAACTTCCAGCGGGACCCGAAAGCAGCGGTGGGTTCGACAACATAATGTTCCCCGCGTTTAACGTGTACCGGGCCGGAAAACCTGTACAAGCTTTGGTAGCCATTACGCGGGAAACTGGGCCTCGACCAAGTGCATTGAAAGTGGAAAAATACTTCGTCACAAAAGGTATTTTTCAAAGACAATCACTGAGCAACCCGCATTCAGGCTCCAAGGGAAGGGCGGACCTCGAGTGAAGGGAAAATATACAGCACGCATTGACACGCAGACTAGCCGCTGGGCGTTCAAAGCCGAGTGCATATTAATTAGATCGCAACATCGCTAACTAACAAACGAGCGAATCTTCTTGTGTCGCACAGTTGCCGTGCTGTTCAGCACTGCTCGTTTCCCTCTGGTGGGCAGGGGATCGAGCAGCGCCTATTAAGCAACGAACAACATGACTGTCACACAACCATGCCACCACAATGCAGCGCCCAGCTTGCGTTTTAAGCTTTTTCTTGTTTTTCGTGGATTACTCCTTTTTTGTTTTTTCTCTTGTTCGTTTTCTTTTGTTGATATTTTTCTGGTAAAAGCCTGTCCGCATTTGGCGCGAATGTGGCCTGTCCCTTTGAACTACTGGTCAGCGTTGACTAATTGGAGCTTAGTTCTTGGCGTCTTGCTGCTCTTGCCACAACTTCTGCCGACGCTTGAACTCTTTGTACTCGCACACTTCATAGGAGTGGCGCTCGTGCTCACACTTCCAAGGCATGTACAGGGATTGTTCGCGGCACTTGTTGAGGCGGATCAGAAGATGCGCGCAGTAGTCGCGGTAAGCTACAGGGATTTTGTGCCGAGCCATTTGCTCCTCAGTGCACTTCATGACGGGGGTCTCGGACGACATGGTGTCAGAACGAAGCAGGGGCTCAATCGAAACGACGAGAGAAACCGCGGCTATTTTGGTCCGAGGCTACGCCACAAAAACGAGGCGGCAGCCAACACCACCACACCGCACAACCACACAAACACACAAACGGCCAAAGGAAACCACAGGCGACAAAAACCCAGGCCTAAGAAAAAGCCTCGCGCGTGCAACACTCCACTTCGACCAAGACTATCGATTCAAGACCGTAGTTTCCTTCTTCGACCATCGAATTGGTGTTTGTCGACTGTGGCCGTGTTGCGTTTCTTCCCCACTTCCGTGTCGACGCATCGTGCTTCCGTCATGTCCGGTTAAGCGAACACGAAGCGCTGTCAAGCGGACGCACGCAGATTCTTACAAACTAAACAACAATACTGCCTCCACCGCAGCTCAGTTCACTCCGACAACGCACAAAATACCGTCTGTTCGTTCGTTCGTTCGTTCGTCGACAACAACGGCGTCAAAAGCCTACGAACGACAACGAAAGCCGACGAACGACGAACGACGAATGACGAACGACGAACGACGAACGACGAACGACGAACGACGAACGACGAACGACGAACG
>ENA-OWNT01004501-OWNT01004501.1-seawater-metagenome-genome-assembly--contig:-NODE-4501-length-12194-cov-5.066683_pt1 | contig 12194 bp, 14 predicted proteins | sample MGYA00238136_ERZ651165 | MGnify/ENA primary metagenome ERZ651165 (study PRJEB26861, sample SAMN08777766) | seawater metagenome | isolation source: coastal seawater | place: USA: Florida | collected... | reverse complement strand
TCGTCGTCGTCGTCGTCGTCGTCGTCGTCGTCGTCGTCGTCGTCGTCGTCGTCGTCGTTGTCGTCGTCGTCGTCGTCTTCGTTGTTTTCGTCGTCGGCGAAGTCAACGTTGTTGAGTTCATTGGTGCAATCGTTAGTGCGTTCGTTTGTTGAATGTTCGTTGTAGTTATGTTCGTCGTTTTCAAAGTCGTTGGTCGTCGTTGGTCCTCGTCGTCGTCGTCGTCGTCATCGTCGCTGTCACTGTCACTATGGCTGTTGCAGTGTTGCAGTGTCGCAGTGTTGCAGTGTTGTGGGTGGTGGTGGTGGTGGTGGTCGTCGTCGTTGTCGCTGTTGCAGTGGGTCAACGCTGTGGTTGACTTGGTGTTTGGTTGACGAGTTGGTGTGTACGGCGCTGTACTCTCTCTCAATGCAACGGACAATGGCTGGAGGTGGAATTTTGTTTTGTGCCTTTTTTGAAAGCATCGATATCAAGTATACGCCCGCCTCTACCTGCGCTGACAATCCGTCCACAGACAAGCCAGTCGTTGACGTCGTAAGCGGCGTTTGTACGTGCGCAGCTCAAGCACGCGTGTGCACCATGCCGGCGTCAGCACCCAAGAAGACGTCTCTCAAAAACCAGATCCGCAGCCTCAAGCGCATGCTGAACCGAGACGGTCTTCCAGATGAAGTGCGCAACAATCTCACACAGAAGCTGAAAAAACTGCAACAACGGCTGAAAACGAAGGAGAAACGTCAATTGGGCAAAGAAGCCACAGAGGCATTGCGAAAGATTTTCCTTATCGAGCGGACAAAGGTGAAGAGACGCCTCCAAAAGCTGCGGAAGAAGCTTCGCGCATGTGACAAGGATGACGCAGCCCACTCGACGCTGTCGGAACAAGTGGCGGAGCAGCAAAAGATCATGGATTACGTGGTGAACTTTCCGATGCGGCATCAGCCATACATTCCCTACCTCAGAGAGAGTCAACTGATCCCGAACTGGAAAGACAGCAGAGACAGAATGATGGCGCGCATACAGCGCGACATCGCGAAACGAGAGACACAAAGCGAGACGGTCGACGGATTCGTGGTCGATAAACGATCTAGCTCGGAAAACTCCGAGACGGGAGCGCCCACGAAGCGACAGAAAATAGCAAAGGAGGACGAGGAGCAGAAGCCTGCGTCCGTCGAGGCATCTGAGCCAGAAACGGCGGCCGACATCGAGAAAGACGACTTTTTTGCCTGAATTGAGGCGTGGGTGCTTGAATAAGAGCAACCAGCGCAACTGGCAACAAAACCGCCACAGCGAGTTCAATACTTAATTTATTCTATCTTCTATCGTTCGTGGTGGCTGCACAGTCCCCCGACTGTTACGATTGGTCGGGCAGGAGTTTCTGGTGCGCCGCACTCCGTTGCTTCGCAGCATGCGCGACCAATCTGGCATTCGCCTCATTCTTCGCCCGATTGCGAGCGACACCTAATTGAAGCTCTGTCTCGGTCTCAATGTGCCCCATTGCCCACACAGCCGTCGGGTGGGACAGGTCAAGAACGCCAGAGCTTGTAGCTTTGTCCATCGCCTGCAATCAGAAAACAGCAGAACGCATGTCGCAGGTTGTGTACATATCACCGTGGCGTGCTTGAGCTCGAAATCACAAACCTTGCGCATCAAAAACAAATCTTTTGACTCTAGAGCTGCCTCCATTTCGCGCTTTAGCACTGCGAGAATTTCGTCAATGTACGTGCCGAGCTCGTCCAGAGCTGCACGTTTAATCTCGGCGAATTTCGACAGAATCTTGCTGCAGTTGTGCAGTCGTATCAAGAACTCATTGTCGGCCGGCACGAAAGGGCCCTGCGCAAGCCACCACAAGTGAGGCGTAATAGGGGTTGCTGAAGCCATTTCCCGCACAACAGTACTAACCACGGCGTTGAGAATGTTGTCAACATATTTCATATTGTCAGTAAGGCTGGTCAGCTCCGTTTGTTCCAGGAAGTTGACGTCAGTTGTGAATGGCGTCGACTTGCGTCGCTGTGATTGCTCTGGCGCCTCCTTCTTCATCGACAGCACAACATCACGTGCCAGTTCCACCTGCACAACGATAAGAATCAACTTGACGATCAACATTCAAGACAGACGCGATTCAGACGTGTATGCGCACGCACCAGATCCCTCTGTTCCAAGTATGTTGCGGCATTTTCATCGGTCAGTGCGCCGGAGTCTATTTCGCCCTCAAACCAAGGCAAAGCCTCGCCAAGCTTGTTGACAGCGCGATACAACTTCTCGTGCGCGGCGTCCACTCGGTCCTGGTGCTGGCGCTCTTCGGAGGTTTCCTCCCGGTACACAATACGACCTGCAGGTATCGAGCAGACGTGGCAGTATTCCTAAGCACCGAAGGAATGCAAGATTTGGTGCATGCGTCGACAGACCCCAGAATCCACTACAAATTCCCTCCAAAGCCTCTCCGTGCCGCAAACCTTCGAACTCATGGCTTCCAACAAGAAATTTTCCCGGAAAAACAGCCAATGTATCTCCGTGTTGCGCAACAATAGGAACTAATTCCATTTTTCGTGTCTTCGCAATCGAAAGATACGACCGAGTCGCTCCATTGTCGGCATATCTGTGCAATATGCAACAATGCTGAACGGCAACAATCGACTACGGTCGTCCTCGAACAAACAGACACGGAGATGCTTGATTCTTACTTGACGTCGATAGTTCCGGCGCGCTTTGGATCCTTCGTGTGTACTCTCAACACGGTGGCAATTCTGGCCAGCTTTGGTCCGTTGTGGCACCTAAACGGTGTTCGTGCACATGGGCATGCAATTGTAAACATGAGGCAGCAATGCGGCACGCATCTCGTCTATTTGCACCAACACGTACTCCACTGTGTCTCCAACAGCTAGTGCATCCCCACCCCACGGACCACGGCGCACAGGGATGGTCTGGCGTTTGGCAAACTCATCAATTGGAGCCGCCGACATCGCAAGACCTCCATTGGAACAGTGCATGTATATTCTGGAAACCGCAAAAGAAACAAGTACATCATCAGCATCATCGGTGTGCGAGCGATGTGTTGCGGAGCATTGCTCGCGTACCCCCGTGGCTGTCCGGGTTCCAATCGAATGGGTGGATGTAGCGCAAGCTTCGAAAACTGGTCCGCTTGGTGGGTTTGTCGCAGGGCAAGCTCTTCGCCAACTGGTGGAGCGTTCGCGGCCTGCCCAGGAGCTCGCCCGTCAATAGTACCGACAGCATCTCGAATATCGCCTTGGACAAGGTTCTCGTCGTGCTCAAGAGAGAACAAATTTCGTCCGGACAACGCCAGAGGCTGGTCTTTCGCCACCAACTTCCAAGATTCCTTTTCTAACCATAGTTCATTCCACGAACAACTTTTGCGAGGTGGAAGACACGGCCGCCCAAGATTTTCGGCTATTTCCGCCTTCGCTTTCCTGCGAGCATTCTCGTGCACGCCGGGGTGTTTCTTGGTCCAAATGGTGCATTTGCTCTCGGGGACGAGACTGCAGAATTCAATGCCCGTTATGAACACAGCCTACACATCATCAAAGATCCCATACAAGTTAGCTATTCGAAAACAACAACAACAATATTCGATGTGCACAAAACGTGAAGCAAGCCACGGGCAAGCTAATTCGCCGTACTTTTCGCCCATCTTCCCAGGTTTCAGGATCCTCGCCTTGAGCACGGCCGTGGCGCATGTTGTAGACATCAAACATTATGCCACATTGCACCATCGGCGGTGGAGAACCTGTGGTCCCGTCAAGAGAAACTGTGCAGTCTACGACACCATTTGGCGCTTCGGAAACGCGGCGCAGACTTGCAACCATTGGCGACGAATGCCCAGGTGACTTCGGAGTGCGCGCTGCCGCGTTGCGCTGTGTGTCTGCTTTCATCTTTGCAGACTTTTGCTGCGCGCAGATGATCTATCACAGTGTCATCATACTATACTTCGTTCCGCAGCGCGTGCGGTTGAAACTGAACACGAGACCCCACTCGTGCGCATCAAATTTTCGAAAAGAAGCACAGAAAACAAATGTACCGATTCCGAAAGTGCCGCCGTCGCATTCGCATGAGCCACACATGCACACCACAACGCCGCGTCCTGGCATTAGTCCCAATTCTGAACGAAGTGGCAATATTTGCTCGCCAGCACACACGTATTGGGAGTCATCCCACGTCTTCATCAACCCCGGAACGCGTTTTGGCTTCCGATAGACGCAGCGGAGAAGACGTCGTCGCCGTGGAAATTGAATTGAATGTCCTTCGCAACGTCACAACGTCGCAGCGGAGCACGTAACGGACAAACGAAGGGACGTGTTTTACCACTGAAAGTTTGAGTGGACAACTGAGTGGATAAGCGGACGATTGAGTGGTTAAGTGAACACACCGAATTGAAGTCAGTGGGCAACTCAAACCATCTCAGTGGTGAAGAACCGAGATTCAGTGGTTAACAACGAGGACGTTGACTGTGGATGAATGAACGCGCACCATCGCACCATCTCGTGTTTGGCTTTGCAATTTGTGTACTTCGTAGTACGACACAGTGATGGTTGACACCACCTTGAACATGCTGTGACGGTGCAAGCTTGGTGCCTTTGTATCATGTTAGCGTTGCGCGCTGGTATGTAAGATTTGCCGACCGCAAATGCGCAACAACAGCTGCAATTTTAATTGTTGCAAGCTGGGCATAATTGGATCGGCGACGACGATGGAGTGGAAGAGCGAGCAAGGTGGTCTGGCTCGTTTAATTTTAAGCGGAGAGGGTCACTGTTTGCGTTGACGCAGAGTCGAAGTGCGTCGACTCGCAGACCAGAGAGAAGTCTGCAACCTTGACTGCGCAAACAGTTACAGCTTCGTTGGCACTACCGGTGACGTTCGCAGTGATCGTGGAGTCGCCGTCCGACACCACACCGTGCTCGAATCGCTTCGAGGACGCAGTGGTGTACTTGTCAGGCTCGCCAACAAACGCAAGTTTTCCGTTGACGGGGGCAGCAATGACATAGACATGTCCCTCATAACCAGCATCGATGACGTTAGAGGCTCCCAAAAGAGCAGCCTTGCCAGTGTAGAAATTGTACAGCGCGTACTTATCCGAGCTGGCATCAAGTCCGAAGTGAGCATCCGTGATCGTGGTTTCCTCGCTGCTGAATAAGTAATGCACAGTCGGGTTGGCCAGTTGAGCCACATTGCTGAACGTGTGGGACACGTGGCAGCCCGTGAATCGTTGCTTGAAGCACACGTCACTGGTCATAATGGGCTGATCGGGTTTCAAGACAAGGCCATCGCCACGGCACGACGCCATGGTGCGGGTTTTGTTGAGCAGATGAATTCCGTCCATGGGTCCAACCATTGCACAGCTTAGGGTAGCCTGGAGAAGCACAAGCAGACAAAAAGAACACATGCCAGTCATTTCTGAGTTGCGCAAGTCAGCGCCCACACGAGACAGAAGCACTGGCAGGTAACAACAAACCATGATGATTTCACGGTCAGGTGATGTCTCTGGCCCCACAGTTTGACCGCCAATTTGCGGATTGTTGCTGGAGTAAAATCCATCTTTGAACGGCAGCACGCCGATGGCCCAGTAAAACATGGCCGTGTTGGGGACGGACCACTGGTTGTCCGCATGGAAATAGTCACCAGTGGCGCGAGCATTCGTCACTGCAGGTTCCGCCGAAGCGTGGAGTACATCGTACGGGTATGGCATGCAGTACTGCACTGAGCGGCCGCTCTCGGCAGCTCCAGCTGCCATGCCTGAGAGCCACAAGTCGCCCATGGAGATGTTGGTGTTCAGGGCATCAACACCGTCATACTCCGTGCACATCCAATCCTGTTCATACATTGACAGACCCCAGCCTTCCTGTTGCTTGAAGAACCAGCTGAAGAAGGCATGGGGATCCTTCGGAATGGCATACTTGCTCGTGTACCACTCAAACGTCAGGTTGTGGATGTAATCGGACTGCGTGGACCACTGGCGGTTGTGCATCACGGTCGGCATTCCACCCTCCATTCCAGCACCCAGTTTCTCCTGGATGCCTGCCATTCCAGATGGGAAAACTGACGGGAGAGCTGTCCAGTTCGTGACAGCGCCGCCGCCGCCACCCGGACCCACACCGCCGTCTTTCGGATAAAACCACGAGTCGAACTGCCAATGTCCGAATGGGACTCCGATGCTGTCGTGGTAAGCCTTCACCTCAGGCAGTACCTCCTCATAGATGACTGACTTGTTCGTCCCCGTAGAATAATGGTAGTAGCCGCCGTTGTCAGTCCAGAACCCGATGGTGGAGTGGGTTTGGTCCAGATACATGTCGGCGCGCGACTTGTTCGTAAACTTCAGCACGCGGTCGCCCCAGGCGAGCATTCCGCTGCGAATACCTTTGCCGGCCGACAGCAGGTATTTTTGGGTCCAGCCTGCCGGCGTAAGCTCCACGCGTGCCTTGACTCCAGCGCCGATGTAATCGCTGGTCGTAGAAACGTGCTGCGCCTTCGGGGTGTTCAGTGGGGAGAAGACCAGCATTGGAAGGTCGGAGTCCTCGCTATCATAAAACACAATGGGCGCACCGCCCTCGCTGCTGCCAACGAAGCGGCTCATAGAGGTCAGGAGCATGGTTGGAAAGACACCATGGTACGCAAAAGTGTCGAGGTCTTTTCCCAACGGACTGGTGCGCGAAAACGCCGGGAAGGCAGACTGTGCATTTGTATCCGATCCCGGCGTAGGCGCGGAGTCAGACACATCGAAGCACGTGCATTTCAGCTCGTCGCACTTGGCCTGGCAGACAGTGCTGTTGACGTTGGCCGTGTAAGCCCACTTGTGCTCGTCGTCGCAATAGTATCCTTTGTGGGCGTCGTACGTCCGCGCTGTTGCGGCGTTCGCATCATGGGGCACAAAAGCACTGTATCCTGACACGCTCTTGGTAAGCTTGACAGAACTCTCAGTGACAACACGGCACTCGTCGAAGTTGTCGGCGATGGTGTGCGTTGCCTGCGCGCTTTTGTAAGCAGCCATGGCGGTTTGGTTGTTGACGATGTCGTTGGGGAACGATTGCTCGAACACGATGAGGCCGTCGTCTCCGCTGTACGTTTTGAATGTGGTGTTCATGAGAATCGAGGAGGAGCCAGGCAGTCCCCACGACAGCGTCGTTGACTCGAAACTGCCGAACTCGTCCTCACCGCTGCCGTCTGTTGCGGGGACAATCTGAACAATTTGGCCTATACAAAGTGCAAGCGCAGGTTCGGGGTCAAGCACGGCAGGGGTAGTATCACAAATTGAATGTGAGCAGGTCATGACGAACCGGACGAGGCTGAGAGCCAGTTGACGACGAACTCGGAGCCCGTGAGCCATGGCTTCTCGTCAAATGACACCGTGTACTCGCCGGTGGTCTTGTTCACGTCCAGACCGATCTTCTGGGCGCTCACGGCCGAAGCTGCCAAAAGGGCAGCAATACTGAGCCGGACCATTACTTTTTATCTTGCAGTATATATTGTGGGACACGCCTACCAGTCGTTCGGCTGAATATCACAACAAAAACGCGGCAAAGAGTTTGCGATTTGGAGAAGATGCTGATGTCGACCCTTCGTAGCACAAGCCAGGGCCCGGCAAGCAAGTCGAGCCAAGTCAAAACCAATGGGCTCACATTCAACACCTCCTAAGAATCTTAAACTCCCCGTCCGAATTCCAACACTGCCAAGTCCTCCAACACTCCAGCCAACACTCCAACACTGCAAAGTCCTTCAACACTTACGTAGTTCAGCACTTACGTAGTTCAGCACTTACGTAGTTCAGCACTTACGTACGAGTACTTCAGCACTTACGTAATTGGTCCAACGCTCCAACAACCGACACTCCAACGACACTCAACGACCCTCCGATAACCAGCACTCCAACTCCAAAGTCCTTCAACAATGGGCACTCCAACACTCCAACTCTCCAAAGTCTTTTAACACTCCCAACACTCCAACAACACTCCAACAACACTCCAACACTCCAACTCCAACGTCTTTCAACACTCCAACACTCCAACACTCCAACAGTCACACCAACAAACACTCCAACAACACTCCAACAAGCACTCCAAACACTCCAACAACAAACACCAAACACTCAACGCAAAAACTCTTTCGACACTGCTCACCAAACACTCCAACTCTCCAACACTCCAACAAACACTCCAACAACACTCCAACAAACACTCCAACAACACTCCAACAAACATTCCAAACACCCCAACAACAAACACTCCACGCAAAAACCAAACTCTTGCGACACTTCTCACCAAACGAACGAACGAACGAACGAACGAACGAATGTCACTCACTATCTCAACACTCAGTCAGCCATTCATTCATTCATCTCAGATCTGAAGTCAGCTGACAACAATGAATGCATCACACAGGAAGTCGGTGTCAGCTGACATTCGTTTGGTCGTTCGGTCGTTTGGTCGTTCGTCCGTTGTTTGTTCGTTTTTCGTCGTCGTCGTTTGTCGTCGTCCGTCGTCGTCGTTCGTCGTCGTTCGTCGTCGTTCGTTGTGGCCGTTTGTGGCCAAAGCTGTGTCGGTGCCATTGTGTTGTTGGTCGTCGTTATTGTCGCTGTCGTCGCTGCCGTTGTGGTCGTTGGCGGTGGCGGTGTCGTTGCCGTTGCTTGCAGTGTTGATGTGGTGGTGATCGTCGTCGTTGTGGTCGTTGTGGTCTCCGCAGTGTTGCCGTCCAAATATTGTTGCACTTTTCCATGGTTGTCGTTGAAGCTTCGGTCTTTGCCTGTTTTGCTTGTGCTTGATTTATCAAGTGGTCAGTCTTTCTTTCTGTCTGATGGCGTTCACTTAGTATTTGTGCTGTTGGTGATGCTATTTATGTGCTTGTGTCGTTTCAGAACATATTGTTGCTTTGTCGATGCCCTGATGAAGGTCGCCGCAGCGCAACGCCAGGTGCCGAAGAAAACAAAACGCCTGGAACAACAAGAGAATAAGTTTCGCGTCTATGCCTACGCACCAACGCCCTTTTGGGATACACTCGCGATGTGCGGGTTTTTGTAGACAGCGGCTGGCTCGGGAGAAGTTTGTCCTTGGGCAACGGCATCATGCAGCTGGCGGAGGTACCTTCGTTGTCCGCCGGCGAGGCTGCGGCGGAGGATTTTGCAAGGCTGTTTAACAAGTTCCAGGTCGTGATTCTCAGAGGGTACGGCGTGTCCGCGCTGAATAAAGATGAACACCGGTTCGGCTTGAGGAATCTGCACGAACTTAGCATCACCCATCCAGAATCAGTGGCAAAAACATGGGGAGTCGAAAATGGCCCCGCCGCGTTAAAGCCAGCGCTACTCGGCAGGGCGGCGGACCTAGCTGCGCAATCAGGAAGCCAGACAGACGGAGGTGAGCGGTGGTACACAAGTTTTCTGGTTCAAAAGGATGGTGCATTTGAAAAGCTATTAGGCGAGCTTCCGATTCGTGAACCCGAGGTTCTATCCCCGCTGAATGCGTTCCACACGCCATGTACTTGGGTGTTTGTATGCAAGAATGTGGGTGGCGCAAACGGGAGCACCGGTGCAAATGCACCTGCAAATCCCCTTCTCGGCCGTGCCGAGCACATTGACGCGGTTCAACACAGCGGGACGTGGCATCTCCAGGTTTCCGGAACCAAGCGATGGCGCATTCGTCCCAACACAGGTGGCGACTGGGCGGCCGCCCGAGTACCAAGCGCCGTCCGTTCGGCAGCTGGTGGCTCCGGTCCCTCCACGGCGAGCGACGTGCCCACCTTGAACAAGGGACAGTCGCATCTCACGGTCACCGTCGAAGCCGGAGACGTGTTCGTCATTAACACGAGGTTATGGTTCCACCAGACTGAGATACATGATACCTCCTCCGCGGCAGAAAGGGTCTCATTCAGCTATGCCCGAGACTTCTTCCTTCCTCACGCGCTCCCATCGCACGCGGCAGACAAGAATGCCATGGGTGCTGGCGAGGCAGTTTCGTCCGAAATGACCAACGTGGAAGGAACTTATGCTACAAGTAGCTTTGAGACGGAAGATGTCGTGATGACGGAGACTGCGTTGGAAGCTCTCGTCAATTTTGAGTTTTGTGCCGAGAACAACTACGTGGCATGCGTGGAGTGTCTGCGCCCGCTTGCAGACGATATGCCTGTGCGCGTGGCCAAGCTAATGGCAGGACAACTGGACAGGTTTGATGTCCTCGAAGCGCGGCGAAGCAAATTGAGCGCCGAGCAGATGGGGGACTCATGTGCAGCAAATGTGAAGATGCTGCCACTCAATGCCGCGTTTTGCGACAAAGTTTGCCTGCAGAGGTAATCATTGTGGCATATTGCATGGACGGCTCACTACGTGATGTTCACCGTGATTTCTACTTAATCTGTGTGCAGGTACATGCAATCGGGAAAGGGGTGGCTACTCACTGGCGAATGCGAGCAGCATCGTGCTGGAAAGATGTGCACGTGCGCAGCAGCAGCAAAAGAGTCCGAAAAATGTACAACGGCATTGTTGAAAGCAGTGTGGCTGAGAGTAATGCGATTTGGTGGAAGCGGTGCGTTCTTGTATTCTTGTTCTGTTGGGGTTCAGTTGTGTTCATCACTTGGACGCTCATCCGCCGTTGACCACAATATGTGTTGCAGATGAGCAGCATCTCACGTTTCAGATGGCATTCCACCGCATTTTGCACGTTCTTACGCAGATGCTGCCCTCGCTTCCTGACGACGACACGGGTAGTGCGCGAATCCTACAAGCCGAACTCCAGCCAGCAAAGTTGCTGCGTATGCCCCTGTTGAAACCTGCGCCGACCGACGTAGCCGGGCGGCACCCTCTATATGATCAGTGGCTCCGTGACGTTGTGGGAGCCGATAGCCCCGCCTCTCACAACAAACTAGATCGTTCTGAATTTGGGTGCACACTGTATGAGGAACAGTGGCCTGCATTTGGACTTGGCTCGATTGCCCAAAGAAAAGGACCCGCGAATGTCGACCTCTTTGGCTTGCGGTTGCGCCCCTGCGCGGTTGTAGGAGGCTCTCATTCCGAGATATCGAACAAAGCGTGCCTCTGCTCAACAAAGGAGGCGGCGTCGACCAAATCAGGCGGTGAGATTTGCACCGCCTGCCAGCATCTCTCTGTTGAATGGATCGTCGTGAAAGTAATCTCGGATACCGCCCGAATTGCCGGGATTCGCGAATGTGACGTAATAACGGGTGCTGTATTGAACGAAAATACCCTGCTGCCCACAACTTTCGGGGAACTCCAAGTATGTTGATCACAGTGTTGCTTTCCCGCAGCGGAGTTGTTGCGGCAATCTCTGATAGCTGTGTGTGTTCCGTTGCTATAGAATCTTTTGACAGGCAATGACAAGGAACCCTCGGGTGTGACCGCGACGTGGGTTGACGACGTGCGCAGCAAGATCGCCAACCACGCGAGAATCATGCTGCGTCAACGAGGCCCGCTGAGTAGTCAAGTTCTTCCTCCCGCATTTGTGCCGATTACTTGCACTGTTTGTCGCGCCGACAAATCTATTGCACATGCCCCAGCCTCCAATGTGCGGGGCCTTCAACAGCAAGTGCACGAAATCTGGAACTGTTTCGCACAGGCAGTGCGTCGACGGTTCTTGGGACAGTATTCCAGCAATATCCTGACGCAGGCTTTCTCAGTGGCAGATTTCGAAACTGTTCTAGGTTGGCAACTGTCATTTGTGGCTCCGATGTTTCGTGAACTCCATCTAATAGTATTGCTGCCCTCTCTTCATCAAGGCGCAATCAATCACTTTTCATGGGAGGTCCGAGTGCGAGCAACCTCCCAGCATCGTTTGTCAGTAGTGCCGTTGAACGCTAATTCATCTTTTATGCCTAGGTCGTTCCAGGAATGCTCTCTTCACCTCTTTCGAGATGGCTGGAGGACGCCATCGCTGGCTGCAGCGATAATGACAACGCCGCGCCCGTGGTATCTCGAGAAAGTTTACAGGAGGTTGTCGCTGTGATGAAAGAATGGGATCCGGGCCGTGTGCTCAGTTTGTAATCGTGGTGCCGTGTCTATGCAGGTTGCGAATATATTGGCTGACAGCGGCAAGGTATCGCTGACCTCAGTAGAGGACTTGATCGAATATATTGCCGAACACATTGGTGCGTTTGCTGCGAGTGGAACGCCCACCGCCGTTTTGTGTGAGTCACGTGTGTGTTCTCGTTTACGACTCAGATTCGCAGCCGACGTTCACATTGCCTTGCCGCGC
>ENA-OWNT01004500-OWNT01004500.1-seawater-metagenome-genome-assembly--contig:-NODE-4500-length-12195-cov-2.717115_pt1 | contig 12195 bp, 5 predicted proteins | sample MGYA00238136_ERZ651165 | MGnify/ENA primary metagenome ERZ651165 (study PRJEB26861, sample SAMN08777766) | seawater metagenome | isolation source: coastal seawater | place: USA: Florida | collected... | reverse complement strand
CCCCCGGGTTTATTGAGCTGGTTGCTGGCACCAACTACTACTATGCTTTTAGGGTGTATTAATTGCGGCTGAATCATGCAATGTGTATTGCGCACAAATTTCCTCGCCGGGCTCACATCATAATATGACGGCAATCACCTTCTCTCCCCTAAAAGAGATGCGAAACAACAACATCAACTGTTCTCAAAAATTTAAGTGTGTTCTACCCCGCGAGCCTCTCAAAATGCCACTTGCACACTTTTGTAAACCACAACTGTTCACAAGCCCGGTTTCTAAAAATACAAAGCCCTGAAAGCCAGCCCATCTACCCTGTTATACTCAATGGCCGGAAAGGGCACCTTGATAAGGTTTACTGCCCTGAATAGCTTTCTCATCCATTTGCGCCGGGTAGGAATGCGCGACAAATCGAAGTCAAGTGAAAGCACATATTGCCTATAGCGTTCAATATGCGGAAAGGGTTCGCCTCTATAGTAGGTTGGATTCTCAAACTCTTTAATCATGCCATTGCCACTATAGCCGAAAGCAATATTGAGCCATGGTGGTATCCTCCCAATTCCCGTTATTTTTTGCAGGTTTCCCGACAACCAGTAGGAATGACCATTATAGTCAAGGAAAAACTGCTCTAAATGGTTATCACCTAAAATGGAATGGTACTTAGGGTAGCCACTAGGTGAATAAGAGAACTTCATCAATACCACCTGCTCATCAAACAGGGCTTCCTGCGCCATAAAAATGGCAGTACCAGCCGTATTGGCCACCATGTCGGGCCATGAAAAACCCCAGCCTTCATACATCCCGTCAAAAATCTCAATGGGTGTTTGCAGAATAATGCCCATTGGCCCACCATAAAGCAAGGCTCTCTTTTTATCAAGACCTGCCCAGCGTAAAGCGTAGTAGGCGCTAAAGCTCTCTCTGTATGAAGCATAGGCGTGGCCCGCCTTGTCCATTTGCAAATAGCCCTTGGTATCGTTGTAATAATGAAAGGGAACCCGCTCATGGTCTTTGTACCAGATGAAGCTTAGGAAAGCCATACCTGCCAAGTAGCTGGCGCTTTCGGTGATCATTACTGATTTCACCCTGTTTGGGTTGACAGAATCAGGATAAGATGCAATGAAAGCAGGTTGAGCCTTGGTTTGTGAAAAACACAACAACAGGCCAACAATCAGGCAGAGACTCAACTTCATTGATGTGGAATGGTTTAGTTCGCCAAAGTTGGAGGCTTAGCAAGATAAAACTGAATTAATATTTCTTATTCTGATTACTCTACAAGGGCTTCCATTGCTTCCTTCTTTTTCACTTCCCAATAGAGCAGCAAGTCTTGCTTATCAAAAATCTTAGATATCCCTTTGCCAAGCATTGCAGCACTTGCATCACTCGTTTCAATTTGATCTTGAAAGGCCCTGTCAATGTCAAAATACCACTGCTTGTTTATAACCAATTGTGTTTTAGGAAACTCTTTGATGTTCCCATAAATAAGGGTTGAATCAACCACAATCAGCTCCATTCCGGCTTCACGTACCTGGCTCAATGGACTGTTGCTGGTTCCGGTTGAATCATTGAAGTAAATTTCTTCAATTACCGGACTACCATAGTACTCAGTCCACAGGTACATAGACTGGCCGCTAAGGTTAATAAGAGCTCCATTTTCTTTGGTGTATTTGGTTATTGAGATCGTGGTGTCCCAAATAACTTCTTTCCCCAATCTTGACTTTACTTCATATCTCCCCATTTTCAAGTCAACTTCCTGCTTTACTCTCGGCGATAGAAAGTAAGACTCACCATTAATTTCTACACTCATTCCCTCAGTGTGTGGATTGTACAGGTTAATGGCTTTGCCTTGTGACAGGATGCTATTGATTGATACCATAGCCCAAATAAAAATACCCAAGCCTACTCCCCCACCAATAAGCAGGCCTATCCATCGGTTGTTTTTACTTTCCAGGACTCCACATTTATTAATGAATGGCAAAATACACCGAATTGAAAAACCGGCTCATCCCAAACTTCCCAGTTGCCAAACCATCAAAAGCAAGGGTCATCACAAAACTTTCACTGGCACTTAAAGCATGGCTATTCTTAGGGTTCTAAAAAGACTTTTATCCAATTAATGCTTGGTTTAGTTATGGGAGTTTTCATGGATGTTATAAAGAAGGTGGTAAGGCCTGAATTTGCGAAATCGAATTCAACTTACCATCTCTTTGCAAGAGTGGTCGTGCTCGCTGGTTTTGTGCTATTTTCCAACAATGCAACGGGTCAAAACCTTGGATGGAAGTGGGTAAGTGGCAATAGCGGCACCAATAAATCGGCTTCTTATGGTACCAAGGGAACGGCGGCTTCAACCAATAAGCCAGGTCCAAGGGTAGATGGTGTTACCTGGACCGATAGCAATGGCGACTTATGGTTGTTTGGCGGACATGGCAAGGCATCTTCAGGCACAGGCTTTTTAAGCGATTTATGGAAGTATGACGCCAGTACAGACGAATGGACATGGATTTCAGGCCCTAATACCAAAGACAGTTCAGGTACCTATGGTACCAAGGGCACCGCATCATCGTCTAACATTCCGGGAGGACGTTGGGGTCACGTGGGTTGGATAGACAGTAATGATGACCTATGGCTCTTTGGTGGATATGGATACGACGTTAATGGAGATCTGGGTTACCTGAATGACTTATGGAAATATGACGTAAGTGATGACAAGTGGGCCTGGACAGAGGGTTTCTCTACCAGAAATCAAAGAACGGTCATCAATAGATCTAGCAACATGCCCGGAGGTCGTTCAGAGTTAGTGGCCTGGGCCGATAATGACGGAGATTTGTGGTTATTTGGCGGATACGGATATGATAAAAATCGCGATCTGGGCTATTTAGCAGATGTATGGAAGTATGATGTGAGCGACACAAAATGGATTTACTCTGCAGGAGCTGTTGTAAGGAACGCCACTATTCATACATCACCTTATAGACCTGGCGCATGCAGAGGAGCAGTAGGTATTACCATGAGTGATGGAGATCTTGTATTATTTGGAGGTCATGGATACATTAACTCAGGCCCAGGGTGGCTAAATAGCCTTTTAAGATTTGATGTTGCAACCGAAACCTGGTCGGTACTTAGTGGTGGCGGACTAAACTCAGCGCACCAGAAAACGGGAAGCACTATCAAGCCTGGAGGACTTGAAAATGCTAGTGGATGGATGGATGCCTCAGGCAACTTTTGGATATATGGCGGCGAGAATAACTCAGGTGACAATAGTGATTTATGGAAATGGGATGGCAGTGCCTGGACCTGGGAAGGGGATGGAAATGCAGCCTTCGGAACCCAGGACTTTCTGGATTTAGACGACTATCCCGGCCCAAGACATTCAGCAATGTGCTCAAATAGTGGAAACGATGTATGGCTATTTGGTGGCTCTGGGACAAGAAATGACCTATGGAGATGTAAAGTACTTAACGACATAGCAAATGGAGGTTCTTTAACAGCTACTTCCCTTTATTTAAAATTAACTAGCACGGAAACATCAGGAGATGCACTCCAGGATGATGGTGATTTTGTGGCAATATTAGATTTTAATGGTGCATTCGGAACAACAACCGATGATCTGCCGAATGGCACTAACTTAATAAGCAGAACACGTAGGAGCTATAGGCTTGATTTTAATGATGTAAACAGTAATGGTGGCACCCTGGCTGTGACCTTCACTATTAATAGTTCTCTGGGGGCTGATCGATCCTTTTACTTGCTTAGTCGGTCAGGTACCAGTGGATCATTTTCTGTGGTAAATACTATTGACTATGATTTAACCGAAACCTCAGTAAAGTTCTGGCTTGACCTGAGTAGTATGACCAGAGAGCACTATTACACATTAGGCTGGTCAGATAAAGATGCTGGGTATGCACTCAATCTAGACAGCGACAATAGTGGTGGAATAGACAGGATACAATTTCCAATTACTCTTGATGCCAAAACCTCCAATTTTACGGCTGAGTGCTGGCTTAAACCATCAGCTATAGGCTCTAAACAAACGTTGTTTGACCAAAGGTCTGGTACGGGTACTGCTCAGATACTTCTACGAATCAATTCGGACGGAACTTTGAGCACATTTCTGGGAGGAACTCAAAAAAGGGGCCGGCAAGTTCTATCAGCCAACAAATGGACACATGTGGCGGCCAGTTATGACGGTACTGATATAAGATTTTATGTAAACGGCAGCCTTGACACCACACATACAGTTGCCGCGCAGGGCTATACCGGCAGTTGGATATTTGGCTCAACCCGCATGTTGGCAGAAGGCTTTGATGGTGAAATTGATGAATTGAGAATTTGGAATGATGAGCGAACTATAACTGAGTTGGAGGACAATTTGCATAGACCGCTACTAGGTAATGAAAGCAATCTAATAGGGTATTATAAGTTCGACCAGATGACTGGCACCAATTTGCCTGATGTTTCGGCAAATAGAGAAAATGGTACACTCTTAAGCTTTGCATTAAGCGGCAATACCTCCAACTGGGTCTCCTCAACCGCTCCTATAGTGGCACAAGCACAAATGCACCATATAAAAGGCCCTGGCTCTTGCCTCACTTTTGATGGAAGCGATGACTATGTGCAGGTTTCTAGCTTTCTCAATCCCTCATCGTCTAACTGGACAATGGAAGGTTGGTTTAACTCAAGTAGCCTTACAACGGTACTGATGTCGCAACTGGATGGCAGTGGAACAGGCAGGCAATTGATGAGACTTGAAAATGGGCTGCTCAAAACCAGTATTGACGGCTCTGGGATTACCGGAACCACCACTATTGGCACGGGCGAATGGCATCATTTTGCCATGACCTTTGATGGAACTACGCTTAGAATGTACCTTGACGGATTGCTGGAAGCTTCGTCGAACATTAGCATCTCCAGTGCAACAGGCAATTATCAAATCGGATGCAACAAGGGACGTTCTATCTTTTTTGAAGGAAAATTGGATGAGCTGCGGTTTTGGTCAGCCACACGAACCCAGGCAGAGATTCAAGACAATATGTATACATCGGTTGCCAGTGATGCAACAGGGCTGCTGGCCTATTACCCCTGTGATCATTTCAATGGCACTTCGCTTGAAGACGAGTCAAGCAACAGCAACACTGGCACACTTAATGACTTCCCCTGGAACTGCTGGACTTCAGCCGCAGACAGGGAACCCTTTAAAACGATAAAAGCAGGAAACCACAACAGCTCTAGCACCTGGAAAGAAGGAAGCGCACCCTCTTCGTCAAGCGATCAGTTGGCAATTTTTCATGATGTAACCCTAAACAGCACAGGAACCTATGAGAAAATGCATGTCAATAGCGGAGTAACCGTTACTACTTCGGCTGATGTAACCGTAAATGGTGATGTGGTGATTAACGGCTCTTTATCAGGAGCCAATAAAATAATACTGGGTGGTTCGTCAAAGCAATGCCTGGGTGGCTCAGGTACCTTAGGAGCATTGCAGGTCAACAACAGCAATGATGTAAGCCTTGAAGGCGACTTAACCATTTCCGGGGCTCTAACCCTTACCAGTGGCGATATTGAAGTAAATGGCCATACTCTTACTCTTACTGGCACCACCAGCCATGGTTCATCAACTTCTTACCTTAAGCTAAATGGCACAGGTAGTGTAAAGGCCACCGTGGGTGCCGATCCTGTCATACTTCCAGTGGGTAGAAACCCTTATCTACCCATTATAATTGATGATGGTGGTGATGCAGAATACACCGTTGGCGTGGCTGACAGGGTCTATAGCAATCCTACCACCCAAACCACTGAGCTTACCCAAGACTGTGTGAGTGAAACATGGACCGTACAGGCAAGCCAATCGGTAAGTAATGTGAGTATACAGATTGGTTGGGATGCTGCCGAAGAAACCACTGGTTTTACCAGAAACAAATGTGCTATTGGCTATTGGGAAAACAGTGTAAGTTCTTCATGGACCAAAGGCACAGGTGGCGCAGCCACAGGCTCTGACCCTTATTTTCATACCATTAGTATGAGCTCTATGAGTACCAATCTCTACTACTTTGGGGTGGGTAGCCAGGGAAGTCCGCTGCCTGTTGAGCTGACTTACTTCAATGCCAACTGGATTGAACAGGGCACTTCGACTCCGCTCAGTGCCCAACTAATCTGGAGCACTGCTGTTGAGCTTAACAACAGTCATTTTGAAATAGAAAGGAGTATTGACGGTATTCATTTTGAAGTGATAGGACGAATAGAAGGAAACGGCACCACCAACTCACCACAGCAATACTCATTTACTGACCAAAATGTGCCCAATGGTGAAGACTACATTTACTACAGACTAAAGCAGGTAGACTATGATGGCCAATACGAATACTCAGATGTGAGAACGCTGCAGGCATCTCAAAATGCCATGCCTACTCTCAATGTTTATCCAAATCCAGCGGTCAATCAACTCTACATTGACTTTTCAGCTCCTGTTGAGTCAGTTAGGGTTTATAACACATTGGGTGAACTTGTGCCCCTGACATACCAAACAAATACCCTTAACGTAGAAAGCCTTTCACCCGGCAATTACATTCTTGAAGCAAGTTCAGGCAATCGCAACCTTATTAAGCGAGCCAGATTTGTGATAGATAAATAGTAACTGGCTACAAGGTTTGAAGCAGAGACAAAAGCTCGTCTCTGAGGTCTTTTTGAATAGGTATTTCATTTTCACCTATCAATAAAACTGCAGGATGTATGGCCGTGATGTACTTTAGGTTTATCACGTAAGATCTGTGAACCCTAAAGAACTGCTTGCTGGGTAGAACACCTAGGGTATCCTTAAGAGTCCCTCTGATCATAAAATGCGAATCGGTCGTAAAGATCTTGATGTAATTACCATCGGCCTTTATGTAATTAATCTCATCAAAATCAATTTTTATGTAGGCGTACTTGTCTCTAACAAACATGCTGTCCTTTACCACAAGGTTATCAATTTCTGATTCTGGTACTTGTTGTGGTTCAGCTTCTTTACCTGCTGAAAAATTAGACAAAGCCACTTCAATTGAAGCAAAGAGGTCTTCCTGCTCAAAAGGCTTTACCAAGTAGCCATTGGGTTTAGCATCCTTAGCTCGCTTTACCGTGTTTTTGTCAGCATGCGAGGTAAGAAACACAAAGGGAATGTCATAACGCTCTCGAATATCTACCGCCAGCGCAATCCCATCTTTTGCGCCATCTATGATTATGTCCAGAATGGCAAAGTCAGGTTGATACGTTTCAAGCATTTCAATTGCCGCGGCATGACTACTTGCCACACCTACCACTGAATACCCCAACTCTTCAAGTGAAAAACGGAGGTCTTCTGCTATAATAGCCTCGTCTTCCACAATAAGAATTTTCACTTTGTTCATAAGAATAACTATTGCTCTTTAGGGGAAAAATCCTGCTGCTTCGGAAACTCAAATATAAATGCTGTTCCTCTTTTATTTTTTACGGTTACTTGTCCCTTCAATTGACCTATCAGCAACTTAATTAATCTTAGGCCAAGTGATTTAGATTGTAGTTCCAGATACTCATCTGGCAATCCTGGACCATTATCACTTATTACCAATTGGTATACATTCTCATCTTCCGTAAAGCTCAACTCCACCAATCCTTCATCTTTTTCACCAAAAGCGTATTTAAAAGAGTTGGTCACCACTTCAGTGGTCATAATGCCTAAAGGAATGGCCATGTCCACCTCAAGGGCATCAACCTGGCAATTTATGGCATACTCTACCTTCTTTTTCTTGATGGCATAACTGGCATGTAGCCCTGAAAAAAGCTCTTTGAAATACTCATTCATAAGAATGTTGGCAAGATCATCGTGCTGGTAAAGGTTTTTATGAATGAGTGCCATAGACTTTATTCTATGCCTGGCTTCCATAATGAGCCCTAAAGTTTTAGCATCATGACCTGCGGTACGCTCAAGATTCAACAAACTTGATATTACCTGTAAGTTGTTCTTTACCCGGTGGTGAATCTCGCGCAGCAAAACATCCTTTTGAACAACAGACCTTCGCAATTCCTCGGTCTGTTCATCGACAGTTTGTTGCAACCTTTCGCGATCTTGCTTTAGTCGCCAGGTGCGCCACCTCACAACGCCAACTACTGAACCCACCAAAACCACAATAATGATGACCACAAACCACCAGGTAAGGTAAAAAGGCCTTAACACCAGCAGCTCAAATGCCAGCTCATGGCTTGACCACTCGCCTCTTTGATTGCGTCCTCTCAACCTCAATTGATGAGTGCCAAAAGGTAAATCTCCCATTTGTAGTACGTTCTCCTCAAGCCATGTCCATTCTGTTTGCAAGTCTTCTATTTGGTAGCTGTACTGTTTCTTATCGTCCTTATAGTCAAGCAGATTAACCTTTAAGGCAAAAAAACCGGTATTGGGTGTCACCACGATACGGTTTGTCCTTCTAATCTGTGTTGTAAAATCTGCAAGCTTTTGTTGGGCTTCATCATATTGAAAAAAGCTACTGACCTGCAAAGGCGCTGAGTAAGGCTTGCGCACTTCAGAAAAATCCCCGGGTTTTACCTTCACAAATCCGTTTAGCCCACCGAAATAAAGTTGCCCTTTTGAGTCTTTATACCACGATACCCTGTTAAACTCATTGTGGGGCAAACCGTCTTCATCAGTATAGGTTATTACCTCATAGTGGGTGGTGTCAATCCTCATCAAACCGTAGTTGCCACTTACCCAAATATGGCCAAGGTCGTCTTCAAGACAGGCATATAAGGTATTTGACGACAAGCCTTCCTGACTCGTAAACTGGCGGAACTTGTTCTGTCTCCTATTCCAGCGTATCAAACCATTGCCGTTGGTTGAAATCCACCAATAATGCGTTCCCTGGCAAACATGGTGTACATCTGTCATCCACTCTGCACCCACCCTTTCTGATTCACCACTGTCAGGTTCATAGGCAAAAAGGCCTTTGGTTGTAACAAACCAAATCTTCTCGTCGGCCTCAAATATTTGCAGGGTAAACACCTGTCCATCAATGCCGGCAAATAACTTTTTGGTTAAATCAATCTGATCTCCATTCCATGTGGGCGCCCACTTTACGCCTCTTCCCCCTCCAAACCACCAATTGCCTTTGCTATCAACACATGCTGACCATAAATCGCCAACGTCACCCACCTTTTGCCAGAGAGTTTCTTTGGTCTTTAAGTCATATTGAAACACAATACCTTCCCAGTTGTAATACAGCTTGTCATCATTCTTCAATATAAAAAATGCCTGTTCATGCGAAAAGGAATGACCTACGCCATGCTCATTAAGGCCCACCACTCCTTGTTGATCAGATGATGCATACATGGCCCCATCTTCATCCACCAGTATGCCACGAATAGACTCTACTTTACCCAAATGGCTATTATTCAGGTATTTCCTAAATCTGTCTTTCTTTAAGCTTAACTTAAAAAGTCCTTCTGGTGTACACCACCATATAATCTCAGCGTGCGATGTAAACAAAGACGCCCTAAGATTTCCGATTGGAATGTCGGCACTCTCTTCTTCGGTTAGAATTTGTTCAAGTGTGCCCTTTGGCTGCCTTAGATATACCCCCTCTCCTTTGGGCCTGAAAAAAAGGTGTTGTCCGGTCTTCAGTTCAATGGTCGCTCCACAAAACTGGTACAACTTCTCAACCTGCGTATTATCTGTTATTCCATTTGTTACAGAAACCAGTGCACCATCCACTTCTAATTGGGCCAATACTTGTCGCGAGTCGGCATCAAAATGAACAGTTCCAATGGGTCGGTGATTTTCATTGAATCCAACAATAAAAAATGGCTCGCGGGCAATATTTACTACCTCAATTTCCTCTAAAATATGTCCCTCAAAATCAAAACAAAACACCTTGAAGTCACCCCGGCCTTTGCCACTAATCTTAGAAACCCAGATGAGCCCATTTGCTGAAACCAGAAAGTTGTTATCGGTGTCATAAACCAGGTCAAGAGCCTGAAGGCCGACATGGGGTGAATAGGTGTAAAACCTACTCTCCTTGCTATAGAGTATTAGTGCAGTATCCTGATAATGACACAGATGCCTGAAGTAGGGTACTTCTACATTGGGAAACTTCTCTGTCAGTGTCAGGCATTGATAGGTAGTCGTATTGAACAGCATAAACTCACCCCCAAGGTTGTTGTCAAAAGAATTGAGCCCACAAAGTATCCAAAGCCAGTCATCTTCTACCTGGGCAATTCTTGTTATGCTATTGCTTAAAAGGCCTTCTTTAGTTGTAAAAGTTTTAAAAGACTGCCCGTCATAACGCACCAAACCCTCTCGGGTACCCAACCATATAAAGCCTTCCCTATCTTCAATACCACAATTTACCACATTGGTGGGCAAGCCTTCTTCAATGGTAAAATGATCCAGCTTTACCATCCGGCCAACCGTCCCCCATTCCCCAGGCAACTCAATATGCTGCCCGAACAGAGGAACAAATAATTGGAGAGCCATAAAAAGCGACAAAAAAAACCTAAACACTTCGCCTATTAAGTAGGGCGACAAATTAAGGTTTCACAATTAAAACCATGGCCAGTTATCCGTTTCACATTTCATTGCTACGACTCCATTTACTGCATGCTATATTGCCCTTGGTTAATGCTATGTAATGCGTCAATACTTCGCCAATACTTGCCCTAAGCTGTTCATGTTGATGAGCATAGCGTTTTTCTCAAAAACGGGTATTCTAAAAGCACAGACTCATATTGATCAATTTGAGCGATATGACACCCGACAGGGTATGCCGCATGAATACGTATCATGCCTGGCTCTTGATGCTGATGGGTTTCTCTGGATAGGCACTGCCAGTGGTCTGACCCGCTACGATGGTCATGAATTCAAGCCTTATTCACTTGAAGACACTGCTCTTAAGCATGCACAAACAGAAGTAATAAGTGCACTCCATAACCATAAAACAAAGCTTTGGGTGGGTACCACCGGGAGATTACTATGTTTGAATACAGCCACCCAACAATGGAGTAGCCGGGCACTTCCACTTATGGCCGATGGCCGTCCCTATAGAGTGACCAGCATTGCCAGTGTTGATTCAAGTCTATACTTGGGTACCTTCAATGGCTGCCTATTGAAGCTAGACCTGGTTACCGGGATTCTGCATACTGACACCATAAGCCATCTACCACTTGCCTATTTGAGAGCCACAGAACAGGATATATTGATTAATTCAGATGGAGTTGTATACCAAAAGGAATATGTGAACAACAAATCCCTTCGGCAATTGGCAGCATCCGGTTGTTTCAACTCGCATGCACTCATCCTGAGAAAGGAGAAGGGGTTGCAATGGCATGGTTATGCCAAACAGCTGCTTCCTTCACACCTTATTGAACACCCACAGCTTTCATCATCAAGCCTCATTCCTCTGGTAAAAGGCTTTCTCGGGCTCCATGAAGAAGGACTCATTCTGATTGACTCCAACGGTAATGTGGCTAATGAATTGGTCTGGAACAATAACTCAGCGGATGGCCAACCTTCAGATATCAACTGTGCTTTGCGAACACGTAATGGAGTGCTATGGCTGGGCACTAAAACCGGCTTAATCAGGCTGGTTGAAGAACATTTCCATTTCAAAAATCATAGTCCGCAACACAACTTCAGAAAACTTCCTTCAAGCTATATAAGAAGTATTTATGTGAGCAGAGATACCGTTTGGTTAGGTGCAAAACAGAATGTAATAGCTTGTCTGCCTCTGGTTGATACGGGAGCACCGGCCTGGGCTAAGTCATTCCATATTATGTCATCATATAGTGATTCTACCGGTACTATTAACACCTTTCTCAGACTCTCTGATGGCGCCTTGCTTGCCGGAGGGCTGGAGGGCTTGTTTGTTTTACGCAAGGGCCGGTTTACCCCACTCGCAGAAGTAAACAAACATTTTGACAATCGGGCACCTCAAATCTGGGCTTTGGCTGAAGATAGACTTGGGCGTGTATGGATAGGTACCCTCGGCAGCGGAATTCTGGTATATGACAAGGAGAGCCATCGCATCATTAGTATTACGGAAAACGGAACCGAAGGGCTAAGCAGTAACAACATCTGGCTACTGTTTACCGACAGCAAGGGCGGCCTTTGGGCGGGTACCCAGCAAGGGCTCGACAGCATTCGCTATACTGATTCATCTATATCATTTACTTCTATCAATGAGATGGTTCTCAATGGGCCAGATGGCC
>ENA-OWNT01004498-OWNT01004498.1-seawater-metagenome-genome-assembly--contig:-NODE-4498-length-12203-cov-4.133762_pt1 | contig 12203 bp, 9 predicted proteins | sample MGYA00238136_ERZ651165 | MGnify/ENA primary metagenome ERZ651165 (study PRJEB26861, sample SAMN08777766) | seawater metagenome | isolation source: coastal seawater | place: USA: Florida | collected... | reverse complement strand
GAACGAACGAACGAACGAACGAACGAACGAACGAACGAACGAACGAACGAACGAACGAACGAACAAACGAACGAACAAAACGTCAGCTGCATCGTCTAAATTCCAAAGTTGGTACTGTACTACAAATCATTTGGAGTTAGTTAGAATTTTGCAGCTTTCTATGAATACTTTATGTGATCAGTAGTGACGGTAATCCGTGGATGCAGATCAGTAGTGAAACATACGTAATGCAATACTGAAAATGGAGAAATATGGTGGAAGTGGGCAAAAGATTCGTGGCTGGACGTCAGTCACTCACTCCTCCGTCGTACATTTCATTGCAGCATCGCATCGCATCGCATCGCATCGCATCAACCGAGAAATCGCCATTCAGGTCATTCAGGTTTCGGGCGTTCCACACGCACTCAGTTTGTCTGAAAGGGTACACACGGGACGTGTTCCCGAATGTATGACGATCACACAGTGAATGAAGATCGATTGTTGCCTGCGAATGCCCGTGATAGCTGTACTCGCAACCTGAGGTCCCTTGTCTCGTGTGAACATTGCCTGCGGTGTGTCAACGAAAGCGATACACCAATCAAGACAAAAAGACTGCCCTTTCATGGAGGGTGGTTCTGTTGCATGATTCAAGCGGTCAGAACCAATATTGTGGAACTACAGACATACTCCTTTTATACAGTTAGAGCATGCCAAACTACGAATGTTTGGGCAGGTTTACAATGCCGACTCGTATTCGTCCTTGTCAAAACTGTTCACAGTATGAGCCAGTCGGGCGAGATTTTCAAAATGCTTGCGGAGAGTGACCCGATTCGGCGGTTCACTTGGCAAGAGCAAGTCAGATTGGCGCATCAGGTCCTGTGCTTCCGCGCGTAACACCTGTACACGACAACGAATCAAGAGTCAAAAATGTGCACCAAAAACACGAGCGCGACATGGAAACGTCGCAGGCAGCTTCGAGGCAGCTTCGACAAAACGCACCTGTCCCTCAGATTTCAAGAATTGTGCCTGACTCATCTTGGAATTAAGCTCCAACACCTTTTGAGCGCCCAGCACGGCCGGGTCCAGGGTGACTTTTCCTTCCGTGGAGCTGTACTGCGAGAGTTCGCGGAAGATGGCCTCCGCGGCTTGCACCTTTTTGTTGCCACGGGCCAAGAGCCGCATGCCACGCGTCATGAACTCGTTTGCTCGTTTCTCCTCTTCGCGGGTTGGCACCTTAACCAAACCAAAGGTGAGTGCCTCGAAATACCACTTCGAAAATTGGAACGCAATCCGGACTTCGCCGATGGCATCTGGGGCGCGAGTTTTGGTGGCTCGCATTTTCTTCGCTAGGTTCTGGCTGCGTTTCAGCAGGTCCATGACGTAGCTGCCACGCATTCGAAGGACGATGGCAAAGTCGTTCTCAGCTTTTGTAGCCAGCTCCTGCTTGGCAGCGTCGGAACTGTTAGCTTTCGTGACCCAGCAATTACCGAAAACATTAGGTGCGAGCTTTCGGCGCACCAACACCCCCAACACTGTAAGTTTCTTTTCGCTTTTGCGACCACAGAAGCCGATGATTCGCGGAGCCTTCGCAACGTTGACACTGGCATTCTGAGCGCTCTGAGGTCGCTGCGCTGACGGGGGTCGACTTCCACTATTGTCCCCGTCACCTTCACCCTCTTCCACAGAATCGGATGAAGGTTTCGGACGCACAGGTTCTCCGAAGTCGAACTTTCGTGTTTCAACGCTGGCGTCAAAATGAAAGTACGTTCCCGGCTTGGAAGGCGGACGCACGCCAAACCAAGGCGACCTGCGACCCAGCAAAGTGTGAAATCGAAGTCTGGCGATTCCGTCGTCCTTCGTAGCGTAGCCTTCGACAATGGACAAACAATCATTCGAACCCAACTCAAATACTTCGCGTCGGCCGTCCACGCATCCATGAACCTCGCCAGCTTCCGTCCCAACCCCTTCGTTAGTTACAGTGCGCGCAACTCCATGCACACCGTTGTCATCGGCGAACACGATCACAGACAGCAAAGCTCCATCCTGTGGGAAACCACTCTCCACGAAAGGTTCGATGGGGTCCCCGACAATCTTCATTTCATCGTGGTGGTTGCGATGCCGGTGTGCTGTGTGGCCAGTCTCACCATTGGCACTTTCATCGTCGCTCTCGTCATCGTCGTCACCAACACCATGCACGCAGAATTCGTCCCATCGCTGCTTGTCACGGTCCTTGAACGCATTGCACAGCAATTTTTGTTCGTGCTTGAGGCGCCGTTCGACGTCTTCTCGCTGGAAATGAAGAAGCCGTTTCATGATTGGGATTCCGTTCGTCACCTGGAGATGCATTTGTTTCGACAATGTCGCGCGGCGCCGACGGTACATGTATGGTTTGGACCTGTGATACGAAGAAAGAAATTTGGTCCTCCACTTGTCGAGATCCGCGCGGAGGCGTCGCGAGTAGAAGCTGTCCTTGGGCAGCAACGTGGTTCTTGCAGCGCTGGCCGCTGCTCGGAGATGCTCTTCATCTTGGTCGGAATCAACAGAATCATCGTCACTTCCAGATTCATCGCGAATACTCTCCGCCTTCAGGTCATCGGTGTCCTCGTCGACGAACGAAGCAATGGCTTCCGTTGTGTTGTCTGCATCCAATATCATAGCACGCGGATGCGAGGAGGTGTTGCGATGCAAACGATCTGCTTCTTCCACGGCTTGCTCCAACTTTGCCAATCGAAGTTGCTTGCGTTGAAAGCGTTCGTCCCGGCTGATGGAATGACCGATGATGACCGCCTCTGTTCGTGTAAGCCGCGCAGTTCGCAATCCGATCTTGAGCGACATAAACACCATGCGCTTGACACGATGGTCGCGAAGAAGATGAATGATGCGAAGCATCCGACGTCTGCATATGCTGACTTGTGTGTACTCGACCCAGCGCGACATGGCACCTTCCAACGAAAATAGTCCGCGGCGTGCCGTCGTATCTTCGACATACAGAGCCGAGCCTCCGGCGAACGCTTGCATTGGCAACAGCCGTTGAAGGCATCGATGAAACATACGCATTAATTGGCGACGCCGCATGACTTCCTCGTTCAGGCCCGGCGTCTCGTTCTGGTATTTCATCTCTATGAACCGCAGCCACCCGCACCATACCCTCCACTTGGTGCGCAACTGGTGGTAAGTTGGCATTACACGATACAGGTAGCGCAATCTTGCGCAAATGTTCAACCAGTTTTGAATGCGCGCATGCTTGTGCCGCGGCAGTGCATGCTTTTGCCGAACAACCAAAACCAAGCGGTTGAAACACTTTTTTTTCCACGTGAGAGTGCCGGCTTGCTCGGATTCTGAAAACACTTTACACATTGTGTCATGAAGGACACGAGCTCGGTCTCTAATCAGGTCATCACCCACTTTTGCAAGCACAGCACGCAGTTCACGGTTCTGCTGCGATTTGACCTCAATGATATCTTTGCCAATTGCCGCACGTTGTCTAAACGTTTCGGCCTGCTGTGGGCATGCGCCGTGCAGTTTCTTCAAGCGGAGCTTGCGCTTTCTCTGGCTTTTGCGTATACGACTCTGCAGCTCGTTGTATCGATCGACACCGGCTTCGCGCCAGTCATTACGATCATCCCACTCGTCCAGAAACTGTTCCACACGTGCCTGGGTTCGCTGCCTTTTCCTCTCAAAGCGTTCTTCCGGCGTCATGTTGCGCTCCCGTTCTAAAAACAAGCGCTCTTCCTTAGCAACCTCAACGCCTCGTTGCCAGAGCCGAAACACAAATCGGACATTGACCAAGTAGCCGCGGTAAGCAATGAACCGGTCTTTGCGGCGCAAGTCTGCTGCTCGAACCCATTGCCGCAGCGCGGTCGGCAGTATGACACGGGCGAGGTGCCAGCACTGCTTTGTGCGCAGGACTAACTGTTTGTGGAATGCCTCAGTCATGGGTCTGCATACCCAGTTAATCATTTCAGACTGTTCGGTGTTTGAACTGTGCGCCGTGGAAACCAGGTTGAGCTGAGTGGGCGTTGGAAACGATGGCAGTCCGTCTTGTGCAATTTGCGCAGTCTCGGCGACAAGTTCAGCATCGGCGATTCCAACCTCGCTATGACCGTAAAAGTTGAAATCCACGGGATCTGAATTGGAGCTATTGTCGCCTTTGACCGTACTCTCGTTTTCGTGCACGCTACCGAGATAATTGTTGCGGAGCGGCCCATTGCCGCCCTTGCTACGCCGTTCACGGCGCACTGCACGCGCAACACGATCCCTGTCGACAGTGAATGCATTCGGGAGGATTCGACGGTACCGCAAACTGGATGTCTCGACGACTTTCTTGCCCAACGCATGGTACCGCAGCGCGAGAAAGCAGCATTTCAAAAATGATCCAAAAGCTCGTTGGCGGGTTTTGAGAATGTTGAGAACGGACTTCGACTTTTCCGCCACACGATGCCATTCGTGCAAAACACGGCAGCACCAGCGGTGCAATTGCGTTCGCAGGCAAAATTTCACTTTCGCGCGACGATCTTTGCGATACAGGAGGTACCGGTACCATGCTCGAAGATGGCGAATCTTGAGGAACTCGCGATTGACACGCACGAGGAACTTTGCCTTGTCTCGAGCCAAGATATTCGCCCACGTTTCTCGCCTCCAGACGTGGAATGGCCAAAAGCAAATGCGAAATACTTCCATGCGTGTTTTTTGGGCAACTGCAAAACCACGCCAGGCACGGATTTTGGGCCAACAACGCTCACGCAGTTCACGTTGTGCGGCGGCCTGCTTACGCCACGCCACAAAGTAACCGGCAACCCGATTCATCCAATGAATGGCGAAAAAGTGAATGCATCGCTGCTCACGGTTCTTTTCCATCAACTGGTGGCGCACGAACCAACCACGCATCGCGCTCTGGAACTTGCCCGCCGTGTGAGTCTGCACTTTTCCAACAACGGCTTTGAGAGCTACCTGCTCCCATTGTTCAATGTCCATCTTGCTGTTGTGAAACTCCTTGACGATGGCACTTTTGTGGCGCTTCGAGAAGGACTTCATCTTCCTCCGCCCAAACGCGGACATTTTGCGAATTACCTTCTCTGGCTGCAAAGCAGCTGTGGTAGCAGCAAAGCCATTTGTTGGAAAGTGCAACTTCACCGGTTCATCTAATTGCTGTGGTGGGCGCTTCCCCATGTTGACGCAAAACTGTTCCCAGGTAATCTTGTCTGCTGCGGGCTCCCCGTTTGGCGCAAGAGCAATTTTCTCCAGAACCACAACATCATCTGGGGATGGTGCTAATCCTTTCGCAGCTAACTCGGCTCTTTTCAGAGCCCGCTCTTCTTCTACCTCTGACTTTGAACGCTGGCGAAAGCCGGAAATGTTGTTGCGGAAGAGAATTCGCTGGACCTGCGACTCCCGAAATTGAGATATTCCGTTGAAAGAGCGGAGGATGTTTTCCAAGTCATACGGCGTCAAAGCCCAATCGTGCACTTTGAAACTGTACTCGAGGAACTCCCAATTGGCGCGGACTTTTGAGTTCATGAGCTTGTCGACAAGACCGAGCATGTCCCTCAGCACCACTTTTGCACGTGAATGTGGGGCTTCTGGGAAAGATTCGTCGAATTTTTTCACCATTTGTTTCTGTTCCTCTTCGCGAAGACGAGCTAATTCCATCAGCTCCACCCATGCTTCATAGGCGTGCAAGAGTTGATCGTGGTACCACTTGCGGGCGGCTTTTTCAAACAATTCAATTGCAGCAATTTTTCGCTGCCGTTCGGCTTCCTCATACGAAAGTGCTTCACTCGCTTCCTTTTCACGCGCTGCTTGAGCCTCGGCTTCGAGCTGGGCGAGCCGCTCTTGCTCTTTGCGGCTGGCCCACAGCACTACCTTCGACTTAGCCTTTAAACTTTTCTGGAGCTCAGCTGCGCGGGCATCAAGACGCTTCTGCGTGCGTGAATGAAGCACCGTGTCAGCTTTCGACCGTTTCACGGCTGAGAAGGAACTGCCTAGCGCCTGCAGTATTGGTGACGAGAAAGAAGGCTTTGGGATCGAGCGCCTGTTGGATCCGGAGCTTCGCTGGTCCCGACGCTGCGAACTGGGTGAACCGAGGCGGGAACTGCTACTCGTTCTGCTACCTCTTCCACGATCTGATTTTGCTGTCCCGGGATGCAATCGTGGAAATTTTGTAGTCGACGGGCGGCTCGCGCCTCGTTGGAAACTGGCTACTGGAACTCCAGCAGACATGCCGCGCGCGAAAATTGTTTGAGGATGATCAGCCATGTTTTCAGCTGCTTCCCGCCGCACACGGTTGAACAGGGGTTCTGCGGCTGGGTTTTCAAGGTCAAACCACTTCTTTCCCTTGTATCTGTAGGTGCGGTCGATGACGTCGTCATCAGCTCCATCGTTGTCTTCGCCATCGCTGTCGCCGGCGTGGTTGTTGTTGGCACTCGCAGAGTGGCGGCTTGAGGCCCGCGAACCAGACGACGAACGTCTGTTCACGGAGCCTGGCCCGTTCATTCTCAGTGAGGAAGCCAAGCGGCGGTGATTAGTGCTGCAGGACTACATCGCGCTACTTTCGTGCTACTTTCGTGTTGGCGTCAGACTAAAGCCCGGCCACGTTGCGCAACGGTGACGTTGTCGCAGCGCAATGCCAGAGCTAAACAAAAGTGCCCAAAAAGTTTCTGCAACAAGTGTGCCTACCGACAACGACCATGTCCCCAACATCACCAAACTAACTGCCCGCCATTACCTCCTTGTACGATGGTGGATCATCCTTCCACCGATACACCGCCCTGGAGTCACTGGACAACCCAATAAATCCTACCAACAAGCCATCCGTGCTGATAGTGAAACTCCAACGTATTCGTCACAACAAAGTTCAAAACGAACGAACGAACGAACGAACGAACGAACGAACGAACGCCAGCATCAATCACTCTCACTCCCACCATGACCATGAGCACGTCAGTCAACCCACGTGCAAACACAATGACACAACGCAAAAAGAAACACCACACCACACCACAACGAGCAGAGAGCACAGCGACGACGATGACAACGACAACAACGAACGAACGAACGAACAAACGAACGAACGAACAAACGAACGAACGAACGAACGAACGAACGAACGAACGAACGAACGAACGAACGACGACGACAAATGATCGTCGTTCGTCGTCATTGTGACTGTGGCTGTGAGTGAGTGAGTGAGTGAGTGTGGCTGTGAGTGGGGTGGGGTCGCTGTGAGCTGCGAATGGCTTTTGACTGTGTGTGACTGTGAGTGACTGTGAGCCGAACGCAGATTTTCGATTTTTCAAACTGAGCGAACAACTACGAGTAATGCCATAATTTCAATTGAGCAGAAAACGAATGATACTACCGCACTACTATCACAATGATTTGAATCGAACCAACACGAACGACAGATGGAAGGGAACAAAGGAACGGAACATACGAACGAACGCAGGAACGAAACGCGATGATGCAAGTGAAACACGCTGGCATAGACGACTAGATCAGTAGATCATCAATTATTATCAATCAAAGTCACAACGTCGTTATGCCACTGAGATGACGACGTTGCTCTTGAGACGGTAGCGTTGCTGAGCGGTTGTGATGGTGACGTTGAATAGTGATTTGTGGTGCTGTGGATTTGCGATATTGGTGATGCTGAATGGTGATGCTGGCGCTTGATAGAAGGAATCAATGTATGCCGCGATGTTGTCGCGTCGTCGTCGATCGTCGCTGACACTTATGACCATGATCGCGGTGCTGGATGGCGGTGCAAGACGGTGCGTGCAATCGTGGCAATTGCGATACTCAGTGGAGGTGGCGTGCAATGAGGCTTGTGGCAAAGCGGTATCTCAGCACCACGTAATTGATGACACGGCTTACGTTTACCGTGTTGGCAACTCTAGATGAAGCTCTCTGGAGCAGACAAATATCGAAGTTTTGGATACTTGCTCTCGTCGCCGAAGCGCGGCGACCTTCGGATCATCTGCAGAACAACAGTACACACACAAAAAAAAACAGTGTTCATCGGACGCGACGAGACAAAACATCCGCGATTGTCACACACTCGCGCACCTGGATCGTAAAATATTCGTGTCGAGGAGTTTCTAATCGGAAAATGCTTGCTCTATGATACTCTTCCGAGATTGGTGGTACGAACACAAATATCGCACGCCGGGGTCCGTGGCGATGTGTGTCCGGTGACATCATCACGCGCTGTCGCAACAAAGTGGCCACAGAAAGAATGAACAATTGCTGCCCTCACGCCTTACCATGCGACCGTCAAACAGCACCATACCATTGGAAAATCGATGCCATGCTCGGGTCCTGGTATCACGTCGCCGAGAGCGAAGGCGCTGCCGCGATGACGAGTGATATGTTCCTTCGCGTACTAGCACGTCATGCAGTTCCACGTCAGTCAACAGCAAAGTGGCAACAAAGGGATGCTCAAATACGTACCTTGAGCACACTTTGATATCCTTGCCGAGCAGCGGTGCCTGGGCCGGTTGCGGTCAGCGGCGGGGTGTCACTTCTGGCACGCTCTCTGTCTCTCTCGAATTTCAGCGCGGACGTGCGAACGCAGTACCGCGGCGGCTCGGCAGGTTCCACAGGTTCTTCGGCGGCCGTGTCGCTTTGTGCCTGTGACGCTGTTGCAGACGCCCTCGACATAGCCGATTCCCAGCTCTGATGCGCGGGCGCATCTGCGGGAACTGCGGTGACTCTGACAGCAGCGCGGGCGCGAGAAGTCGTGGAAGTGGCCGATCGAGACGCCCGCGATGATGAAGCTGAACTGTTGCTGCGCGGTTCGGTGCGCTGGAGATATTCTCGAAGTAACTGTCGTGGGTTTGGGTAAACGTATGCAGCGGCGCGAGATTCTGCTCCCGACACTGGACGAGGGTCGTCAACTGGCTGCTGAGTGTTCTGGGACGACCGCCGCTTCAGCTCGTCGTTCAACTCGTCACAGAAAAACTCGTCACGAATATTGTCCGCGACGAACTTGATAGTTTCGCCGGAGACAGACTGCAACTAAGAGATGCGCGAGAGAATGAATGTGCACAAGTTAAAGGGACCACGAGCGGTTGCAACAAACAGTACAAAGTCAAGCGACTGCTTACACTCGCAATCTCCCCTGCTTGGCGGATCTCGAGGTTTCCACAAATTTCAGGCCCGGAGCTTGTGCCACTCGTCCGCTGCTTGAAAATTTCCGCAAACAACTTCGTCAGGGTCGACACCGCCCAGTCATCGGGAACTTGGGCCTGTCCAGTGACAAAGAAATGCTGCGTGAGTGACTGTGCACCGGCGGTCAGGGTCAACAATGCCACAGCACAACAGTACATCGTGCTGATGACGAGTACACAAATAAAAGCACGAACCTGAACCACAGTCCCGCTAAAACCTGGTTTTCCCTTGCCGTATCCTCGGATAATGAGATCCAATGTGTGCGGTTGTTCCTTTGGCACTTCCGCAGGCAGCTTCAGCACCTCCAACACTTGGGGTCTGGAAATTCTCTCCTGCAGACAGAGTGAGAGCAAGATGCGTGAAGCAACACAGAGCGCAACAGACAACCCAGCAGCTTTGGTCGCATGCACATGAGCGAGCAGCGTTCAGCGTGCTCTGTCCACATTACCTCGGCTTTGCGAATGGCGGTCGCCTGGCAATAACGGAAAAGCCAAGCAAGAGGGGGGAGCAAACATAATGTTGGGGTTAAGTACGGAGCAACTTATTCCTCATGAGAGGACATGAGAAGAGCCACGTACCAGCGACAAATCCACGTGTGGCCCGTCAAAGTCCCATATGCGCGGCGCACTTCCCCATCTGCGCTCAATTCGCAAACTTCGAGAGATCTAGGAGCGGAATTGACACGCAGAGGTGGGGACCCCGGTTGACACCAGCCAAGATGCCTCGAATCCAACACCGACCTGATTCAATGTTTTGAGCGCCGGTAACGATACGTGGAGGCCTTGCTTACTTTTGAACTTTTTGAGCTTCATGGATGCAGCCTGCGTCAAAGCAAAAATCACCACAATATCCGTCAGATTCTCGTCGGAGCATCCAACGACAAGTCATAGTGTGCGTCAAACCTCAATGTCCACACGAGATGTCGATGACGTGAAGCTGCGGATAATCCAGACAATGGCGCTGGAGAATGCCGGAATCTGTTGCACACAGCGGAGTAACAAAGTTTCTCATTGACTGCTGGCGTTGTGCTCAATCGTTGATGCATTATGCTCGTCGTACCTTCTGCGACAAGTCGTACCACAGCATCTCACGCTCGAATAGGTAGTTCAATGTAGGACAACAACGAGTAAATTCCCCCTACAATACCAAAATGTCGTCAGCATCACACTCGTGACGGCAGAGCCTCTCCAAGGCGCACAAACCAGGCGACGGCGAAGAAGATGCAAGGGCACTCGGGAGGAATAGTCACTGAGTCGTTCAATCCATCGAAGCCGATTATGGTATACACATGTCAACAGGATCGAGCCCAGAGGTCACAGCGAAAACAACAAAATTGCAGGGATTGTGATGGGTCCACGAATGCCACTGCAGTGACCGCACACGTACCGGGAGAAGCGGAGGATGGCCGTGCACCGCCCAGACGCCGTGTCTGTGAAATACTTTCGCTTCAGCCCAAATGCGATCTCCCACGAGAAGGTGTCAAGCACGCGCTTTCGCTCAGCCTGAGATTAGAGCAAAAACATGGAGATGTTCAACACCGGTGTCGTCGGATGTTTGTGTTTGCGTGTCTGGCGAGTAACGAGTAGAGTGCACTCTGTCAACACACACTTACAATTCGCTCCAACCGAGACATGTTCGGGTCCTCGACCCACGGCTGGGTCCATCGGTCGATTTTGCGCGGACGGCCGCGCTTGCCCTTGCTGACTTTCTTCTTCTTAGCCTTCTTCGTGGGTTCTTTGTTCGCTTTCTTTCGCTTCGCCACCTTGGCCGTCTTTGGTTTAGGTGGACGACCACGCCGCTTTTTGGGCTTTGCGACCTCCGCACTGGGTGGCTTCCGAGGTCGCCCACGTGGTCTTTTCACCTTGTTCGGGTCAACGGGCTTTCTCGGCCGGCCGCGTGGGCGCTTTGCCGGCCGCGGAGCATCGGTGGAAGGGGCGGCAGCCGCGCTCGCACGCACAGCTTGAGTAGGCGCCGGCGCGCGAGACTGAGCAGACACAGGCGCAGTAGTAGTGGTAGCGGCACCCTGCGCATCGTGTTCATTGCGCATGCCGACAACAGTCACGGTCACGACCTCACCACTGTCTCGAGCGGGCTGCTGCGCTGCACCAGAGGGTGCCGAGTTCTGGGCAGGCGCACTTGCACCTCCCTGCCCGCCTTGAAGGACGGGCATAATCGCAGACCACTTGTGCTTCGCCAAACACAACTGCAACGATTTTGAGAAGCGAAAGTTGTTGCAGTTCACATTTGTGCAGTGAACTTTGTCTGTTCGCCGTCCCTTACCGCCACTCGCAACCCCAGCCCTCGCGCAGGCGCAAATTCAAACGGAAGCGCACCCAAACACCAACCGACGTTCGACGTTCGAAATTCGACACTCGGCGCTCGACGCTCGAAGCAGGACGGGCCAACACCAGCCACTGTTGTTCCAAGTTGCACGTTCGTTCCACGTTCGTTCCACGTTCGTTCCACGTTCCTCGTGCAAAGTTGGACTTCCGCTAACCAACGTTCGAGCCCCAAACACGGCACGGCACACCGCACACAACACACAGCACACGGCACACAGCACACAGCACACCGCACACTGCTCCACACACAACACACGACACACCATCCATTGGTGGTGTGCGACGTTCGAGGTTCAAGTTTGATGTTCGGTGCCTGACCACCAAGGACAGACAAAGACCAGACACCAGACGACACCGGACGGCACGAGACGGCACTGGACACGAGACACTAGACACTTGACACCAGACAACAGACAACAGACAAACTACCTACACCAACCACCGAACGTGCGACTTGCGAGGTGCGAGGTGCAAGGTGCGACGTGCGAGGTGCGACGTCCGGCGTTGGACGATCGATGACGACGGACGTTTGACAACGGACGTTTGACGACGGACGTTTGATGACGGACGTTTGACGGCAGACGGCAGACGGCAGACGGGCAGACGACGGCAGACGGCAGACGGCGGACGGCAGACAACGGCAGACGACGGACGGCAGACGACGGACGGCAGACGACGGACGGCAGACGACGGACGGCAGACGACGGACGGCAG